>Ga0310122_10000229_pt1 | contig 36368 bp, 37 predicted proteins | sample CB6_Bottom_1051__FD_203503 | JGI IMG/M metagenome (GOLD analysis project Ga0310122, IMG submission 203503) | Marine microbial communities from Western Arctic Ocean, Canada - CB6_Bottom_1051 | ecosystem: Environmental > Aquatic > Marine > Oceanic | place: Canada: Western Arctic Ocean | collected...
GAGTCAGCTGCCCTGGTCGATCGCGGGAATCATTCTCTTCACGATCGTGCTGCCCTGGCTCTGGTATTTCTCGAACGCGACGGCCTGAATTCGATTCTGATCGACTCATCGGAGTTGATGGCTCATCGAAGTCGACGACTCATCGAAGTTGACGACTAATCAAAGTTGACGACGTCTGCTACCGCCTTCAGCACGGCCTCGTGGATCGGGCCGTTCGTGGCGATCACTCCGGAATTGTTTTCGAGCATTCGGCCATGGCCGTAGTCGAGCGAGAATCCTCGCGCATCCGTCACTCTGCCTCCCGCTTCTTCTACCACGATCATGCCGGCGGCGTGGTCCCAGATCTTTTCGCGGTATTCTTTGCTCGTCGGCAGTCGCAAATAGATCTGCGCATCGCCCTGCGCGACGATCGCGTATTTAGCCTGGCTGTCGACGCGAACGGGATCCTCAGTGATTTCGAGGACCGCAGCGATATCCGCACTCTGTCCCTGATCGCTATGGCCGGACTCGACCGACTCGCAGAAGCGGGCGGCAGCCGTCGACGTGATGTCGCTGACGGAAATGCGAGTCGCGCCGTCCCGTCCCGATCCCATGAGGGGCCGGACCTCGGCACCCTGTCCGCGAACGGCGGTGAGCAGACAGCCTTGCTTTCCGTCCGGGCCGGGAAGATTCGGACAACCGAGGACGCCTAGCACGACACGTCCGTTTTCAATCAATCCCAAGGCGATCGCATATTGTTCGCCACGAAGAAAGCCTTTTGTGCCATCGATCGGATCGAGCGTCCAATACCGTTCGATCGAGTCATCGGGGTCGACGCCTCCGAGATCGATCCAGTCGAGAGCCTGGTCCGTGCTGACTTCGGCCCCCCGCGCGTTTCGGAGATGCAGGACGACCTTCTCTCGGGTCGCCTCCGCTCCGGCTTCTCGCAATTCCGCCGCGTTCTCCTCGCCCACGACCTCGGCGATCTTCGAGTATTCGGCCAGCGAGGAACAGACGAGCGCCTGGGAGGCGAAGTCGGCAACCGTGACCGGACTCCGATCCTTCTTTTCGAGCGTTGCGGCGCTGACCAGGTTCTTCTGAACGCTCTGGCAGACGTCGGCGGCGTCGCGGACAGCGACGACGGCAGCCTCGAGCTCACTGGCAAAATCGATTTTCGACACGATGACCTCTCGGTGGCGCTGGGGCCGACCCTCTGGAGATAAGCGCGCAGCCCCGCGAGGGTCGCTCCCTCAGACTCCTGGTTCTCGGCGCGCCGACCATAGCGAAGTCGATCCGTTCGGCGATCTGACGGGCCATCGGCCCGCGGTGGCGGAAGAATATCTGACTACAGCGGAAGGAAAGTTCCGTCACGGGCGGATGAGTGGGCATTTGATCTGCCTTCATATTCGGGCAAGCGATGAGCAGACAACTCTGCAGTCCGCGGCGGTGTCAGGATTTGTTGAGACTGCGCTTCTTCCCATTCGACGCGCCCCGGTCTGCGGCTCGTTCCTTGCATCGTTCAACGTGCGGCTCGGCGTTTTCGAGTTCGACGAGGAGGTGACATGCCGTTACGCCTCGGCACCTTCAATGTCTGGGGTCTTCCCGAAGCTTTCGCGGACGATGTGTCTTCCCGCATGCGCGGATTGGCGGCTCGGCTGCCCGGACTCGATCTCGATGTCCTTTTCATCCAAGAGGCCTGGACCGACGAAGTTCGAGAAACGCTTCGCGAGGCCGCTCTCGTCGCCGATTTCGAAGTCGCAGAAGGCAGCCCGTCCAGTGGCGGGCTGATGGTCTTTTCCAGACTCCCAATTCGCTCCAGCCGATTCGAGAGCTTCCACTTTCGCGGCGACCCGGAAAAGCTGGCTCAAGGTGAGTTTCTGGGGGGCAAGGGCTTCCAGACCGTGGAACTCAAACGCGGGGCCGAAACGCTCTCGATCATCAACACTCATCTGCATGCACGATATCGGCGATCACGCCCGCAGTTGAACAGCGCCGTTCGCACCGCTCAGCTGTTGCAGATCATCGGCGCTCTAGAGGGCCTGGACGGTACGGTCGTCGTCGGTGGCGATTTCAACTGCACACGAACCGATCTGGAATACCGGGTCTTCAGCGGACTGACGCGATCAGCCGAATTGGGCGACGGTCGCTCGCATCCGACCTTGTCGAAGACCAACTACTACAAGCGCCATCGCAGCGGCGCCGACAAACGCATCGACTATCTATTCGTTCGTCCCGGGCCCGACTTGAAATGCACGACGACGAGCTCGGCCACTCTCTTTGCAGAACCGGAGAGAATTCGTCGCCGCGATCGTTCTCTCTCGGATCATTTCGGATTTCGCGCCAGTTTCGAATTGAATCCGATTCTGACGGGCGAGAGAGTCAGTCGCTTGGCGATTTTCGACCCCGAGATCTTCGACCTCGCGCGGAGTCTTCTGCGAATCGGACAGGACGAAGCGGATCGACGTGAGCGAGCGCATTTCCACTCAGCGGGGAGCTGGGCCCTCGCGGCGATCGTGGCTGCCGGCGTTCGGCGGCATCCGCAGGTCGGTCGCCGCCGCTTCCTGCGCTCCGGGGCGAGCCTGCTCGCGGCCGCAGCACTGATGCCGACCGTCGGATACGGGACGCTTGCTCGGCTCGACTCGGACTATAAACGCGAAGCTTTCGACGATGCCCACGAGATCCTCGTCCAGCTCGAGGCGCGTCCGCGCGGCGGCACCGCCTAGCCGGCACCCCGAGTACACGAGAATCGATCCAGATACTCCCTTCCGCCGACCCGAGCACGAGAAGCTTCCGCTTCGGTGTAGGCTCGATGCGTCGTGAGTCGTGAGTGGTACTTTCCAAGGCGCCATGGCCGAGTCTTCAGATAGCGTCGATCGAGAAGGGGAATCCCGACGGCCTCGCATCTGGCTCATCGTCGGCGAGAAGCCCGGCGACAACGCGCAGATTCTCAATCTCGCCGAAGCCACAGGCTGGGATTTCGAAACCAAGAAGATTTTCGTGAAAAGCCAATGGGTGACGGGGAAGCCCCGGGTGAGACCCACCCTCGACCATATCGACCTCGGCCGCTCCGATTCTCTCGAAGCGCCGTGGCCAGATCTGGTCATGACGGCGGGCCGGCGACTGTCTTGTGTCGGGCTCTTCATCAAGAAGGCGAGTGCTGGGCGAACACGGCTCGTGATGATTGGCAAGCCTCGTCGCATGCTCGATTCCGTGGACCTGATTGTCGTAGCCGCGCAGTATGCGCTGCCGCCAGCGCCTAACGTGGCCTATCACGAACTCCCCTTGATGCAGGTCGACCCCGTACTTCTCGAGAGTGCGAGAAAGCTGTGGGAGTCGCGTCTGGCGCAGATGCCCCGCCCCCTGACGGCGTTGATGATCGGGGGACCGACCGGAGGGCTTCTTTTCGACCTGGCGACGGCGGAAGATCTCCTCGACAAGACGCTCGAGACCGTTCGAGAAAGCGGGGGCTCACTCTACGTGACGACGAGTCGTCGCACACCGCCCGAAGTCACCCGCATGCTTGAGCGCCGATGTCCTCCGTCCGCGAAACTCTTTCGATTCGATCCGGACGCGACTCCGAACGAGAACCCCTATCACGGGCTGCTCGCGTCGGCGGATCGATTCGTCGTCACGACCGACAGTGCATCCATGATGGTCGAAGTGGCCAGACTCGGTCGCTCGCTGGCGATCTATCCTCTCGAGGCGCAGATCAATTTCCTCGAGCGCGCGCTCGCGGCGCTCGGTGTCCTACGTCCGCTCTCGCCCCGGTCGGAACCCCATCTGGCAGGCGGCTTTCGGGCACGCAGTCTGTATCGCCTGGGACGGCCTGTCCATTCACGAGATCTCTCGGCGATCCCGCGGCTTCTCGTCGAGAAGGGTCTGGCGAGCTGGCTCGGCGACGAATGGGTTCATGCAGCTCCCTTCGTGGATCAAGAGCTCGATCGGGTTGCGACGAGAATTCGCGCATTGATCAAAACGCCTCGAGAAAGCTAGCAGAAGCCTGATCCAATTCTCCGCTCTGTACCGCACGCGTCCTCTTGCGTTTGTGATAATCTCTTCGCGCGTTCATCGGTGGCAAGTCAAGGCCCGGAGGATTGCGCGATGAGTTCCCTTGATCGACCGACCGTTTTCATTCATACCAACCACCGACAGATGCTCGGCGCGCTGGTCTCCCGATATTCGATGAAGCGCAATGCCCGGAACCCGGACGAGTTCGATGTTCGTCTGATCGATCACGCCGATCATGAATTCTTCCAGCGATATGAAGGACGCGAGTATTTGCGCGATGGCGCGGCTCGCGTTTGGCGAAACGACGATCTCCAATCCTTCACCCCGCTTCGTTTCATGCCTCCCGAACTCATGGGCTATCAGGGGCGCGCGGTCGTGACCGACCCGGACGTGTTCGCGGTCGGCGACGTGATGGAGCTACTGACTCGCGACATGCAGGGCAAGTCGATCGTTTGTCGCGCGCGGTCCGGGGCCAAGAGGATCGAGGGTGTTCTCGCCACCAGCGTCATGCTGCTCGACTGCGCCAAACTCGAACATTGGAAATGCCAGGAGCAATTCGATCAGCTCTTCGAGCGGACCTTCGATTATGCCGATTGGATCGGCCTCAAGAAGGAAGATCGATCGAAGATCGGGCTCTTCGAGAATGAATGGAATGACTTCGATCGCTTGAGCGAAAAAACCAAGTTGATTCACAACACGAAGCGCAGGACCCAGCCCTGGAAGGCGGGACTGCCAGCTGACTATGTTCCCGCGGAGAAATATCGAATCTTCCCGCCCATTCGCTGGGTGCTCCGGGCGCGTCGGAAGATGTTCGGGGACTATGCCTTCGTACCCGACTACAAAGCCCATCCGGACCAGAAACAAGCAGACTTCTTCTTCGGTCTACTCCGCGAATGTGTCGACCAGCGAATCGTCAGTGAAGAGTTTCTTCGCGACGAGATGGAGAAGAACCACGTGCGACACGATGTCTTCGAAGTCCTGGACCGCGTCGCTCCGCTCGCGGCCTGACGCGCCGATCCGCGGTGACGTCCCTATGAATCGGTCGGGTAGGCGGCCCCCGAAGTCGTTTCGTTTGAGCCATCGAAGAGTTCCTGCACACGCGCGACCGCGCGCCGCATATCCTCGAGCGGACGCGACTCCAGCTTCGGGCGACCATCCCCGAGCCAGATGGCGCGATCGGAATCGATCAGGAGCTGCTGCACGATTCGGATATCGCGGGTGAGGCGCCTGGGGCCGAGGCGCATCGTCAATCGATAGACATGCGCCTTGAGATGCCAACGATTCAATCCGCTTCCAGCCGCATCTTCTTCATCGCTGGTGCTCGCCAGGCCTGACGCCCCATCCAACCAGGGATTGTGTTTCATCGAGGTTCGACCTTCGCCGGTATCGAAGAGGTAGACGGGCCGGCCGGTCACACAAGCCTCGGCCATCATCGAAACGCTATCGGCCGTGACGATTACATGATCCGCCAGCCCAAGAAACGCGAAGAAAGGGTTGTCGGGATCGTTCTTCTTCCATCGATAGATCATGCTAGGCGATTCGATCCCCTTTTCGAGTGCGTCCGTCGTCTCGTCGAGGGTTCGCGCACTCGTCGTCAGAAGAATCGACCCGCCGAGACTCCGCGCTAGATCGTCTGTTTGCTTGGCGAGTCGCTCGCCGGAAGCTCGATCGAAGGGGTAGGGTCCCGAATTCCCTCCGGCGAGCACGGTGATGATCGGCTTCGGCAGGTGTGCGACCCGCTCGCTCCAGCCTTTCGCCGCTTCATCGAGACGCGCGCGCGTTACGCGATGAAGCGGAGTCTCATTGTGCAGGACGTTCGGATCGTCTGGCAGTCGATATTGCGGCGTCGTAATGACGAGGTCCCAGGTTTCCAGGCGAGCCCAGGGTCGCCCCACATGAATGAGTCGCACCTTTTTGTCGTCATGGTTAGCCTGCTTGCGGATGTAGCGAGCGATCGGCTCGTTCTTGCGGCCGGCCGAAATGACGAGGTCTGGCCAGGGCGCTTCGAGTCGGCTGGATTGATTGCGGACGACGCCTAGCAGATGCGAACCGAATGGCAGATTGACGGCCTTCTCGAATCGCGTGTAGATGAAGTGCTTTTCTTCGAGTTGCCAGCCGAGGGCTTCGCCGAGTCCCAAGACCTGCGAATTATCGCCCGCCCGGTTGCCCATCAAGAGCCAGACCAGGGGCTGATGCGGTGGCGACTGCGAGTGACCCGGCAAAGTAGCTCCCAGATAGATTGTCGCGGCAGACCGCAGTGATGCGCAGTTGCGAAAGCAATTTACCCCATTCGAGGCCTTCCTGCGGTTTGGTTTGGGATCGATCGCAATCAACCGGCGCGCATCAGCCGACGGCGGAGCCGATAACCCATCCCCACGGCGACCGTACCGAAGAGGATCGGGGGCCCCCAGCCAGCCCACCATGGACTGAGTGATCCGCCATGACCCATCGACCCCGCAAAACTCGTGGCCAATGCGTGACTCACGGCGATGATGGCGCTCGCGATGAGCGTATGGACGGGTCTCGGAAAGGGTGGGCCGGTCGCGGCGAAAAAGAGTGCGATCAGGGGTAGCAGCAAGCAGGCCAGCGGTGCCGCGATCTTCATCTGCAGATCGGTCCGGTAGGCGGTGGCGATCGGACCTTCGAGGTTCAAATCGCTCAGCGCCCTGCGCAGATCTGTCAGCGTCAGGTGTGCGGTGTCGATCTCCGAGGGAGTTTCTTCACCAAATTCGACGAATTGATCTGCGATCGAAAACCGTGTCATCTTTCCGTCGTCGCCTAACGTGACACTTCTCGATTGGTCTAGCAGCCAAAGCCCGCCGCCGATATGCCCGGCTCCTTCGGCGTCCGTCCGCCGGCTCGGAAGCCCGTTATCTGCCAGGTCATAGAGTGTGACCGAACTCGCCTGTCCCCGAAGAAGGTCGAGGCGTTCCATCTCGTAGATCCGCTTCCCTGCTCGATACCACACGCGATCTCGCGCTTGCTTGGAAACGGGTTCTTGATTCTTGATTTCGGTTCGCTTGAGAAAGGTGGCTCGTTCGCTCGACCGCGGAACGATCTCGTTCGTCAAGAGATGATCAAGCGGTACGGACAATCCGCATATCAACCAGACGGGCGCCAACACCCGGAAAACCGGGATTCCGCATGCGCGCATTCCAAGGAGCTCACCATTGGCGCCGAGCAGACTGATCGTGAGGGCGACGGCAATCAACAGCGCCATGGGAATCACTCGGGCGATCAACACCGGCAAGCGCGCACCATAGTAGCGTCCGACCTCGGTGGCGGTTGCCCCGTAACGGTTGAACCATTTCAAATTGTCGAAGACGTCGATGATCAAGTAGGCGAGCGTGAGTCCGACCACGCAAAGCACGACCATGCGCATGAACTGGGAGCTGACATAGCGGGGTAGGGCAGCGCGCTTCATGCGCAGCCCTCCTCGTGCGCCGCGAACCCTCTCGAGTAGCCTGCTGGCGGAGTTACGCGAGCTGCGGTCTGATTCAGACGCTTGACGTCCGGCGCGAAAGATCAGCGTGATGGCAACGACGGTCAGTACGATGTCGGGCATCCAGACCAGCGGCGCGACGGGTGCGCCCGGGCCACGCAACATTCCTTCCGACAGCTGAACGAGTGCGTAGTAGGCGATCGCGCCGATGATGCCCATGACGGTTCCGCCGGAACGCGAGAGACTGCGCCGGCTCAGAGCGAGGCCCATCGCGAGGAGTCCGAAGGGCAGGGCGGCCGCACCCAGGGCGAGCCGTCGATGCAATTCAATTCTCTTCCAACGTCCGCCCGGGGTCTCCGATTCGGCACGCGACCTAGCGAGGAGTTCGCCGAAGGGAAGTGTGGCGACGATGTCGACCGGCACGTCCTCTTCCGAATTCAATTCGGGAAGCGCGGTCTCCATTCGTTCGAAGCGAAAGAGCGAAGCACGCGATTTGGCATTCGAGAGCACGAGGCCATCCTCGAGAACGATTCGTTTTGCTCCAGACTCGCTGGTCAGGATCGAACCGCGCTGCGAGAAAACAGTTTCGTCGAGGCTCGGCATGTAGAGCAGTACATTGCCGAGTCGAGCCCCGTCGTCTTCGACCTCGCGCGCCTCGATGCGCCAATCGCCGAGGCTCGTCTGCAATCCCGCGCGCAGCGCAAGCCCGGGCTTTTCCGCCGAGAGCCGGATCATCTGATCGCGCACCGCGCGTTGTGCCGCGGGTGAGATCGCGACGGAAACGACGATCGAGATCACCATCGCAGCGATCGCGAAGTACAAGCCCGGGCGCGCCAGCTGACGGGCCGAGAATCCCGTCGTTTCGAGGGCCAGGAGTTCCCGGTCGGCGGAGAGACGACCGAGTCCGACCAGGGAGCCGACGAGCACGGCGAAGGGCAGCGTCCGGCCCAACGTCGGGATGAGTTGTAGGGCAGCAATCTGCGCGACTTCGCCGGTACTGAGGCCGCGGTTCACGATCAGGTCGCTGTAGCCAAGGAGATCCGTCAGCAGGACGACGAGGCCGAAGGCGGCCGTCGCATAGAGCGAGGGCAGCAGCATTTCCGAGATCAGGTAGCGCGATAGAATCGCGCTCGAACGCGGGCGTGCGGGCCGGTCGTCGGTCAAATTCAAGGAAAGCCTCCGGCGCCGAGTTTCGCGAGAAAGCGCGCTTCCGGCCACTCTCATGAGATCCGCCCACCCTGGTATGATAAGGTGCCGCCGCTCTGGAAGCCGTGCGGACCCGAGGGGTGATTTCAGATGGATTCGATCTTCAAAAAGGTCAGCCGAGAAGTCCTCGTCGCGCTCGCCTTTTTCCTGCCCGAAGTGCGGCGAATTCGCTTCGAGCGATGGTTGCGTGGCCGCGAGGAATCACGCCGCCTGCAGCGCGCCGACGTCGCGGTCGTTTCTTTCGGCAAGAGCGGTCGAACCTGGCTGCGCGTGATGATCTCCCGCTACTACCAACTCGTCTACGGGATTCCTGAAAGCGTCCTGCTCGGCTTCGACAACTACCATCGCCGGAACGCCAGGATCCCGAAGATCTTCTTCACACACGACAATTACATCAAGGACTACACGGGCGAGTTCGACTCGAAAGCCTCCTTCTATGCGAAGAAGGTCGTCTTGCTGGTTCGCAATCCCAAGGACATCGCGGTTTCCCAATATTTCCAATGGCAGCATCGCATGCGGCCCGCCAAGAAGAAGCTGAATCAATATCCGCCGCACGGTGCCGAAGTCTCGGCGTATGAATTCGTGATGGATCCGAATTGCGGACTGCCCGACATCATCGACTATCTGAACCTTTGGGCCCGCGAAGCCGAACGCGTCGAAAAATTGTTGATCGTTCGCTACGAAGACATGCGCGTCGACCCGAACAAGACTCTTCGACGTGTCATGGAGTTCATCGACGACGAAATCCCGGACGCCTCGGATGCCGCGTCGATCGACGGAGCGGTCGAGTATTCCAGTGTCGAGAATATGAGGAAGCTCGAGGAGAAGAACGTCTTCTGGCTGGCCGGGGGTCGCATGAAACCCGGCAAGAAGGGCGATCCGAATAGCTACAAGGTCCGTCGCGCCAAGGTCGGCGGTTACAAGGATTACTTCGACGAAAGCCAGGCAGGCGAGATCGATCGGTTGGTCAGTCAGGGCCTCTCGCCTGCCTATGGATATGACGGGGCGCCCGAGTCGGATCCCGCCCGCGCGAGCGACTCCGTGTGCCCGGCCAGTTCGTAGGACTCGTTTGCCCGCGCTCCGAATCGGCTGTCTGGCCTGGGGTTCTCTCCTGTGGGATCCGCGAACGCTTCCCATGTCGGGCGCCTTTCGCTTGGATGGACCGCGACTGCCCATCGAATTTTCGAGAGTGGCCGTCGATGGCCGGGTCACGCTGGTGATCGATCCGACGGCCGAGCCCGTTCAGGCCCATTGGGTGCGACTCGCGGTCACGAGTCTCGAGGAAGCCATTCGCGGCCTGGGTCTTCGTGAGAAGATTGCGGCCGAGAAATGGCCCTGCTGGATCGGCGTTCAGTCCGCCTCGGGTCGCCGAATCGAGACGGACGACATCGATGAGTCCGTACGGAAAACGATCGTGGACTGGCTTGGCGCAGGCGACGACGAGAAGCAGAGCACGCGGGGGCTGGACGCGGTCGTCTGGACTGCGTTGCCCTCGCGATCACCGGATGGTGGACCGATGCGCCCGGACTACGAAACGCTGCTCGTACATCTCCGCTCACTCGAAGGGGAAGCAAAAAGGCGAGCGGAAGAATATATTCGTCGAGCCCCGCATTCGATCCGAACGGCCTTTCGGGCGCGTTTCGAGGCGGATCTGGGCTGGGTTCCCACGGTGTCGGAAGAGGGATGTTGAAATGGCCGGCGATGTGACCACGAGCGCGAACGATTGGCATTTCGTGACGCCGCAGCTGCCGGTTTCGGATATTCGGGAAACGCAGGCCTACTACCGCGACGTGCTCGGCTTCAAGATTGCCTGGATCTGGCAGGAAGAATACGGTGCCGTCTACAACGGTACGACGGAAATCTTCTTCGTACGGGAGGAAGGTGAGATTTTTCCCGCTTGCTCCTTCGTACGCGTCGAGGATGCCGACGCCGTCCTAGCCGACTATCGCGAACGCGGAGTCAAGATCGTCGAAGAGATCGCGAGCCATCCCTACGGCATGCGCGAATTTTCGATCGAAGACAGCAACGGGTATCGCTTTCGTAGCGGTCACAGTTCGGGGCCCGTTGCACTACCGACGTCGGAGGATTCGAAATGAGCGGGTCTGTGCTTCGCGAAGTGGTTGATGCGGGCGGTGAAGCCGCTGCCGAAACGACGTCCGATCGAATACTCGATGTTGCGGAGAGACTCTTCGCCGATCACGGATTTGCGGGCACGGCGGTTCGTGACATCGCCCGCGAAGCCGGATTGACGGCACCCAGCCTCTACAATCATTTCGCTGGGAAGCAGGCCCTCTATGAGGCGGTTCTCGAACGAGGGGTTGCACCGCTCGCGAAACTCATGTCCGGCCTCGCGCAGAAAGACAATCAAGATTCGGATGGACTGCTGGACTCGATCGTCGATCATTTCGCCACTCATCCGAATCTCGCCAAATTGATTCAGCATGAATCGTTGATCGGCGGAGCCAGCCTCGCGCCGATCGCCCAGGTCTGGCTTCGCCCCATCGTGAAAGACGCAATGATCGCGATACAGCGCAATCCGGATTCCAACTGGAGCGAAGAGGAAGGACCGCTCGTCGTGGCCGCCTGGATCCACATGATTCTCGGCCACTTCGCGATGGCACCGCTGCTTCGGGAGCTGTTTGATTTCGATCCTCTCGCGGACGATCAAATCGAGCGCCAGAAGAGTCTCTTGAAGCGTTATGCGAAGGGCGTGATGTCGCCCGAGTAGCAAGAGAAGGCGTGGGGGCTATGGACGCTTGGTTCCCGGCCGGCGCTTCTCGAGTTCCTCGAGCGTTCTCGGCCAGTCCTTGCCCAGGAGTCTGGAAAGCGCGCGATCCGCGAGAACCCGCCCCTCGGTCTGGCAGCCGGGACAGTAGTTGACTTCGTTTTCAGCACGAACGATCCGCTGGATCGGAGTCTCGCAAACCGGGCAGGGCTCGCGAAACTTTCCGTACACGCTCATCTCCGGACGAAAGGCCGTGACCTTCTCCGGAAAGGCATCCCCGGTCTCGTCGCGCAGGCGAGTCGTCCATTCCTCGACGACATCGCGAGTGGCCTCGACGAGGCGATCGAGCTCCTCGTCCGTCACCCGATCGCTCATCTTGATCGGGGAGAGCCGCGCGCGATGAAGAATCTCGTCGGAGTAGGCATTTCCGATTCCAGAGAAGAGATGCGGATCGGTCAGCGAGCGCTTCAGAGTATGGCGTTCTCTCGTCAGCGCTTCCCGGAAGTCGCTGGCCTTGGCTCGAAAGATGTCGAGCCCGCCGAGATCGAATTCGTCGAGCGCGCTGCGGCCACTGAGGACATGCAAGGAGGCCCGCTTCTTCGTACTCGCTTCCGTCAGCAGCAGGCTGCCTTTTGGAAAATCGAATGCGGCATGAGCACGCTTGCGGGGAATCGCGACGCCGCGCTTCTTCCAACGAAATCGACCCGCAACCATCAAGTGAATGGCCAGATGGAGATCGCCATCGAAATCGAGAATGATTCGCTTGCCGATCAAATGAACCCGCTCGACGATCCGGCCTTCGACTGCGCTCGGGGGAGGCGTGACGGACTTCAGCAGCGATGGACTCTGGATGCGAATCTTCTCGAGCGGATGCCCCTTGATTCGGGCTTCGAGGGCCTCGACGTAGATCGTGAGATCGGGGAGCTCGGGCAAAGAAGCCGCCCTCCTGCATCGCCGGGACCGATCCGGCCGGGACTTGGAAGCATAGCGACGCATAGCGAACGGGCCGGTGAACGACCCTTTTCGATGCTCGGAACGTCGAGGCGGCCGTTCCCCTGCGACCTGAATGCACACAGCTTGCCGATTCGAAATCTGACGCTCAATCGGATTGTCGCCGACAGTTTTTCGACTTTGATTTCTCGGAATGAGGTATTGTGGGGGTGGAGATAAAGATGATCGATTCCCTGTTCACACTCTATTGCGAAGACTGCGAAGTCGCGGGCCGACCGAGTCGGCTCTGGGTTCGTGCGGAAATCGAAGTGACCTCGGCTCGCGGGCCGGAGACGCAACATTATCTCGAATGCATGAATTGTGGATTCCACTTCAAGAGCTGCATGGAAGATCACATGGAAGCGGTCGAAGCAGAGGAGTGGCGGCGCTGCGTCGACGACAGCTTCGAAAGCCCTCCGACCGCAGGTCTTCGCCGTCCGAGCTTCGACCGCGGATCACCGGCCGGATAGTCGCTCCGACAGATGATGTCGCCGAGTCCTTTCTAGAAAGATGCTTGCCAATTATTGGCCGCAGCGCGTGGCAGCCGCCGAACCTCTCGCGGCCGCGCTACTCGATCATCATCGCACCGGTCGTCCTCGTCGTGTACGCGCCCTACGGGCCGACGGTGTGTCCTTCGCCATTGAAACCGAAGAGTATTTCACGCTCGCGGGTCGGCTCGCCGAGCTCGACGAAATCGCCGTCGAACGCTGTCGCGGTCGTGTCCTGGATGTGGGGGCGGGAGCGGGCCGACATGCCCTGGCGCTTCAAGAGCGCGGTCTGGAAGTCGTTGCGATCGACGTCAGTCCCGTCTGCTCGGCACTTTGTGCCGAGCGCGGCGTACGGCAGGCGCGAACTTTCGATGTCATGAGCCTCGATTCGCCCGCAGCGCTCGGGCGCTTCGATTCGATCTTCTTCGGAATGCAGACGATCGGAGTGGCCGGTGGAGTGAAACCGCTCGAACAGTTGCTTCGCCGATTGCGAAGCTGTCTCGAACCCGAAGGGGAATTGATCGTCGATTCGAGTGTGCTTCGCGAGCCGTGGGAGGGCGACGTCGAAGACACGACCTCGACGCGAGGCGAGATCGTTCTGTCTACGCGTTACCACGGACTGCGCGGAGATTCCTTTCCCTGGCTCTATCTGGCCGAAGACGATCTGGCCGAGACGGCCAAGCGTGCCGGATACGCGACAGAGGGATTGGCGCGCGTAGACGGGGGCGAGTATCTGGCCGCTCTGCGGCCTAACGAGGAGGGCGAGCCTGGTACCGGGAGCTCGAGCGGATCTGAATGAATGAACGAACCCGCCTCGAACGAATTCGTCGCTGGCGACAGGCGGCTGTCTGGGCTCCCGTGTTCTGGTTCCCCGTCATCCTGACTGGATTTACGTTGGGCCATTTCGCTGTTGCCCTCACGCTCGCCTGGCCGGCTTTGTCTTCGCGGGAATTTGTGGCGCCGTCGTCTGGCTGGGTCGCTGTCCGAGATGCAACGCGCGATTCGGCATGTCGTCCAAGAGCTTTCGACGCATCTGGGATGCCGCGACCTGTGATGCCTGTGGGCTCTCGCTCTTCGAGCTGCGACGCCGGGACGGCTCGTCACCGTAGGACCGATAGAATTCATGTGAGCTAGGATCGCGGCCGCGCCGATGGAGCAGACGATGGAAGGTCTACCGAAATTCGACGCGAGAGATCGTGAAGGCCTGGCTCAGATTTTTCGCTACTTCGCCACAGTCGAGACGCCGCGAATGGACTCGCGCCTCTACGAAGAATTTTCTTTCGGAGTTGCCTCCGATCCCGAAGTACTCGACCTGGCTTCGCAGATCGATCGCGGACAACCCGCGCCCAATATTCTCTTCGGCGCGGTTCAAGATCTACTCTTCGAGGACTCGAGCGCGAATCCCGAAGCCCTGGCGCTCTCGGCTTTCTATCCCGCGGTTAGCGGTCGCGGGATTCCTGAAGGTCCGGCCTGGCCGGCCTTCCGGAATTTCTGCCTGGCCCATTCCGTGCGCCTCGGGCCGCGCTTGAGAACCGGTCGGACACAAACGTGTGTCGTCCATCGCTGTACGATCATATTGCCGACGCTCGCCGTCCTGCCACGCGTCGACAGCGCCAATGGCCGGGTCGGGCTCCTGGAGATCGGTCCGAGCGCGGGTCTGAACTTGCGAATGGATCACTATCGCTATGACTATGGCGACGGCCTGGTCTGGGGCGACGCGAACGCGCGACCAGAACTTCACTGCGAGATTCGCGGCGACTCGCCGCCACCCATGCCAGGAAGACTCGACGTGGTCGCGCGTCGAGGTCTCGATCTTCACCCGATCGATCTCGACGATCCCGGCGAGCTTCGTTGGCTCAAGGCGTTGGTGTGGCCCGAGCACGCCGAGCGAGCAAAAGTCATGGCCGAAGCGTTCGAACTCGCTCGGTCGGTTCCGGTCGAAATCGAAGCCGGCGATGCGACCACCGACATAGAGAAGTGTGTGGCACGCCTTCCTTCTGATGCCGCGCGGGTCGTCTTCGCAACCCATGTCTTCTATCAGATCTCGAGCGAAGGCCGGATGGCGATTCTCGACGGGCTCACGCGAGCCAGTACAGAATGTCCGGTCGACCTCGTCGTAATGGAGAGCACGGGCGTCGGCGACTCGCGCGTCGACTGGTATCCCTTCGAAGCGGGAGAGCGAAAGAAGAGAAAGTCGCTCGCCCATTCCGATTCCCATGGACGCTGGATCCAGTGGGGCGAAGCGGCGAGCTAGTTCGCCAAGAACGTTTCCGCTGAACGCGCTTTTCTAGCTCAGCGCTCTCGTGACCGCATTCGGCAGCGCCTTCAGCCAGAATTCGTGGGTGCCGGTTTCGAGCAGTTCGCGAGCGGCGTCGACGAGGGCGGATTGCGCGGACATGGCGATCGCGCTGCCGGTCGAAATCCGGATCGCACCGACCTCGAAGAGTTCGGGGATCTTTGGGCCGCCGGGCATGACCAGGATGTTCACGGGTCGATCGACGGCGGAGATCAGGGATCGGATGTCGTCGATTGCGGTCAGGCCTGGCGCGTAGAGGACATCGGCGCCGGCCTCTTGATAGGTCTGCAGTCGCGCGATCGATCGGCGAGGTCGGGATTGCCTCGAATGAAATTCTCCGCTCGTGCGGTCAGTACCAGCGGCGAGTCACCTTCGTGGTTGGCCGCGACCGCTGCGCGAATCCGCTGCGCGGCGAGTTCAGAGTCGAAGATCTCTCCGCCGCCGAAGTCTTCGATCGAAGCACCCGCAATGCCCGCCTTGCGGGCGGCCGTGATCGTCTCGGCCGCTGCTTCCGGTTCGTCGCCGAATCCGTTTTCGAGATCCGCATTGACGGGTAGCGAAGGGGCACCATCGATCACGGCAGCATGTGCGATTGCTTCGTCACGCGTGATCCCTGCGTCGAGTCGACCGAGTGCGTTGGCGAAGCCCGAACTCGTGGTGGCCAGCGCGGGAAATCCCATCGACGCGAGAATCTTGGCGGATCCGGCATCCCATGGATTGGGCATGATGAACGGAGTCTTGTGAAGGTCTCGAAAAGTCTGTCTTTGGTCCATGGTTGGCGTCTCCGGCTATCTCAGGATGGGTGAACGGGACGCGTCGAGGAAGGTTCGCAATCAGAGTATCGCCGATCCCCCGCGCGAATCTCTGGCCGGAAACGGACGTGATCAAGGTTTCGGGGATTGGATCGCGCGGCCCGGACAGGGTCGGACTCGACGGTGCCGGCACCGCGCATCGATCAACAGCCGCTGCTGAAGGAGACGACATAGGCGGCGAATAGAAACGCGGCGAGGTAAAGGCCGGTGTTGGCCGAGACTCGATGGCGCGCCGGACTGAATTTGATTCGGTGGATGAACTTTCCGTTTTGCATGAGCAACTCCTGGATCGTTTTGGGAGTGTCTGGTCCCTTCCACCGAGTTCCATGCGCTCGGCGGAACGAGCTCGAAGTCAAAATCCAGATCAATCGTATTGAAAAGCCACCATGGATCGAGATTGCCAATCTCCAGGTCAATTCAGGACTGTGCCCATCCGAACGATGAAGAAGGCGCGCAACGGCGCCTTCGAATCAAGCAGAGAGTGGGTGCACGCTTGCCGAATCCCGAAGAGATCATGATGGGCGAGAGCGAGAAGCTCTGGTGGGAGACCGTTCGGCGTCGCCGCGCGCTTCTAGTACGTGGCCAACAAGGGACTCGCCTTCTTCGTCGCCTACCCGGTTCTTGGGTATTTCGTAATCGGCTGGGAATGGCAGGCGACCCTGCTTCTCGAGGGATGGCTGATCGGGCTGGTCTGCGGCGGGTTCGTCTGGATGAGAAAAGAGCTGCGCGACCGATTTACGCTCGATCAACAGGGGCTGGCGCTCCCCGATCGAACGGACGAGTAGAAATGCGTAGGCGGCTTCTTCGTCGATGAACCTGCTGTTGCTCGTCATTGCCATTGTGGCGACCCTGGCAATCTTCGCGACGACAACGAAGGGGCGTGAGATCGCCAAGCGAATCGGATTCCGCGATCGTGTGGCGGGTGCGGCGAGTTCCGACGACGTTGCCTATCTCTTGAAGGTGTGTGGCGGTGATCGCGCCGAGCTCGATAGACGGATCGCGCTCGAACGCGATCGCTATCCGGAACTGACCGAAGCCGAGCATTATCGTTGCGCGATCCGAAAGGACTTCGCGGCGCGCGAACCATCTTCTTCCTGAACGCGGTAGATTCCGTCTCGTGGATCCGGATCTCTTCGGACAACTCGAGCAGGACCCGGCACTTGCGGTCTTCGCACCGGAGCACCCTGACGAGGCCATGTTCTACCGGGGGCTGCGTTGTCCATGTGGCGGCGTCGCCTTCGAGCTGTCCGGATGGCTCCGGATCACCTCGGGTCGTGGCGGATTCTTCTGGCGCACCCTGACTCGCGTTTGGCGCGAGGCGCGCGAGTCCACACAGACAGGCGGCTTGCTGGAGTCTCCGTTCAAACTTCCGGTCTTCGCTCGATGCAGTTCCTGTCTGGAGGAAACTGCGATCTTCGACGACGCCTCGCTGCTCGGCCAGCTTGCCGAGGGGGACCGGCAGGATCCGAGGGAGTCGATACGCTGCCGCGTCTGCTTGCGCAGACGGTTCGAACTCGTTGCCGGAGTCGCGAGCGACGAAGAGCGGAAATCGCCAGCCTCGGTCGAACTGGTTTCACGTTGTCAGACTTGCCATCGCCGCCAACGCATCGCCTGGTCGAAAAGCCGGGTCAGCGATCAGGAGATTCAGCTCGATGTTCTCTATGGTCGTCGATAGCGTGTTGAAATCTCGATGGATGGGCTTGTCGACGAGGCGTTTCCGGGTTCTCCCTCTCATCCTGCTTTTTTGCGGGGCTGTTTCGGTTGTTGCGGTCGCTTGTTCCGACCCGGACCGCGCAATTCGCGAACGCCTGAACGAGACCGATGAAGAGCGCTTCATGAACGGTCGTCGCGCCGCGAATGGCTGTTGGGTCTGCCATGATCTCGCGGGTACCGTGAAGAAGGTGGGTCCGTCGCTTCTCGGAGTCTATGGCCGCCGATCGGGTCAGGCGCCCGGCTATAACGCTTCGCCGGCGATGCTCTCTGCTTCGATCGTCTGGGATGACCGATCGCTGGCGCTCTTCTTGAGAAATCCGACGGGCTTCGTGCCGGGCAATCGAATGGTCTCGCCGGGCATCGAAAACTCCCAAGAACTGGCAGACGTGATCTACTACCTGCGAACCGTCACACAGCCGGGTGCGCGGGAATAGGAAGTTGGCCCGCCCCGTCGCTCGCGCGAGGGAGTCAGCTGTCCCATGCTATTCGCATCGTTCGAGTTGGAAGTCCCTCTAGACATGGATCTCTGGTATGAGGTGAGATGAGCACGCCGATCGCCGATCCGAAATTGACGTTTGCGCTGGCGCTGCTTGCCGGAATGTTCGCTCAGGCGCTGGCCCGACACTTGCGGCTGCCCGGCATCGTCTTGCTCCTGATCGCTGGAGTCTCGCTGGGCCCCGACGGCCTGGGTTGGATCCAGCCGCGGCAACTCGGAGACGGTCTCTTCGCGATCGTCGACTTCGCCGTCGCCATCATCCTCTTCGAAGGCGGATTGAATCTGCAGATCTCGAGGCTTCGCCGCGAGAGCGGGCCGATCCGTCGGCTGATTACCGTTGGCGCGCTGATCACGCTGGCCGGCGGCGCCTTTGCCGTCAATTTATGGCTCGGCTGGCCGCTGATGGAGTCGTTTCTCTTCGGTGCGCTCGTCGTGGTGACGGGTCCGACCGTCGTCGGACCGCTGGTCTCGGAACTTCGCTTGAAACCTCGCGTCTCGACAGTACTCGAAGCCGAGGGCGTCTTGATCGATCCGATCGGGGCGATTCTCGCGGTCGTGATTCTCCGACTTGCCCTGGCGGGCGATCCGGGCTCGTTGTTGCTCGAACAGAGCGGGGCCGCCGTGGCTCGCATAGCAGCCGGACTCGTCTTCGGAGTCGTCGCGGGTTTTTTACTGTCGAGGATGTTGCGCGCGTCGAAGCTCCTGCCCGAAGGACTCGAGAACGTGTCGGTGCTGTCCGCCGTTCTCCTGCTCTACGCCGGCGCCGAGACACTGCTCTCGCATAGTGGCGTGCTCGCTGTCACCATCGCCGGCGTCGTCGTCGGAAATAGCAAGACCCCGGTCGAGCGAGATCTTCGCGAGTTCAAGGATCAGTTGACCGTCATGCTGATCGGATTGCTCTTCGTGATCCTGGCCGCCGACGTGCGATTCGAGCAGGTCGCGGCGCTCGGTTGGGCCGGCCTGGGTGTCGTGGCGACACTCGTCTTCGTGGTTCGGCCGATCAGCGTCTGGCTCTGCACGATGGGATCCGAGCTCAAGCGTGGCGACCGACTCTTCATCGCCTGGATCGCGCCACGCGGAATCGTCGCGGCCGCGATCGCCTCGCTGGTTGCCGCCGATCTCGAGCGCGCGGGGCTCTCTGGCGGAATCGAGCTGCGGGCACTCGTCTTTCTCACGATCGCGGTGACCGTGACATTGGCCGGACTCTCGGCGGGGCCGGTCGGAAATCTATTGGGCGTGCGGCTGCGCAAGCGCGATACGGTCGCGATCCTGAGTACCCAGGCACTCGGCATGGCCCTGGCGGAAGAGCTTCGCCGGGGAGGCGTACCGGTCATTCTGCTCGATTCGAATCCGGCCGGTGTGCGCGGAGCGGAAGAAGCTGGATTCCCGGTCGTCTATGGCAATGCGTTGAAGGAATCCGTCATGAGCCGTGCGCGATTCGGATTCGTGCGAACCGTTGTGTCGCTCACCACGAACAAAACGTTGAATAGTGTCTTCGTGACCCGAGCGCGAGACTGGTTCGGGGTTCCCAACGGACTCGTCGCGACCTCGTTGGGCAGTGGCGGGCTCGTATCGGAACAGGTCGAAAGTGGCGAAGCAAAGATCGTCTTCGAGGCGGCCCATGATGTCGAACGCTGGGACGTCCGTGGGCGTCGCGGCGATATCTCCGTCGAGTATTTCAACTACACGACGCCTGAAGTGGACGATGACACGGTGGCGGAAACGACAACGAGCTCCGGCGGCATCGACGAGCGATTCGTCATGCTCTCCGTCGAGCGAGACGGCGCGACGCTCGTGGTTGACGGGCGCTGGACCTTCCGGGATCAGGATCGGGTCGCGATTGCGCTTCATCTCCCCGAGCGCGGCGATGCGCTTCGTGCGCTCGCGGAGGGCGGCTGGGCGCTCGACCCGAGCGCGGGTGACGAGCCGCAAGCGACGGACGATCCACGCGATCCACCTGATGGAGTCGAGACATGAAGCAGACCGACGCAGTGAATTCGATCGAGCGGAACTCGGATCTCGTCGTCGCTGCGGTCTACGAACGCGAGATCGGCGCATCGCTCGAACGGGTCTGGGAGAACGTCCATGACTGGGAACATCTTCCCTATCTCCATTCCCAGGCTTTCCACTCGATCTCATTGATCGATTCGGGAGACTGGGGCTGGCGCGTGACCGTCGAGCTGGCGGATGGCAGCCAATCCAAGATCGAGCTGATCGTGGATCGCGATGCTCGTCGCTATGTCTCCCGCACGCTCGAGGGTACGGGCGCGTCGGCCGAGTTCTGGACCTCGCTGGACCCCTTGGCCGAGCACAAGACTGCGATCCGCGTCGAATTTTGTGTTCCCGCGATGGCGGAGCAAGTGCTCCGCCGATACGGGAAGGCCCTGGTCGGTCTCTACACACATTTGTGGACTCAGGACGAGGACATGATGCAGACGCGCACGGCAGCCCTTGCCGAGCGTCGGGCGACGCCTGAACCCGCCGATCCGGCCGAGACGATCTCGTTGGGTTCGATCGACGACCTGAGTGAACGACTGCCTCTCGTCATCGAACTCGGTGGTCATTCGTTTCGGGTCGTCGAAGTGGACGGCGAGTTCAAAGCGCATTCGACCGAGTGTCCCCATCGACTCGGTCCGCTCGGCGACTGCGCGATCAACGACGGCATCATCGCCTGCCCCTGGCATGGCTACCCGTTCGACGTCCGCACGAGTCGAAGCTCGGACGGCCAGTCCTTTCGCCTTCGACCGCCGCCGCAGATCGAAGTCGACGCTGCGACCGGGAGCGTGATCGCGCATTTCGAGAAGACATCCTCGGGGATCTCCAGTCGCGGGGACGATCATGGATCGTCGTGAACTCCTGGCGAGCGTTTCAATTTTTTCGACGCTCGATGAGAACGACCTCGATCACCTGCTTCAGGCCACGACCTCCAAGCGCCTCGAGCCAAAGGAAATTCTCTTTAGCAAGGGCGACCCCGGAAATCAGCTCTATGGAATTCTCTCCGGCTCACTCAAGGTCATGGCCCCGGGCTCGGACGGCAAGGACGTGATCTTTACCCTCCTGGGACCCGGCGACATCATCGGTGAGATTGCGCTGCTCGATGGTGAAGAGCGATCGGCGAGCGCGGTCGCCGTAGAAGAGACGGAAGTCCTGACGCTTCATCGCCGCGAGTTGATTCCCTTCCTCGAGGGCCATCCACATGCCGCGATCGGTCTGGCCGGCGTGCTGGCCGCGATGGTTCGGCGCCTCTCGGAGCGCGCCGAAGATCGCCAGACGATGCCGCTTGCGGGGCGAATCGCGAAGCGTCTGCTCGCGCTTGCGGAAAAACACGGCAAGCGTCCGATCGTCGGCGGTCTGGTCGAAGTGCGACTCCCGCAGCAAGATCTCGCGGACCTGGTGGGGACGACACGCGAAAGTGTCAATAAACAACTACGGGCCTGGTCGAGCGAGGGCATCGTCGAACTCGGGGTCGAGGACGCGTCATCTTGAAGCGACCGGAAGCACTCGAAGCGGTCGTCGACGTCATGGAACTCTGAGTTTCTTTGGGGGGGTCGTCGTTCAAGCCGGGCGAAATATGTTGTGTCCCGCTTCATGACGAACGGTTCCAGGCGCACCGACGGTTTCGTTGCTTTCGAGATCCGCCAGCAGCCCAGGATCCGTGGGCGTATTCGCGAGGAAGCGCTCGCCCGAATCGAGCAGTCGTCCGATGATGATCCCCTGATTGGGCATTCCGTCGCGCCCATGAACGACCGTGTACGTCTCTACCGTCGAGGCGCCATCGGCTTGCGACCGAACGACGACCGGCACTGCACTCGGTTCCCCATTCCGCGGCGATGTGTCTTCGATCGTCCTGGTCGCGAATTCCGAATCGAGTGTTCGGGGTTGGCGCGACAGAAGGGTTGCCGAGTGTTTCGTCAGGTACCAACCGTTGCCGGTGACGAGCGCATGCTCGCCTGACTTCTCGCGGAGTCTGTCTACCGCGGCGGCAAGGGAATGAAAGCAATAGCTGTTGCCGGGGCCGCCCGCGTAGGGAAGCCCGCCGGTCAGCGTAAATCCACGCGGATCGTCCTGGGACATGCCGAGCATTTCGCAAGCCATCGAGACGGCCGAAGGAAAGCACGAGTAGAAATCGAATAGATCCACTTCGTCCAGCGCGAGGCCAGCGCTCGCGAGCGCACCTTCATGGCAGCGGCGCATCGCGGGCGAGTCGGAAAAAGACTCGCGTTCGCTGAAGAACCAGGGCTCTTCGACTTCGTAGGCGCCGCCCCGCCAGTAGATCCAATTCTCTTCCGGGACGCCGAGCTTCCTCGCCATTTCCTGGGAGGCCAGGAGCGCACCGGCTGCTTGATCGGTGATCATGACGGCGTTCAGGTATTTCGGATACGGAAAGCAGATCATTCGATTCGTGTCGCCGGGCTGCGTGAGTTCGTCGGCGCTTCGTTCGGTGGGAAACCAGGCGTAGGGGTTCGCGGCGGCCACGCTCGAGAGTCCGGCAAAGAGCCGCCCCATCGTTTCGCGATGCTCGGTCAGTGTCTGTCCGCGCGCTGCCCGAAGTGCATTCTCGAAAATCGGATAGACCTGGATGGGCATGGAGAGGCCGACTGCCTTTTCCGCCTCGTTGATTGCCGAGGTCGATGTCCCCACGATGTCGGGAAGCTGTTCGCCGCCGACGGGCCAGTCCAGAGAAGCGCCCGCTTTCTGTGCGAGAGAGAGCGTTCGAAGATTGTTGCAGCCGCCCACGAAGCCCAACTGACATTCGCCCGAGGTGATTCGGCTGGCCACGAGATTGGTGAGCGCCAGGGCGGTCTCGCCGCCTACGTGACTCGCAATGAGCTTCGAGGGCTTTGCGCCGATGACTTCTGCCAGAAGGGCCGGTGGATTCTTTGCGCGCCAGGCGAAGATCGAGGCGAGGGCAATCGTATCGACCTTCGTGACGAGGTTCGGGTCACCGCCACTCGACGCAGCCGCTTCGCGCACGATTCGCGAGAGCATGTCGAGCGGACTCATCGCCGTTTCGAGGGTGGCGTCTCGATCCGAGAGTTGGGCGCCGCCGATCAGAACGGGTTGTTGGGAATTCACTTTCTAGTCCTTGTGGTGGATGAGGGAGGGGATGCCGGGCGTCAGCGCGAATACGCCGACGCCGGTCGGAGTCTCAGTGTGGCGTGTATTTTCGAAGCTTCCGCTGCAGGCTCTGGCGATGGAGTCCCAGTCGCCGGGCAGCTTGTGAAATGTTTCCGTTGCATTCCGCGAGCACGAACTCGATGTATTCGCGCTCGTGCCGGTAGAGGCTCTGGAATTCGGACGGGATCGGAACTTCGTCTTCGGCGGTCTCTTCCCCATAGAGCGCGCGCTCGACCTGATCGATATCGGCGGGCTTCATCAGGTAACCCACGGCACCAATCTTCGTCGCCTTGACGGCGGTCGCGATGCTTCCGTAGCCGGTCAATACGACGATCTTGGCCGCGGGACATCGCGAGAGAATCACCTGGATCGCATCGAGGCCCGAATCGGCGCCGAGTCGCAAGTCGACGACCGCGAATTGGACTCTCAGGTTCTTGATCGCCGAGAGCGAAGAGAGATCGCTCGCGCGTTCGACGAGATAGCCGCGATCGCGAAACTCGGAGGCCAGGGTTTCAGCGAAGCGTTCGTTGTCTTCGACGATCAGCAGGGAGCGTCCTTCTTCACGAACGATCTCAATTGGATCAGCCATTTCGGGGTCTCCATTCGGGCGCGGGGACAGTCATCGGTGCGGCCGTTTCAGAGACCGTTGCAGTCGGCACGATCGGCAACGAAATCTTAGCGACCGCGCCGCCGAATTCTCGATCGTCGAGTGTCAGCTCGGCGCCGACGGCTTCGGCCAGGGAATGAACATAATAGAGGCCGAGCCCGATTCCCTCGGACTTGGTCGTCACGAAGGGCTCGCCGAGATGGCGACGGACGACTTCGGGCCAGCCGGAGCCGCGATCCTGGACGGAGAGTTCGGCTCGTGTTCCGTTTCTCTGGACGACGATTTCGACTTCGCCTTCATCGCCGCCGGACTCGATCGAGTTGTCGACCAGGTTGATGAGCGCCTGGGAGAAAGCAACGCTGGGGACGAGAACGGGTTTCGGTCCGCGCCCGTCGCCGAGAAATCGAATCGTGGCATTCGGGTAGACGCTGGCGACCGACTCGTAGACCTGCCGGACGAGTACGTCGAGATCGACGACTTCGAGGGGGAGTCGATCGGGGTGAAGTTGTGATCCGGCCATATGTCGGAGGATGTCACCACAGCGCTTCAATTCCTCGGACGCCGTTCGAAGATCTTCGTCGTCTTCGAGGCCGTGGCTTCGGGCCAGTCGAGAGAGCTTCAGCTGAGCGGTGTTGAGAGGCGTCGCGAATTCATGGGAGAGACCCGCTGCGAGCGCGCCGACTGCGCGCAAGCGATCGATCCGGGTTTTTCGCTCCTCTGTCTCCGCGAACCAGATCTTGAAATGATCGAGGGTTCTAGCGAGCCAGGCCGTCAGGATCCAGAAGACGAGTGCGATAACGATCTGTGCCGGGAAGAGAATGTTCGCGGGCACCAGGGCCCCCGACAGACCGGGCGGGATATGACTGTTGATCTGGATCAGGACGAGACTGGCCAGGACGAGACCGAAAAGGCCGAGGCCGTAGCGGCCTTCGAGCAGCAGCGCGCCTAACACCGTATGAACCAGCAGGATCGGAACCATGGGATTCCAGGCGCCTCCGGTCAGGATCAGCAGCGCGGAGAGTCCCAGGATGTCCGCTCCGAGCTGGACCCAGAGATGACCCAGGGAGCCCTTCAAGCCGCTGCGAAGGCCGATCCAGGTTCCGATGTTGAGAACGGAGAGTGTGGCGATCACGGCGCCGAAGGGCGGCAGCATCTCCGGCTCGAGGACTTCGAATTCGAGCGCGGGAAGGATCGAAAACAGCTGTGCGCCGATGGCGACCCAGCGGAGGCGAACCACCCAGGCGAGCCGGGCGGTACTCTGCGCGGGGTCGGTCGCAATCGGCGGATCGAAAAAGGAATGTACGGTTTCGAGCATCGGGTTTCCCGGGCCAACGCTAGCTTGATTTTCCTCTCGGGTCGGCTCCCGGTTCAGCGCGTTCTCGAAGTCGCGACTCGACCCGGTCCGCCTGTCCGCGGCAGTCTCAAGCCGGTTGCTCGGAGAACCGACGAGTCAGGCAGGGCCCGCGGGAACCCAAACGTCCGCGACCCGGATGGAGGGGAAGCATGAACGTGCGATTGGCACTCGCATCGATCGCTCTGCTGTTGGGGACCGTGGCGGCGGCGCCCGCGCGAGCCGGCGAATACGAAAGCGGCTTCGGATTCGGAATTTCGGTCCCCGATAGCTGGCTCGTTCTGACCCGAAGCGAGATCATCAACCGTGCGGGACAACTGTTCGATGCGGACGGCAAGGGCGCGGTTGGACTGGAATCGGTTTCGCTCGCAATGCGCCGCGCGGTCTACGATCGGGTTCGCGCAGGCGAACTCGAGATGTTCTATCGACGCAGCGAAGAACCCCAAGGCTTCGTCGACAACGTGAATGTCATGACGCAACGCGCTGATCTACCGAGCTCGCCGGCCCAGCTCGCCGGGGTCTGTCGAGCCCTGCCGATCGAATTCTCCCGGATTTTCGGCCGCCCGATCGCCATGGACGTCTGCGAAATGAGGGAACGGGTCGGCCGGCGCGCGCTCTATCTACAATTCGATGGCGCCATTCCCGGCACGACGACCCTTCACTATCAGCTTCAGCATGGACTCGGACGGACACTCGTCTTCACGGCGACGACGGCGCTGCGAAATCTACCCGGCGTGATGAGTGATTTCGAAACCATGATCGCTTCGATTCGCCTGCATTGAAATTCTCGTTGGGGTGGCCACGATCAGTTCCCGCGGCCTAGGTGTGGGCGTAGGTGTGGGCGTAGGTGTAGGGGTAGGCGTAGACCGCCTAATGTGTGTCGACAGTGAGTTCGTCGAGCGGTCGCCCTGCCGTTCGGATCACCCAGAAATAGAGCATGATCGCGACACCCCCGAGGCCCGCCGCGAGTCCCCACCAGACGCCGACAATGCCGAGATTCATGGGAAAGGCCAGGAGCCAGGCGAGTGGTAGACCGACGACATAGAACCCGATCAAGTTGACGACGGCGCCCGCCTGGGGTCGACCCATGCCGCGCATGAGTCCACCGCCCACGACCTGGACGCCATCGGCAATCTGGAAGGCACCCGCGATCGGCAAGAGCGTCGCCGCGAGCGCCACGACGACGGCGTCTTCGAGGTAGAGCTGCGGCAGGATTCCTCGAAAGACCACGAAGCAGAGCGCTGCAATGGCCATGATCCCGCCGCCCATGGCAAAGGCCGTGCGACAGGATCTCTGCAGGCGATCTCCCTCGCGCGCCCCGATCAGGTTCCCGATGCGAACGCTCGATCCGATCGAGACGCCCAGGGGCAGCATGAACGTAAAGGACGCCATGTTGATCACGATCTGATGAGCGGCGAGTTCGACGACGCCGATCCAGCCGACCATGACCATGCCGACCGTAAAGGCGTTGGCTTCGAGTGAGAGCTGGATGCCGACCGGAATGCCCAGCCGGAGATAACGGCGAATGCCGGTCCAGGCGAAAGACGCTCGGTCCCAGCGTCGCCAGGCACCCGCGAACAGGCCGAAGTGGCGGCTCCAGAACCAGAGGGCCAGCGGCAGGAATATGTTGGTGACTCCGGTCGCCAATCCTGCGCCTTCGAGGCCGAGCGCCGGCATCCCCAGATGGCCGAAGATCAAGACCCAATTCAACAAGATGTTGACGAGGTTCCCGATCCACATGACCCACATCGAGGGCCGCATGATCGTGCGACCCGCTAGATATTGTCGAAGGGCAATGAAGAGGTTGAAGCCGAGGGCGCTCGGCATTCGGGCGATCATATAGCCCTGCGCGAGGTCGGCGACCGTTTCGTCCTGTCCCAGCCAGACGAGCGCGGGGCCCGTCATGACCCACATACCCATCAGGGGAATCGAGACGGCAAAGGCGATGACCAGCCCACGTTGCAGAGCCAGGGCCGCGGCATTTCCGTCGCCCGCGCCATGGGCCTGGCTGACCAGCGGATCCATTCCCTGCACGATCCCATGAAAGAGCGAAGCCGAGGACCACGCCCAGGTACTCGCGAGGGCGACCGCAGCCAGCTCGGCGACTCCGATCCGCGCGACCATGATCGTATCGACGACGCCCATCGTCATCATGCCGAGTTGAGCGATGGCGAGCGGCGCCGAGAGCCGAAACAGCGCGCGAAATTCGCCTTCGGTCTTCTTTGGAGCCTCGTGGGCGGGTTGGGACGTCATGGACTCGCTGACCGAAAGGTGGGTCGATTCGAGATCGCGAATCGAGAAGCCGGGGGGACCTGGATGTCGCGGAGGCTACCGGTCCTCGCCATGGCGTGCGATGGTTGCGCGACCCGCGAATCCGCGTCCGCCCGAATTGGAGCCCATGATGAATCGACGTAGTGTGCGCAGTGTATTGCGATCGCCCGTGCTCGCGGCGGCGCTCTTTGTCTTCTGGTTCGGACTGGTCCCAAACGCATCGGCCCATGGTCCGACGATCGAGGTCAGCCATTCAGAGCTCTCGCCGCCGCTCTTGAATCTATTCGTGGGGACGACCGTTCATTTCAACAATACGGTCGCGATGCCGGGTGGTCATGTCATCGTGGACGCTTCGGGGACGATCAAGAGTCCGCCATTGGAGGCGCCCGGAGACGGCTGGCACTACACGTTCGAGAAGGAGGGAACGTTCGAACTCCATATCGAGCAGCATCCGTCCGCGAAAGCGCGGATCGTCATCGTTCCAAAGCGCTAGCGACTCGACTGTCGGCTGTTAGTCCTGGCCGGTCAGGACTGCGAAGAAATCGCTCACTTCGCTGCTTGCGCGTTCCGGGTCGAGGAGCAGGTCGTAGGTGACGTGATGCGTGCTCGCGATCGGACTTTGTTTCTTCTTCTTGGTGTTCTTTTCGGCAGATGCATCGAATTCTTCGATTCGACGGTAGAGGGCATCCCAGGAATCCTGGCTGTCATCCATGTCGATTTCGATCGTGAGTTTTCCCATCGATGGGACCTCCTGCGTCGGCGAGATGCCCAGGTTCGGGCGAGGCAGAATTCCGGCGCGGGGCGCGCCTACGAACAAACTAAAGGATTGGCCGAGTAGTACAAGAAAAATCGTCTGGCCAGAATTCGTGGATGTAGGGCTCGATTTGCATAGATGATCGGACAATCAACCAAAAACTCCTGTGAGGGAGCGCACAGTCGTTTCTGATGTCCCCTCAGGAATAAATCTGATACTTGACTGTCAGATTTGGGTATGTTTTCGGTATGGAACACGCACCCGATACGTTTCTGTCTCCCTTTGCGCGACCCTCGAACGACCCGACGACGAACGTCGGGGCTGCGTTCACCGCGCTGCCTGTCGAGGGCCCGCCGCTTCCCAACGACTCGACCCTCGTCGATCAATCCGGCCGCGCGCTGGGAGCCCGCGCGCTCAAAACACGCGCACGGATTCTCGAAGCGACGCTGGACCTGCTCGATGAGAAATCGATGCGGGATATTCGCGTGATCGACATCGCGCGAAGAATCGGATCGTCGCCGGCCACGTTCTACCAATATTTCAAGGACATCGAAGACGTTGTCCTCGAGCTGGCGACCCACCTCCATTCCTCAGCGCCCGCGATCGTGGATGCCATCCAGGGGACCTGGGACGGTCGCGAAGGATACGAGCATGGTCGTCGCCTCGCCGAGCTCTTCATCGTCCATTGGGATCGATACGCCTCGATCTTGCGCGTTCGGAACAACGCGGCCGAAGAGGGCGATGCCGATTTCGCCAACGTGCGATTCGAAACCCTGCTACCGATCGTGACGGCATTCGCCAATCTCATTCGTGAAGTCCATCCGATTCCTCCCGCGAATCCACCCGACGGCGATTGGCAGGGTGGACCGATTCATCCGATCTCGGCAGCCTTCATCCTGACGGGCGCGCTCGAAGGGATGATCTTGCATCACCATAAATTCGAGAATCGCTTCGGGACCCTGGGCGAGGGGCAGGAGGAGATCATCAACACGATCGCCTCGCTGTTCCAGCAGATGCTCAGCCACCATCCCTGAACAGCGTTTCGTCGATCACCACCGACTTCTGCGTTCTCAGCTCGTCTAGATAGCGACGAAGCGCTTCGTCGCCACGGCGACGCCGCAAGTCCTGACGAACCAACCCCTCGACTTCTTTGAAAACGGGAACGATCCGGGCTTCGCGATCGACCACGCGAGCGAGATAGATTCCGCTGCCGCTGGCGATTGGATTACTCCACGAACCCGTCTCGAGATCTTCGAGCGCTCTCAACACAATCGGTCCGACATAGTCGCGGATCTTGGTCGCAGGCAGCATTCCAGCCGGGATCGGCGAAATCTGGACATCGCCCAGTGAGGCCTCGACTTGCGACGTTTCGTCGCCCTGGCGAAGTCGCGTCAGCGCCTCGGAGGCTCGCTTCTTCGCGCTGGCGTCCGGGCGCCTTCCATCGCTTCGCGTCGAGAAGAAGAGGGTCTCGGCATGAAGGCGGCCGGGTCGACTGAAGAAATTGACGTTCTCTTCGAAATGGCGTGCGACTTCATTCTCACTCGCGGGCTCGGCATCGGCTTCGCTCACGATCGAATCGATCAGTCCCGACGTCAGCTCTCCCCGCACACGTCGGTCGATCGCAGCCAGGCCGAGTTCGAGGGCGCGCTGAACGAGCAATTCCTCGTCGATCATTCGCGCGAGCACCCGGCGTCGCGTGGCTTCATCGATCGGATTGCGCCGATCTCCCTCCACGCCAGCCAGGACGCGCTCGTAAGCGATTCGTCGAATCGTTCGTTCGCCGACGCGGGCCGCCGCATTCGCGGCGAGCGCCTGCGAATCCGATCTGGTTTCGAGGAGCCCGAAAGCGGCCAGTGCCAGGCCGGTGGCCGCTCCCAGAAAGAGCAGCCATGGGGGACCCGGAGATCGCGCCGCCCTTGGCACACTCGGATTGCTCGTCTCGTCTTGCGATGTGGACTCGCCCAGCGCGGATTCTCCTCGAAGGCATCTTGCTTGCCCCGGTTCTTGCGGCTGCCGAGGATATCGCAGTCCCATCGTTGGGTTCGCGGAGAAGGTCCGCGCGAACTAGATTAGATCCAAGTCCACCTGCCCCCGGGAGCGCGTCATGTACCTCAACCTAGGATCGATCCTTCTCGCGAACGCAAACGAGAAGCCGGACGCACTCGTCTTGAAAGCCGGCGATCTCGAAATGACCTATGGCGAACTCAATCGCGCGGTCTGCGGCTTCGCCGCCAGCTTGCGGGAGCGAGGCATCGAGCCGGGCGACAAGGTCGCGCTCTTGGTCCCGAACGTACCGGAATTCACGATCGCCTATTTCGGAATCCTCTATGCGGGCGCGACGGTCGTTCCGATCAACGTACTCGCCGCGGCGCCCGAGGTGACCTACTTCCTCGAAGATTCCAGCGCCAAGCTCCTGGTCCTTCACCCGCTCTTCGAAGAGCCCGGACGCAAGGGTGCGGCGGCGCGTTCGGTGCCCGTCGTGATCGCCGCAGGTGAAGACGACGCGGATACGGTCGGAGCGATGGCCAAGGCGGATCCCCTCGATGGTCCCCATCCGACTTCTCCACAGGAAACGGCCGTCATTCTCTATACGTCCGGAACGACGGGAAAGCCCAAGGGTGCGGAACTCACGCATTCGAATCTCTTGCTCAACTGTTCGGTGGTCGCGCCGAAATTGATGCCGCCGTCGACGACCGGGCATCGCGCGCTGGCCGCGCTGCCGCTCTTTCATTCCTTCGGACAGACCGTCATCCAGAACGGAATGATCGCGAGCGGAGGGAGTTTCACGCTCCTCGAGCGCTTTACGCCGGAGGACGCGTTTGACCTGATCGAACGCGATCGGCTGACGGTGTTTGCGGGGGTGCCGACGATGTATTTCGCCCTGCTGCATCATCGCGGCGACCGCGCTCATGATGTTTCGAGCCTGGAGATCTGCATGACCGGTGGAGCGCCAATGCCCATCGAGGTCATGAATTCCTTCGAAGAAAAATTCAACGTCGAGATTCTCGAGGGCTTCGGTCTCTCCGAGACTTCGCCGATTGCGAGCTTCAACGTCATCGGAAAGCCGCGCAAGGCGGGCTCGATCGGGTACCCGGTCTGGGGCATCGAGCTCTGCATCGTGAACGACACCGATGACACCCTGCCCGACGACGAACGCGGAGAGATCTGCATTCGCGGGCATAACGTCATGAAGGGTTATTTGAATCGTCCGGACGCGACGAAGGAAACGCTTCGAAATGGTTGGTTCCATACCGGTGATATCGGCTATCGCGATTCCGACGGTTGCTATTGGATCGTCGATCGCAAGAAGGACATGATCTTGCGTGGTGGCTTCAACGTCTATCCGCGCGAGGTCGAGGAAATCCTCTACGAACACGAAGATGTTGTCGAGGCGGCCGTGATCGGAGTCCCCCACGAGAGTCATGGTGAAGAGGTCAAGGCGGTCGTCGCGCTCACGGAAGACGGCAAAGCCACGCCCGAGGATTTGCAGGCCTTCTGCAAAGAGAGACTCGCCGCCTACAAATACCCGCGAATCGTCGAGATCGTTCCCGAACTGCCAAAAGGACCGACGGGCAAGATCCTGAAGCGCGAGCTTCGAGACACTTGACCGGTCGCGACGCCTGACCGGTCACGACGCCTGATCGGCCGCGAGGCTCGACCTGGAGCTTCTCACACAGCGTGAACGTCCCGAGGGGTCAATCTGCGGTCTTTTTCGCCTTTTCTTCGCGGGTTGTGACCCTGTTCGTCACGCCGGGCCCTCATAGTATGGGTGTCGGGCGCCATCTCCCCCCAAAGCCTGCGCCCGGGGTCGCGTGGAGTGTCGTTGTCACCACACAGACTTCGACACTCCACGTGGCGCGTGACTTCCGAAGGTCGTCGGGCCACTCACCGGGTAGGACTCGAACAGACAAAAGGAACGGAAGAGGAACAGAGCGGAGCAAAAGAGAACGGAGGGAAAAGATGACGAGATCCAAACGAACGACCACCACACCAACGACACCGAGAAAAAGAAATTCCCCGAACCCGCTTCAGTCACGAACGCTTACACACTATGACGTCGGACGTAGAAATTCGGCGCGCGGCTTTCGAGCACGAGGCCGCAAGGGCCACGGGCTTGCGAGTGCGCGCGATCGATCGAGGTTGCGCGAAGCAGACTTGGCGGAACGTGCCCGCGTCGAGAAGATGCTCTCGACCGTTGCGATTCCCGACGATCGGCGAAGCGACGACCGGGACTCGAACGCAGAACATGAAACGCGCGGGCTCGATTTCGAATCCAGAGCCCATCACTTTCCCAACCCGGACCCCAACCCGAATCAGAGCACGTCGCTTTGGCCGAGGCATTGTCCGGTTTGTGGGGACGCGCGGATCGTGACGGACGAAGTTCTCCATGGCGGGACGTTGTCCATGTCGGAGTGTCTTCATTGTGACCATCGCTGGACGGAACGGCCGAAGGCGAGATGGGTAGAGCTTGGAACGAGGATGAACGGCCGGGGACGCAGGAGGACAGCGGCGACCGCCGCCACAGCGTGATTCCATCAGCGTGATACGCTGGCGGAATGCGGCTCATCCTGTACACGGGTAAAGGTGGCGTCGGAAAGACGACGACGGCTGCAGCGACCGGAGCGCTCGCCGCGCAGCGCGGCCTGCGGACGCTGGTCGTGTCCGCGGACGCCGCCCATAGCCTGGGCGACGTCTTCGATCGGCGGCTCGGTCCGAAGCCCCGGCGGCTGGCGACCCGGCTGGACGCGGTCGAAATCGATGCCCGGCATGTCATCGAAGAGCAATGGGGACGTGTTCGCAATTATCTCGTCGAGCTCCTGCGCTACCAGGGCATCGATGAGGTCGTCGCCGACGAGTTGGCGCTGCTGCCGGGCGCCGACGAATTGGCCACTTTGGTCTGCGTCGAGGAGTGGGCTTCGAGTGGGCTCTACGATCTGATCCTGGTCGACTGCGCGCCGACGGGAAGCACCCTTCGCCTGGTGACGCTTCCGGAAGTCGCGCATAGCAGCCTTCGCTGGATGCTCCGTCTTCAGCGCGCGACCGCCCAGATCGTCGAACCGATTGCGCGGGGACTGGTCGGCGCGCCGCTTCCGTCGGCGGAAGTCTTCGCCGAGGCCGATCGACTCTTCTACAAGACATTGCATCGCTTGCGCGCGCGACTGCTGTCCGCCCAAACGAGTATCCGCATCGTCGTTACACCCGAATCGATGGTGATTGCGGAAGCGCGACGTTTGCTCACCGATCTCTGTTTGTTCCAACTCGCCAGCGACGCAGTGATCGTGAATCGGCTCTTGCCAGACGAAGCGCTTCGCGAAGCCTTCTTTCAGGAGTGGGGGCAGACCCAGATCGAGCGTCTGCGCGAAGTCGAAACGGCGTTTTCGCCGATGGCCTGTTTGACAGTGCCCCTGCAAGCGGATGAAGTTCGCGGTGTGGTGGCGCTGGCGGAACATGGAAAGATGATCTTTGGCGACCGCGACCCCGCCGCCCGACTCGGTCCGAGCCTGCGACTTCGTTTCGAACGCGATGACGGGGGCGCGCGGATCCGACTTCCGCTGCCCGGCCTCGATCCCAAGACGCTCGAGGTGACACGCGTCGAAGATGAGCTCGTGATCGGCGTGGCCGGCCGCCGACGAAAGATCGCGCTGCCGGCCGGATTCGCGAAGCTGGAAGTCGATCGGGTTTCCTATCACGGCGAGGAATTGCTCGTCTCGTTTGCCGCGAACGGGCAGAGCGAACGGCCGCCGCCGTCGTCGCCGGCGTCCGCGAACTGGCCCTCGCCATGAGAGTCCTTCTCTATACCGGGAAGGGAGGCGTTGGGAAGACGACCCTGGCCCTGGCCTCGGCGTTGGGGGCTGCTCGCCACGGTCATCGCGTCTGCGTTCTCTCGACGGATCCCGCCCACAGCCTGGCCGATGCACTCGGTCAGCCAGTAGGACCGCATCCGCGCCGCATCAGCGAAAACGTCTACGCGCGGGAGATTCGGGCGCAGGTCGAACTCGACGGAGCCTGGGGACATATTCAAGATTGGTTACGAGAACTGCTTCGAGAGGAAGCGGACGTGCTGGTGGCGGAAGAGTTGTTGGCGTTTCCGGGAATCGAGGAGTTGGTGGCCTTGCGCGCGGTGCGCGAGGTCGAACAGACCGGGGACTTCGATGTCTGCGTGATCGATTGCGCGCCGACGGGTTCGACGATGCGCATGCTTCGCTTTCCCGACGCGCTGCGAATCTTCATGGAGCATTTCTTCGAGTTCGAGCGAAAGGGAGCGCGACTGCTTCGGCCTCTGGTTCGGGGATTCGCGGCCGGGCGCTTGATTCCGCGCGAAGAATTCTTCGACGCCTTCGAACGACTCTACGAGGAGATCGACGACGTCCAACAGATCTTGCTCGACGGCGACCGCACGAGCGCGCGGCTGGTCGTCAATCCAACGCGCATCATTGTCGAGGAGACGCGTCGATCCTTCGCCTATCTATCCCTTTACGGCATCGCGACCGACGCCGTTCTCGTCAACCGCGAGATGCCGTCGGCGGTGGGAGAGGGTTATTTCAGTCGCTGGCTCGAACTCGAACGCAGAGAACTCGAAGCCATCGAGGAGAGTTTCCCGGTTCCGATCAAACATGTTTCGCTGCGCCCACGCGAGGTGATCGGCCTGGAAGCGCTCGAAGAATTGGCGAGTGATCTCTTCGGCGACAGCGATCCGGCGCAGCGTTTTTCGACGGGACGACCGATTCGCTTCCGGCACGTCGGCGGACGCACGCGGATGGAAATCGATCTACCGGGAATGACCAAGGAGGAGATCGAGGTTTCGGCCAAGGGTGCGGATCTTCATCTGCGCGTACGCGACGGTCGGCGCTCGATCAGTCTGCCCGAGTCGCTGGTCGGACGCCCGATCGAGAAGGTCCGGCTGCGCGAACCCGTGCTCGAGGTCCATTTCGGAGATGGATAGGGACGGGTGAAGACTGCGGAGAGGTCGTGTTCTCTCTATGCCGTGTTTTGATAGACGGCCGTCGGGTCCCGTGGTACGGTTCGCGCATCGCTGAGACAAAACGGGTACTTGCGCGGTCTTTTGCGAATTCCCGATGGACGATCCAGGGGCCGCCCGAAGCCTGTGCGAGGCCAGGGTCGAGCTGAGGCGGGATGAAGCGGGATAGGGCGTATAAAGGGCCAGTAAGGACGTGCGGAGCGAGTCGGAATGTGGTGTTTTCCATTCGAAGCGACATCACCGGGATCGGGACGGAATCGGCAACTTTGATGCAAATCTCCCATCAAGGTCAGGCGATTGTCTTCCGAAGAAGGGACGTAGCTCTTACGCAATTTCGCGGGCAAGTGGGTTCCGCACGGTAGGAATTGTGAAGGAGTCCATGGACTTCGCATGAGTCACAGGGAGGTGCCGCGCGAAATGTCGAACCGAATCATCTTTCATGCCGGAGGCGGGCAAAGTCCCGACCTCTTGGGCCGGGCCGTCTGGCGCGGGGCGAGTGCCCTGTGTCTGATGATTGGGTTGCTCGCGAGCGCATCGAGTGTGCTGGCGGCCGAGATCGTGGAGGTGCGGGTCGGCAGACATGTCGAGTTCACTCGCGTCGTCTTCGAACTCGATCGAGCCGCCGGGTACCGAATCGAGCGAGCGGATCCGACATCCAATGTCGCGGAACTGATCGTGTTGCTCGAAGCGACTTCGATCCCCCGCCGCATCCATTCTTCGAAATCACTGATCGAACAGGTCGAGGTCGAGCCCTCGGGATCCCGTGCGGTCGCAAGGATTCGCCTGACCAAGGGCGGCCTTCGACTGAAGGAAATGATCCTGGCGAATCCGCCGAGAATCGTGCTCGATGTCTTTTCGGATCAGCCGGTGGCGGCCAATATGGCGGCCAAGGTCTCCAAGCCGATTGCCGAGCCGAAACCAGAAGCCGTTCCCAGCTTCGACGAACCCACCTTCGAAGACATCGTCGCAGCCCTTCCGGGCAGTGACGAGCCGGCGCCCGCGCCGCAGGTTGCTCCAACACCAGCACCACCAACACCTGCACCCGCGAAAGCATCGGCCGAGGTGGCCGTCGTAGACGAGCCGACAATCTCGACACCGCTCGAGGAACCGGTCGCTGTCGAAGAGGCCGCGAG
>Ga0310122_10000231_pt1 | contig 36183 bp, 41 predicted proteins | sample CB6_Bottom_1051__FD_203503 | JGI IMG/M metagenome (GOLD analysis project Ga0310122, IMG submission 203503) | Marine microbial communities from Western Arctic Ocean, Canada - CB6_Bottom_1051 | ecosystem: Environmental > Aquatic > Marine > Oceanic | place: Canada: Western Arctic Ocean | collected...
CACCAGCGAGCGCGGGTTCCGCTTCCCGAAGCCGTTTGCGCGCAGCCTGCGCGACGGGGCCGAGCAACTGGCGCAGGCAGTGGACGAACTCGCGGCCACGGAAACCGCTCGGAGGGCAAACAAATGAGCGGCGGCGAGGTCATCAACCTGGCGGTGCTGAAAACTTTGTGCTGGACGGTCGCTGGCGCGGCGCTTGCGCGGGTGCTGGCGGTGGCGCTATGAGCAGCAAAGACCCGGACGACTACGACTACACGTTCCCCCATCACTCACAGTTCTCGCGGACGGAGGCCAACGAGGCTGGTGCCGAGGTGGAAGACCCAGGGGCGTGGGCAAAGCCAGCCCCGTGGCCGAAGTATTCAGCCGCCGAGGAAATGCAGAAGCGGCTGGACGACGGGCAGCACACGCCAACCGTATATGTCAAAGAGCAATGGCACCGGAAAAAACCCCAGAAGGCGATCCCCGTCGGCCCGTACCGGGACAGTTGGCTGCTCGCGTCGTACAACAGCAAGCGTACTCCGACGTGCGCCCATTATGTCCAGGCAGCGGGGACTGGAGCAACCTACGTCGTGGGATGCCCAACCTGCGGCAAAGAGTACACGGGCGCTCAAGGTCGGCCCCTTGAGTACGGTCGCCGCGAGGCTGCATTTGATACTGCCGACAAGTGGATATGCCCAAACAAAAACAAGGAGGGAACAACATGAAAGGGAAACTGACAGAAATCCGAATCAAGAAGAACGGCCGATGGGTCATCAGGAGGCGATACAAATGGTAGACGTAGTGCTAGAGGAACTGGTGCAGCGGACGTGCCACGTCGGCGGCGAGAGCGTGGTCGTGACGCGCTACCACAACCCAGCCGGCGTGGAGTTTATCGAGGTGGACTTCGGCGGCGTGAGCGACCAACCAGGGTTGGTGCTGCCGGTGGCCGAGGCCGAGAACCTGGGGCGAGCATTGCGCGAGTGCGCGGTGCAGCTCCCAGACCCCCAAGGAGGGACAGAAAATGGCGACAGTTGAGTTCATAACGGCGCAAGAGATAATCCAGACGGCGATGGCTGGGAAAGCCGTCCGCAGATGGGACGTGGACGTTGTCCGCGAAGGCGACAAGTTGTTTGAGTACACCAGCGGCGACAGCCCGAGCATTGCCCACTCCTACGACGCGCTCGACCCCGCGCGAGAGTCGAGGGAGATACTGGCCGCGTACAGCATCGTTAAACTGGCCAACGGCGAACGCCTGTACGAGGTAATGCCGAGGGCCGAGCTCGACAAGGCCCAAGCGCAGAGCAAGGCCAATGGGCCGAACAGCCCTTGGGCGAAGTGGCACAGCGAGATGTGCAAGAAGTGCGTGCAGAAGCGGCACGCGAAGCGGTTCTCGACTTCGCCCGAGCTGGCGGCGCTTATTCAGGCCGACCACGATGCGGAGGGTGCGCGCGAGCCCATCCACCACGACCAGCCCCCGACCGACTCCAACCGGGGCGGCTACGACCGAGCCGCCGACGACAGGCTGATCACCGAGCCGCAGCGCAAGCGGCTGTTCGCCATTGCCAAGAAGGCGCACGGCGACCAGGCAAACCAGGCCGTCGAGGCCGCGTTGTCGGCGGCGGGCCTTTCAACCACCAGCGACATCAAGCGCAGCCAGTACGACGCTGTAGTCGCTGAAGCTGAGTCTTGGGTCGAGCCCTCGCCCGAGGGTTACGTCGAGGCTGGGGGGGCAGATACGCCTGCCGGCGACGTATCGTGGTAGCAGTCAACGACGTTTCGGGTGGGCGACGGCAGCCAATGGTCGTGATCGGAGTCCACCTGCCCGAGGCACTACTGACCCGCTTGGCCGCCCAGGTCGAGAAGAGCGGGCTTAACCGCGCGGAAGTGATCCGCGCAGCGATTTCACGCGGCCTGCGCCGCATGGAACGTCAACCATAACCAAGGAGGAGCGAAGCAATGCAACAGGGATTATTAAACGAGAAACAGGCGTGTAAAATGCTCGGGGTGTCAGCAGCCACGATGCAGAATTGGAGGTGTCTCAAAAAGGGGCCAGCGTTCACGAAGCTCGGCGACAGCATACGGTCGCCCGTGCGATACACGCTCGAGGCGGTCGAGGAGTTCTTCGGCGGGAAACTGACCGTCCCGCAGCCGAAGCGGTACGCGAAGAAACGGGGCAAGCAGCGGCGGCGTGGCGTTAGTCCGAACGGCGAGGTCGTTCGGTATGGCAAGGTTGACCACGACCAGCCAGCGGAAGCGGCGCAGGACAATGAGCCTGCCCGCGTGGTGGAGGTCACGCCGCCCAAGCCTGGTGTCCCCGACGAGTCCAGTCCCCTGACCGTGGACGCGCGACAACTGGCAGCCGTCATCCACAAACTGCTCAACCAACTGGTTGAGATGAAACAGCCAGTGACGCTCGACCGACTGGTTGAGCTGATCTCGGACTAGGAACCCCACGGGTGCCCGGCGGGGGCTTGGAATTCCCCTTCTCACCGCCCTACCCCCCCCCAAACCAGCGCAGTGCCGGGAGCGTTGGTTTTTCCCCTTACAGCTTGAGCTGCCGCCCGTCGGGCAGCACCGCCTGGTCGCGGTGGTCTATCGTGACCGTGTAGTCGGTGAACGTGTTGCTGCTCTCGCCCGTGTAGATCACCGAGAACCCACGCACCCAGTCGTTCGGAACCCCGTGCTGGTACTTCATCTCGAGCGAGCTCAGGGTGCCGGGGCACCAGGCTTTGATGACCTTGCCCGAAAACGGATCGCGCGTGGCGACCGACATCTGCCTGTGAACGTGCCCATGTACCACCGACCTGCCGCCAGTCTTCGCGCGCTCAAGGTGCTGGGCGCTCGCGTTCTTTGCATACGACCAGCCGTGCACGGCGATCAGCGTCCCGGTCACGATGGGATAAAAGCTGTCCACGCCAGACCGGGGAATGTACGGCACCCACTGAAAGCCGTCGATGTCCTTGGCCAGGAGGCGCTTCGGCTCGAGCAGGTCGTGAACTCCAACGCCTGCCATCCCGATCTTGGAGCACCAACGAGCCACCCTGAACTCGTGGTTGCCCTCCAACTGAATCCACTTTTCGGCCCCGCTGCGCTTCAGGCACTCCTGCATCCAGGCGCGCGCAGGATCCACCTCGTCGTTGAGATATGAATGAGTTCTGGCCGCGTCCTCGATGGCCGGGGGGTGGCTGGTAAAAATAAGGCAGTCCAAAAGATCGCCTAGATGTATAATTCTGGATGGCTTCAGGACGGAGCAAGCCTTTACGACGAGCTCGCAAGCCGCTTTGTCCTGCTCACCGAAGTGCGCGTCGGGCAGGACTAGGGTGGTGTTGGGCTGTGGTGTTGGCATAAGGGGTTTGGCCTACCCTGCCGTCGCCGACAGGGCAGACCGCGCGAGCGCGGGAGGAGGGCGTAGTGCGCTCGCGCTAGTCCTCCGTGCAGGCTGCGCGCTGGCCGCCGAGGGCCAGACACGCGGCGCGCAGTTCAATGACCAGCTCTGACAGATCGGAGGCCAGCAGGCTGACGCAGGTCGCAGGCTCGCCTGCCACTTCGCAGGCATATTCAGTCGGCTGGGCCTTCATCGTTGGGATTATCACGAGGTACGGGGACGGAGGGCGCGCCCGGCTCCACCCGGAACCGCACCCGGCCACGGCGACCAACACGCCAACGCAAAGCAGCGTTCGCGCGCTCCATCGCATCGACCAGGGCAACCGCCTCGTCACGCTCCCGGTTCTCCCGCCGGCCAGCCCACCACCGCAGCGCAGCCATCGCCAGCACGGCAATGAGCTGCGCGACCAGCGAGCCAACCGACACTACTCCGCAGCGTTCGCGTCACCGCCAACGCTCACACAATGCTCGAGCACGCACGCCTGCGCGTACAGGTCAGCCGACGGCGTGGTCGTCATCTCGCTTTCCCAAGACAGCGCGCAGCCGGAAAGCATGACCAGGGCCACCACCACCAGCGCCTTCACGACGAGCCTCCGGGGAGTAGCGTCTGCGGCCCGGTGGTCAGGAATCGCAGTGCGATATTTACGATGGAAATGGCGTAGACCATCACCTGCGCCGATACCCAGCCAGTCTCGCCCACAGCGCCTAGCGCCGCCGCCAGTACCATCAGGACGTTGATAACCAATGTCTTCTTACCGCTCAGAAAGTCCATGTGTATGCCTCCTTGTAGTATCTCTCGATCCGATCGAGGTATGTCCGCGTTTCACGCGGGATTTGTAGCCGCCAGTCCCCCTGGTGAGTTGAAAGTATGCGCCCGAGTAGGCCCACGCCGCAGTTGTACGCCGCCGTTGCTTGCAGGCGGTCGCCGCCCATGCGCTCTGCCAGCCAGTTCATGTACGCAGCCTGGGTCATGATCGCGTGTTCGGGGTTGAAGGGGTCTTTCCCCTTCGCCCACTCTGCCCAGGTCGCCGGCATGAACTGAGCCAACCCCTGCGCGCCCGCCGCGCTGACCGCTCGCGGGTCGATGTCGCTGCCCGACTCTGCCCTGGCCTGTGCACATAGCCACCGCCAGTCGATCGGCGGCCTGGCGTAGTACTGGAACAGGCTGTCGAAGCGTTCGGCCTTGCGGATGTCAGGCTTCATGGTATCCGTCGTTGTCGTTGTCGTTGTCGTTGTCGTTGTCGTCGTCGGCTTCTGACACCGGAATAACCTCGTAACCCAACTGGCGCGAAGCGCGGTTAATCGCAGACGATAGCTCGGCCAGTTGGTGCATAAACGCCTCCAATAGGTCGCGGGATTCCTCCTCGCGCTGCCGCCGGATCCCCTGAAGCTCCACCACTTTGTTGTCAGGCTTCCCTCCATCAATTAGTTTCATCTGGCACCGTCACCCCCTGCTTCTCAGCGAGGCCGCGCAATATTGTCTCGGCAATGGCCTGCCCTTTTTCCAGTTGCCGAATGTCCTTCCTGATAGATCGCAAATCCGAGCGAACCTGGAGCTGCTCGTCCTGCACGCCATCGAGCTCCGCGCCCCACGCTCCCCACTGCGTCAACCCGGTGGCCAGGCCGGCGAGGCACAAGCCCGACAGTGTGACAGCCACGCGGGATAGGATCATTTCGCCTTTCTGCGTCATCGTTTCGCCTATGATTTCACCTGGCAACGGCACGCCCCTGGCTCACGCTACTCTGCGAAGTCGAGCTGCGCCTGCCTGGTCGCCTGCAACTCGGCCAGCGTCAGTGTGTCCAGGCGGTCACTAGTCCGCAGCGGGCCGGGGCTAAAAACCCCGACGGCGGCCAGTTCGGCGATCAGCGCCTGGTCGCTGTCTAGGATCTCTTGCTTGCAGGTCGCCACGTCGGCGCAAAGCGCAAAAGCGGATACGGGGGACAGCAACAAGGCGGCGAATATCAATCGGATCATCTGAAACAAACCCTCCAGCTACAGGCCATGTTGAGGGCGTTGGTGGCCGGCCCTGTCGCCTTGACGTACACCAGATCGCCGGCCGTGAACCAGTAGATATCGGCAGGAGCTCCAGCGCAGGCATAATCGCTGGTGCCGGTCGTGCCGGTTATAGTGCAAACGGTTGTAAAGGTATTGCCTGAGAGCCAGCAGTCGTTCTGTGCGCCGTCGGCGCTTGTGTCCGCGTCACAGTTGTCGGTGGTAGTCTCGGCCAGCAACACCAACCAGGTTGATGCATTTGCAACGTCATTCGTGGCGCGGCAGCTCATACTGTCCACCGATATCGTATGCGTCAGCGGCACAGTCTGTTGGGGGTGATAGCCGAGCGCGATCCATTGCCCCGTAATCTCGCGCCCCCCCATGACTGGGACGTAGGAGTTGGTGAAATTGCCCGCGCTATTCACGACGGTGGCGAAATGCCCCGAGGCGAGGAAACAGTCGCGCGACGATGTTGTCGTGCTGGCCTCGTAGCCGTGCTTGACCCGGCGCTTGCGCCCAGTGTTGTCGCAGTAGAACAGGTCAGGCCCGACAATGGACATCCTGCCAGCCGTGTCGTCATAGCAGTGCAGCGTTTCCGTGCCTGAGTGAATAAACCCAGGGTCTTGGGATTCGCTATCGTGCGTGTAGTTCAACGGGTCATTGCACTGGCTGTCGTCAGTGCAGGCACGGCTCGACCCCTCGCAGAGGCTCCCGGTGCAAGTGCCGGTGTGCCCAAATGCGCGCCCCCAGATCAGCGAGTCACAGATCCCGTCGCAATCGCTGTCTACCGTGCATGGCAGGGAGTCGCCGTCGGTGTAGCACCAGCCATCGGTACAGGTGCCCGTGCAGTCAGCATCAGCGGCGCACAACTGCCCCTCTTTCGTCGTGCCCTCGTTCTGGCAGTGGACGGGAGTGCTGCCCGGCGCGTGGCTGCCCGACGAGCCTCCCGAAGTGCCCGCGTGATCTGCCGCCGCTGGCGTGGCCAACAGCAACAAGGCCAAGATCAAACTAATCATTCTCGCCGCCCCCCATATACTCGATGAAAAGGTGAGACTGGTTCGCTGTCCATAAAAACATTCCCTTCCTGTCGTCCTGTCGAGCTGACAATGCTGCCATTCGCACGCGGTCGCAGCGGTCGAGCAGCAGGATGCTGCTGGCCGAAACGCCTATGTCTTGGCCACTCTCCTTGAAAACATTCGCGCCAGAGTAGAGGGCCGCCGTGCCGGTCGGCGTTGTGTCCGGCCCTTGGCCCGTTGGCCACGCGCCGAAGGTGCAGGCGGTACACAGGGTGGTAGGCAGAGCGCAGGTGGCCTCCCTGACCTCGCCGCGCACCGCGAGGTAGCCGCTGCGGGAGCCCTGGAACTCAGGCGTAAGGGCGACCGTGATCTGGTACACGCCGGCCTTTTCCACCGTCACGGTGCCGTTGTCAACGGATGGGGAGGTTGGGTCGAGCGTGAAAAAAGCAGGGTCAGGCGTGGTTGGAATCGACGTGTCGAGGTCGGCCTTCTCGAAGCTGGTGCCGATGCGGTCGCCATCGTCCCCGCAAGCGTTCGACGTTCCTGCCCCGTCGCAGTCGGTGTCGCGGTAATGCACGAACTTGCGAGGCTGGAGTTTGTAGAGCAATCGGTCGCCGCCGCAATATTGCAGCGTCTGGTCAACGATCACCATCTCGCCGCCCCGGTCGCACTGGGAGTCGAGTCCCACCGCGTCACACACAGCGGCCTCGTCGTCCGCGCAGTGCATACATTCGCTGGTGCAGGTGTTCTGCGCCACCACGCAGGTGCCAGTCGGGCAGTCGCCATCAACGTTGCAGTAAGTACAAGCCTCCCCGGATGCGGTGCATGATCCCACGTCACCGGCTACGCCCGCGCCCGCCACCACACACGCGTTTCCCGTGTCCCATATGGGAGCCACCACGTCGCCTGGCGCGACACACGGGTTGACCGAGGCAGTGGATGCTCCGCAAACGAGCGCGTTATCCGCGCCGGTCTTCGTTTGCACGAATGACCGCTTTGCACTATCGCCGTCGGATGTTTCCCATGATTGAGCTTGGCAGCAGTTGGCAAACGCAGTGCCTGACCCGCCGACGCTGCACTCGGTTGCGCTGCCGCCGTCTGTACACTCAGCCCCAGAGTTCGGGCCGCAGGTGCAGTTATAGCCGGCGGTCGCCCAGGCGTTGCCAACAGGGAGAATGAGTGCGAGAGCTAAAACCAAAACCTTTATCAAGAGCCAATCCTCACGACCGAAAGCACCATCGAGCCGCCGACCGGCGAGCCGCCGCCCGAGTTGCCCATCTGAACGAAAACAGGGGTTCCGGATGATGCGACGGTAAAAATCCAGTTCGCCGCAAAAGCGTTCTCGCCTGACGTGTTCCTGCCCACAGTCATGGTAAGGGTCTGGCGCACCGTTGGCGGCGTGCCAGTGCCCTGCCGCAGGGTGACATTGTGGGTGCTCTCCTCGCCGATGGCGATAGAGCCAGTGAGGTGCGCGGTGTACACGCCAGCACAAGCCTCTGTCTGGGTGATTTGTATATCGTCGCTGCCTGCGCTGCCTGCGCTGGCAGTGACGCAGGCAGTACTATTCGCCCCAGCGCCCCAGCCGCCGTATTTCGTCGCGTTGGAGCCGGCCGACGAGTTGCTCGACAACATCCCCCAGATGGCTGTAGCGCCGCCGCCACCACCATCGTCAGCTTGGCACGTCCAGTCAGTATTCGCGCTGTTGCGCTTGACCACCTGGTCAGCGGCGCAGCTAAAGTCGGAAAAGGTAGTCTCGTCCGTCGTGTCGGAGTTGGGCCAGTCAGCCGCCACGTTGACCCACAGCTTGTCGTTCGAGGGTTCGGTGAAGATCGAGTTCGTGTCGCCAGTCACCGCGATCTCGTTCAGGTCGAGGGATTCGTTTTCTCCATCGTCCCCGAGGTCGTAAACAATAACCGATCCGTCGGCACCAGCCGCGCCGTCGATCCCGTCGCCACCCGTCAACCCAGTCAGCCCAGTCGCGCCATCGCTGCCGTTGGCCCCGGCTGCGCCCGCCGCGCCCGCCGAACCAGTAAGGTCAGCGCGTAGAGTCCAGGTCGAAGCGCCTGTCTTTTCTTTCACCTCGTCGGTGTCGGTCTGAAAATAAAGGTCGCCCACCGCGCCGAGCGCACCTGCCGGAGCTTCAGCGCCCGTGTGCCAGGTGGCTCCGTCGCTGCCGACCGCACCAGCGGCTCCGTCATTACCATCAGCACCAGGAGCGCCCGTCGTGCCGGTAGCGCCAGTCGTGCCGGTTGCTCCATCTAACCCGGCAGCCCCGGCTGCGCCTGCCGCGCCGGTCGAGCCGGTAGCGTCTGCGATCTCTGTCCAGGTCGAGGGAGCTCCGGTCTTCTCAAATATTTTGTCAACGCCCGCTCCTGTCTGGAAGTACAGGTCGCCCACTGCTCCAATAGAAAGTGGCACGCCCCCGCCCGTGTGCCAGGTCGAGCCGTCAGCACCAGCAGAGCCAGCGGCTCCGTCATTACCATCAGCACCAGCCGTGCCGGTGGTGCCGGTAGCGCCGGTCGTGCCCGTAGCTCCGGTCGATCCGTCGTTGCCAGCGGCCCCAGTGCCTCCCGTTGCCCCCGTTGCGCCTTGGCAGTCAGCCACGTCGCAGTCAGTATCGCCGTCGGTGTCCTCTGTCGCCAGGTTGCAGACACCGTTGGCGTTTAAGTCCCAACAGGCAGCCCCGACAGCACCCGCCGCTCCATCTACCCCGTCAGCCCCGGCTACCCCGGTGGTGCCCGTTGCGCCAGTCAATCCAGTCGCGCCGGTTGCTCCATCTACCCCGTTGGCCCCGGTAGTGCCTGTCGCGCCCGCCGCCCCGGTAGCGCCCTGGCAATCGTTCACGTCGCAGTCAGTATCGCCGTCGGTGTCTTCGGGGTCGAGATTACAAACGCCGTTGGCGTTCAAGTCCCAGCAGGCAGTACCGCCTGCACCCGCCGCTCCGTCTAACCCGTCAGCCCCGGCTGGGCCGGTAGCACCGGTGGTGCCGGTAGCTCCTGTCGTTCCGGTCGTTCCCGTAGCTCCGGCAGCCCCATCTACCCCGTCAGCGCCAGCGGCCCCGGTGGCCCCTTGGCAGTCAGCCACATCGCAGTCAGTGTCGCCGTCGGTGTCCTCAGTCCCCAAGTCGCAGGATCCGTTCGCGTTTAAGTCCCAGCAGGCCGTACCGCCCGCCCCGGCTGCGCCGTCTACCCCGTCAGCCCCAGCAGCACCAGCCGTTCCGGTTGCTCCTGTCAGTCCAGTCGATCCAGTCGCGCCATCGCTACCGTTGGCCCCAGCCGCCCCGGTTGTGCCTGTGGCCCCTGTGGCCCCCTGGCAGTCAGCCACATCGCAGTCGGTGTCACCGTCGGCATCCTCGGTCGCCACGTCGCACACGCCGTTGGCGTTCAAGTCCCAGCAGAAAGTCCCGGCGGCACCGTCGGCCCCGTCGGCACCGGCGGCCCCGGTAGTACCTGTTGCCCCGGTGGTGCCTGTCGCGCCGGTCGCCCCATCAGCCCCATCGCCGCCAGCCGCACCATCGGCCCCAGTCAATCCAGTCTGGCCGGTAAAATCGCCTCGAGATGTCCAAACGGCGAGCCCGGTTTTCTCGAACCACTCATCTGACGTGGAGTTGAGGTAGAAATCACCCTGAACGCCCAGCCCGGTCGCCGGATCTGGTGTGCCTGTATGCCAGGTGGCTCCGTCATCACCAGCAGCGCCCGCAGCTCCGTCACTCCCGGCAGCCCCGGCTGCGCCATCACTACCGTCGGCACCCGCAGGGCCAGTCGCCCCGGTTGTGCCGGTTGCGCCCGCCGACCCATCAGCTCCGTCAACGCCGGCAGCCCCGGCTGCGCCGGTAAGGCCCGTGGCCCCCGTCGGCCCAGGAGCGCCCGTGGTGCCGGTAGCGCCCGTGGTGCCTGTAGCGCCCGCAGCGCCGTCGTTGCCGTCTGCTCCCGCCGCGCCCGCAGGCCCGGTAGCACCCGTCGTGCCGGTTGCTCCCGCCGCGCCGTCGTTGCCAGCGGTGCCCTGTGCCCCGGCTGCGCCGGTAGCTCCTGTCGTTCCGGTCGCGCCTGTAGCCCCGTCAGCGCCGCCCTCGGCCATTAGATCCATAACCGTCGTCCAGTTACCGCCCACGCCCGGTTCAGTCGAGCCGCCAGAGGTATGGTCGGCCGTGATTATGTAGCTCGATCCACCGTGCGCCACCGCGTCGTCGGCCACATATCCGGTCAACGTGACCCACGCGCCCTGCCAACTCACCGAGCCGCCAGCGGCACCAGTCACGTCAGCGATGATCGTCCACTGAGCGCCGCCGGTCTTCTTAGAGATCGCGTCGGTCGTCGTGTTGAAATAAAAGTCGCCGCTGACCCCCAGGCCACTGTCAGGCGCTGTACTCCCCGAAAACCACTCCGCACCGTCTGTGCCTTGCGGCCCGGCTGCACCGGTGTTCCCGTTTACGCCCTGGTCGCCGGTTAGGCCAGTATCACCCTGCACCCCGGCTGGGCCGGTAGCGCCGGCAGGGCCGGTCGCGCCAGCAACGCCGGTGCCGCCCTGCTGGGCTAAAAGATCCATCTTCGTTTCCCATGACACGCCGGTGCCCGGCTCTGTCACGCCGCTCGAGGTGTGCGCCGAGGTCACGATATAGCTCCCCCCACTGTGAGAGAAAGCATCATCGACGGCGTAAGCCGTCGCCGTAGTCCACGCGCCCTGCCAGTTGATGACCCCGCCAGGGTCAACGCACGGCTGCCACTCAAAATCCCCAGTCGTGTCCTCGTAAGTCAGGCATTCCTCATCGAGGGCTGAGTCCACCGCCTTGAGCATCGTCTCCACGACCTCGTTGTCTCCAGGCAGGCCGTCATCAGTGCCGTCAGCGAAGCCAGCCGGGACTCCACTGAGCGAGTCCCAGGGAACGACATCGTCAGTATCCAACGTGCAGTTCAGCGTGGCCTCCCCGCAGTTGGTATCGTTACCGCTGGCTGCTGCCAGGGCCACCCAGGTCACGCCGTCGCTGCGGCACATAACCACATTCCCGGCGACCCCGGCGAGCCCAGTCGTGCAGTCAGTCCCATTCGCGCCGTCAGTTATCGAGCAGAGCATCCCCTTGCGCGCGGCTGAAGGCAGACTGCCAATCGTGGTGGGCGAGGAACAGCCGGTGCCGCCCTGCTCGGTACGCAAAGCCGCGTGCGCTGGTGTGGCAAGAATGAGGGCCAGGATGGTTGCTGCTATTTTCAAGGTTTGACCTGCGGCTCGGCCGCTCGAGCCTGGCGCTCAAATACGTTGTCGGCGTATATTCTGCGCCCAGAGAACGCGGCTGACAAGGACGCGATGAGATATGCAGGGAAAAAGGCCGGCCCCCACCGTCGCCCCTGCGCGACGTGTTCGAGCTCGTGGCGCACGCGGGTACGAGTAAACGCGAGCTGGCTGCGGTAAAAAACACACTCGCCCAGCGTGATCGCCATGATGCCCATGCGATTGGCCAGCCGGGCGAAGCGAGAACCTGGCAGCGCGATAAAATGAGAGTCCCCACGGACATCGAACGACGACCATCCGCACGCGGCCCGCAGGCCCATGCCAACCAGGGTGTTCGTGCTGTTCCAGCACTGGCCAACCATTTCGTTCATAATGAGCTCCCGGTCATTCACAGCGTTGGGTCTGGCGGGACTACGACGTAAGTCAGGATGACCAGCATTTTGCCCTCGGTCGGCGCGGCTCCCGATCTTATGTAGGTGATATCGGCGGTGCGCGCAGTGGCAGAATACTCGTCGATGGCTGCGCCTGGCGTGGCCTCCGAAACAGACCCGTCGGCGAACATCTGCCCATATTCATTAGTTTGCGGCCCCTCTGTGTGCCCGACCGCGTGGATATCTAATCCTTCGCTGTTGAACACATCGACCAGCCGCATTTCGATGGCCTTGACGATGTGATTGGCGGGCAATTCACCCAACGCCTTGATGGTTTGCACCACCGCAATCGACGGGTCGGTGTCGTCTAGGTGCGTGAACCACCCGGCGAGCGAGTATTGAATCTGCGCCGCGCCGCTGCCCGCTGACGATGCCCCCGTGGCAATGCCACCCCCATCCGAATCTAGGAAGCCGCCACCTATCAGGGAGCCAGTTGATCGGTCGAACTCAAGCAGTTGGGTCGCGTTGGTGGCCAGGCTGGTCGCGCTGGTCGTCGTCCAGTCGCCGCGCAGCAGCCCCACGCCGCGCGCGCGAACGTACACCGTTTCCGAAACCAAAGGAACACTGTTGCCCAGGTAGGGCGCTGAGATGCTGGTCGCGTTTGTCCACCCGACCGTCGTCCATGCGCCCGGTGATTGGCTGCCCCCTTGTGTGCCGTCGGTGAAATACGCGGAGCTGGTGTCGCCGGCGATGAAGTCGCCGTAGGCGAACTCGCCCGTTACCGCGTCGTAACCGACGAAGGCATCGCCGGTTGTGCCCGCGCCAATGGCAGTGCCCGAGGCTCCGGTCGGCAGCCGATAGGTGTCCGCGTATTGCACCCCGCCACCGCCTGTGTTGTTAGATGCCGACAGCGGTATCGTAAAATCGCTCGGCCCCGCCACTGTGATTATGTGCGGCCCATTGAGGTCGCTGGCTGGAGTGCCGGTAATCGCCTGCGCGCCAGTCACCAGGACGCGATCTCCCGTCGTAAGCCCATGCGGCGAAGCGGTGGGCACTGTGATGAAGGCCACGCTCTGCCCCGCGATGATATTCATCGACAGGAACTCGACGGGAGTGGAGTACGCGCGCAGCGTTTCGCCATCCTGAATCGGGCCGTCGGTGATAACACCGCCGCTCGCTGCCACGATTCGGCTGCCCTGCCATGCACCGTGTTCCACCTCGTAGCCCATCGCGCCTGGTGCCGGGTTCCAGGCCGCAGAAATCACGCGGTTGTTGACCGGGCCGCTTAGGAAGGCCGTCAGCCCGGTCAGGGTGGGCGCGTCGGGGATCGGATCTAGGAAGTCGTCGGCGAGCGTGCCGACGTATGTCTCGTCGTCGGCTGTATGCACACGGGAATCCTCGTTCACCATCCGCATCTGCACCCGATTGTCGCCTCTCGGGATAATCGCAGTGACTCGGCAGTCAGTCGTCCAGGATGTAGTAGATCCGAAGGCGTATGAAGTCGGCTCGCGCGTGCCGAGCTCGGTGGTGGGAGTGAAGCCAGGCGCAGACAGCAGCTCCATCTCGTTCGCACGCACGGTGCCCGCTCGGAATGGCGCGCTCACGCCGTCCGCGTCGTAATCCGTGATCGGGTAGCAGCTAGTCGGGCCGACCGGCTGCCCCTGGTCGCCCTTGAGCGTGACCACGAACGGGCCTTTATAGACGCGCACGTCGTCGATCAGTAGCTCCGTGTTCGCCGCTGGCCCCGCCATTACTAACATCAGGTGGATGCTGGTGCGATCTCCACGAATAATCCGGTGCGTGCAGAAAACCTCCTGCCATTCATCCGTCACCGTGTATGAAAAACGGGTTAGTTCGTAGTCGCCGTCTGACGCTGCGGGTGCCTCCCCACCGCCGACAGGCCCATCCTCTCGAAACTCCATCAGCAGCGTATGGCCAACCGCCGCCTCATTGCCTGCCTTCACCCACGCCCGCGCGGCGACCACTGTATCCTTTGAGGTGCCGACCTGCGCGTGTAGATAGTCCCACGTCGAAGCCCAAGTCTTCGCGTCGTTGGCCCCCTTGGCCAATCTCATACAGGCATTGCCGGTTTTGCTGTCGCTAGTGTCGCGCGTGATCGTGACGTTATCGCCGCCGCTGCTCCATTCAGCGAGGTCAGTCTCGAAGCCGCCGTTGGGCATCACGTTGTCGCCGCCCTCCCAGACCAGCGGCTCGCTGGTGGTCAGGTACGGGCCAGCTCCGGTCGCTGTCTCGTAGCCAGTCACGTCGCCTGACTGGCGGTCGAGGCTTAACACGTCATGGGTCACGGCCACCAGGTCGCCCACGGCTGCAATATGACCCTCGAAGTCGGTGTCGAACGTGATACTGCGTCGGCGATGACGACTATCCGAAACTGAGTACATACCCTCGCGCCAGCTCTGTGCTCGACTCGTGCATCCAAATAGAGCCATCCGGGCGGGTTTGTCCCGGCTACCCGCTTTGTGAATGGTGTAGTCTTGGGCAGTGATGGCAATAGTATCGGGCACGGGCGGGTCCACCCTCAACACGTTTTCAGCCAGCACCTCGATGACTGTAAACGCATCGGCTGCACCAGCGAACTTAAATCTCCCCCCGATCAGCGCGTCACCCGCGCCAGCGCCCTCCAACCAGTCAGGCTGTACCGTGAGGTCATCAACGCCGTAAATCAAGCGGCGGCTGGGGTTGCTACTCACTTGGGGCCTTGCCTTCCCCTCCGAGTACACGCCGCCATCGTAGAGGTAGGCGTGAACACTGGCTGGCTTCCACGTCACAGAGTCCATGAACTCCACTTCAACCGACGTTGGTGTCTCTGAGCTGTCGAATCGGTAAGAAATGGCCAGTGATCCGCGCGTCATATTGCGGTTGGAATACATCGCTGTGCGCAGCGGTTGGGTCTGGTCGCGCACGATGGTGGCCTTGCCCTCGGGCAGGAACAGGCGGGCGCGCCCTACGCGCGCGATCAGACTCACGGCCTGGGTCACGGCCATCTGGCGGTCAAAAACCGCGTTGAACTCATCGCCGTGGTCTTGCCATGTGTTCGCCAGGGTAATCAGGCCGTCGAGGTCAATCTTACTGTCGGCCAGGCCAACGCTGTAAACGCTGGAGCGCAGTGCGTCGGCAATGGCCCACGCTGGTGACGTGGTGGCCTGCGTGGCAGTAAAGCCGCCCGCGCCGGTCGCCGTAATGCTAGAGCCGCCGGTCGCCGTACTGCTCGCATTGGTCGCCACGATGACCGAGTAGGTGTTATCGTCCACGCGCGTGATCGAGTGCGTGGCGTTTAGCTCCGCAACTGGCACGCCGCCGACATCCCCAGAAAAGCCGCTTAGAACCACCTGCGCGCCCGTAGGCAGCCCGTGGCCCGCGTGGGTGATGACAACCTGGCTGCTGCCGTCCGTGGTGGCCGCTGGCGAGCTAGAAAGCGACGTGCTAAAGGCATCACCCTGGTAGATGGGTAACTTGCGGGTGGCGATGACTGATACTTTCTGGAAATTCTGCGTATTCAACTGGCCGGAGGCCCGGATGACCATCGCCAGCGTGGTTACGCCGTCGTATTTCCGGTCGGCTGATGTGATATGCGCCCGCAGGCCGTCCCACTTGACGGTATTGGACGAAGTCTGCGCGTGGACAAACTTGCGCGTGGTGCGCCGCCCGCGCACCTCGTACCGCGCCAATTGCACGTTGTAGGTGAAAGTTAAGGCGAGCGGGTGTAGCTCGAAGCCGGTGCCAAACAGTCCAATGGTGGCACGGTAACTCGCCGTGATGCCTCTGGCATCACGGTCGTTGTTGCTGACACCGATATATCCTTGTTTGATTCCATCCCCGACGAGGCCAGTGGCAGGGTCGGGTGTTCCAATGTGCGGCCAATCATCGTAATCGGCCCCGAGCGCCGTCCACTCGCCAGCGGTCGAGGTCAGGGGCGCACCGTCGTCGTCAATCTGCCGTTTCTCAAACCGCAGGCCGAGCGCCAGCCGGTGAATATTCCCGCTGCCATCTCTCCCAAACAACGGAGAGCCAATGACATCAATAGAAATCCGGTTAGTGGTTGTGTCCCGCGAGTTCGCTGCAAACGGGCCGACCCATGCGTCCCTGATGTGGAATCCGGTGTGCCCTGAGTGCTCGGGGTGGTAGTGTTCATCCCAAACTGGGCGAACATAAAGGGTGTTGTTGCTGTTGGCGTACACCGTCCGAATGCGGGCGGGGTGAACCACCCTGTCGGCGGGGGCGCTACCCGACTCCTCGTCATAATTCTCGTTCGAGTAACCCCAAGACCGTCCAAGCTGCTGCCCGTTCACGTTCTGGTATGGATATCCCATGTATCCTTCCGGCGAATTGGGCGTGCCGCCTTGCGCGGCGGTAGCGTTGCCAATGTAGACAACCTTCCCGACCCACTCGTTCTCAGTCCACGGCGTTCCGGTGACAGAGACTTTGCCGTACTGCGCGCCGTCGGCCAGCGGCACTAAGCCGGGAATACCCTCAGCCCCCGTGGCCGTGTAATTGCCGCCAGAGTCGGCCAGTAGCCCCACGCTCCAATCCTCTGGCTCGACCTGCCCGTCCTGAACATCGTCCTTTCCGGGGGCCTCGTCATAATCAGAAGGGTCGAGGTCTTTGGTGTTGCCCACGCCGGGCAAGTCCAGCCGACGCACCTCCGATGACGTTTCCACCGTCGCCGGAACCAATGTTATCGGCTCCCCTGGCCCTGAAATCTCGTACTCAATCTCCTCGTATCCGTCCACGTCCGTCGTGCCCATCCTGACCGACTCAATGTCCATCTCGCCTTGGCCCAGGCAGAACACCTGGTAAAGGCGCTGTTGGGCCGCGTGACCACCCGTGCCAGCAGCGCCCGGCTCCGCGCCTGGCCGCTCAGTCTGGCCGGTGTAATCGGTGTACGGCGACTCTGCGTAGTCGCAAGTGAGGAGGTGCCGCCCATACAACACAGGAATAGCTTCTCGGGGACGCGGGCGGTTGTTGCGTTGCGTAACCGTGTAGGTTGGGGAAGGAAGCAACGAATCAGGCGAGTCCGGTGCCTGAACAGGAAGCAATGCATTGATGAGCATTGCGCCGCCCATCATTACAGCCATTTGCGCAGCGTGAACGACCATCATCTGCCCGGTGGTGAAGGACGCGCCCGCCGCAAGCTCTCCGAACAGCAGCTCCCCGCCGATCATCCCCTGCGTGGCAAGAATCAGTCCGATCATTAGGATCATGCGCAGCGGGTCGGTGCCCCCATCGCCGCCACCCTGCGGTAGCGCCACGAAACACAGAACGTCGTCGTCGGCCAGGTGGGTGATCTCCCACTGTGAGCGCATCAAGCCCTCGCCGTTGTAAATCGCAACAGTGGGCCGGTCGAACTCGTCAATGCCGCGATCGTCTAGGTAGTCGCGGACGGTGATCGGTTGCTCGACCGCTACAAGCTCCCGGTCGCTCAAGGCAAACGGGTTTGGAAAGTGGCCAACGGACGCGAGCATCAGTCGCGCCACCTGTAAAAAGACTGGTGCTGGTATCCCAAGGCTGGAAGCCGACGGCGCGGGGCTACCACCACTCCGCACCCACGTTCACAATGCGCCACCGCACCGCCGACCAAGTCCTTTACAAAAATGCCACAGTGACTCGCGTAGCGGCCAGAGCGCAGTAGAACCACGTCGCCGTCAATCGGCTCGGACACCGGCTGCCAGCGGGAGTCGCACTCGTCGCGGAACGCCCGTAGGCAGGCCCGCAGGTCGTCGGGGTCAATAGCCATCTCGGGCAACTCGCGCCCAAAGTCTGCCAGGCTGACCCAGCGAACGAACGACCAGCAGTCGAAGGCATCCGGGCCAGGTGCCGCAGCTTGCCAAGGTCGGCCAACGTATTTCGCCGCCCAGTGCATCGCTAAACCCCGAACAGTGCAGGAAACAGTGCTTGGCTATACACCGCTGAAGGGAATCTCCTGTTCACCAGGTCGGTGTAAACACAGGTGCCCGTGACCTGTAAAGCGTCAACAGTCACTTGGGTAAGCTGGAGGGTGAGCGGCGGGTTCATCTCAGGCTGCGCGAGGTCGTCGCTTAAATACGGCCGATAGGTTACTTCAACCGGCTGGGGGTCTTCCATCGCCTGTTCGAGGTGTTCCACAATCTCGCGGCCTACCGCGTCAATCGAGAGAATGAGGCGCGGTGATTCGTTGTCTCGCACCGCCGGCAGCGTGAAGTCGAAGCCCAGGGCGATGAACTCGACCGCCGTTGATGGGTCGAGCGGAGCGCCAGCCTCGAGCGTGGCCGTTAGGTTTTGCTTGTCACGCACCACCCGGATGGCTACGGCGCTGCCTTCGGAGTCCTTGAATGATGGGTGCCGAAGCTCAAGGGTGTGGAGGATAACGCTCGTCGTCGGGGCAACGGCGTAAGCCTCTTTCAGAGCGTCGGTAAGAGGTGCCATCAGGTATTCGCCACGCTGTCGAGCAGCTCCAGGCGGGCACTCACCGACCAAGTGTCAGCCGTGCGATAGGTGATCCGATAGGGCATGGCAAACCGCGCCTGCTGGTCGTGAAAGCCGCTCTCGGGCGTGTTGCCGAGGTAAATGTCGTCAACGTAAACGACGGCACCGTCTGGGGCGGCACTGGTCATGCCGATGTAAACCTGAAATCGCAGCCTATCAGATTGGGCGATGATTCCAGACGAGGCTAGGTATTGCCACTCCCCATTGGAAACCACCGTGGTGGTGCCGACGCTGGCATTGGCGACGGCTCCGTCCACCTCGTATGGGATCAACTGGCAAGTTGTCCCAATGCCATTCGTGACCTTGACCCACCCTGAACAATAAATAGGAGAGTCTTTCGCAATGACCAGGCCGTCAGTCGCCACATGAGTGCCGGTGGTTGTGTATATTTGTTGGATGAGCCGGTTGAGACTCGTGCCGCCCGTCGTATTCTCCACCTTGAGGGAATACCCGCCGGTGACTTTTTCCGATGAAGACCGAGTGACCGTCAGCGCCCCTGGGTTCCCCAACCAGTCGCCCAGTGTGACACCCCCGCCAACGGGGACGACCTCCATGTCTGCGTTCTTGGCCTTGTTCGCGCCCGCGCTGCCAGCGTACACCGGCAGGGTGAAAGGCTCGGTGCCGTCGGCCAAGCTGGCGTGATAGAAGTCGCGGAAAATACGCAACTGGGCAGCGTCCAGCAGCCAGGAACAGTCCAGCGTCGTGCTGGTGAATGTAGACGTGCGCCGGACTCGAGTTCGCCCAGAATCCATCTGGGTTCGCAGGAGGTTGTCCTCGAGCTCCATGCGATACCCGCGCGTGTCGTAGTTGGGCAGGCCGACCGGCCAAGCGTCAATCGCCATCTACCTGGTCGCTCCCGCCACGCGGTTCAGCCCGTACTGGTTCTCGAGGGCCGGGGCCAGGCCACCGCCGCCCCCGATGTTGGAAGCTATCGCGCCCTCTATCTGTTCGACCATGATGTCGAGATTGAGCCCACCGTCTGCCCCTGTCGTCTGCTGCACGTCCGACTGTGTGCCCGCCGGCGTGCTGATATTCACGTTGACCTGTGGCCGCGGAGCCTTGAACGAGCCCTGCTCTGGGATGCGTAGTTGTTGCGGCTCAAATTGCAAGTTGCCCGGTACGTCGGGCGCGGTCGGCACGTTGGGATTGCTGCCGGGCTTCCCTTGGCTCATCAAGTCGGGGGACAATGCAGGCCCGCCGGTGAACAGGGACATGAGGTTGAGAACCATCGCCTTCGCCTGTATCTCGACCATCATGGCGATGATGCTGCGCGCCAGGGACTCGAAATCGGCTTTGCCGTTGGCCACCATCTGCCCAATGCCTGCCGCGATACCGTCCACCGCCTCGTTGAATACCGACTGCATCGTGGTCGAGGTTTCCTTCGCATCATCGACCCACTTCTCGAAGGTGGGCTTCTCCTGGATGCCAGTCAGGTCGTCGGCCACCCTTGCAGTCGCGTCGGCCAGCCCGTTGGTCGCGTCGGCTGCCTTCTCGGCCATGTCCGCGATTTCCGCTAATACGTCCGGGTCGAGCTCGTCGGTGGGTCGAAAAGCGCCCATGCCATTGCCCACCAGGTCGGAGCCCGAAGGCCCGATGCCGGCAGGGCCGACAAACGGGTCGCCCGCCTGCGCCCGGATGTTCATCCGCTGCTCGAGCTCGGCTTGAAGGCGCTCTTGCATCTCCCACCAGGGCTCGGACTGTGTTGTCGGCAGAGGCCCGAGGTCGCGCTCGCGGGCCATCATTTCGGCCCAGATTTCTTGCTTGTCTTGCCGACGGTCACGCCAATCAGGGGCTAAAACGTCGGAAGCTACTTCAACGCCCTTTACTGCGGCGTATCCAGCCAGCGCGACCGCTGCGAGGGGGCCGAGGCCCGAACGCCAGACCGCAGTCGCCCCCAGCGCCTTCATCTCGATCACCAGCAAGCGGATGCCCTTCGCAGTCGAACCTGCCCAGGATAAGACGTTGACAGCGATGAGGGCTCCCAGAGCAACCTTAAGTTCGGAGCTGTGCTCGGTCAGGAACTTGAACGAGCCAGTCAGCCCTTCGACCGCCGTCTTGAACGCGCCGCCGATCATTTTGGCCCATTTCTCTATCTTGCCAGTCTCGCCCGCCTCCTTGAGCCAGGCGCGGAAATTGTCAGTCACCTCGAGGATGGTCGGCGCGAGCTCACGGCCCACAGCCGCCGCCGCACGGTTGACTGAGTTTTTGACCAACTGCATCTGTGCGCTGAACGACGTGGCTGCCATCATGGCTTCCTCGGTCAGCGCCGCGTTAGCCACCCACTCGTCGTTCGCCATGTTAAGGCTGCGGGTGAGCTCGTCGTTACGTTCGGCCAGGGTCGAGAGGACAGGCACGACGCGCACGCCAGACAGGCCGAGCGTTTCGAGCATCGCGGCGTAATCGCGCCCCTCGTCATGCCCGCGCTTCAGCCCTTGGATGAACACCTCGAACGCCCTGGCCGGCTTCTCCTTGAACAGGTCGCCCATCGCCTTGCGGCTCTTGCCGGTGATCGACTCGAGGGCGGCCATGTCCTCGCCGCCCTTTACAATGGCATCGCTGATGGCCTGGAAAGCTCGGATCGTGCTGGAGCCAGAGAGCTCGGCTTCCACGCCCACTGCGGTCATCGCGGTGGCGATACCCACCACGTCCTTTGCCGCCACGCCAAACGGGGCCGTCGCCTGCGCCACGCGCTTCGACGCTTCTGCGATCTGCGACTCGGTAGCCGCGAAGCTGTTACCCAGGCGCACTATCGTGGAGGCCAGGCGATCCACGTCAGCCACGTCGGTGTTTGTGATGGTCAGAATACGGGCGAGCGCCGTCGCAGCCACGTCGCCCTGAAGGTCACTGGCCAGCCCGAGCTTGCCCACCGTTTCGGTGAACCGCTCAATATTGGCTGCGCCGCTCACGCCCAACTGGCCGGCAGCCTGCGCGATGTCGAGCAACTGGCTGGTCGCTACGGGTAAGCGTTCCGCAATATCCTGCACGCGCACGCCCAGGCGCTCGAGCTCCATGTCGGCCAGGCCCGTGGTCTTGCCCACTCCGATCAGCCCGCGCTCAAAGTCGGCAAACTCGCCCACCAGCTTGCGTGCGACGAACGCACCGCCAAGCCCGATCATCGCGCCCTTGACACTCAGGATGCTGGACTTGATGCGCCCGAAGGCTGTGCCCAGGCCAGCGACAGACCGCTTTGCGATAGACATGTCGCGCCTGGCCGCGTCCTTGATGTTGGCAAACGCTCGCTTGACTTGCTCGGCACCACGCTTGGCACCGCTCGCGTCAATTTTTACCCTGATCCCTGTCTCGAAGGCCATTGCTAAGCTCCAGGAACTCCCTGTCCAATACGGTGAGCAGCTCGATCAGCTCGAGGCGACCCTCCCCTGTTACTCCGTGCAGCGCGCAATACGCTTGCACCTCGGTCAAGGGAATGGAGCCTGCGCCGGCCATTGAGATCGGCCGACTCCCTGACAGCGCCACGAACGCCGACCATATCCACGCCACGTCGGCGTAAACGTCTGGCCGCTCCTTGAGCGTCTTGGGTGTCCAGCCTGTCTCCGCTTCCAGCTCGACGAGCCAGCGTTCCTGCGAGGCGTGCTGGAATTGCCAGCGCAGAAACGAGGTCAGTTTCCCGAGGCATCTTCCACCGCCTGCTGCCGATAGAGCTCGGCCGACTGCGCGATCTCTGCGATGCACTCGCGGAAGTCACGCAGGTCGGTCAAAGCCTCTGTGGCCGCCTTGGAGCTGTATTTGAGCGCCTTGCCCGCGCGGGTCACGCCCTTCCAGTCGAGCAGGATCGTTGAGGCCATTGCCCCTATGGTGATCTTCTCGAGCACTGAGTCCGGCAGGGTGCCTGCTCGTACCTGGTGCCGATATGGTTTCATTGCCGCCTGGACGTGCGCCTGGTAACGCGGGTTGTTCAGCCGCGCGACCTTCACTCGAGCGGTATCGCTCAAGTCTACCCAAACGCCTTCTGTTTCGGCCGCCTCGTTGGTTTGGAATCTATCAAGATCCATGTTGTGCCCTCCTTCATGGTCACGCTATCGAAAAACGAGCGGTGATCGCCTCCGCATCGTCGTGCACCGCCGTCCAGTTGAGCGACAAAATTACGTCATCGTTTCCGCTGTTGACATTAGCCGCCCCACCCGACAGGAACACGCGCGGGAAATACCACCCGACGGCCTTGTCGCCTGTCTGGTCGAGGGCCGAGAACATCAAGCTCACAGGTGCCTCGGCAGTCAGAAGGTCGTAGAGCGCCTTCTGTTCGTAGTAGACCTCGAGCGTGCCCGATATGTCGAGGAAGCCAGGCGACACGCCGCTCGTCTCTGAGCTGCCGACCTGGAACGTCTGCCGGAGGTTATTGTTGAGCGTGAAGCCAACCGACCGCACCGCGCCGCCGCTGGTCGCATCGACCACCGTGCCATCGACAACCACGTTGCCGGCGTTGACCGTAGCCGAGAACGGATTGCTCGAGGCTGGTGCCGAGGTGCTCGTGTAGACGCTGGAGCCGCTGACCTGGCTGGACTTACCGGAGAACGAGAACGACCCGGTTATGTTCTGCTGGGCGGCCAGGTTGATGCCCATGCCGCCCACGCGCACGCCGTTGTAAGCCATAAAGTCACTGGCCGCGTCCACGCCGGGAAAGTTCTTCTCGACCAGGAACGACTTGGCGGTGCTGCCGTTATCCAATCGCCTGCTGGTGATCGCGCCGCCCTGGGCCGCTGTCAGCCCGCCGCCAGCGACGGTAACAGTGGTCGCGCTCACGGCAGCGACCTGGTAAACGCCGGCGTTACTGCCCGACCCGCACTTGATGACCTGCCCCAGCTTGATCTCTTGGGGAGAGGCTAGGCCGGTGAACTGGGTCGAAGTCGATCCCGAGGCTGTTTCGCTGTTGGCAGCCCCCCAGGTGCTCGTCAGCGCCCCCTCCATCAGCAAAGCCACGCCCTCGGTGCTGCCCACAGGCGCGAGCTCGAAGTTCACGTCGCCCTCAACGCCGCTGGTGTTCACCGCCGCGCCTGCGCGAGCTCGGTCGCTGCGGATAGTCTCGGCCTGCGTGAGCGTCTTGTTCAGACTCAACGACTCGCCGGTGATCGGCACCTGCTGGCCCACCCCCGACGCAGGGCTGGGGAAACCAGCGCCCCACGATCCTTCTGCCTTTACCGACCAGGTGGTTGAGTTCGTGTCTTGTATTGCCATCGTTGTTGTCTCCTAATTAAAAGTGTCGCGTTGAAACGGGATTGTTACGTCCAGTTGGTGATATCCGTCGCTGGTTCCGCGCGACGATAAGTAAGCCGGCCCGGTCGTTATTACGTCGGCCCCGCTGGTGAATTGCACAATATTGAAAACACCGGCAGCAGAGTCCGCGATTTCCCTGGCCTCATGCGTGCCCTCGTTTGCCGGCGCGTAGACGCTGACCTGGATCAGGCCTCCGATGCGCGTGACGCGCGGGCCTATGGTAATCACGTCTGCCGCCCCGTTGCGGATATAAATGGCCACCCACGGGTCTGCCTCGAGTGGTGGTGAGAAATCGACGTTTTCATAGGCCACAGGCACCGTTGAATGATCGGTCGCAGCCCACTCGGTTGCAAACCGCGCCTCGATGGAGGTGCGCTCGGCAGCGAAGCTCATAGTCCTGCCTCACTGGTCGCCTCGTCGATAAACTCGTCGAACCTGGCCTCGACCTCGGCCATAGCCAGGCGCACCATGCCCTCTGGAGCCTGGGTCGAGTGCCCGAACTCTAGGGCTTCGATGTACGGCAGCGAATTAGACCAGAAATAGCTGCTGTAGGGATCGCCGAAGACGAGCTGGTTCATTGTCCCGCGCGCCTGGTCGCCAGCCGCCCGCTTGCCGCCCGAGAACTTCCGGGTCGTTCCCGCTGGCGTGCCGCCCTGCGTTGCCGCCCAGTTGGCCCTCGCGGTGCCGGTATCAACCGGCGTGCGCTTGATAATCCCGCGCCCAAGGTCGAAGACCACCTTTTTCAGCACCAGGCCCACGCTCACGTCGATCAGGTCAGCCGCCTTCGCCAGGTCGAGCTCCATAGCCTTGATGGTTTCGCGGACAGGCATCAGGCTCGGATCACCAGTGAATGCATGACGGCGGTGCCGCCAGGGTTCGTCGCTTGTACCTGGATAACGTGGAAATCAGTCCCGTCGATCCGCACCCGGTCGTCAACCAGGGGACTCGAGTCGAATACGGCCAGCACCGTCCGGTCGTCGGCCAGGATGGTCGTGCCATCGACCAGGCTGCGGCTGATAGGCATCACAGCTCCACGGAAGCTGATCGCGTTCTCGGTGGTCGTCACCAGGCCAGTGGATGCGTCATAGGCCGAGCTGGCCCTGTGCCGGAGCTCGAGATCGCGTCCAAAGCTGGCTAACAGGCGAGCGGCCGTCGAGCGGAGCCCCTTGTAGAAAGTACCCTTGTCGCTGTATCCGGTGGTCGTGGCTGCCAGCGTGGGTGCTATCGTCGCCAGGTAATCGACAGATATGCCGTCGGTCGCCGTCAGCGATGTCCCCAGTGTGATGACAGCGCCAGAAATCGAGAACTCGTTGGCTAAAGGCGTGCCGGTGACTCGGGTGAACCTGACGGCGGGCGTGCCGGCCCAGACCACGACAGAATCCGCGTCGTATGGCGTATTGGCCAGCGTCCAGGTCACAAGGCTGCCCGTTGGCCGCTCGTTTCGCACCAGGCTGGTCGTGAGCGATGCACCGGGAGTCGGGTAATCGGCGACCAGAGCGTCGGTCGAATATGGGGCGAGCCCCACCGTGATCGTCGTGCCGCTGATCGAATACTGGTCAGGCGTGAGCGTGCCGCTCGATTGCTCCAGCCGCACGCCAGGCGTGCCGAAATAAATGGCCAGCTTCGTGGTGTCTGTGGGCGTGAAGGCGACGGTGTAGGTTAGGTTGACCCCATCCTTTGTCCCTGTCAGCGCCTCGTTTAGAATCAGGCGGTCGCTCATGCGCGCACCGCCTCGACGGTAGTGCCACCGCCTTGCAGGAAGTGGCGCAGTAAGCCATCGACCTGCCGGAAATCTGTGTCGCCCGAGGCGCGATCCAGGTACTCCACTTCAACCTCGCCTACCTTCTCGCGCTTGACGTGCCCACTGCGCTCCAGATCGCTCAATGGGTCGGTGCCGGCCTTCAGTCGCCTGGCGACCTCTGCCTGCGCGTACCCAAGCTCGGTTGGTATCTCGTCGGAGCCGACGGTGTAGCCGTCGAGGTCATAAACGCCCGTTCGTGGCCAGGCAAGCGCCTGCGCGCCCAGTGAACGGTCGCCCTTCCACCTGGCCGCGTACACGTTGTCGAGGTAGCTCGCCGCTCGGCGCATCAGCGCATCCTTGTCGTCGCCTGCCCCCATCGAGACAAATGCCTCGGTGGAGCCGTAGCGGTTCGACAGGTAGGTCGTCGCGGCAGCTGTGCTGACGTAACTGTCAGCCGTAGCCGAGCTCGAGCCTGTTTCGACGGTGAGCGCCATAAAAAACCTTTGCCCGACCGACTGCCGCCCGAAGGCAGTAGTCGGCCAGGCGTTTCGGTCAGTCCGTGGTCAGGGCCACGCCAGCGCAGGACTTAACGTCCGCAGCCACCTGATCCCAGTTGGTTCCGGTGTTCAGTGCCGGGTCGGTCGGGTTGGCCCCGCCATTCGTCACGTCCCACTGGAAGCCCTTGAGATTTAGGCTCATGGCATATTCGCCTTGGATCCTCAAGACCAGGTTTTCCAGTCCGGTTACGGTGTCGGACACGATCTCGCGCGACTCCGACTCCTGGATGACGATGCCGTTCTGCACCAGCCCGAGCGTGGTGTAGACATCCGACGCGCCAGTGGTGTCGATCAAGCCGCTCGAGTCGGTGATAATCACCGGCCTGCCGAACGTCGCCACGTTGCCCTGGATGATGGACGTTCCAGCTACCTCGTAGACCTTATCGGTCATCGCCTGGCCGATCAGATCGAAGTAGACCTTCGAATGCATCACCAGGCAATCGATATTGCTGGCAGCGTCTCCGAACTTCGCCAAGGCGAGGTTCAGGTTCGCGTGGGTGATCGTGCTGGCGGTGCCGTCCAGCTTGAGTGCAGCGACGTTCTCCAGCGCGTTGGCCGCCGCTCCGCAGGCTACGTCAACGTAGTCCACAGCCACGGCCTTGCCCCACTGCTGCCCCAATACGAACGACATTTCGCTCGCGTCCGCGCCGATCTTGCGCCAGGCATCGAGCGTCTGAGCGACCGGGCCGATCTTGCGATTGACCTTCACGCCGATGTTCTCGGCCTGCGTTGCCGCGAGATCATCAATGCCAGCGATCGATGTGGTGTCGCGCCTCGTCACCAGCGACGCTATGGACGCAATGAAAGATTCCTTGTTGTAGTCGCCCTTGAGGGCGGCGGGTACGAGCCGGATGCAGTTGTTAGAGGCAGAATTAAAAATTTCGGTTTCCTGGGTGAGTGTCTCACTCATCCCACCGAAAAACTCCTCCTGGTAAATTACAAAGTCAGATGCTTTTCCAATGGCCATTTTGCTGAAACTCCTTTGAGAGATTCAGGCGTGTGGCTGCCACAGTGCCGCCAGTTACCCGGCAGCGTCCGGTTGAAAAACCGTTTACTGCCGAGGCAAGTCCATGTACGCCTGGTTCCCGTGCTTGTGGATGAACGCAGATTTCTCTAGCGTTCCAACCAAGTCAGCTCGGGTTTTAGGCGCGCGAACTTTCCCAGTCCCTGCGTGCGATTGTGTGGAGGCACCGCCTCCAGAACTGCCAGAGGCATCAAACGCCCTGGCGAAACGCTCGTCGCTGCGTAGCTCGTCAACAAGTTCAGCGACACTCATGTAAGCGTCACTGGATGGGTCGAGCGACACCCGTGTCGCCCCGGTCTGCTTGTCGAGAACACGCACAACGAACTGGCCATCGTCCTCGACGGCCCGTGCGGAATTGAGAACCAACGGGAGCAGCAGTGCAGGCGAACCTTTCGCCTCGATGATGGCCCTGGTGGCCTCTGCATCGACCAGCGTGCGGCTGATCGCGTCGGATAAATCTGTGATGCGAAGATCACGCTTTTCGATCTCGGCGGTGTGCTTCGCGGTGTACTGCGCCTTGAGCTTGTCCCACTCGCCGGCGGCGGCAGCTTCATTCTCTGCGCGTTTCTCCGCGTCTGCCTGGAATGACTGGTAAGCCTCGAGGTCGATCCCCTCGAGCTTTGCCTTGAGCTCGGTCACTGTCTCGCGGGCCTTCTTGCCGCGCTCGCGCTCGGCCTTCAGGGACTGCTTGAGCTCGGCCCCATCGTCATCCTCGGCTTGGAGGCGGTAGCCCCCGCCGTCGGCCTGAGTGTAGAACTCGCGGGCCTGTTCAGGGATGTCGGCAATGTCGTCGGTCGTTCGCGGTAGCATCAGGGATGGTTATGCGCCCAAGAAGTCCGATGCGCAAGTACACTACTCTGGACTGATGCAATCGGTATTGCGTAGAATAATGAACAAACTACAGCAATGCCCCCTCTGGAGGTGGGCCTCCGAACAACGCCCACCACTCGTCGTCGGTCAGTGGCTTGCCTCGGTCGATGGCAGCCTGGAGCGCCCCGAGGACTGCCGGGCGGTTGAGGGATTCCGGGCTGATGGTGATGAAGTCCAGCCCCTCCGGATACTTGGCCAGGTAGACTGTAATCAGATCCCGGAATGTCATTGTCTTATGCTCCCGCCAGTATGGCTTCGATCAGTTCATCGAACCCGCGCGTGGTTTCCGGCGCAAACCGTTCCATGACTGCGCGCCACAACTTCCGCTCGTGTGCTGGCGCGCCCATCATTGCCCAATATTCTGCGAACGCTTCTGTCGTGTTCTGGGTGGTGATGCCCCGCGCTCGCTGCGTCCCCTTGAATGTCCTGGTGTAGTAATGGGTGCTGTGGCCACTCCCAACCTTGTTGTTGGTGATGGCCCCGAGGAAATCCCCGAACACGCCGGGCATTTCCCGGTCGAACGAGCCGGGGTTGTTCCAGTTGACAACCTTGGACACCTGCTCGAGGTCGAGCTTCTCGAAGCCAGAAGCCACCACCGCGCGGTCGGCCCGACTCAGCTCGGCGGGTAAATCCGAAGCCGACAACCCGAAACGACGCAGTACCTCCTCGATTGCATCATCACCAGCGGCCGCTAATTCGTCAGCCCGGCCATGCATGAACGCTGGCCACTCCCCTCTGGGCAACGCGCTGAGTTGTTTCCTTCGCAGCCGCACCGCCTTGACCAGTGGGGCGCGATCTGCGAGTAACGCTGGATGTTTTGCCCAGGAGGCCGCCTTAAAGTCGCCCCCCCCGTTTACGAAATCGACCGCGTGCCCGTATTCGTGCCGCCACGTTCTCAACTCAGCCCCTCGCTCCAGCACCACTTCACTCAAGGAGGGATCGAGGGCTGGTTGGTAGTAGGATCGCCGTTGTGTGGACTGGTGAACTCTGACCGGCGGCATTTTCTCAATAACCCGGCCCAGCTTGTCAGGCACGTCAGGGCCGAACGCCTTGTCGTGCCACTCGGCCTCAAGCGGCGTAGTGTCGCCCCACGTTCTCGCCTCCACCTGGGGAGTCGGCTTCGGCTTGGGCCTCGGCCTGGGCTTCGGCTTGGGCTTCACTGCCCCCAGACGCGCCTCGAGCTCGGAGATCGTCAGCGGGCGGCCTGACTGATCAACCAGGTCGCGCAGGTTGGTCAGCTTGCCGTCCTCCCACAACTGCGCCTTCCCTGGGCCAAGGATCTCGCGCCGCTGCGCTGCCGATTTCCCCTTGAGCCATTTCTCGTAGGTCGTATCGCCGGCGACCTGGCCGTCCATCGATGCACGCTGGCCCATCTTCTGCTTGGCGATCTGCTTATCGGTGAAGCCGCGCTTCTTGAGGCCGGCCTTGAATCTGTTCTCGAGCGACTGCGACGGCGTGCCGCTGCCACCTGGCAACCGGGGCTTACTCGAGAGCTCGCGCCAGCTTCGCGTGACTGGCACCAGGCTCGAGCGGCATCTGAAGTGCCTGGGCGGGCCGCCGTTGTATGGTGGGCTGCCGTCCAATGCGTTGTAGTCGGGCAGCGACCAGGTGGCTCCGCTGTACGCCTGGCAGATCGGCGATGTGCGCCCGTCGAGCGTGGATATCTGTTGGATCGCCTTGATAACGTCGGTGTTCGCCTCGAACAGGTCTTGCCGGGCCGCCTGCGACACCTCCTGAAATCCCGTCCTGGCCAGTGTGATGGCGTGGTGCTTGTTGGTCGTGACGAACGCACGCTCGCGCAGGCGCTTGGCTAACTGGTTGATCGTTTCGCCGTTCCGCATCCCCGTCCGCATCGAGGAGGCGAATCGCTTGGCGGTGCTGGCCTCGGCCGTCTTCCACGCTTCCTTGATGGTCGATCCCTCGATAAGCACGTTGGACGTGAGCGCCCGTATCTGCTCGCTCGACAGGGCCACGGTCGCCAGCTCCATGCCCACGGCCTCGTTGACCAGCACCCGGCTGGCCCCGGCCTCGAGCTTGGCCAGTGAGGCCAGTTGCTTACGGCTCGCCCCGCGCATCTCGCCATATGCCTGGCTGATCGTGGACACCGACTCCTTGACTAGCTTGGCCAGGCGCTTCTGCCGGTACAGCAGGCGCGTCGGCTCAGTCGGGTCGATGCGGTACACCAGGTCGGTGAGCTCGCGGGACAGGCGCTCAATGGAGGCAAGCGTTTCTTTGCGAACGCCGGCGAACAGGCGCTCGAGGTCTACGTCGTGGCCGACGAACAGGTCGAGGACTTTTTCCGAGGCGTTGGGCACTACAGGCGCATTCCCGTCAATAAACCGCCAGAATGTGCCTGACGCGATGCGCTAGGCACGGAACTGCCTGAATACGACCGACCCGTCGTCAGCCTTGGTGGCGAAGGTGGGCGTGACGTTCTTCACCCGGTCGGTGATGTTCGTGAGCCCCTGCCACTCAGCCAGGCCGATCTCGCCGTGCCGCTTGATCGCCACCAGGAGGCTGTGCTCGCCGTTGCTCGGCTCGAATCGGTACGGGAAGGCGGCGAACACCACAGGGCGGGTGCCGACCACGCGCAGCACGCGATAGCCGCGCAGCCTAAGTGCCCGCTCGACCGTTCGTCTAAACATCATGGCTTTACCCCGCCGCAGTATGGATCGGCGTGCCCGTGGGCGAGCAGCCAGTGATTCAGGCTGCCCTGGTCGCTTTCAATCACGCCCAGGCGGTTGAACTTGCCCTTCCCCGCATCACGCAGGCGCAGGTTGTTGGCGCGCGACAGCCAGCCCTTGACCAGCATCGTCACCCGCTTGCCCGACAGCGCCTCCGGGCCTCGCATCTCGGGCGTATCCACGGCTGCCAGGCGTACCCGGCGGTCGATATGCAGGCCGAAGCCAGGCACCGACACGCGCACGTCAATGGTGTCGCCATCCACCACGCGGACGACCTCGATGGGGTAAGCCAGGCTCGGCATCCGGCCGCAGTAGAGCTCGCCGCCGGCTGCCACGGCCACCGCAGCCGCCAGGGCGAACAAAAGGCAAAAGGCCAGCCAGGCCATCAATTTGTCAGTCACAGGGCGGGTGCCTCCGCTGCGATCAGCTCCCGCTCGTCCTCGACCTCGAGGCTGGCCATCAGCAAACCACGGCGCTTGAGCTCGGCCAGGAACGTGGCCTGCGACAGGTCGCCAGCCGCCCGGCTCTTGAGCAGGGAGTCCACGTCGCTCACGTCGCGCAGGCTGATGCCGAAGTCCTGGTGGATGTCCACCCCATCGGTCACGTCGGCCATGCCGACCCAAGCGCCCATGAGCCCCAGCGCGCTCTCGAGCGAGCTCTCGAGGCCGCGAACCATCCCGGCGAGCTCTGAGTCGAACTGCGCCTGGTCAAGTGCCCGCTCCGTCGCGGTCATGCTGCCAGTGCGTTGCCCGACCATGAGCTCCAGGCCCATGACCCTCATCCTGTCTTGTATATCTGAAATTGAGTCGCGGCCGGCTGATATCGCCCTCCCGCTGTGCTCCACATAGCTCAACGTGGCCTGGGTGTCCGGATGTTGAATAACTCGGTTCGGCCCGATCTCGAACAGATCGCCGTCGAATCCCGTGGCCAGAAGCAGGGGCACGCGCGCGTAGTGAAGGATATTTCCTTGATCGCTACTGCTCTGCCAGTGCTCGACCGCCAAATGGGCCAAGTCACGCAGGGGCGGGGTCGCCTGCATGAAGCCCGTGCGGTGCGTGTAGACAGCGACCAGTGGGATATCGCTCATGCCGGGCGTTGCGCCCTCGTCCACAAGCAGATAGTCCGTCACCTGGTCATCGTTCACGACGCGCTCGAAAACGCGGAACGAGCCCGGCTCGAGTACCCGTATGCGCTCGGCCACGGCCTCCCCGAAATCACCGTCGGCGATAACGCTGTCTTCGCGGATGCGTACCTGCACCAGGCGCTCCCGACCGCCCACAGCGGCCGTCTGCCACCCGATCACCTGGCGGCAGTCGATGTTGACCAGGTAGGGACGCACGCCGGCAGATTGTTCGTCGGCCAGGGTCATCTCGTCGTCGGTCTTCGGGAAGTCCACCAGGATGTAGCTCACGCCGTCGCGCACAGCCGCCTCGAAGCAGTCACGGGCGAACGTGTCCAGATCGGTGCCCTGGAGGTCAACGTCGTCCATCCAGGCCAGCAGCATCGAGTCAGTGCCCTCGCCCAGCCCCACTGGGCGGCTGAACGGCTTGCCCGCCAGTGTCCTGATCGTCCGCTTGAGGGCGTTGAACAGCACCGACCGCTCGAGTCTGATCTCATAAGCCTCGTCAGATTCAGCCGGCTCCTGCGGCAGGTAGGTGCGGCCAGCCACGCGCATGGCCTTTGTGCCGCCCCAGAGTGCGCCGACCAGGTTCCAGTCGTCAAGCAGCGAGTTGTAGGTATCGGAGGGGGTTTGGACTTTATCGGTGGGCATTAAAATAGAACCTCTTTCGTTACGGCGCGGCGGCCTGCCATTGGGAATTGCTGCATGACCAGGTAGCCGAGCGCATCGGCCTGGTGATCCAGGCCACTGGTTTTATCTGGCTGGTTGGTTTCGGGCTTGTAGACCAGGCCGTCGAGCGACTTGATGAGATGCTTGCAGCGCGGGTGTATCTTGAGCCGCCGATGTCCCGCCGCGTCCTTCAAGAGCGCGTTCACGGTGTTGATTCGGTCAACCACAGCAGGGGCGCTGGAGGGGGCCGACACTTTCCAGCCGTGCCGACGTAGGATCGTAAAATCGGTCTGTCCCACTGGTGCACTGGTCTTGCGGGCCTTGCCCGACGGATCGGGGCAGATAATCACGTCCCGCCGGCGGGTGGTCACGCCAGTGGTGCCCTCTACCCTACCAGCGGCACGGATCCGCTCGAGCTCCTGTTCGGTCAGGCCACGGGTCGCGTACTTGGCCTCGATGTGGTCGGCCATCTCCTCGGTGTTGGAGTTTGACAGCACCACCTCGTCGAATATGTGGAGCTCGTCTGCGGCACGGCAGCCTACCACGCAGCTCATGGGGTCTACGTTGAAGTCCATTCCGATCAGCAGCGGGCCGCCCTGGTCTTCTACCTGGCTCGAGACACTGAGCTCGCGGTCAAAACCCCAGTACACCCGCCCGGCCACTGACTCGAAGCTGGCCTCGTATTCAGCGCGGTAAGTCTTCTCGTCCATCTCGCTGCGGGCGCTGACCAGCTCCTCTGGCGGCACCCACCCACCGTCGGCGGTCGTGAACTGCCAACCCCACCAGTCGCGGTTCGCTGGGTCGGTGGCGTGGCAATAGAGATCGTAGAAATGATTGAAGCCGCCAGGGGTGCCGATGAACATCGCCCGCCCGAGCTTGTCGGACAAGGCGGGCCTAAGCACCTCCTCCCAAGCGTCCGGCTTCATCGTGGCGAACTCATCTAGCACCAGGTTGTCCAGGCCGGCACCGCGAAGCGAGTCGAAATTGTCAGCGCCCTTCAGCCGAACCATCGCCCCGTTCGTGAGCTCGAGGGACAGCTCTGTCTGGTGTACGCCGTGGACAATCTCAGGTGGGCACATGGTGTTCAGAGCCTTCCAGGCGATCAACTTGGCTTGTCGGTATGTCGGCGCGACGTACCAGTTCTCCGAGCCGGGGTTGCCCATCGCAGCCGCCAGCAGCTCAGTGAGCGCGAGCGTGGTCTTGCCGAACCGCCGGCCAGCGACCACGACACGGAAACGCCGCTCGGCGCGCGCGTTGAAGATTCGACTTTGCGCCAGCGATAGCTCAACTTTCATCATCGTCGGGTTTCGATGCCTCGTCTGGCTCGCCCTGCGTGACGATCTGGAAGGCTATCGGCTGCGAGCCTGTCACGTTCACGTCCTGGCGGTCGTGTCGGCCCCACTTGGTTGGCGAGCGGCGCTCGAGGAACCAGGCGGCTGCCCGCCAGTCGTCCCTAGACGCGATCTGCACCCGTTTGAGGCTGTCATTGAGCGCCTCCGAGGTCGCCTGCGCTACTGCCTGCACTAACTCCCAATGCGGGCCGCTGTCTGACTCGCGTCCGAGCTTCATCCATTTGTAGTACGTTGTCTCGCTGATACCGACGGCGGCGGCTGCGTGCTCGGCGTAACAGCCTTGCCGCAACAGGGAGACAATGCCGTCGTGCACCTCTGGTGTGAGCTTTTTTGGTCGGGCCATGTGTTCCTAATCTGCGCCCCTGAGCGTGGCGCGCAAGTACGCCTGCCGGTGTTCAAGCCATCCGATGACCTTGTTGAGGTCTTCGATCTCTGATTCGGAGGCGCTTTTGCCTGGCGCGAGCTTCAATCCAGCGCGGTAAATGTACTCGATCACGATGGCCTTGTAGCCCGGCATTGACGAGCTCACGATCATGTCCCGAGGCTCGATGCCGCCATATTGCGTGTAATGGCTGTCGTCGGGCTTCTCGTCAGTCGCCACAGCAGTTCTCTTGCATCATGCGGTAGAGCTCGCAGGTGACGTTCAGGCAGTACGCCTTGAGCTTGATCGGCGTGAGCGGGCCGCCGCAGGACACGCAGCACGGTGAGCGCGGGACGGCCATCAGTCTGCCTCCTCCTGTGTTCGCAGTCGCCAGGGCATCGGAGCGCCCTCGAGCTTCTGGTAAGGGCGGTGGCCCATCAGCGGGCACTCTGTCACTTCGCAGTTTCCGATTCGCCATTGCCAACCGGGATCAGAATCAAAGCCCTGGCAGCAATAGCACATCGAAGCGATTGCCAGCTTCTTCGAGCCAGGCGTGCGTTCAGCTCGGTCGGTGGGGCTTAGTACCTGCCGCTTTTTTCCTTCCGCTCGGAGCTGTGCGAGTTTTGCCTGCGCTGCCTGAATCCCTGCGGCTCCGCGAGTTGCCTTCTTCTTTGTCGCCACTGCCCACCTCCATGCGGCTTAACGCCGCCATCACCTGTTCGGACACCCTGAGAGGATCAGCCTTGAGCATCGCCGCCGTGTATCGCAGCACCAGCCACCCCTGGGTGAGCGCGGCGTTGTACTTCTCGCAGTCGGCCTCGAAGCCCTTGCCTCGAGTGTGCCTGCCGCCTGACCAGGTGCCGCCCTCGGTTTCGACCGCCACGCCGCCGCAATCAGCGTTCCCGCAATGCGCCGGCCAGGCGAAGTCAAAGCGCCAGCGGCGGGTGCTGTCGAAGCGGTACTCGCGGACAGGCGCGCGCCCGTTGCCTAGCAGCTCCCACATCCCGGCGAAGGTCTCCTCGAGTGCGCTCACCTAGTCGTCATTTCCTGTTGGCCCATGCCATTTTGGGTAGCTGTACGGCGGGCTTGAACCCACGAGGAGCAGAGTCCAAGAATCCAGAGTCATCATATCGGCTATCAATCCGAACCTCACTTGTGGGCAGCACCGCGATGCTGTGAATGCTGAACAGTTGAGGTGTAAGCCACATCTGCCACGCGTTGATTGTGCGCCCACGCCTCGCCCCGCCGGGGCATGAGCCTACGCAAGAAAATCCCATATCACGCCAAAAGACATTGGCTTCGAGATCGGCGGCGCAACGAACCCGCACTTCGTCAAGACCCACCCCCTCGATTCGGAGAAGGGCCGCGAGCAGGGCTTCGCCAAACTTACGCCGTCGAGCGTCGTACTGAATACACGCCTGCGGTATCCGCACAACGCCACCGCTGCGGTCGTACATGACATAACCAACAGGGTCTACATCCTCGCGGGCGATAAGCACCGTACCGAGGTGCAGCCGTTCGATAACGGCGGGTTGGGGCAACCCACCGACGGATTCTCGGTTTTTCCGCATTAACGACATCACATATTTTACGTCGCTTGGTTTGCCGACACCGATTTTCATGCCCCGTTCTCCTCGAAGTCGGGAAGCGCCCGGCTGGTGATCGAAACGACGGTCGCTCGCCGCTTGCCGCCTCGGCGTTTCCGCTGCCTGCCCCGCTCGCGCTCAAACACGGCCACGCGGATGCGCTCTGCGTTCCACTCGCTCTCGCCCAGTGTTTGCAAATAGGAGCAGCACCAGTCGAGCGAGAAAGGGCGGTTGCAGTCCGGGTCGATCTCACGGAACCAGGCCACTGCGTCCCTGTAGTCAACCGAACGCCCGTCCTGCCGTGAGATGTTGTGCGGGCCTCGGTCGAGGTCTGCCCGCGCCTGGTTGATGACCGCCATGAGCAGCTTGAGCTCGTTCGCGGTCGCGTGGCCGAAGCCCTTCGGCTGGCTGACGACATACACGTCAGGGAAGAAGCCAGGCGCGTGGGCACGCCGGTCGCGCTTGTTCGCGCGTAGGTGCTGCGGCAGGTCGCGGTTGATTTCGCTCAACCCCTCAATGACGTGATCGGGAGGGCGGTTGGCGT
>Ga0310122_10000232_pt1 | contig 35740 bp, 58 predicted proteins | sample CB6_Bottom_1051__FD_203503 | JGI IMG/M metagenome (GOLD analysis project Ga0310122, IMG submission 203503) | Marine microbial communities from Western Arctic Ocean, Canada - CB6_Bottom_1051 | ecosystem: Environmental > Aquatic > Marine > Oceanic | place: Canada: Western Arctic Ocean | collected...
ATGACGTGATAAATTGGAACCACACAACCATCACCGAAGAAGAAAAAAAGTTATTAAAAACCATGATAGCATGGTCTAATATCGAAAGTTATGTTATCTCTTTTCGTAATAAAAGAATGTCAGGAACCCAAAGACATAATGATTATGTTTCTCGTTATCTTGATATGTTGATATCAGAACTAAAACAAACCAAACTATTAGGTATAATAGAAAGCTATACAGTAGGGATAGCATCACATCTAACCATCACAAACAAGATCACTTATATGTCTAGAGAAGGGTTCAGTTCCAATGGAAACATGTTCATCAAAATGGCTTCTCTGTTGTTGAGTAGATTCGTTGATACCTTATGGGCATTAGAACTAATACAAAAGGAGAGAACAAGAATTCCTTCAACAACAGAAGGGACATTATACATTACAGATCTGCTTGATCGTGATTTAGCAGAAAACTCGCTAAAGCACTATATCACAAGAGAACTTTCCTATGAAGGAAAAGTGTACTCACAGGAAGATCTGACTATCGAATTCAATTGGTTTTTACATGATTTTCTAATGAACAAAATATTACCAGAACAAGGATTAATACCCTTATGTCCATGACCAACAAACAAAACAAAACAAAACTAGTAAAATTAAATTCATCGTTACATGATACATATGCAACCGCTACTGGATTGAATGATCCAAGTTACGGTGACCCCGTGGAAACCGATTTCTATACTGATTTGTTCATCTCATACCGAAGAACATCTTTATCATTTGATAATTTTGATGGTGATATCGTTGAATCCGATAATCCTGAACTAGGCTCATACATAAGCCTAGATGCATTATTAAAACACAGATTAAACAGGGCGTGTTCAAGAACCATAACAAATCGTTACAGTAAACTTGTACATCAACTACAATTCATAAATTCTCCAGGGTATCAAATCAAATTGTTATGTGATGATCTCGACTACCAACCATCAGGGATTGATTTTCAAAAAGACCCAGACGTATTGGCATTAAGGAGACTGTTAAGGGTATTACCCGAAGGAATGATACAAAGAGAATATCATCGGTTCTCCGAGAACACGTACAATAAAGCGATTAATATAGAAACTCATACCGATAAAGTAATCAATGATATCAAATCCCAACCAGTTTACAAACCGTTGTGGCTTATCATATTAATAGAACAAGCATTGTATGCTGCTGAATTATTGAAACAAGATCTGAATTCAGAATCCAACTATACGCTGATTGATATGCCATACAACGAGTTAAGACCGATGGAATGTGATAAATTAATAACCAATGAAACAATCGAACTGATAAACGCTTACCAACAGTCAATAAAACAAAGATACAACGTCCAAGATAACCAATTCAAGGACGAACCCTTAAGGGGGGTGTTGTATCATAGCGGTCATGGTTTGTTACTAGACTAAATTGGACTAACCACACAGAAGAGATAAATCATATGCCAATCAAAATACAATGCAGACCATTCCAAGACAAAGAACATGATCTTTACGAAATCTACCCTGATGTTGTTGTTAAGTTTGAGTTGGTAAGAGCAGCAAAAATACGACCAAACAAAGTACAACAAATAGAACACCAACCAGAAAGACTAGTAAAAGATATGGATGAATACCATAGCAATATAAAGAAACTTCAAAGCATAGCCAAACAAACAATAACAAAAAATATAATAAAAAATTATACCATTAATGCTGACTATAGGATCGTTTACTGTTATGGTTGTATAACAAATAAAATAACAGAACAAGATCAAGAGAAACACATAACAAGTTACGATCCACAACATCTAATGGAAAGAGTGCTAACTCGGATATTCGAACGGTTAAGTCCAGAGAACCAACAACTTCTGAGGTATGAAGTCCAACTACATTACCATATACACAAACTGACGAGTATGGTAACGCCAAAGGACATCGCAAAAGTCATAGCGGTTCCATCGAACTATTACAAATCAGAAAGATCCATATCTTGTCCTGTTAATCAGCTAATAAAATTAGAACTAGCCTTGACTTATATCAAGGATACGTTTGATATAGAAAACCAAACAGTACTATTAAAGTTGTCCCCTATGCATATGTCACTAAGAAGTTACATCAGTCATACACCGATAGCAGATTGGGACAAACAAAAAGTAAACAGATTCCAGAGGTTGTCTGATCTGATTTCAGAGTACGACCAGCATATAAGATCAGAATTCCACGTGAATTACCTTGACATACAGCATATGTTCTACTAAAATGACAGCAGCCCACCAGACCGACAGGAACCACCATGATAAGAGCATCCAGAATCTCCACGGCAGATAACATCACGAAACTAGCACTGTATCAAGCCGATCAGGTCATCATAGCAGAACAAATAAAAGCAAATGATGAATACTTTGATACAGGGATGACATTACCTTCTGCGCCTGACTCCATAATAAGACAAACCCAATACCAACCAGCAGACAAGTATGTAAAAGCTTTAAAACAACACAAACCCAGATACCAAAACCAACAAGGTCTAGGTGGGATGTTAAGAGCCTCGCTGTTTGAGGCTATACTAGATCAAGAACTACGTTACCATAGGAACCACCTGACACTAAACCTCGAATCCCAGATGTTAGGGATCAGGATGTTCGGTCACAAGAATATCAACCAACCCGAACCCGAATTGGTAATAGATCCAGACTGCCTATACACTAGCACCCTAACAACATTAGTCCAAGAACTGCCAGAACCATACAAAACAACGTTCATAAAGGCAGCAGGGTTAACTCATGTTGATGCATCCCCAGAGGTCAGATCAAACAGACTAAAAGACGATATAACAAGATTAACCCAACCCAGAAACCAAATGGATACCCCACAACAAATCGCCGCTGGTTTATTCAAGATGGAACTAATCATGAGCGTGATACACAAAACACAGCAGTATAACCCAAACAAAACAACGTTGGTACTAACGTCTGCTATAAATGGTGTTCTCGACAGGGATTTGAACCTGTTATCAGCACAAGAAGACCAATTAACAGCATGGAACAGTGTAGTGGAACTTAAGGATCTAATACAAGCATATACCGAACATGCAGAACAAAAGTACAACGCCAACCCAGATGATATCACAGAATGGATATACGGTACAAAGTAATATGAACAGAATAACAATAGCAACCAATCATTCAACCGTGTTCACGTTTGAAGAAATAAAACGGGTATATCCTAATACCTTGATAACTTTTAGACTAGAAACAACCCATATAAGCACACAAGGACAACTCGTAGAGTTCTACGATGAAGAACAACTCCACAACAAGGAATCCTTTCACACGGATTCCCATGGAATACGAACCGTTCTACGAGCAGTAAGACGTGCCTCTCTAAGACACACTCAGTTAATAAACGCTACCAACATCAGAACGATGATATACCTGGCAACAGAAACCAAAACGAACCCTTTACAACTGGACAGCCAACGCCATATAGAACAAGCAATACAAAGAACCCTAGCTAAACTCAGTCCAGACAACCAGAGAACCCTGATCCAAGAACTAAGGCAAGAATTCTATATCCCAGAAAAATATACATCTTTAAGGGATATAACCATGTATGTATTCAATCCTTACAACAGTAATCTAATAGAACAACTAGCAAGCCCTGCTTTACAGATCATCAAGATCGAGATAGCATTAGGTTACGTCAAGGAATATATCAGCCAAAACCAAAACCAACATGTGTTATTACTCCTGAATCTAATCCCAGTTGAATTCAATACTGTATTAGATAATGTGTATGAAAGGCTAGATATGGCAACAGAATATATCGATGAAACAGTCAAAACCTTCAACGACGAAGGTATAACCATAGACCCAGAAGATCTAACTTGTTTGTTTTTCTCACAAAGGATTAACCCACAAAATGAAACATAAACTAAAGGTATCAACCGAATTACAAAACAACAAACAAACCACCATCGGGTATGATGAATATCCTAGTACCATCGTAAGGTATAGAATGGTAATGTATAAAGTAGGGTATCAATCAATAACCAATACCATATCAGAGTTCATAGACCAAGAACAACTAACACGCCAAGGATCCTATACCACACGAAGTTCTAGGTTCCAAGGACTAATAAACAAAATAAGAACGAAGAACCTATATAGGTCATATACAATAAACGCACAAGACATTCTGTTCATTCACTATACCAACATAGAACCAACCAAGGACAATAATCACAATGGTATCGACCAAGGCCAATATGTAGAAAACGCTTTATCACGAGCGTTACAACGAATAAAAGATCCCGTATTACAAACTAGACTACTAGAAGAGTTAAAGTGTTACCACGTTCGACCGTTCCGCGAGCGTTTGAACACCACCAAACCAACCCATAATGGAACCTATAGGGATATCATAGAGTACATCTTCGCAACTGAGAACTGGGATCAAGACCAAGAAACCCCAGTTAACCCCGTAATGAATCTGGTAATACTAGAACTAACATTAGGGTATGTGTTAGAGCAAATAGCAACCAACCGAATACAATATCTCAACACCGACGACTGTATCACAGTAATGGTTAATATTAGTAGAGTACATATCAGGAACTACGTTTTTTCAGACCGAAGGAATCCAAAGTTATCACCAGCATCTCATCAGACAAGGGAACAAGAAATAAATGATTTAATACAGGAGTACTTCAAAAGCTTAGAACATGAATTACTCACCAAAGGTATAAACCCAGACCTAACAGACGTAAAGTATATCTTCTGAAAAACTTTCTAGGGTTTTTCCTTAATGCGGGATCCTTCGGTTTCCCTTCTGTTCTGAAAAACTTTCTAGGGTAAACACAGCACAAAAGAGAAACATAAAATGAAAAAACTAAAGGTGTCAACCGAAGTACAGAATCTTCAACCCTTCACATCGAAACCACACATAGTATATGATGTGTACCCTAGCGCTATCATAAGACACAAGCTAGTAATGAGTATAACCAAACCCACTAACCCAGAAAACAACATAGCTGTATTCATTGACCAAGACCAAATAACAAACCCAGATGCTTACACTTGTATCTCTTATGTAAAGAATTATGTAAGGAATATAAGAGAACACCATCTAAGAGAATCAAACACAATCAATGCAACGGACATGTTGTGTATGTTCTATGCTTATACCGAACCCACAAACCCATCAAGTGACAATCAATACAAGGGTATAGACATTAATGGACATGTAGAAAACGCTTTATCACGAGCGTTAAGTAGATTAAGTCCTACATCACAAACTAGACTTCTAGAAGAGTTAAAGTGTTATCACGGTCAAACGTTTTATGATTTCACCAACGGTAAAAAAGAACCCAGCTTAAGGGATATCGTAGAGTACATTTTCGCAGGGGAAGATCCTGGTGAAGATATGATAGTAGTAGTAGAGAACCCAGCAATGAACATATTAATACTAGAACTATCAATAGCAATGGTATTAGAGAATGTATTAGAATTATTACAAGATACTGAGTTATCCTCAATAGGGGATACTATAGTATTAATGGCTGATATCAATGTAGTAAGAATAGCAGACTATGTATGTAGAACCGATGATCATGATGGTGATGACGAACATGATGAATACAGCAACCAACGTTCTATCGAGATAGTAGAACTAGTAAGGGAATATTTCGAAGGTGTAGATGGTATAGAAAGTTATATCACAGACAAGGGTATAGAACCAGACTTAACAGACGTAAAGGAGCTATTTAGGGAAACCTAGGGGCATAGTAGGAGACATAGTAATATCTTCTACAATAGAACAATATAGGCTTCTACAATAGAACAATATAGGCTTCTACAATAGAACAATATAGGCTTCTACAATAGAACAATATAGGCTTCTACAATAGAACAGGGTGGAAAAGATTCAACGCGAATCTGGGGAAACCCTAAAAATTGTGGCAGATATTTTAAATGCCTATATAGGGTATACCCCATATTTTTGAAAATATACAGTATACCCCCCTTCGAGCATGAAGATATGATGCATATTTTATACAAAGGGATTAGATACAATAATGGCCGCTCAGTGCAAAGCACTGGCGGCCTTTTGATTATGAACTAATGTTACCCAACACTAACTCACACACCGTCACACACACGCTGAAGGTCGAGCGTGTTCTCACGGTCGACGGAACATGCCAGCAACTGGAAGTTGCTCGGGCGACCGTAGTAACCGAAGCTTGGATTGTTCTTGCTCTTGGTTACTGTTCCCTTGACGGTAACCCGATCACCTACTACCAACATGTCATAGTATTGATCAGGTACTGTTCCTGTAATGAACGTACCTTCATCGGTAAGGATACGCATCTTCTGGTTATAGTGAACATAGTACATGCTTTCACTCTTACCATACTTCAGACTGTCTATAACGCCTGTAACGAACTGACGGCCTTCTTTTATCTCTGGCCTTGCCGTCCCATCATCAAAGAAAGAAAACCGCTCTAATTGCTTATCTGAGGCTTTATCTTGCTCTTGTTGTAACAGTTTCTGCTGTTTGGTAGCACGTTCAACAAGTTCGTTTACTGTGCTTAACGTTAGTCCTTTAACGTAGAGATAACAGGTTTCGGACTTGGTTCGATAATCTGTCCATGTCTTACCAGTACTTGACTTGATATAGCACATATCCATTGCTGTTATCTGTTCACTGATACTATTAGCATCTTTGGCTTGCATCTTGAGTTTCGCAGAATCAGAACATGCATTCCGTAGAAAGTCATCTGATAGATACTCACCAGGGCCATATGCTTCACCTTGCCACACATAGCCACTGAATGGCGCGTGTAAACGTCCATGCTTGTCTTTGGTAGGTCGGTGCCCATCATTGGAGTTCATGGCGTCCAGAATGATTTGAGCTTCATGGTCAAGGTAACGCTGGTTCTCTGATGCCAGATACTCGACCATTGCTTTAACAAATTGATTGGTTTGATTGGTTTCCATTTTGACATTCCTTATGTGGATTAAGTTTCTATTCTATATATAACACTTTCGGGGACGTTTTTCCGAGAACGTGGAACAAAGTAACTGGTCAGACCTCCGACCAGTTAGATGAATACCAAAATAAAAGGGAATGCTCTTGACATTCCCTAGGGTTGTTACTTCTCGCTGTTCAGAAAGTCAGCAATTCGTATCAGGTCAGATACATTAGCGAACGCTGATAACTCTTCTTTTGTAGAGTTCTTAACGTATGCTCCGACAAGATTAAGGTCATATGCATGATGGTCAGCCATTACTTGGTAAACCAATGTTGGCTCTGAATCTTCTTCTTTCTCATACAGGTAAAGTCTAACATCACCCTTGGTCAGTTCAAATACTTCAACATCATAGCCACGCTTGCTTAGAGCGTTAACAGTGTTGCCGTGAATCTTGAGTTCTCTTGGTGTGATTTGTTCGTTGTTCATGTTGTTTTCCCTTAGTGGTGTTTCCTTACTCTATATATAACACTATCGGGATCAGTTTTCCTATTTCAGGAAATAAAAACAAAAAAAGCGGGAATCGCCCAAACCAAGACGATCCCGCAACCACTAACGACCCAACACTAACGAATCTGATAATACATTATATCTAATGTATGCCCTTGTTGCTCTAACTGTATTGTGGTTCTAGCCTCCTTAACCACAGGATAAGACCATTCGACATCTGAAGGTCTGGCATCCTTTAACAGTTGTTCTACTGTCTTCAGGCTGTCTTTACCTTGTACAGTCATGTGCAACAGCAAATGTAATGCCTGTTTAGCATTACCTTTGGTTGTTGGCTTAACTTGGAAATACTTCTTTAGTTTCCCATTTGATTTAAGCTCTATATTAAAGCCGTGTTTCATAATGGTATTCCCTTTGTAATTTAGGACAGAGGGCATTATGCCCTCTTATCCAAGGTCGAGGGCACCTGCCCTGACCTAACCTTTGTCGTCTCGTTGGTGGGGTATGATCGCCAGGGGAGCCGTCTCCCTGTAGCTAACCCCTAATCTGGTTGGCTTGTCTGCACATAATAGACATAACAGCTAGCAGACTTTAGCTGTTAAGGTCGAGGGGAGTGTATAGCCCTCTGGGGGTTGGGATGTTCGCCCTTCCCTTATCCTATATATAACACTATCAGGATCGTTTTTCCTGTTTTCTGGAAAAAGTTTAAAATTAATTGGATTACTCGTGTGCCCTGCTGCTTTCAATGATAGCGTGAACCATGAAAATCAGCAGCATTCCCAGTATGTAACCCGCCACCAGCTTGATATAGTATCCACCTACATGTTCAACGTCTGAAAGCCCGTGTGCTGAGTTGGTAAGCTTGTAGGCTACTCTGTCGCCTTCTTTGTGCTCTAACCAGTCAGGCCAAGTTACCCTTAATGTCAGATATCGGTAAGGCGGTTCTACTGACCTTAATTTAAAGTAGGCACGCTCACCACTAGCGTGTTTACTTTTGTAACCTTCTGCCCACTTTGTCTCTATGGTGTAGGATTGTACTGTTTCAGTGAAGGCGAACTTGTATTCTGGTTTGGTGGACAAATAATAAATCCATACACTACAAGCGACTATTATTATGTGAAAGCACAAAACAACAAGTGCCGTATTAGATAGTTTCTTCATGATCGTTATCCTTATAAATGAGGATAGGGGATCATTCTCATGATCCCCTATGGTAAAGTTACAATGTGTAGTCCATATCAAAGTAAGACTTACATTCATGAGCAACATCTTTGATATTACCGTGTTCTACCTGTTCAAGGTAATTACCACGGGCGGTGGATATCGCATTAAACAACCCACTAGCTGTTTGATCTTGGGTTTTACCCATTTTCTCATATACAGCACTAAAGGTGCCGATATATTGCTGCATCAAAGTAAACTGAGCATAGGTATCACCATCAACAACCCCAACATAAGAGAAGTCAGAATCCTCAGCTAGAGCCAGCTTATCCTGAGCCATAAGGATAGATTCACCATAAGCAATACATTGGGCGGCACGATTATTGAAGTCATTCCAATACCCTATATCCTGCTGTTTAGTCAATAAGGTAAACGCTGTAGTAAACGTCTTTTCAAACGCTTGCTCTGTACGTTCCCGAGCTTGCTTGATAGAGCTGGCCTGATCCTTCGGCCAATCTTTCTGATTCAAGAAGGTATCAGGAAGCTTTGCCCGTTCTGCTTTGGTCATTGTCAGAGTATCACGATAACTCTTTGCAATGAGTTTTCCGTAAACTTCCAAGGTACGATCTGACCAGTTTTTGTTGGCTTCTTCGAGATCCTTGACCTCAGACTTTAAGAGGCTTACTTGATGAGCCTGTTCAGTCTGTTGCTTGGTCATGGTGTCGATTTTCTCCTGGTAGCTTTCGTCCGAGTTCAGGCTTGCACCGAACATGATACATACCAAGGCAAAGACGCCTATCACGAACCAGCCGAGTTTTTCACTCTTTTGGCTGAGCTTGTAAAACATTTTGTTTGGCTGCTGTTGTGGATACATGATTTTGTTCCTTATACACGTTAATCAATAGGGACTATTCCCTTGTTTACGGGTAACAGTAACTGTTTCCCTCTTGACCTATATATAACACTATCGGGGACGTTTTTCCTATTTCAGAGGTAAGTTCTTTGGAATTCCCGCTAATGGAGATCAAAATCCGTGCCAATCTGTTGGATAAAGCAACTGGTCAGAGGTCCGACCAGTTGGAAGGTTAAAAAATGAAAATGGGATCCAGAAATGGATCCCATTGGATGGATTATTTGTTTAGGTCGTATTCAGTACCCTTAAAGAGGGGTTCCATAATATCACGATCACCGATAATGCTTGCCCAGTAAAACGCATATCTTGGCTCGGTAATTAATGGACGCATGATGTCATGATCCCCGATATATTTTGCCCACCAATAAGCATATTTGGGTTCGACTATATATTGACGCATGATGTCATGATCCCCGATATCAGTTGCCCAACGGAATGCCCATTCTTGGTCGGTAATTAGTGGACGCATTAGATCATGGTCACCTACCACAGTTGCCCACCAGTGAGCGGCAAATTGTATCTTGTCCTCGGGAATATCTTCAACGCATTGAGCGTTATTCAATATATCTTCCCATCCCTCACATAAACCAATATTGAGGGCTTTGGCTTTCATTAGGAAAAATGGCATAGGTAGTTTCATTTGTTTGGTTCCTTGTGGTTTAACTTACTTTCTCTATATATAACACTTTCGGGGACGTTTTTCCTGACCGTAAGATAAAGTTCCGTAGGGTAACTGGTCAGAGGTCCGACCAGTTGGAAGGTTAAAAAAATAAAAGGGAAAGCCGAAGCTTTCCCAGTTGGTTAGATGTTAGCCCGTTGATACCATTCTGTCAGACAATCCTTTACCTCTTCTTTTTCGAAGTATTCAATATCTTCCACACAATTGATCAATGTGCCTTCCTTATGATCGTAATACATACACTCAAACATGTATGGATGATCGTTTTCTGGTGCTGGATAGCAAACAAAGTACTCTGGAAGATTAGGATCATTGTTTGTTACAACAAACTCAGCATTGAGTGAATCAGCGTCCAACAACACACCGATTGATCTTATATACTCACGCCAATTCTTTTTGACCTCAGCGACTACTGTCCGCTTTACCTGATAAGCATGATCGGTCGAAAGATCATCAAACGAATCAAGCGTTATGTCAGAATTACTTAACAAAGTAAGAAAGTCTTGAATTTCATGAGTTTCCATATTCAGGTTGATCCAGAATGGCCTTCCTGAATCGTAATACTCGCCGTCTGTGCCAATCACTTGGACTTTAAGCAAGAACGCTTTATGATCATAGCTGTGTTTCAACAAACGCAACTGAGCCATTTGATCTTCTTTTACCTGTTCGAAGGTAACTAAGATAGCCGCCACATTACTTGCCTTGCGCTTTTGTACAAAACATTCATCACCCTTGTTAACAAGGGTTTCAAGACGCTGATTGAAGTCAGTCTGAATAAAATCCAGTTCAGGCACAGACACAGCAAATGATACATTCTGATTAATACGCATGGTTGACGTTCCTTATATGTTCAGTTCGGTTATTGTGTTAGGTGATACCTGTTCGAGGTACTTCACATACTTGATTACTGTTCTGTTTTGGCTTTGATTGCCAAACTCTTGGATAAATTCGATAACCTCTTTGGTTATCTCCGTTGCCTTGCTTTCAGACAATGGCAAGTCACTAACCTGTAATCTGTGGGTTTCGTGTAGATTGCCATTGGTTTGGATAGTGGTTCTGGCCTCTTTGTTTACACTAATAGGAAAACAAAAAGTGGCGGTCTTATTACCGTTTAGATTGCGCCCTAGTCTTACATTAGGAAAAATTGATTTGTTCATTGTTCGAGTCCTTTTGTGTTTTATATCTATCCTATATATAACACTTTCAGGGACGTTTTTCCTTGAACGTGGGGCAAAGTAACTGGTCAGAGGTCCGACCAGTTGGGAGTATAGAAATAAAAAAGGGAATGTCAAATGACATTCCCAGTTGGCTAGTTATGAGACCGATACAGGAACAAGATCCGCAAGCTGATCCCTGAGTAACTTCTCGCTGATAAACTCATTTTGTGCGAGTGCTACCTCAACGATCTTGTCTGTGATTTTTTCAGAATCCCATTCATAAGGATCCATATCCAGTTCATTGCCGCTGAGTGTTATTGTCTCGCTTTCACCTTGTCTGATATCAACTGACCAGTAATAAGGGCAATCAAAAATTAATCGCTCCATATCCCGTCTTACCTCATAATCAGAGCGGTTACGGCTAATGCATTCGTCAGGGATAACAACCACGTGAGAATCGCCTTGACAATAGCCTGTTGCTGTCACAATGAGCGCCTTCACTGTTAACAGCATTCCCAAGATATTGGCCTTTTGCCTGTGCCCATAATCACGAAACTCAAACACGTCTGAGATTATCTTCTTCAGTTCGGCTTCATTGGCCTCATTGATTACCTTGGAATACTTCTCTTGTGAGTCGGTATCCAATGGATCCTCGCTGTTGATCTCGATCAGATCCTCAAGGTAATGGTGGAGAACAGCGGCGGCGGTGTGAGCATTCACCGTGTAATTGTCCATATCTGTGAGAAAGTCCTCACTGAATTCTGTACTATCGCCAGCGACATAAAGCAATTGTCCACCTTCGAGCGTGATAAAGTTTTCGTTGAATATCACACCTGCATAATCCGTATCATGCAAACAGGTGAAAGAAATACTCAAGCCAGTAGAGCTACGGTCAAAGTTAGTGTTAATTGACATAGTGTTTATCCTTTTAGTGGTAATGGGGAACATTCCCTCTTGTTTGCGGGAAACATTATATGTTCCCTCTTGTTCTATATATAACACTTTCAGGGACGTTTTTCCGAAAACGTGGGACAAAGTTCAGGTAACATAACTGGTCAGAGGTCCGACCAGTTGGAAGGTGGACAAATAAAAAGGGATCCAGATCTGGATCCCTATGGTTACCGTGCCAGCCTATTGGGATTATATGGCAAGCGTGATGCACCTATAGAAGGTTCACACGCTCGACAATGTTTGCCCACCAGCGGCCAATTGTTCATATCCCACAGCTTGACCTTTGCAGGTTCGACACGTTGACCTTTTAACGTAAGGCCACCTATAACAGGTTCATTGAATTGTTTAGCGGGTATTGTTTCGATACAAGTATTACCAACAGTTACACCATTACACGCCAAAGCAGTTAAAAGTATTACGGTTTTCATTGCCTGAATCCTTATAGTCAATCGCATTGTCTACAATCAAATCATTAGTATTTCTGTCCAGTAACTGATTATAAACAACATCTAAAATGTATCCACCGATCACACATTTACCGTCTACGATCTTTCTGGTCTCCCAGATTCGACCGTAAAACTCTTTAAAGTAGAAATATTGTTTGTCGGTGTAAGCGAATAACCAATCTTTATCATCTGGATTGGTCTTGGTTTTGATTACCATTGTTGCCAAGCTATCGTTATTCTGTCGGAATAACTCTAAAGCTTGGCGCTTGTCCATTATCTGTTCAAACATAGCGCCAAGCTCCCTATTAGCTTAACAACAGTTTAACAAACCGTGATATTTCGTCAGGGTAAGACTGACCAGCAAAAAATTGCCAGTGGTTATTCCTGAGACACATACAAGACAAAATACTGTGCGGAATATCGTCTAACACAGCAGGATAATGCTGTATAGCGTCTAAAGAACTTTGTATCTCCTTTTTGGTGTTTTGTCGTCTTCCCTTGGATACCAGTTTGAAGATCTGATCCTTGTCGGATTCGTTCAAAACCAACTGACCGAAATAACGTTCAAAGAAGTACGGGAACCCGTCTTTGTGGGTTCGGTTGCTTATCAATACTTCGGCACCGTGAGCAAAGTCTGCCAAAGTCAGTTCAACATAAAGGCGCATATAATGCGTTAATGCCTGATCTAACGTGACTGTCTTCTGCTCTACCTCTTCGGAAAAGAAAGTCACATTGTCAAGATCTTCAATGAATTTCTTTGCACCGATAAGGCTCCAATTAGTAGAACGTCTGGACTTTTCAAGATCATTGAAAACATTTTCGGCCAGTGGCATAACTGGAGCCTTGTCGCCACAGAACACAACTTGATAGGGTTCAAACAACCGACCATTGATCCACTGTCGGGTGAGTGATACCAGAACGCTATTAGCCGCTACAGGCCAGAGTGCTTTTAATTCTTTGTACATGGCTTTGATTCCTTATGTGTGTTTTATATCTATCCTATATATAACACTTTCAGGGACGTTTTTCCTTGAACGTGGGGCAAAGTAACTGGTCAGAGGTCCGACCAGTTGAAAGGATAGAAATAAAAAAAGGGAAAGCTTCAGCTTTCCCCTGTGGGTTACTTGTTAGGATCGTATTCAGTACCCTTAAAGAAGGGTTCCATAAGATCATAATCACCGACATATTGTGCCCACATTGAAGCCCAATAAGGCTGGGTTATCAATGGCCGCATAAGATCCTTATCCCAAAATCCCTCACCCACCGATAAACAAACTGAGGCTCAGTTATCAAAGGCCGTATAAGGTCAAGATCGCCGATATTCCGTGCCCACATATAAGCCCATTCTTGGTCGGTAACCAAAGGACGCATGATATCACGATCACCTATTTGAAACGCCCACCAGAACGCCCACTTAGATTCGGTGATTAATTGCCGCATTAGATTACGATTGCCGATATTCCTTGCCCACCTATAAGCCCATTCTTGGTCTGTTATCAATGGACGCATGATATCATGATCACCAATAAACAGTGCCCATTTATACGCCCATTCTGATTTGGCAATCAATGGACGCATGATATCACGATCACCTATATATCTTGCCCATAAATAGGCGTACTCTGGATCAGTAACTAATGGACGCATGATATCTTTATCACCCATATGTGTTGCCCACCAATAGGCGGCTTCAGATATGTTTTCCTCGGGAATATCCTCCACGCATTGAGCGTTGTTCAATATTTCTTTCCAGCGAGAACAGACGTATGTTTCAAGGGCTTTTTCTTTCATTTCTTCGAATGACATAGGGAGTTTCATCTGTTTGATTCCTTTTGGTTATATCTCTATTCTATATATAACACTTTCAGGGACGTTTTTCCTCGAACGTGGGGCAAAGTTCAACTATTATGACTGGTCAGAGGTCCGACCAGTTGGAAGTATAAGAAATGAAAAAGGGATCCAGTTATGGATCCCTCTTGGTTAACAATTGCCTTGTGTGTTCTCAAGCTCGGCGATAATGTATTGTGTATCTCCGTTTAACTCAAATCCAGACAACACACCGATCCCGCCATTATGGTCATTCATAATGGCATTTAGTTTGTCGATATCAGACCCAATTGTGTGGATCTTGAAGTCTCCAAACTCGCCACCAAGCGGGGTAGCAAGAACAGCACCTTTATACAAAGTCGGGGCTTTCTTGATCGTCATAGGGTTAAACACAGCAAAGATACCGTCTGCCAATTTCCATTCTGTTTGTTCAGTGGTAATTTCTTCCACAGTGAAACATTGGGTGTCGGATATCATTACCTTGACTTTAACGCCGTCTTGGCATTCAAGTTTAGTTATAGTAGTAGTCATTTTTGTAATCCTTGTTCATTCAATTTGATTTTGGCTTTACGGGCAGCACCCATCACGGTGCGACCATCAATGCGCATCCCGTAATAACCAAGCCCGTTTAAATGCAACGTGTGCCATAATCCGTTCACTTTGGTTGTTGGAAAACCACAAATAGACACACCAGATGTCGCTGGTTTTTCGGAAAACTTTATCATGCGGTTGCCTCCTGTTCACGGTAACGCCTTGCGGCTTCCACAAGTGGATGATCACTAGCCAGTTTACCCGACTCAGCCACATATAACGGGAATCCAAGATAGTCTGGCCCGTTGTCACTGAAGCGAGCACCACAACTGACGCCAAGGATATCAGTAACCACATAAAGATCGAATATCTGTCCCTTGGCCTGGTATTCACCAAGATCGATAAAGCTTTCTGTGTCTTCCCAAGGGTTTACATAATTAGCCATGATTGTTTTCCTTTTGGTTGAATAGGGTTTATTCCCTCTTACTTGCGGGTAACAGTACCTTTTCCCCTTATCCTATATATAACACTATCAGGATCGTTTTTCCTGATTCCCAATAAAAAAGGGGAATATCTTATGATATTCCCCTTGTGTGGTTAACGTTCTATGTAATGCCGCTTGGCATCCAAGTGGTGATAATAGGACACCTCAGCCTGTATGACACCTTTACAAAAGTTAACCTTTTCGTCTAAGGTCGCCTTTATCTTGCCATTACGGATCCTTACTTCGTTTCGCTGAATGACCAACAAAGAAGAAAAGTAGCTTTCCTCGGCCTTGATCATTTCATCAAGTAAGAACTGGCTGTATAAAGCCCTGCTTGCATATCGTTGCTGCTGCTTGGCTATGTAGTCCATTGCTCGGATCATCCTGACATCGTTTTGAAAACGGCGCATTTTGATATCTGTATCAACCCATTGTCTGACCTGTGGATCCTGCTGACATGCCTGAATGTAATCAGGATTACCAGAATGATCCGCAATGGATAGTGAAGCAATCAAAACTAAAGTAGTGATCATAAGTAATCCCCTGTAACGTCAATTAAATTGTCTATGTCAAAGTAATCGCTGAATGTGTATTCACATAAAGCATCCTCATTCAAGCACTTAACAACATCTTCTAAATCTTCATGGATGTAACCACAAAAATTGGCACCAAACTGATTCTTATGTTGATACCAAAACTGAGCGGCGGCAATAAGATCAATAAGCTTGATCTCATACTTGTAGATCTTCTTTATCTGGGTATTGAATCCGCCAGACCACACACGCGAAGCAACATCAATCATGTTTCCGTATTCATCACTTGTGTCATCTTCGAGATCTCCTACTGTGTCCTTGTCGGTCACAATCACGAATACCCCAAGATCAAAAGTCCCGATACAGGCCATTATGCCAGATTCAATTGAACATCTGATCATTTCCTCGAATGCTTCCTTTTCTGTGGTGAACTCTTCATATTCGAACAACTTTTCCTGATCCCACAGATAGGTATAAGCATCAAACGCCGAATCAGTCCATATAGAAGTAGGCTTATCGTGGTCGGCAAGGATTGCTTTCAATCCAACATCGTTAGTTCCATGAGCTAAAAGATTCATTTGTTTGTTTCCTTGTGGTAATGGGGAACATTCCCTCTTGTTCTATATATAACACTTTCAGGGACGTTTTTCCTTGAACGTGGGATAAAGTCCAACTATTATTACTGGTCAGAGGTCCGACCAGTTGGAAGGTGGGCAAATAAAAAGGGAAAGCTTGATGGCTTTCCCCTGTTGTTCTGGATTAATCTTTCTTGAGTCTTACTGATTCTTCTACCCCATAAACAGGGTGACGCCATTGGATCAGACCTTCTTTCACTGAACCGACACGCTGATAACCAGCTTTTTGTAACGCTTTCTTGTTAGCGTCAATAAGCTCAATCATGACTCTGTTAACGTCAGCCTTGGTTTTGCATGGCGTAGCGTTTGGGCAATTTACGGCACGTTTCCAAAAATAAACAGTATACATTGTTTTCCCCTTTTGACTTATTCCAGAATGTTACCACAGCTTTTAACTTGCAAGCTGGAATCCATTAAAGCCTGTTTGTTGTGGTCTAAACAAGCTTGATATTTCTCGCTGTTATCTTCGTTGATAAAGTAAGCAGCTACCAAAAGAATGGCTATCGTGCATGATAAGAAAGTTTTCATTTGTTTGTTTCCTTGTGGTGATGTTCCCTTCTTATCCTATATATAACACTATCGGGATCGTTTTTCCTAAAATCCCGATAATCTTTAAAATAATCCTATTCAACCACAACACGGCCAAGATCATGATCATAGTACCAACTAGCACTAGGCCGCTTTGGTGCTGGTCTAACGTACCCGTCAAGACGATCCAGACAATCGACATTAATCAGATATTCAGGAAAGCCATTCTTGATTTTTATCTTTAAGGCGATGATCTCTTGGTCTTCGTGAATAACCAGACAATCAAAACCGCTCAACTTCTCCTGAGACGTTCGGGCGAATGCCCCATTAACGTAAACATGATTTTCGAGAATATGAGCAAATTCATATGTGTTTGATTTTTTGTAGTTAAACTCGGCCTCAAACGTGGCTTTTAATTCGGTAATAACTCCAGGCTTTGGCATGATATTTTATCCTTTTTTATCCGTTCCCGTATTCATAGAAGGGCGATTTCCCTCCTTTTCTATCCTATATATAACACTTTCAGGGACGTTTTTCCTTGAACGTGGGATAAAGTCTAACTATTATTACTGGTCAGAGGTCCGACCAGTATATGAAAAACAAAAAGAAAAGGGATCCAGAATTGGATCCCAGGTAGAAGGGAGATCACTCAGTCATATCGAATTCTTTCAGGGAAAGGATTGTATAACCTTTGTGATACTTGTTCACTTTGGCGCGAGCCTGATCAATGTTGTCGGCAAACACAACGATCTCAGTTGTGTCTGAATTGACATCCGTATAATCACGCTCAATATGTGACCATACCTTTTTAACTGAAGGTTTAGTGGTCTTGGCGATAAAATTCATATCTTGTAACCTTGAAAAGAGGGGACAGCCTATCCGTCCCACTTGAATATTATTACACGCTTTTCGTGAGCGTCCAAAAAATATGACTCAGAAATAATAAACACGGTATCGGATATCATATTTGTTAACATGGGTATCTTTTGCCGTTGTGTCATTAAAACCGTTATAGCATTTATAACCATGTAACATGGATTCAATAAAGGAATAATTGGCGTCCAACATTCCCACATAATAACTTATATCCTTGGCATTGAACCATTCAGGTAAGTTTTCACATTGCTGTTCCTTTCGAACAATAACACTAGCAAGGTGCGGGATCATTTCGTCTTGGATAGTGCGCAATTGCTTCTCCACCGCAACAGGTAATTTAGCCATTTGTTAACCCTCCAGTAAGGTTTTACCATAGTTGTAAAAGTAGTAATTACGGGCAAACATGGTTTGTTTCCTGATAACCAGAAGATCCCCATAATAAAGAACGCTTGTTCTTGGCGTTTTCTCAGCGGCAAACACCAACTTTGTACCTGGTTCCAATACAATTGATTCGATGAAAGCTTTCACATCTTCAGATGGGGTTCCTACCTCGAACTGCAATTCAAAGTTTTCAGCGGGATTAGTTGTGATAACCAACACTTTAAACTTTTGGATACTTTCAACACGCTTTCTTTGAGCGTGGGAGAAGTGGTTATAATGATTCTTTGCAATTAAATCCATCATGGCTGTGATTCCTTATATAGTTGCCATTGGTTGTTTCTATTCTATATATAACACTTTCAGGGACGTTTTTCCGAAAACGTGGAATAAAGTTAAGACAATATAACTGGTCAGAGGTCCGACCAGTTGGAAGGTGGACAAATAAAAAAGGAACACCCGAGGCATTCCCTAATTCTAGATTACTTCTTGAAATATGGACTTAACACCAACTCAAGAGCATTATGGATATTTGCATCAAGTTGTTCGGCCTGTTTTTTGTCCAGTGATTCAAGTGGCAAATTTTTAACCTGAATCGAAATTTTATCAGCCTTGATTGCTGTGCTGAATATCGCGCCAGGTGTTTGGCAAGGTGTAGATATAGCCATGATTGTCCCTTTTATAACTCTTCAGGTAAACAAACAGTAATTACCTCACTGATAGGATCATTAAGTCGCTGTTGTGCTTTATCTAAAGCAACTTGAAACTGATCCAGTCCTGTGGGCGTTACTGGTACAAAGTCGGCCAGTGAATCACTAACAACCTTGTGAGTAAAATACTCACCTTCTTTGTTACTGATAGCGACTTTGTTCCCTTTGCTGTCTGCTAATACAGACAACACGCGATATAACCCGCTTGGTGTATTGTGGTGATGTTTCATATCAGGATCCTTTTAATCCAATGTAACCCTTGTATAACCAATACAGCCAGGAAATGATGCTGCCATTTCTTGATCGGTTTTGTTTAGTGTTCGCGCCCAGTCGGATATCTTACGGCGGCTTGCTGCCTTGCGACAAGATATGTCGCGTTCCATCATGCTGGCGATATCAAACAGATACCATCTGAATTCCTTTTGATCCTCGGCGCTAACCTCACGCGCAAATGCGCGGATCTTTTTGACATTACCAGTTGTCGCTTTGTCATTACTACAGATAGACAAGGCAATGTTTACTTGTTCTTCGGTGAATCTTGGCATGATAGCCCCCTTAGCATAAAAGCTTAAGTTCGCGTTCGTCTTGGTGGAAAATAGCAGTGAAGATCAGTTTGTTCTGATTTTCGCTATCAATTGGCTCCCGTGCTAACTCTTTACCTTCGAAGAGTAAAACACGGTCGTTTCCGTCAACCATCATCTGATAGCTGTCACAAGACAATGTTTTCTTGAGTTGCTTTGTCATTTCACTGACAATTTTCTGTTTTGTGTTTTCGTCTAGCATGGCTGTGATTCCTTATATAGTTGCCATTGGTTGTTTCTAATCTATATATAACACTTTCAGGGACGTTTTTCCTTGAACGTGTTATAAAGTAACTGGTCGGACCTCCGACCAGATTGGAGTATAATAAAAAAATAGGGATCCAATTCTGGATCCCTTGGGATTAACTAAGGGCTTTCATTCTTTCAACCATAATTTCCCTGTCCCCGATATACTTAACCCATTTTGTCATATAGAGCGGATCAGTAACCAATGGACGCATTAGATCCTTGTCACCGATATGGAATGCCCAATTATATGCCGCCTCTGAGCTGGTAACACGTGGACGCATTAGATCCTTGTCACCTATACTAAGTGCCCACCAATAGGCATGTAATGGTTCAGTGACCAACTGGCGCATGATATCACGATCACCAATATTAAATGCCCACAGATACGCCCCCATAGAGTTGGTTATATGATCGCGCATGATATCGCGATCTCCGATCTCATTTGCCCACAAAAAGGCTACTTCAGGCTTTGTGACCAATGGGCGCATGATATCATGATCACCTATGTATCGTGCCCAGTTGTAAGCCCATTCTGGATCAGTAACTAATGGGCGCATGAGATCCAAATCACCGACATTCCTTGCCCACCAATAGGCGGCTTGGGATATGTTTTCTTTGGGAATATCTTCCACGCATTGAGCGTTGTTTAATATTTCTTCCCAGCGTGGGCATACGCCTTTTTCAAGGGCTTTTGCTTTCATTTCTTTGAATGACATTGGTAATTTCATTTGTTTGATTCCTTTTAATGGTAATCGGGAACATTCCCTCTTGTTCTATATATAACACTTTCAGGGACGTTTTTCCTTGAACGTCAGATAAAGTCCAACTATTATGACTGGTCAGAGGTCCGACCAGTATGAAGGATAACAAAAAATAGGGATCCAATTATGGATCCCTTGTGATTATGACAGGTGATTATGACAGGTGATTTTCAGACACATGATTCATAAAGCTTGCAATCTGGTTCAGAATGAATTCACGATCATGATCCGTATTAGATACTGCCGCTCCCATTACTTGGGAAGTGGTTAACACTAAATCAACTGGCTTACCTTTACGATTTTTGATAATCGTCTGATAAGCCTGTTCATATTCTGAATTAAGAATATGAGCAACAATGATCGAGCATTTTGGGTTTCTGTACTTTGCTTTAACTTGTTCCATACTGGTGGCTCCTTCAGTCTGCGTTATACCAAAAGTTATCAGGAACGGTATAACACGCGACACCGTTTTCGAGATCGTCTTGTTCGTCAAGATTCCCAGCATTCGGGAAACAAGGCGAGCATTGCGGCTTGTGAGTAATCACTGGGCTATTGCTGATCAATAGTGTGTAAGCGCCACCAAACAGGAATAACGATCCTTCGAGTTTACCGCCTTCCACCTCAATGGAAAAATCGCCTTCTATCTCATGGCAATCAAAATCATCACCTTGCTGATCTTCAGGTAGATTGTTGAAATAATGTTCCTCAGCCTTGTTGAAGATCTCCTGTGAGTAATCATGATCAAGGCTGTTAAATTGAACAACGCCATAATGATAACCAGTCTCATGATCGATATTAGCGTTTGGTAAATTAATTACTGGGAACATTGCGAATCCTCCGAATAGGATAACTGCCAATCATTTGTTAATGCTGTTTTGCCACCGTGGCAAACAACGTCAAAGCCAGCTCCACCATTATTGACAATAAGAAAGTGTGAATCACCGTCAACTAATACGCTGGTTAACTCTGATTTACTGGCAAAGTCCACCAGCGTTTGAGAATCGGTGAAAGTAATGGACTTTGAATCAGTGCCGCAATAAATCGCGGGATAGTTACGTTTGGCGATCCAGTTCGCCAGGTGTTTGTGTTTTTGCATGTTTGGGTTTCCTTATGTCGTTTCCCTATCCTATATATAACACTTTCAGGGACGTTTTTCCTTGAACGTCAAATAAAGTTCAGTATAGTTAACTGGTCAGACCTCCGACCAGTATGAAGATTAACAAAAGAAAAGGGATCCAATTATGGATCCCTATGGGGTTAAACTTTTTCAGTCAGAGAAACAGGCTTGTATTTCTCAAAGGCACTGTGCGGGCGGCGAGGATCAAAGTAGATATTGTCCCAGTTCTCAATAGTGTGATCGGCGGCCTTGTCAATGGCTTTACATACCTGTTTAAGTATTTGTTCACCAGTGCCAGTTTTCTTTCTGGTCTTGAACTTTACGGATCCCATTGCATAATAAGGATCCGTGGACTTTACGCAGAGTGAATCTTGCATTGCTTCACTTACAGACTTGGGATTGAATGTTTCCGCTTCCCCTGCGTCACTGATTGAGAAATGAAAACGTAATGGATCATTGTCCAGTAAGCCAAAAGATTGATCCTCGGTGTTCGGGATCAAGAAAAACTTAATGAAAAAATGATCATTAGCGTGACCTAATACAGCACGGCGAATAGTTGCCTTACCGTTAGGAAAACGCTTGTAGAAATGGGCTTGTACTTTGTCAAAAAACTCTGGTTTGGTAATCATGTTTTGGTTTCCTTGCGTTGAGTGTTTCTATCTATTCTATATATAACACTTTCAGGATCGTTTTTCCGAAAACGTGAGATAAAGTTTAGGATAGTTAACTGGTCGGAGGTCCGACCAGTTGGAAGTTTAAGAAATAAAAAGGGAATGTCATCGACATTCCCAGTTGGTTGATTACTCTGAATCTTCAGAGCCTGACTGCTCGGCATTGATGGCCTCTTGCTTGGCTTTCGCTCCAGCGGCACGGGCTTCAGCGTCAGCGGCAGCATTGCGCAGACGTTCCTGCTCGGTGGCAAACGCCTGATCAAAGTCGCCATTGTTGATCATGGTTTGCAGGGTTTCGGTGATCTTGGCTGCGTCTTCAGCGGTTTTTGGCTGGAGTGCGTCAGCAGTTTGACCGTTACCCAGTGGGATCGGCAGACATGAGCGACCGAACTTGACAACCAGACGTTTAGTTGTCGCACCTTTACGGGCATTGTCAACAACTTTGGCCGCTTCACGGCATTCTGCTGGTGTCATTTCTACCAGTGGCTTGCCAGCTTTAGCAGAAGACTTTGCAGCGAACAGTGACAGATCGATTTTCATAGTGATTTTCCTTTAAACAATGTTATTGGCGATATTGCCAGTTTAAACTGGGTTAGCGTCTATCGCTTCCCCTTACAAACTATATATAACACTATCAGGATCGTTTTTCCTAAAATCGGGAAATTTCTTTGAATTTATTTCTAATATCTTTAGAAAGCCTTATATTTCAAGGCTTAGCCAAGATAATTTATCTTCACTTGATTCACTGGATCCATACAATAACCACTATCAGCCACAATCGGCCACCTTTACCAGGTGGGGCTATTGTTTGCCTTATATGGGTACGCATATGCGTAGCAAACATTGTGCCAATTCTTCAGGATAGATGACTGGTCAGAGGTCCGACCAGTATATCCTTTATAAAAAAAGGGATCCATTTCCTTGGATCCCTAGGGGAAAGTGTTAGCGGGTAACAATCACCAGACAAAAACCAAGACCAAGATCGGCTTGGAATTCTGGCTCTGTCTCTGGCGTGAAGTTATCCATTAGATATAATTCACGCACCCGACAGCGGCGACATACAAGATCAATCTCTTTGCGGGTATACCCTAGTTGTCTGCCGTCTGTGTTAAGCCATTCTTTAAACTGGGCGAGCGTAGCTTTAAACGCTGGCTTTGAGTTTGTCCCGACAAGGCTCATAAACTGATAGCCTTGATCATCCTGTATAGCTGTATATTGTAATGCCATGATAACCCCCTTGGTCAGTGGCTGTTATTCCCTCTTTATCTATATATAACACTATCGGGATCGTTTTTCCTAAATGACAGAAATTTTTTGATTTTCTTTTAATCGGGAAATTTCTGATTGATTGGTTCCGATTGGTCAATTTTTAATCAAAATTGTGGTTCCAACTGGTCAGAGGTCCGACCAGTCAGATTTTTAAATTTTTTCGGAAAAATCACCCGAAAAGTGTTATATAGAAGTATAACCCCATAGGGGAAAACTTGGGTTTTTAGGTGTTTGGGAATGTTTTTGATATTAAAGCCTCAAAAACACAAGAAAAGATCATGAAAATGGTTAAAAATGGTCTAGATCATTGATATTTAACAAATAGATAATGGTTTATTAACATCTGATTAACGTGTGATTAATGGTTGATTAACAGTTATTAACGATTGATTAACGTTTATTAACAAACGTGTAACATTGTTAAGAAAATGTTAGAAATGTTAATGGAGGGTTAAGAATGTTAACAGAACGTAAATTAACAACTTTTTAACACGAAAAGTGTACCCAGAGTACCAGTATAACTAGAACTATACCCATAAGAACCATATCAACCAGATATTGTCCCACGGATTGACCGTATCGAATATATTATTAATACTGCTGGTGGACTTGATATACATGAATAACCATGTCATCACGCTCATACACAAGCGTTACTTATGGTTCTAACAATTGGAGATACCACATACTTGGAATGGCGTAGTGGAGAATTCTCCCCTACGTGAAATAGTATTACCAATCAATAACCTAAGAATAGATTCCAGATGATATGAATTAAGACAATAAAAAGGAAAGGATTTACTCTTGGTTGGCTCTCGTAGACAAGAGTATTACCAACGTAAGTATAGGAATTCAATAGAAGGGACTAACCCCAGTCGTTCAACGAAATCTGAGGTCAAAAGTAATGAAATGATTATGAGATTCCGTTATCTGGAAATCATGTTTGTTCTCTTGCTCTTTGGTTCTCTTACTAATTATCTTGGATCTAGCTCATATAAAATCTGATATATTATCCATGATCAAAATCCAGAAAAAACCTAACCCAGATTTTCGCTGGGTCATGATCGAGATTTTTCCTGACTCATGATCGAGATTTTTCTTGATCTAGGTTCCAGAAAAAACCTCAATCAAGATTTACAGTGGGTGGACTTTACCCTCAATTAGATATTGGTTTATCAATCTTCGCCAACAATGGTCTGGCTCTGACATCAATGATAAGTTCACTCTAGGGTCTAAGAGTATATCAATGGGTATTTGTTCTAGACTCTTGATTAATGATAAATCAATTAATGGTTTGTTCCATAGACCATACCCGTTAATAAAAGATACAGCAAGATGTATATCAGACATCCTAGAGATATTTGTTCTGTTCTTGAGTGCGTCTATGTTGACACCATGGAGTAACTTACTTTCTGGTATAGCACCATTACCTACTAATCCTACTGTTATACCGAATATAGCAGCACCGTCTGATATTATGTTTGGGTCTTGTGTCATCATGGAGGCGAGTTTTCTACTTGGGAAAAATATCCCTTCTTGTTTTAGTACAGCCAGTAAATATACCAAACTAGATTCTGTATGCTTCCCTTGTCTGATTTCACGAGAAATAGAACCTATTATTTCCCAGGCTTCATAGAGCCTGATATAAGTACTGATTGGTGGTTTAAAACTCATTATTTAATCCCCATAATTTGTATGCTGGTTCCCTTACTCGTGAGCTATTCATTAAGACACCATCGACAAAGCGAGGGTCGTGTAATAATTCAGGTACATGCCTAGGATACAATGTATAACAATTGACGGTATATGCCAATTGAGGTTTATTCCACCAGCCATATCCATTCAATAAGGTAAACGTAATCGATGATACTGACGTATCTGATACAAAACCAGTTGTGTTACCATTTCTACATTTTGCTATCCAATCAATTAAATCATAATCCATTGATCTAACTGACTCAACCATTACCGCAGCAGCATCATAGTATACCCATAAGGAACCAGTAACTGGCTGTTCTTTACCTTCGTCCACACGTTGTTTGTGTAAACGTAGGAACAAAGGTTCCATACCAAAGATGTAATAATCGAACTTGTGGAGTTTTACTAGGACATCCCTCATGGATAATCCGTCTAAAAGGTCTAAAAGGTCTATGCCATACATCATTCCTCTCCATATAATTTTTGCATTCTTTCATAGAAATCCATACGAACATCACTGGAACAATTCTTGATTAATATCTCTTCAGATATACGTATGTCAAAGAATACATGAGGACTATAAACGAATCTTCTTATATTACCCCTTTCTGCCAGATATTCATCCCATAGACCGAACCCTTGACTCAAACAGAAATCACCATACATTTCGTATGATTCCACAAGAGCACGAGTCATCAACATGCCATGAATCTTGTTTTCAAATACGGACAAGTTATAGTTCAGTTCAGTTAGGTTGATTCTTTTTTCTAGTTCTGCTTTGGTGTCAAATAGTTCTGCTGTTCTGTGCATGACTGGGTGTTTGTTATACCTGAATTCCATACATGCTGGAACTACTCTAATACGCCGTGATATGGTGTATACTGCTTCGGTGATATCATGTTCTAGTGCAACATGACCAGCACATGAGGGAATGTTTTCCACGCTCGCCAAACAAGCGTTAAACAACATGAGTAATGTTCCTTCTACTTCTGAACTAGAACTGGTATGTGATTGTACCAATTGAATGATTAATTCTTTGAATAATTGCTTTCGTTTTACTCTGGCTTTGGTAGAATGGTCATCAGTCAATGATTGTAAAGTATCAACCGCTTCAAATAGCTGGTCTAACATCTCATGTTCACAATTTAGTGCCACATCATTACTTCCATACAACAATTTGTCAACAAACCTCATACTCATGTGTAACCCCATCGATGATAGACCAAACTACGAAAAGGAGGGTAGTCGTTAGAAATTACGTATTCTATTACCCTGCTATCATACAGTAAATCTCCACTGATGTCACGGGGAGTTTGTAGCAGTTGAACGTGCATGATTCTTGTGTCCCAAAGGCCATAGCCTCCAAACCAAGGCTTGAACGAACCTTGCCCGTAAAACTGTTCAAATGAAGGGAATAAGAAATCAAAAAATTCTAGGTCAAAACCCCGAACATGTCTCATAAAAGCAGTGAACACGATATTGTGACAAATATATGCAGAATCCATTGGTACTATTCCATGTTCATTTAATGTCTTTAATGCTATTCTATCCATTCCACTGAGTACACCAACGCTAACCAGTGAGCGTTGCCACTCTCGGTCATATCCAGTTCCAAGGACTAATGCATCTAACCAATCGTCAATGAATTTCATACCAATCCCCAGTTTCTATAGAAATTATATCTTATATAGGGTCTGGGTAGCATTAGAATATAATTTACTACTCTATGGTCATTTATTATTGTTTCTGGATAATAATTGTACATAACAGCAGCATTGACCAAATTAAATAAATGATCACTGTCCCATAAACCACTTCCCATGCTATAACAAAACAAAGATTCAGAGTAAACATATTCCCTACGGGACAACATCACCGTGGAAAAGATTACAGGATCTATGGCACGGTAACTACCGTAGAAGCTATATGCAATGAAGTTACTTAGTAAATAATTGGTCTTTGAGTGGTGACTATCGTTCTTTATTAGTCTTCGTAATAATAATCTGTCCATACCACGAAGAACAGAATCATCATAAAAATAACGCAGCATTCTATATGAATATGCATCGGTAGTTGTAAATGTGTTACCACCATGCGCTAATAATTGTAATAAGTATAAGAAATTATCAACTGAATTCATATCCATCCCCATTGCTCGTATGCTATATACCGTAGAACTTTATAGTCATGGAATATAACATTCTCTATTATACGATAATCATGACGAATCGTATCTTCTAATTCTTTGATACCCCAGCTACATGATTCTATCATTCGTGGATTCCATAACAGGTATCCGTCATAACCATTGTAGCCAATTTCTCCTAGTTCTTCTTGCTCTACAATCCAGCAACGATTTCTAACACGTTTATAATGCAAACGTGAGACCTCGTATTTGACCCTACTTACCCATTCATCACTTCGGTGAGTATTTCCTCTATCATTATAACCTAGTAACTTACTGAGAATTAGTCTCTCCATACCAGATAATACATAATGGTCAACTGATTCATTGACACAATACAATACCTGTCCATGTGCTTGATGGTTCCCACATAGATAACCAGTTATTAAATCAGCCCCATTTACACTCATATTAATCCCCATCTCTCGTATGCTTCTTCTCTGAGAAACGAATAGTCAGAAGATAATATAGACCATACCACACGATGGTCATTGAGTATCATATCATCCAACCGAGAAACCCCCCAAATCCATGCCTCTACCATATCAGGCATCCATAACATATAACCGTCACTTGCGTTATATTCGAATGGTATTTCTTCTGTCTCGGTCAACCAACAACGACTTCTAACGTTTACATATTGCAATCGTCCAAACGCGACTTTAATTCTTCCCATCTTATTACTGTTACGTAAAATACTAGGATCCGATTTGGCATACGTGAGTACCTTGTTGAGAACTAATCTGCCCATCCCAGCTATTTGCCCATAGAAAACATCAGTCCCTTCTTCAACATAATATTCTGCTTCACTTAACGCAAACAAAACAGAACTATGTGCCTGATGTTTCCCACAAACATAATTAATTATTAAATCCGCTGGTTCCAAATAAGTATCACTCATACTAATCCCCATCTCCTATAAGCATACAGTCTTTCCCTTGGTCTGCTACTGGTTAGTATATGATCTACCACTCTGAGATCATTCACCACATCAACGGAATAATCTGTACCCCATATCATCCTGCACAATTTTTTATCCCATATACCATAACCGTCAACCCAGTGCATATCTGTATGCCTTAACCCAAATAGCTCAGGGTCAATGTTTCTGACATTCAGATTTTTAGTTGATTGAAACCTTCTGTAAATTAACCCATGGGGAACTATAGGTACGAGTTCTTGGACAGATATCCCACGTTTAACCAACGAACGTAGGATCAATCTTTCCAAACCATACATACATGAATCTGTTATTACTATGGTGTTACCAATCCAATCATCATCATCACATAATATTTTTAATAGCTGGTCGGTTCTCTGTTCCATATTTGGAATTATATCAAATACAGCGGACAACTCCCTCATAATATCCCCCATATCTTGTAGAATGTCTGCCTATAAGCTGCATTCTTATAAAACCAATCCAATACAACATGTTCTACTATCCGAGGGTCATATGCAAAATCATGTGAGGCACGTTCCATATAAACGTAGCCAATATAAGAATGCCTTACATAGTAATCCCAAAACCCAACACCATTAGCCCATGATTCATTTTGGTCGTATGACCCCGTAACACTCTCACTGAAACCATATCTGTCATACAACTCCCTGTCGTACCCTCGATATTCTCCCTGAGAACATTCCAATATATATCTTGAAAGAATGTAGTCATTACCTGCAATAAAACAAATTCCCACTAGTCTTCTTAATATGAGTCTTTCCATTCCTTTTAAGTCTTCCTTGTCTATTAATGAATAACATGATTCAACGGCATTAGACCACCGTGTTGTTTTGGGATTACTATATTTCAACTCGTCAAACACATACATCAAAGTGTCATAATTGCTCATAATAACCCCCATATCTTGTATATTTTCAAACGTGTATAGGAACCGTTATAAAAAATGACTTCTTCTATTACCCTTGGCTCATACAAGAAATCCGTATTACTGATACCAGTAATTGCATTCTTGATATAAAACAACCGTGAGAGTCTGTCCCATAGGCCAATACCCATCATACCAGAATCCAAATTACCCCATTCATTTATAGGGAGCATAAACTTAGATTTTGTTTTATAATTGAATCTTTCTAGTATTACGGCATCAGAGTATCTACACTCTAGTTGTAAGGTTCGTAACATAAACCTGTTAAGAGTAAAAACATAGTCTGTTGGCTCTAACCCACTGGCTATCATACTCCTTAAGAGTATTCTTTCCATACCAGCTAGTTCTCCACAATCATCCAATGTTTGGAAAGCTGCCCCGAGTAATTTTGACTTCTGGTTTCTATCCCCGTATTCACAATCATCACCATCATTACTCTCACACACATTTAATATGTAGGAGAATACTTCGAAAGGAATGATAGCACTCATAATATCCCCCATTTGAGATAAAAGAATTTCCGAGCCTTTGGGCTATCAATACACAGTACTTCTTCTATGATTCTAGGTTCAAACACAAACCTGTAATCATAGTCCCTTTCATAGTATAGCCCAGTGATATGTCCCAACCTAACGCGTTTGTCCCATAGGCCAATACCCATCATACCAGAACATGTACTATCCCACCGCGCTATAGAACGTAAACTGAATTGATAATCCTTGTATACAACGTCATCTACTGATCTGACATCCATCTTGACGGATCTAAGCACAAACCTTACCAAAGTAAACCCCATACCAGAAGGCAGTTCTATACCACTATCCAGTAACTTTCTCAAGAGCAATCTTTCCATGCCATGTAACACATTATTATCAGCAACCCATGATAAAGTTCTAGTGATATGTTCCCTGTTGTCACTACTATTCACGGCCACGTTCAATACGTGGAGCATGGTGTCAGCCTTGCTCAACCCGCTATAAAAGTTACTCATCCACCAGCCCCCATAATTTGTAGACCTCGTGCCTAACATCCCTTTCACGATAACCCAGTACTTCTTCTATGATTCTGGGTTCATACAAGAACTGACGATAATTATACCCATAACCCAACGCACTGATATAACCTAGCCTTACATGGCTATCCCACAAACCAACACCCATAATCCATGAATGTCTGCTATACCAACCACTCGTCATCCGTTGACTAAAACAATTATAGTCAAACATCAACTGAGAATTCGACCTACATGCCATCTTTATGCTTTTGAAAATAAAATTAGACAAAAACGTATTCAATAAAGATCTATCAAGTTCATTGGCTATCATAATACCAGCCATGATTCTTTCCATACCAGCTAGTTCTTCACAGTTTAACGCCCAATCCATACTGGTAATACGGGCATTCCTTTCATCCTTGGATACCTTACTGTCATTACCAACAATTAATGCCTGTATGAAACTATCAACCTTCATCCATCAGCCCCCACTTCTTATAAAACTTCTTTCTTATGTTTTTGTTATGTATGCGGGTCATGACATCTTCTATTATTCTGGGTTCCATACAAAACACTCTCCCTGTATTCATATAACTGGTTATATAATCTATTCTTACCATGGGATCCCATAACCCAGCACCAGACAACCATGCACTAGGATCATCCCATGCACTCATAGACACATTGCTATATTCGAACGCATCATACATCAAATTATTACATGATCGGCACTTTCTGTTACAGGCTCTAAAGATAAACCTGAACACAAGGAATTTATAAACCTCCAGTGAGAGACCACCACGAATCAACTGTGAGGCTACCATTCTTTCCATACCATTGAATTCTTCAACCTCACGTGCGGCTTCTACTATTACATTGATATCATTTTCACGCATGACACCCAATGCACTAGGATCCATCTCTAATACACCGATCAACCAATCAACCTTCATCTACTATCCCCCACTTCTTATAAAACGTCTTACGGCATAGTCGCCCACGTTTACAGAGAACGTCTTCTACTATTCTGGGATCCCTACAGAAATCTTCTCGAAGATATACACTATGAGAACCCTTGAAATAATTCTGCCTTACAACAGGATCCCAAAATCCTATACCATTAGTCCACACATAGGACTCATCCCAAATACCAACTGGACTATTACTGTATTCATATCTGTCAAACAATTTCTCGTCATACCCTCGGTATCTTCGGTTCGAGGTTCTATGGACGAACCTAAACAAGACGTAATGGAAACATGTATCATCGACAATACAGCCAAACAATTTACTCAAGACAATCCGCTCCATACCAGCTAGTACTTCGATATCACGTACATATATCAAAGTTTCGGCTAGTTGCTTATTATCTATATCAAACACATCCATCCTTAATACCCCAATGAATCGTTCCACCCAAACACGGTTAAGCATCCACAATACCCCATAATTTATAGAACTCCTTTCGGTAATATGGTCTACGTTCAACGAGAACGTCAGATATTACCCTAGGATCCATATGGAAATCATCAATTCCCCACTTTAATATATTTTCTATATAATTACGCCGTACCATTCCAGACCATAGACCAACACCACTAACCCACGAGTAATGTGAGTTCCAGTTACCATAACTACAATGGCGGTACTCATAATGCCTTAATATTTCCCCGTCATATGCCCGAACACGTGAACCCACACCACGTTGAACTACCCTAGTTACAAGAAACCCGTACTTACCATTACCAACATCATGACCTATACCTAATAACTTCCGTACTAGTATTTGTTCCATACCCTTGAACAAGGTATAATCTGCTATCTTACCACATGTACTATCGAGTCTAGATCTGCCAATACTCTTACTCTTACTTTTACTACACGCACACACGCCAACACGTTCCAATACGTGGAGAATATCGTCTATTGTATCAGCCATGTAATACCCACTTAGCATATATGATGGATCTCGACTTCTTGCTTTTACACATTACCACACGTTCAATGAAACGTGGGTCAAATAGCATGTCACATTTATAATTCAATACGTTAGTATAAGACCATATGTATCTGGCTACTAACCTGGGATCCCATAGACCATACCCTTCTTCCCAGGGTCGCATCCCTGCTATGATACTATTACACCAGTCACGTGATACCATATCAATAACATCATCAGCTCCCCTAACAGAATGCCCTGATGCATTATGAAAATATCTAGATAATATGTATCGGTAACCTCGAACATCTTCCCCAGATGAAACCAGTTTCCTCAAGACCAGTCTTTCCATCCCGTGATACTCTTCCCGTGGGATCAATGCCACCAACCAATTCTTGCCTTCATTGGATAAATCCCTACCACTTAGCATTCTCGCAAAATCGTCGGAATTATTAATCATGTCACTCATGTCACTCATACCAACCCCCATATCTCATAAAACTGCTCCCTGATTTCAGGACGAACATCGAGTACTACTCGCTCTATTATTCGGGGGTCATATGCAAATTGCAATTCATACTCAGGACAAGGTGTATGTTTACACGAAGTAGCCACCATAAAAGTATAATGTTTTTGGTTGTTGATATCCCATAACATATACCCGTCCTTCCAATGTTTATATGGAACAGCACTGAATGTATCTCTACCACCTCTACAAAGGTTTAATATCACATCATCTCTGGCTCTTGCTTTCATTCTCAGGGTATTCAAATATCCTAAAAATCCTAAGTCGTCATCTTCATGGTTGGATATAAACAATCTAGACACTAGTCTTTCCAACCCTCTAATTTCAGGGCAGTACCATACCTTTTCTATAACATTCTTGGAGGCATTATCTAATACGTTTGTCGCTAACGTAGATAATAAGATATCAATGAGATCCGAGGTAGGCGTGTTGTCAATTGGGTCACTAATGGTATTATATATTTTTGTCATGTGGGTTGCTTTGATTGATTTTTGACCTCTGGAGTGTAACACACCACTAGTGGAAAGTATAGCCAGATTTAGGGATAGGTTAGTGTGACGTTTGTGTGACGTTCGTAACAAACGTGTAACAAAATGGGGGAACCTCTAACTGGTCGGACCTCTGACCAGAGGGAAACTAAAAGTTTCCCGTTACAAGAGGGAAACTCTGGTCATCGACATCAGTATAATACCCCACGTATGAAACGTTTTTATTATGATGTGGTTTCTTACGAGAATGATAAATACATGTGTAATCTGAAAAGAAGCTCTCATTTATTCATGGGGTCTTACTTCTGCAACATGGAAGGTTTCGGGTAGATAAAGATCTAGTCTCCTGCGGGGTTATACGGCAGTTTCCTAATACTTTTATGACCATCCTTAGCTTTGTGTTGAAGCTCGCCTATGGTAGATACATTATAGCACATTCTGAGTATAGCATTACTACCTTGGGTGTTGGGGTACGATACAACCACACAATAGATTTATGTGTTTAACATGTTTAATTATGCTTTGAGAGTAACATTCGAGGCAGGATTTTTTGTACCCAAAATTCAGGGTATTTTAATGTGTTTGGGAATGTGTGTGGATATGTTTGGATATGATTGGGGGTACGCTAGAGCACGTTTAACATGAACGTATAACAGCGTGTGAGTATATTGGGGTATATGTGCGGGTAGGGTATTAATAGGGTATTAATAAGATGTTGATATCATTGGGGAAAGTGTTGTGTATATGTTGTGTATATGTTGGAGAATATGGGGATTATTGTGAGATTATTGTGACATTTTAGCGGGACGCTCTGAGACGCTCTGAGAGGCGTTTTAAGCGTGTTTAAAAATGGGGGTGGTCAGGGGTATGGTGAAGGGTTTTTAATGGATTCTGGGGCAACCTAGATAGATTTAAAGGGAATCTGAACAGGTTGACTATGGTAGAGTTTCAAGTTTTTATAAATCCTTGTCTTTGAGGACTTCATTAAACACTGGGACTCTGTTTTTACTATAAACCTTATATTGTCTCACGTGTGTAACGTTTTTAATATCTGGAACACGCTACAAGCGTTGATAACACTGGTTTGTGTGGGTTCACCTTAAAAGACTGGACTCTGTTTTTACTATAAACCTTATATTGTCTCACGTGTGAAACGTATAGGATATATTGTAAGTTACTGTTATTATAATGTTATTTACATCTTGATATCCACCATATCAGAAGCTGATAATTTTTGTATTGAAAATCAAGAGCTTACCGAATGGTGCCCAAGATGTCCCAAGATGTCATTATAATACTTACTAATACTCTTTACCATAGGTAATACATAATTGTTGTTCTTTGTATGATATTATATATGTATTATATGTATGCTATAAGAACAACAATTATTTTTAGCTTATTTTTGATATGTTTTAGTGAACACATATCTATTGTTTACTTGGTCTGTTTGGTCTAATTCTCTTATTCCTTTTGTTATTTGATCTTGTATCCATGCTTCGAATTCTTTCTTGTACTTGTTGAAGAAGTTCTTTATTTCTTTGCTACTATTTCTTGGTTTACCTTTTAGGCTATGACAGTATTTGTCGTTGGTTAGGTATTCGTGTTCTGTTAAGGTTGGATTGTTTAGTAAGTAATAGTATAAGTATACAATATTATCTGTCATCTTATTACTATTAGATATCGGCATTTTGAACATATGTGCCGTAGCTTCATTGAAAAGCGGTTTGTCTCTTAGTGCTGCATCATATGAGCGAGCACCATCTTTGCTTGCCTTCCATTCTTTTATGGTATTATAGGGTCTTGATGATTCTAATATCCGTTCTTTGTTCCATTCTTGAAGTACTACCTTCATATGCTTTGTAGCTTCATTGAAAAGCTGTTTGTCTTTTAATGCTATTTTGTAAGCACTTCCTTCTTGAGTTTGCCATTGTTTCTTTGTTTGGTACTTCTTAGCGGAGGCAATAATAGCTTCTTTTGTCCATATGCGATCCCTATCGGCAGCTAATTGGTGTCCATTTACCATATGTCTGGTAGCTTCATCGAAAAGCTGTTTGTCTCTTTTTGCTATTTTGTAAGC
>Ga0310122_10000233_pt1 | contig 35662 bp, 52 predicted proteins | sample CB6_Bottom_1051__FD_203503 | JGI IMG/M metagenome (GOLD analysis project Ga0310122, IMG submission 203503) | Marine microbial communities from Western Arctic Ocean, Canada - CB6_Bottom_1051 | ecosystem: Environmental > Aquatic > Marine > Oceanic | place: Canada: Western Arctic Ocean | collected...
GCCTCTTCAAGTGTTTGCATCGATGAAAGCATAGCCGCTGAGATGTCGTTAGCTTTCAGCGCAACCACCTGGTCATGCATGAGTGCTAAAAGCGGTGAAACCACCACAGTAATCCCAGACATGAGTAATGAAGGGAGTTGGTAACAGAGTGACTTTCCTCCCCCTGTTGGAAGTATCATCAAGACATCTTCTTTGTTAACAATGGCATCTACCACTTCTTCTTGTAGAGGTCTAAAAGTATCGTGGCCGAAATAGTGTTTAAGGGTTTCTATTTTATTCAAAAGTGACTCCATCTAAATATAGTGCAAGTGTAACGTGAAAATGTATAAAAGAAGAAAAATATGTCAAAATGACATGTTTTTACTCAAGTAAATCTCTAATAGTATGTAATTCCCTCAACATCTCTAGCTTTTGTCTAGGCTAGGCACTCTTTTGAAGTCCTAGCCATAGCTAAGTCGAAAAAGAGTAACGACGCATAGACGAAAGCTAGAAATGCCCGTAGGGTTGGCTTTGAAAACGTAATCTTGCACAATCTCACATTTGCAAAGTCCATTGTGGGTGTTACATACTATGAGAGGTTTACTTAAATTTGTAGCCTACACCCCAAACCGGTTCAAAATAATTCTCTTTTCCTTCGGAGTCTATTTTGTTTTTAAGTCTGTTAATGGCGACATTGACTGCATTGTCATTCACACCCTCTCCATCTGTACCCCATACCTCATCACGCAAAAAGTCTCGGGTAAGGGCTTTGTCAATGTTTTGCATAAACGTATGTAAAAGGTTAAATTCCAAATTGGTTAAAGAGACAGACTTCCCCTCTATAAAAAGATCTTTTTTGTTTAAGTCTATGGTTAAAAGTTTGTGTTTCATGCGTGCTTGTTTTTGTAAAGCCCCTGAACGTTTGAGTAAAGCTTTGACACGAAGTGTCAACTCTTTAGGAGAAAATGGTTTACACATATAGTCATCTGCCCCTGCGTCAAAGCCCTCTTCAAGTTCAAATTCTTGGGCTTTTGCTGTAAGAAGAATAACAGGAATATCATAGCCTATTTCACGCAGTTTAGCGACAAACGCTGCACCTTCCATACCCGGTAAGTTTCTATCGACCAACATAAGTGCGGGTGTTTCTTCTTCTAGAAACTGTTCAACATTTTCTGTTGACAAAAAACCTGTCACTGAGTAGCCCTCTTTTGTTAAATGGTACTCTATAAGTTCTAAGATATCTTCTTCATCTTCAATGACGACTATTTCAATATTTTCATTTTGCATGCCAGCATTATAACACAAGCACTTAAGGGAAGCACTGATAATAGGTTCCCTCGGTTAAAGTTTTCCACCCATGTTTTACCTTCGTTTTAATTTTAATCTTTTTTGGATTTCGTATTATGGCGGTTCACTACTCTCCCTCTAAAAAGAAAAACCCACACAAGATTAGAATGCATAATCTTAACAAGATATATAAGGTTGGAGGTCAGCAACCAAGAACAAAAAAGGGAAAAGATTGTTGGGAAAATAAATATAGGGAAATACTTACTACTCTTGGTTGCTGATGTGGAGTATACTAATCTTTAAAGGTTCTCACAAGGGTATATTTGAAAAAGTTTTTTTTCAAATATGCCTAGTAGCCTTTAGCCTAACAAACAATGACTAGATAGCCACACCTTTTAAAATGTAGAAGATGATTGCTGAGAGTGCCGCTGCTGCAGGTACAGTAATGATCCATGCCGCGATGATTTTCTTCACCATACCACGTTTTACGTAGTTTTCACGTAAAGATCTCTTTAAACTTTTTAATTTTTTCTTCTGTGTTTTTACAGCCGCAAGAAGTTCAACTTGTTTTTTATAGTCCTCATCACTTTTACATGTGGCAAGGTCCGCTTTAAGTGCTGTATGTTTATCTGTTTCGAGTTTTAACTTCTCTTGTTTGGCACCCATCTCTTTAGAATCTAACCACTCACGTAAAAAACCAACACCAAAGATGGCTCCTACCGCAATGTGTGTAGAAGAAACTGGTAAGCCTAGCTGAGAAGCAATGACCACGGTAATAGACGCAGCCATCATAATAGAAAAGGCTCTCATTTGGTCCAGTTCTGTAATCTCTGAACCGACTGTCTTAATGAGTCTAGGACCAAACAATGCAAGCCCTACAGAAATACCTAAACCACCCACAACCATGACCCATAAAGGAATCGCTGCTTTTACAGAAACACCATGTGTAGTAAGCGCATCATATACTGCTGCCAAAGGTCCAACGGCATTGGCAACATCGTTCGCACCGTGTGCAAAAGAGAGCAATGCCGCAGCAAAGATAAGTGGAATAGTGAAAAGAACATTTATCGCTTCTCTTGTGTTTTCCATGCCTATGACTTTTTTAGCTATACGAGGCTTGACAATGGCAAAAGTAATCCCTGAAGCAATCAAACCAAAGAGTAAGGCTACGACGATACTTGGTTTTTTTGTTTGTGGCAAAAAGGACAAGACATCTACAATCACTGGCCATACTTTTTTAAGTCCTTTAACGGTTAAGTAAGTCACAAATGCTGCCGCCATCACTGCTACCAAGATAGGTACAATTTTTTTAGCTGCAGAGAGTTTGTCTTCTCTGTAAAGGATTTGAGATTTAATAATATAAAGGAAAATAGCAGCAATCACACCACCAAGTACAGGAGAGATAACCCATGAAGCAGCAATTTTACCCATGGTTCCCCATGAAACGATGGCAAAACCACCCGCAGCAACCCCACCACCAAGTACACCACCCACAATAGAGTGCGTGGTAGACACTGGTGCTTTGAGCCATGTAGCAAGGTTGAGCCAAAGCGCAGCAGCCAAAAGTGCTGCTGACATAGCATAAACAAAGATCATTGAATCATCCCCAAATGCCGCAGGATCAATGATGCCTTTTTTAATGGTACCAACCACATCTCCACCAGCAATTAATGCACCGGCTGCTTCAAAGATAGAAGCAATGACTACGGCACCGGCAATGGTAAGTGCACCAGAACCAACAGCAGGACCAACGTTGTTTGCAACGTCATTTGCCCCAATATTCATGGCCATGTAGGCACCAAATACTGCTGCAAGTACTAAAAAGCCACCATGTGCGGATTGTCCCGCAATGCTGTTTGCATAAAAGGCTACAGCTACGGCAAATCCTGCACCTAAAATCATTTTAAATGTGTTATTCATTTTTGTCCCTATTGATAAATTTTTAAGATTATAGAAAAAAAGTATTACATTTTTGTTACCAAAATGCAAGCAAATAATTTGAACTTTTGAAAAAGAAAATTAAGAGAAGCAAGATGGGCTTAAATGCCCATCTTTAGGAGATCATAAAAAAGTTGGATTAAAATTTATAAATCATATCCAGCTGTACACGCTCATAGCCTGGGTCACCTATATAATCATTCTTTGCTTTGCTTTCATAAAGTTCATTAAAGAAGAAGTTACCAGCAAGATAGAGGTTTTTACCCGCTTTGTACTTTGCTCTGATTGCATGACCTTTAGAAGCTGTACCACCGCCAAAGTTATCTGAGTCAGAATATGCACCATATGTCGCATCTTCTTCAAGATCAGTATATGAGTATTTTACTTGCCAGTCACCGACTTCTTTAGCTTTACCTAATTGTACTGCTAAATCATACCCAAAGTTTTTGTTGTCTGCAGCAAAGTTATATACAACTCCTGCTGCGACTTTAAGTGGTTGACCAAATACATCATTGAACTGTAGTTCCCCAAATCCTTCTACGATATGATAATCATTTGCATACAAACCATTTACATCTAAGGTGTTACCTTTATTGCTACCAAAAAGCGTTGTGTTTCCTTTTAAGCCATCATAATAATAGATACCAGCACCTAGATTAAGTTTTGCAAACTCTAATTTTGTTTTATGTACATATTGTGCTACAAAGAGGTTAACATCGTCCTCAGCCCTAGATGCTTCTTCCAAAGTTGGTTGGTTTATACCTAGAGTGATTATCTTTGTATCATCTTTATACTGGTAATTTGCCCCGTTCATTGAAACATCGTTATCCCAAACAAGTTGTGATTTAATAGGTCTGTACATCATGTATGGTTGTCTACCTACTTTGTAAGTTGAGTTATCAGACTTGTATGATAAACCTAAAACATTGAATCTAAGTGACTGGAAAAAGTAGTCACTCAAAGGCTCGTCATCCAAGAATGTTTGGTTTCCTGAAGTTGGGTTTGAAAAACCAGATCTCATACCAACTTCAAAGTGAAGCTTTTCTGTAAGGTCAAGCTCTGCACCTATTCTTAAACGATATCTATTTTTATATGAATCTTCATCTCCCGGAGTATCTTTATAGTCATCTCTTTCGATGCTCTCATATCTTAGTCTTAAGTCACCTTTTAAATGAATTCTATCGTAGATGCTTTTTTCAGTTACTGGCGTTGTACTGTTCATATCTGCTTTTTTTTCTGTTATTCGTTCATGTGGTGTGCTAATGTCCCCAGCAGCCATTGCTACTGTCGCTAGTGCGCCCATTGATAATACAATTTTTTTCATTATTTTTCCTATATTCGTTTTATGGACGGAAGTATAGAAAAAAATGATTACATAAATGTTACCAAAAAGTAACCTTTAGAATTTGGCAGAAATTTTGGCTCCCAAAGTCCTTCCTTTTTTAAATCTTCTTGTCACACTATCCCCCTGTTTCCATATTGTCTCTTCATCCAAAATATTCCCTGCTTTGACTTTTAATTTAAAGTCATATTCATAAGAGAATTTTTCTATCCAGACAAAATCTAAAAGTGTTGGAGGAACATTAAGAATTCTTTAGTTACCACTTTGTTATATTTATAGAATATGATTGTTTTATCTCGAAAGAGAAATTTATAAAAAGGGAGAAAAGATGTAACTAAGTAAAATGCTTAACAAAGTAGTCAAGACAGAGGGAAAACACTCGTTGGTTGCAAAAGCTATTGTAAAACTAAAAGACTCGAAAGAGTTTTCTTATCTTGTAGATACTACTAAGGTCTAGGAGGAAGAATTAACTGTTCCCTGCAAACGGGTTCATCCCACCCATCATTCCCATCGCTTGTGATTTTTTATTGTCTTCTACCATTTTATTGGCATCATTGATCGCTGAAATGAGTAAGAGTTGCAAATACGCTTTATCATCTAAGATGGAGTCATCTATGTTTAAATCAACCACTTCACCCGCACCATTGATGGTCACTTCTACAAGTCCTCCACCAGATTTCGCAGTAAAACGTACATTTTTAGCTTGCTCTTGCATCTCTTGGGCTTTTTCTTGCATCTGTCCCATCATTTCGGACATTTTACCCATATCAAAACCTTCAAACATCTTACTGAAGACCTTCAAAAGATTGCGCAATAGTATTGTCATCATCTAAAATAACAATTTTAGGCTTAAGCGCTTCAGCCTCTTCTCTAGACATCGTTGCATAGGCAATAATGATAATTTTATCACCTTTATGTACTTTTCTAGCTGCCGCACCATTAAGACAAATGTCTTTTTTGCCTCTCTCTCCAGGGATAATATAGGTTGAAAAACGTTCACCATTATTGATGTTTACAATGTCTATCTTTTGCCCCACAAGCATGTCTGTGGCATCTAAAAGATCTTGATCAATAGTAATGGAACCTACATAATTAAGATTTGCATCCGTTACAGTAGCTCTATGAAGTTTAGAATAAAGCATAGTAATGTTCATCGTATCGCCTCCTTAAAATAGGTCTAGCCTACTTTTACCTCTTCTGATATCCTGATTTAAAGCAGTGTACTTTATCGAAGTGGCATTTGAATTATTTGGAATTATACCAAAATCCTCATTTATCTATAGTATACTAAAATTTTGGGGAGATTGGGAAGCCATATTTGAAGAAAATATGGCTAAAGAGTGACTAGTTTACTAAAGAAGCAGGTGAAACCGCATCACCCCACATGATATCTGGAATCACATATTCAGACACAACATTTCCACCAATGATATGCTCATCAATGATTCTCTCTATCTTCTCTTTTGTTAAGTTCACATACATCACGTGTCCTGGCTCAACCAACATCACTGGACCATTGGCACAACGATTTAGACAACCTGTCTGTATAGGTGTTACTGTACTCATAATACCTTTTTTCATCAATAGCATAGACATGTGCTGAAAAAGTTTTGCTGACTCTGGATCATCTGCTTTTACACAAGATGGTTTTGGCATTCCTGGGGGTGCTGACTGCTGACATTTGAAGATGTAAAACGCTGGTTGTGGTATACCTGGAACCATAATAATCCTTTAGATTTAAATTGGGAGTATTTTACTCCGATTAACTTAAGCCTAAATAAATTACCTAAGTTTATCTGCTTATCTTTGAGAAAGAAGTTCTCTTACTACTTCCCTGTCATCAAAAGGATGTTTCACCCCTTTGATTTCTTGGTAATCTTCATCCCCTTTACCAAGGATGAGTAAAATCTCATTCTCTTCTAAAGCTTCTAAAGCCATTTTTATGGCTAAGCGTCTATCTGGTGTGGCTGTCACAGCATCTTTGCCGTGAAGTCCAAGCAGTATGTCTTCAAGTATCATTTCAGGGACTTCATCACGTGGGTTGTCCGACGTCACATAAATTTTATTGGCATATCGTCCTGCGACTGCCCCCATACGAGGACGTTTTTCTTTGTCACGGTTCCCGCCTGCACCAAAGACCACAGAAATGTCTCTGTCTTTCATAGACTCTAAAACTGCATGCATGCCATCATCGGTGTGTGCAAAGTCAACAATGACCAAAGGATCCGTCGAGACTACTTCCATACGTCCTGACACGCCAGCAAAGTTTTCAACCACTTCACAAATCTCTTCTATATTTCTACCTGTAAGCATTTGTACCGAACCAATGGCGGCCATGAGATTAAAGAGGTTAAACAATCCGACCATAGGAGAATGAAAAGTTGCTTCCGTTTTTAAGTGTTTGATACCCGCAGTAATCCCATGAAGCAGTGAAAATGCTTGCACTTTAAATGTTGCCGGTTCATCTACCCCATAACTTTGGGCCCCTCTAGGATTATATTGTATGTTTTTAATATCATCTTTGTTTAAAAGTTTAGGTGTTTCATCCGCAAAAAAGAGACTCTTCACACGTCTGTACTCTTCTACCGTGCCATGATAGTCTAAATGGTCAGAAGTGACATTGGTATGTACTTTCAAGGCAAAAGTTAAGCCTTCAATACGCTTTTGATGAATGGCATGAGAACTTACTTCCATAATGAAGTAATTACAGCCACGATCAGACGTTTGTTTCATGTTATGTAAGGTTTCAAGGATGGAAGGGGTTGTCATACTTTTTGCTTCAATACGCTTCTCTTCAGCAAAAAGTCCACGTGTACCTTGCAAAGCAGGTTTTTCATTTAAGTCAAGTAAAAAAGAGTAAATCGCTGCTGTGACTGTTGTCTTACCATTGGTACCTGTAACGCCCACTACTTTCATCGAGGAGAGTCCCCAAGTTTGGAGAAGTTCTAAAGGACTAATATACTTAGGTTTTGGCTCCATTTTTTCATAATACACACTGTTTTGTGCTGTTTTTAAAAAGAGTGTTTCTTTGTCTATTTTGGCTGTATTATCTGTAATAAAAAGATAGCCATCTTGTTTGTAGTCAAATTTCATGTTATTTACTATTGACTACATGGTAAAGTGCAAGTACTTCTTGGTCATTTCCAAAAATTTTACTTGAAGCATCAAGGTAGGCTAAAGCCATTTCGTCAAATCCAGCTTGAGAGAGTTTTGTCACAAAATCAATAAACTCATCTTTGTTTGAAATAATCACTTTGGTTGAAAACATAATGTCTTCAAAGGTTTGTTTAAATGAACCACGGCTCTCTACCAACGCGATAAAATCACTATAACGTATGCCATCACTGTACTCAATTTGCTCTTCTTTAGGTTCCACCAATAACTCTTGTATCTGTTTCTTTGTGGTTGCCAAAGAGTTAATAAGCCCATCAATGATGTCTACAGCATTCTTTTTTTCACTTTTAATGATTTGATAGTAGTCAAAGAGTGCTTGTGCTTCTTCTTCGCTCTCAGAACCCAAATCACTCAAATAGACACCAATCTTTGCCTCATCTAAAGCAGGATAATCTTTCAAAATTAAACCATACGATCTTAATGCATTCGCATAGTCACCTTTTAAAAAGGCATTTTCCGCTCGCTCTAGCAATAAGTCTTGATTAATTTTTGTCATGTTAAACCAATTGATCCAATTTGTCTTCAAAGCCATGTGGGACATTCACTACAGTAATTTCTGGGTGAATCAATGTTTGCATCTGTCTCTCTACACCAAATTTAATAGTAGTACCTGATGAACCACAGCCTACACAAGCACCTTGAAGCTGTACGTAGACTTTACCATCTTTAATGTCAAGGAGGGTAATATCACCACCATCTTGTTTAATAGAAGGTCTTACCTTCTCTATCACACCAACCACTGCGGGCTTTAATTCTTCATCTGAAAATGGAATCATTTTTTCTCCTTACATGATATCTTTACTTTGAAGATATCTTATTCATTATATTATAGCTAAAAGCATGTAATGTTTGTGTACTCATAGACTTAAAATGAGTTATACACTAAAAGTGTTTCTTTGTCAACTCATTTATAGAACGCAAAATAAACAAAGTTCATTTTACTACGCTAACGCTGTGTTTTCTTCAGCAGAAAGCTCATACGAGAGTCGTATAGTATCCTAAGTAAGTAAATGTAATTTTTTGAGGAAATGTGTATCGCAAGGCAAAGCCTTACAATACGGAAGTGCAGAGCAATTAGATAAGTTCGATAATTGCCATAGGTGCTGCATCACCTTTTCTCATACGTGTTTTGATAATACGAGTGTAACCACCGTTTCTATCAGCGTATTTTGGAGCGATTTCATTCACGATTGTGTTTGTAATCTCTTTGTGTTGTAACATTGCAAAAATAGCTCTGTGTGCGTTAAAGTCACCAGAAGAAGCTTTAGTAATAAGCTTTTCATAGTAAGATCTTAGCTCTTTAGCTTTTGGCAATGTTGTCTCAATTCTACCTTCTTTTGTCAAAGCAATAGAAAGGTTTTTAAGAAGCGCTGCTCTGTGAGAAGAGGTTCTATTTAATTTACGATAACCGTGCTTATGTCTCATAATATTCCTTTAGTGTAACAACTATGCTTTAAGTTGTTCTATTTTCTTTACAAGATTTACTCTTGTATTGTCTGCGAGGTCAAATTCTGGACCAAATCCGTGCTCTAGGAGACACTCATTGATTTCATCTAAAGATTTTTTACCAAGATTTTTGATATTTTTAATCTCATTTTCACTCATCAGTACCAATTCAGCCAAGTATTTCATACCTGCTCTGTCTAGTGAGTTGAATGATCTAGCACTCAATCCAAGACTGTCAACAGTTAGCATAAAAGGTTTGAGTTCACTCTCATCAGGGCTTCTTTTAACCGGTGTTACGCTGATATCTAAATCAAGTACCGTGTTAAACACTGAAAGTTGTTTATTCATTACTTCTAATGCATTTGTAAATGCTTCAACTGGACCAATCTGTCCATCTGTTTCGATGTCAAATATAATCTTTTCGAAGTTAGGGTTATCTTCTACAAGCACAGGCTCAATTTTATAGTTTGCTTTTCTTACTGGTGTAAAAAATGCATCTAAGGCAATTGCGTCTGTGGCAACGTCATCTCTAAGGTCTTCAGATGGTACATAACCAATACCTTTTGAGATAACAACCGTAAAGTTTAACTCTGCATCTTCATTGAGTGTTGCCAATGGTAAATCACCATTAACTACTTCAATTTGATCATTATTAAGATCTTGTGCTGTCACTTCTTTATGTCCAGAGAAAGAGTATTTTAACTCTACCTTGTCACTTTCGTCTTTAATTTTAAAACGAATGTTTTTAAGGTTAATAATAAACACAGCAACATCTTCATGCATACCACGGATATTATCAAACTCATGTGCAGCACCTTCGATTTTAATCGAAATAGGTGCATACCCGATGGAAGAACCTAAAATGAGTCTTCTTAGTGGATGCGCAAGTGTAACAGCATAACCACTTTCGAAAGGATAAGCGATGATTTCAGCACGGTTAGCGCTAACTTCATTCACTTCTACCTCAGTTGGCATAAATGGTGCAATTTTAATTTTTCTCATTAATGGCCTTTAACTTATGTATTATTTAGAGTATAGCTCGACGATTAGACGCTCTTCAACAGGGATTGAGATTTCATCTCTTTCTGGGATTCTTGTGAAAAGTCCAAAAAGTTTCTCTTTATCCGTGTCAACCCATTCAACCATACCAGTTTGCTTAGTTAATTCGATTGCTCTTAAAATCTGTGGATTAGTCTTAGACTTCTCTCTGATTTCAATTTTTTGACCCGCTTTTACTCTAAATGAAGGAATATCTACTCTTTTTCCGTCAACAAGTACGTGACCATGGTTTGTAAATTGTCTAGCACACGCTCTTGTCGTTGCGAAACCCATTCTATAAACTACGTTGTCAAGTCTTTGCTCAAGAAGTTGAATAAGGATTGAACCTGTGTTACCATCTTTTGAGTTTGCTTCTTTGTAAAGTGCTCTAAATTGTTTTTCAGAAATACCGTACATAAATTTAGCTTTTTGCTTCTCTTGAAGTTGAAGACCATATTCTGAAATCTTTGTTCTTCTTTGACCGTGTTGCCCTGGAGCATATGGTCTTTTTTCTAATGCAGATTTACCAGCAAGTCTACGCTCACCTTTTAATCCTAAATCAACGCCAAGTCTTCTTTCTAGTCTTTCAACTGGACCTCTATATCTTGCCATGCTTATACCCTTCTCTTCTTAGGTGGTCTACAACCATTGTGGGGAAGTGGTGTAATATCTTTTAAAGATGTTACTCTAATTCCTTCTGTTGCACCAATTGCTTTAACAGCTGTATCTCTACCAGAACCAGGACCTTGTACTTTAATTCCTACTTCTTTAACGCCATTTTCCATCGCTTTTTTCATCGCGTCCGCTACTGCTTCAGTTGCAGCAAATGGTGTAGATTTTTTAGAACCTTTAAATCCTAGTGCTCCAGCAGAGCTCCAAGTGATTACATTTCCCATTTCGTCTGTAACTGTGATTACTGTATTGTTGAAAGTTGCTGCTACGTAAACAACCGCTTTCGCAATACTTTTTTTTGCTTTTTTCTTAGCCATATTTAACTACTCCTTACGCCGCGCCGACAGTTTTACGCTTACCTTTACGAGTACGCGCATTTGTCTTTGTTTTTTGACCACGACAAGGTAGCCCTCTTCTGTGTCTAATTCCTCTGTATGACCCTAAGTCCATAAGTGCTTTAATGTCTAAAGTTACTTTTTTTCTAAGATCACCTTCAACCATAATATGCTCTTGAATATCTTTACGGATAATCGCTGCTTGCGCATCTGTAAGTTCATGAGCTCTTGTATTATAATCAATACCTGTTCTAGTAAGAATATCTCTAGATGTTTTCAAACCGATTCCAAAAATGTAAGTAAGTGCATACTCCATTCTTTTTTTCTGTGGTAAATCAACCCCTGCAATACGAGCCATGTTTATCCTTGTCTTTGTTTATGTTTTGGATTTTTACAAATCACGCGTACGATACCCTTGCGTTTAATGATTTTACAATCATCACACATTTTCTTTACTGATGGTCTAACCTTCATTGGTTACTCCTACGTTGTTATTGTTGAACTTGCGTTCTGCACCTAGACATTTCTGCCTTTATTTTGCGTGGATAGATGAAGTTTTCACTATCCAACCCTTGAGTAATCGGTGTGCACTAATCAAAGATTCTTCGCGCAGTTTCCTATACCTATAGTAATAGGGAGGAGGATTATACCGAAATATTTCTTGATGTTTACTTGTGGGATATTTTTTATGAGGATTTTTTTATGTAGGGTCGATTTATCGACCATTCTTTCTAGATATAAAGGTCGGTTACCCGACCCCTACATGCTATTTGTATCTAAAAGTGATACGGCCCTTATCGAGACTGTAAGGAGTAAGTTCTACTTTCACAGTATCTCCCGGAAGAATTTTAATGTAGTGCATACGCATTTTACCTGCGATGTGACACAAGATAATGTGCTTGTTCTCAAGTTCTACTCTAAATGTTGCGTTTGGTAAAGCTTCAACCACTTTACCGTCAATTTCGATGACGTCTGTTTTTGCCATATGTTATCCTTTTGTCGGTTCAGTCAGTATGACTGCTTTACCATTTACGACTGCCACTTGATGTTCATAGTGTGCAGTTCTTAGTTTGTCGTCTGAAATAACAGACCACGCATCTTCCAACAATACAGGTTGTCCACTTTTTTGACAAACCATTGGCTCCAGACAAAAAACCATTCCATTTTTAATTTTGGGTCCTTGGTTAGGTTTGCCTTCCAAATAATTTGGAATGTTTGGTTCATCATGTGGTTTTGTTCCTATCCCATGACCACAATAGTCACGAAGAGGTACAAAGCCTGCATTTACAATATAGTCTTCAAGAAGTTTTGTCAACTCTTTAAAACGCATACCCTCTTTGATGTTTTCTATCGCATGATAGAGTGCACCTTTTGAGCAAGCGATGAGTGCTTCATCTTCTTTAGATATTTTTCCCACTGCCATAGAAATTGCAGCATCTCCAAAATAACCATCTAACTTTGTCCCGATGTCTAAACCCAAAATGTCACCCTCTTTGATGACAGTGTCATCGGGTACACCATGGATGCAAACTTCGTTAAGAGAAGTACAGACAGAACCTGTAAAACCGTACAGCCCTTTAAAAGAGGGTACTGCGCCTGCTTCACGGATAAATGCTTCACCGAGCGCATCGATTTCAGAGAGTGTCATACCTGGTTTTACAAGATTTTGGAGATATTGGAGTGTGTTTCCGACAATCTCGCCAGCTGCTTTGAGCTTGGCGATTTCGTCTGGTTTTCTAATAGCGATAGCCATTATAGACCTACGTTACCTAAAGTATCGTATTGGTTCATTGTTCTGTGTGCTTCTATTTTTCTCATTGTGTCAAGTGCAACTTGAACGATGATCAGTACAGCAACCCCACCGAAGTAGAATGATGCACCCAATCCTGAGATAAACATAAACGGCACCGTAGAAACGATGGCCAAGTACACTGCACCTGACCCCGTCAATCTACTTGCAACTTCATTTAAAAATTCTTTGGTGTGTTCACCTGGTCTTACACCAGGGATAAATCCACCTTGTCTTTTTAAGTTGTCTGAAATGTCTTTCGCATTAAATGCGATGGACGCATAAAAGAATGCAAAGAACATAACAAGCAAGAAAGTCACGACATTAAATGTCATACCACCTGGTGATAATGAATCAGCAATAGCCATTGCCCAAGGGCTTGTGCTAGACTGAAGCATTGTTAAAGGGAACATCAAAACAGCAGAAGCAAAAATAGGAGGAATAACACCCGAAAGGTTTACTTTCACAGGGATGTAGTTCATCACTCTTTTTGTTTGGTTCTGCATAATTGTTTTTCTTGAATAAGAGATAGGTACCCGTCTCTCACCAAGCTCCACATAAATAATTGCTAAGATCGTGATCAACATGATTGCGACTATTGCTAGTATAACCAAGAAGCTCATTTCTCCAGCATTTACTGCTCTTACTGTGTTTCCAATAGCAGATGGAAGACCAGATACAATACCCGCGAAGATAATTAAAGAGATACCGTTACCAATACCTTTTTGTGTAATCTGTTCACCAATCCACATCAATAACATCGTACCAGCCAACATAGAGAATGTTGTTAACACTGTAAACGTCATCGGATCAATCATCACTGCACTCTGTCCTGCACGTCCTACCATACTTTGAAGTCCCATAGATACACCAATAGCTTGAACTACAGTAATAAATATAGTGAAATAACGAATGATTTGCATGTATTTTTGCATACCGTCACGTTCTTTTTTCATTTGACCAAGTGCTGGGAAAGTTGCTGAGAGAAGCTCCATAACAATGGAAGCAGTAATGTAAGGCATAATACCTAAGGAGATGATACTTAAACGTTCAACGGCATTACCAGAGAACATGTTCATTAGCCCAAGAGCATTGTTTGAGTTGTTATCAAAAAACTCTTTGATAACACCCAAGTCAACACCTGGAGTTGGGATATAGGCTAAAACTCTGTACGCAAAAAGGAATCCTAAAGTAATTAGGATTTTTTGAGTTAAAGCATTGCCCATATTATTTTCCGCTTGTTGTAACAGCTTCGTCTTTGATCTTAGCAGCAAGATCTTTTGCGCTAGCACCAATCAACTTCACTTTTGTTACTGATTTACCAAGTCTATGTACAGACTTGATAGATTCTAATGTAATCTCAGACAGTTCTGCAACTGCTTTGATTTTTTCTACATTGATTACGTATGGCTTCACAACTCTAGATGTGAAACCAACTTTAGGTAATCTTTTGTAAAGTGGCATTTGCCCACCTTCAAAACCTCTTTTTTTGCTGTAACCAGATCTTGACTTTTGACCTTTGTTACCACGTCCAGCTGTTTTACCTGTTCCTGAACCTGCTCCACGACCAACTCTTTTTCTATTTTTCGTTGAACCTGGTGCAGGTTGTAAATTATGTAAACCCATAACTACTCCTTACGCTTTGATTCTAGTAAGTGCTTGAATAGTCGCTCTTACTAGGTTATTTGGGTTGTTAGAACCGATTGATTTTGTAAGGATATCTTGGATCCCTGCAAGCTCAAGTACTGGTCTAGCAGCACCACCAGCGATAACACCTGTACCTGGAGATGCAGGTCTAAGTACAATTCTACTTGCATTGAATTTGTGTTCAATGTCATGCGCAATTGTTGTACCTTTGATGTTTACTTTCACAAGGTTTTTGTGAGCATCATCTACCGCTTTTTTAATCGCATCTGGAACTTCTTTGGCTTTACCAAATCCGTATCCAACTGTACCTTTTTTGTCACCAATAACGACAAGTGCAGTAAATCTAAATCTTCTACCACCCTTTACAACTTTAGTAACACGACCGATATTTACGATTACTTCTTCAAATTCTTTTTCGATTTCTTCGTTTTTATAATTATTTTGCATCATGCGTCCTTAAAACTTAATTCCGGCTTCTCTAAGAGCATCAGCAAATGAAGCAACAACACCATGGTATAAGTAACCATTTCTGTCAAATACAACATTTTCAATGTTTTTAGAAGCAAGATTTTTAGCCATTTCTGCAGCTACTTTTTTAACGTCTTCTTGGTTTACTTTTAAACCAAGTTTTCTACCATCAACAGAAGCCAAAGTAACACCAGTAGTGTCATTGATCGCTTGTGCATAGAAAGATTTGTTAGACTTAAATACAGATAATCTAGGAAGAGTATCTGTTCCGAAGATCTTACCTCTTACTCTAGCTTTTCTTTTAGCGCGAAGTTTATTTTTTCTTTTTTGAATACTTTTTAACATACTATCGCCCCTTACTTACCAGCTGCTTTACCAGCTTTTCTGATGATAACTTCATCTGTGTACTTCACACCTTTGCCTTTGTACGGCTCTGGTGGTCTGAATGATCTAATTTCAGCTGCTGCTTGACCAACTGATTGTTTGTCTGAACCCTTGATATTGATGATGTTTTTTGTAACAGTTACATCAAGTCCTTCAGGGATTACATACTCAACAGGGTGAGAGAAACCAAGTTGAAGTTTAAGTGTTTTACCTTCAACTGCAGCTCTATAACCAACACCGTTGATTTCTAAAGATTTTTCATACCCTTTATCTAAACCAATAATAATATTGTTAAATAAAGCTCTGTATGTTCCCCAGAATGCTGCATCTTGTTTCTCTTCACCTACTCTAGTAAAAGTGACTTCAGAACCATCGATAGCGATTTCTACTCTACCATGAGTTTCAAGTCTTTTTTCAAGATTGCCTTTTTTAGCCACGAGAGTCGTACCGTCTAGTGATACATCAATACCACTTGCCACAGTTACTGGTCTTTTTCCTATTCTTGACATCTTATTTCCTTACCAAATACTACAGATTACTTCGCCACCGATTCCACGTTTAAACGCTTCATCATTAGCAATCACACCTTGGGAAGTAGAAACTACCAAAGTACCGTAACCATTTTTAAATGTTCTAATATCATCTTTACCTTGGTGTACACGACGCCCTGGCTTAGAGATTTTCTTAAGTTCGTTTATAACGCTTTTTTCATTTTCGTCATATTTAAGAACCACTTTAATTGTTTTTTTGTTTCCATCTTCTTTTACTTTGAAAGACTCAAGGTAACCTTTATCTACTAATATAGATACGGTTGCTTCAATCGTTTTAGAGTGAAGAAGTGTAGTAACGTCTAGTTTTCTTTGCGCAGCATTTCTTATACGTGTAAGAGAGTCTGCAATATTATCTGTCATCATCTTATTATTTCCTTACCAACTTGCTTTACGCATACCAGGGATTAAACCCTCGTTAGCCATTTTTCTTAAACATATACGGCAAAGACCAAAGTCTCTGTATACTGAGTGAGGTCTACCACAAATATTACATCTTGTATAAGCTTGAACTGCGAACTTAGGTGTTCTTTTCTGCTTAGCGATCATTGATTTCTTAGCCATTAGTTTCTCCCTTTAGCAAAAGGCATTCCGAGCTGTTCTAAAAGCGCGAAACCCTCTTTGTCAGATTCAGTACTTGTTACAATAACAATATTCATACCGTGTGTCTTAATTACTTTATCAAACTCAACTTCTGGGAACATCAATTGCTCTTGAAGACCGAAGTTATAGTTACCACGTCCATCAAAACCTTTTCTAGGTGTTCCTCTAAAGTCTTTTACTCTTGGAAGAGCAATCGATACAAGTTTGTCAAAGAAGTTATACATATTGTCACCTCTAAGTGTAACTCTGATACCTGTTGCTGCACCTTCTCTAGCTTTAAAACCTGCAACAGATTTTTTAGCGTTAACCACGACTGCTTTTTGACCAGCAATAAGTGAGATAGTGTCTGCCATGTTAGCGATGAGTTTGTTATCTTTACCCTCTTCACCAGCACCGACAGAAATGACTATCTTTTCAAGCTTAGGAGTCTGCATCGGGTTTTGAATCCCACACTCTTCGCGGAGTGCTGGAACGATGTCATTGTACTTTTGCTTCATTCTACTCATAAGATTATGCCTCTACTTTTTTTACATTTGAGATGTGGATTGGCATTTCAACAGTGTCAAACCCACCCTCTTTGTTTTGTTCACTTGGCTTAACGGCTTTTTTAGCTGTTTTACACCCTGCAACAATTACTGCGTCTTTTTTAGTAAGTACTTGAAGAACTTCTCCAGTTGTACCTTTATCATCACCAGCGATAACCATTACAGTATCACCTTTTTTGATTTTATATGTTTTCGCCATACTACCATACCTCCGGTGCAAGTGATACAATTTTCATAAAACCTGCATATCTTGTTTCACGAGCAACAGGACCAAAGATACGTGTACCAATTGGTTCTCTTTTGTCGTCAATAATTACGGCTGCATTGTCGTCAAAACGAATAAGTGAACCATTTTCTCTTTGGATCTCTTTGTGCGTTCTAACAACAACCGCTTTAATAACTTTACCTTTTTTAACTTTTCCAGTTGGAAGAGCCTTCTTTACAGAAGCTACGATAACGTCACCTACAGATGCATATCTTCTTTTAGATCCACCAAGGACCTTAATACACATAATTTCTTTTGCACCAGAGTTATCTGCTACAGTTAATCTAGTAAAACCTTGGATCATTATACTTCTCCTCTTTTTACTATCTCAAGAAGTCTAAAACTTTTGGTTTTAGAAAGTGGTCTACATTCAACTGCAGTTACTGTATCTCCAACATTAATTTCATTCTTCTCATCGTGGATAAGATATTTTTTAAATCTTTTTACTGTCTTGTGGTATCTTGGGTGAAGAACTCTTCTTTCAACTAAAACAGTTGATGTTTTGTCTCCAGCAGTCTTAATCACAGTACCAGTTATTTGTCTTTTTGGCATTTTGACTCCTTACTTCGTAGCAGCAGTAATTGCTGTTTGAATTCTTGCGAGATCTTTCTTCGCAACTCTTAACTCAGAAGTGTTCGTTAATTGCATAGTTTTCTGCTTTGCATTTAATGTGAACAATTCAAGTTTTTTCTCTTTAAGCATTGCTGTTAAATCAGCAGCGCTTTTATCTTTTAAATCAGTATAGTTCATTACTATCCTTTAATGCGATAATTTTACATTTGAATGGCATTTTATGAATTGCAAGTGTGAGAGCTTCTCTTGCAAGTTCTTCTTCAACACCAGCCATTTCGAAAATAATTCTTCCTGGCTTAATATTCATTACCCATCTATCAACAGGACCTTTACCTTTACCCATTCTTGTTTCAAGTGGTTTAGCAGTAAGAGGTTTATCAGGGAAAACTCTAATCCAAGTTTTACCTGTTCTGTTGATTTTTCTAGTCATTGAGATACGTGCAGCTTCGATTTGACGTGAGTCAATTCTACCTGCAGTAATGGCTTTAACAGCAATGTCACCAAACTCAATTTTGTTACCATTGAAAGATTTACCGCGATTACGGCCTTTCATCTGCTTTCTCCATTTTGTTCTTTTAGGCATTAACATAATTATTCACCTCTCTTTTGACGTGGTCTACGACCTTCTTTTTTCTCTTCTTTTGGCTCAGCTTGGATACCTTTAGCAAGTACTTCACCTTTGAAGATCCATACTTTAATACCGATGATTCCGTATGTAGTATGTGCTTCAGCAAAACCGTAATCGATTTTTGCTCTAAGTGTATGCAAAGGAACACGTCCCTCTAAGTACCACTCAGTTCTAGCCATTTCAGCTCCACCAAGTCTACCAGATACAGAAACTTTAATCCCTTTTGCACCTGATTTAAGTGCGCCTTGGATTACTTTTTTCATTGCACGTCTGAAGGCAACTCTTCTTTCAAGTTGAGTTGCAACGTTTTCAGCTGCTAGTTGACCAGAAGCTTGTGGACGTTTTTCTTCTTTAATGTTGATTACTACATCTTTACCAAGCATTTTGATAAGTGTTGCTTTCAATTTTTCAATGTCTGCACCTTTTTTACCAATGATAATACCAGGTCTTGCAGTAACAATGTTGATTCTTAATTTTTTAACTGTTCTTTCGATGATGATGTTAGAAACACCCGCATAGAAAAGTTCTTTTTTCAAGAATTTTCTGATTTTGTAGTCTTCAGCGATAAAATCAGCTGTTCTACCTTTTGCTGGAAACCATCTTGATTCCCAGTTTCTGTTGATTCCAAGTCTAAGACCTATAGGATTTACTTTCTGACCCATTACGCGTCCTTCACAGTTTTTTCAGCTACACCAACTTCTACAAGAATGTGTGCCGTTGGTTTAATGATTCTAGAAGCAGTACCTCTAGCTCTTGGTCTCCATCTTTTCATTACCGCTGCTTTGTCAACTCTACAAGAAGTAATTGTTACTTCTTCAGGTTCAAAGTCACCGTTAGCTACTGCAGAAGCAATAACTTTAGAAATGATACCCGCTGCTTTGTTAGGCATAAACTCTAGTGATGCAAGTGCAAGTTCAGCATTCATACCTTGAACTTCTCTAGCGATAAGTCTAGCTTTAATAGGAGAAACTCTTACAAATTTTAATAATGCTCTACTCATATTAACCTACCTTCTTCTGAACAGAACCTTTATGGCCCTTAAATGTTCTAGTTGGTGCGAATTCACCAAGTTTGTAACCTACGTGGTTTTCTGTAACGAATACTGGTACAAATTGTCTACCGTTGTGAACGTTAATTGTTAAACCAATAAACTCAGGGAAGATCACAGATCTTCTTGACCAAGTTTTGATTGCTTTTTTATCGCCAGACTCTTTTGCTGCCAATACTTTTTTCATTAGGTGACCATCGATAAATGGACCTTTTTTTGTCGATCTTGCCATATCTTAGCCCCTACCTTTTTTACGCTTAGAAATAATTAACTTATCACTAGCTTGTTTCTTACGAGTTTTAAACCCTTTAGCCGGTGTACCCCATGGAGATACTGGATGTCTACCAGAGTTCGTTTTACCTTCACCACCACCATGTGGGTGATCGATTGGGTTCATCGCTGATCCTCTAGTTTGTGGTCTGATACCTCTATGTCTAGATCTACCAGCTTTACCAACAACTTCGTTTGCAATGTCTTCGTTACCAATGGTACCGATTGTTGCAAGACACTCACTAAGCACATATCTCATCTCTGAAGATGGAAGTCTTAATGAAACGTATTTACCATCTCTACCCATGATTTGAGCATAAGTACCAGCTGAACGGGCCATTTGACCACCATGTCCTGGACTCATCTCAATGTTGTGTACCAAAGTACCAACCGGGATAGATTTAAGTTTCATACAGTTACCAGTCTTGATATCAAGTCCTGCATCTGCTGACATGATTTTAGTACCTACTTCTAAACCTTTTGGTTGAAGGATGTATCTTCTGTCACCATCTGTGTACTTAACAAGACAGATTCTACAGTTTCTGTACGGGTCGTATTCGATTGTTGCAACAGTACCTTCAACGTTAAATTTATTTCTTTTAAAGTCAATGATTCTGTATAGCTTTTTAGCACCAGCTTCTCTGTGACGGGAAGTGATTCTACCATTTGAGTTTCTACCTGCTGATCTTGGAAGATTTTTAAGTAGTGCTCTTACTGTTGGTTTAGACGTAATATCACTACTGTCTAAGTTAGTCATCCAACGACGGGAAGGTGTGGTTGGTTTATATGTTTTAATTGCCATCTTCTATCCTTATACCGCTAAGCTTTCGATTTTTGCATCTTCTGGAAGTTTTACATAGAACTTTTTAGTGTCTACTCTTTTTCCTTCAATACCTTTAAATCTTTTCACTTTTCCGTTTACTCTCATTGAGTTAACTCTAAGTGGGTTAATGCCAAAGAATTCTCTAAACACTTCTTTAAGACCATTTTTAGTCATTCTAGGAGTGGTTTGAACTACGATAACACCAGCTTCTTGAAGAGCTAAACTCTTCTCTGTATACATAATTGCTTTAATATCTGTAATATCTGCCATATTAAGCCTCTTTTGTCAATTTATCAAATACTGCTTTTTCAATCACAATTGAGTGATATGCTGCAGCAAGGTAAGCATTAAGCTCATTTGGTTCAATTAGGTATGCGTTTTGGAGGTTTCTGAATGCTAAGAAAGTCTTATCATCAATCATCTCTTTTACTACCAATACATCTCTTTGCTCTAAACCGTTAACAAATGCGATAGCATCTTTTGTTTTACCAGACTCAATTGCAATTGAATCGATAACAAGAAGTTTATCGTTAGCTGCCATGTCTGCAAGTGCATGCATCAATGCCAATCTTTTTTGCTTTTTGTTTACTTTTTGATCATAGTTTTTGTTTGTACTTGGACCAAATGCAACACCACCACCTACGAATATAGGAGATCTTATTGAACCTGCTCTTGCACGTCCTCCACCTTTTTGAGCCCATGGTTTTTTACCACCACCACTTACATCAGATCTAGTTTTAGTCTGTGCTGTGTTTGCTCTAAGTCCCGCTGCATACGCTTTACAATAAAGGTAAAGGTTATGTGGGTGAACTTCCAAGAATGCTGCTGGAAGGTCTGTTGTTTTAATTACTGTTGTTTTCATTATTTAACTATCCTTACTAATCCTCTAGCACCGTTGTGTCCTGGAATAGAACCTTTAAGTACTAAGATGCCGTTTTCAGCATCAAATGAGATTACATCATTTTTTACAGTTGATTTAGTGTTTCCGTATTGTCCAGGCATTTTCTTACCTTTTTGAACACGTCCTGGCCACTCAGCATTTCCGATAGAACCAATACGTCTACCAAATCTGTGCCCGTGTGATGCAGGTCCACCGCTAAATCCGTGACGTTTCATACCACCAGAAAAACCTCTACCCTTAGTGTTAAGAGATGTTTTTACCAATGTAGTTTCAGAAAGTATCGCTGTGCTTAAATCACCAGCTTCAGTACCTTCAGCAACTTCGATAGTCATAAATTTGTTAAACTCTTTAGAAACATTAAATTTAGTCTGCTGACCTTCAATGCTTTTGTTAAGTTTTTTACTTGAGTTGTACGCAACAAGTGCTTTACCGTCTTCTCTCACTTCACAAACTTTCGTTTCAATGACTTTAAGAAGGGTAACTGGAACACTTGGTACATCAACAGTTCTGCTCATACCAATTTTTTCAATAATAAATTCCATGTCTACTCCTACTTATCCATTGATCTGATTTCAACTTCGATTTCAGGTGCTAAGTCCAACTTCATAAGAGAGTCTATAGTATCTGAAGTAGCCGAAACGATGTCGATCATTCTTCCGTGAATTCTGATTTCAAATTGCTCACGTGATTTTTTGTTAACGTGTGGCGATTTAATAACAGTATAGCTTTTGATTTTAGTTGGCATTGGAATTGGCCCTCTAATCTCTGCACCTGTACGTTTAACTGCATCTACGATGGCAGCAACTGATCTGTCTAACACTCTGTGATCGTAAGCTTTAAGCTTTAATCTAATTTTTTCCATATTTTACCTTTAAAAGAACTCGTTAGCATGGCAACGCCAAGGTGCCTAAACACAGGGTTTAACCCTCTAACATAAATTTAGGAACGCGAATTATACCCAAACTTTCTAATACCTGCAATGCTTTTTAGTCTAAAAGTGTTACAATACTTAAAAATATTTCCTTTTAATAAGGAATAATACAAAGGACTTACTGTGAAATTACTTGATTATTATCATGACTTGCGTCCTCAAAATGAGTATTTTGTGCCAAGAAAGTGTATGATTCCCCAAAATATTGACATTAATCTCTTTGGTGTACGAGGTGCGGGGAAAAGTGCCATAGCCCTAGACTACATAGAAGAGAGTGAAGAAGAACAAACCTTATATATAGACTTTGATGAACCTAAGTTACTTTTTGAGGGTCTCACACTGCTTGAATTGCAACATTATATTGATACCCAGCTCATCACCCTGCTTATCTTAGACCATTACTATGAAGCCTACTTGCCCTCTTTCCCCAATGTGGAACAACTCATCGTCATTACACGTAAACCTTTAAAAGACACATTTATTACAGCCCTTGAACTTTTCCCTCTAGATTATGAAGAGTTTTTGGCTTTTGAGAGTGCCAATATGAAAAACCGAAGCTTTAAACACTTCTTGCGCTCAGGTACCTTGCCTTTGCTTGCACGCTCATCCAAAACCAACACCTTGGAGATGAAAACCTTTTTCTACTCTGCCTTTGAAAGCCAGGAACAAAAACTCTTACTCCTACTTGCCCAACATCATACCAAACACCTCACCACCCACCAAATTTACACTTTTGCCAAAGAGAAATTCAAAGTCTCTAAAGACTGGCTCTACAAAACCATTAAAGACTTTACAGAAGAGCGGCTGCTGCTCTTTATAGATGACCGTTACCAAAAGTCTGGCAAAAAGATGCTTCTTTTTGACTTTGCTTTTGCGAAGTACCTCACCCTGGGGCAACCTTTCATCTTACAGTTTGACACTATGATAGCCCTAGCCCTTATGAAACACCAAATTAACGTGCAAACCTTAGGCATACATGGCTACATTACAGAAAAGAATGAACTCATCATCCCTGCCCCTTTTGAGAGTGAAGAGTCCCTTTGGGTTAAATCACAAAATAAATTTACCCTCTATAAAAAGTACGGCATTAAAAAGGTCACCATTGTCACGGTCACAAACAACTATGAGTATGACATAGAAAAACTACACTTTGAAGCCCTACCTTTTGATGAGTGGTCTGTTATTAATAATGAAGAAGAGTAGGGTCGGTTCACCGACCACATAATAATGATATATGACTTTGGTCGGTAAACCGACCCTACACACAAACATGCTATAAGCAATCTTTCACTATAATTCTCTCGCCTCTTTTTAGACCTGTGCAACGGTATTGAAAGACAATGGGTCAGGATGGGAACATAGCAGCCCACCTTTCTTTGCTGGGTGCCGCAGGTATCTGGAGAGAGGTACTACATATCTAACCAATAATCTAAAACTTCATTTACTTATTGTGAAAAGATAATGCACAAGCAAATGTAACTAGTTACATGAGCCAACTGCTGAAGTTGTCACAGCGACAGCGTAGCTTTGTTGAACTTCGTTCAAAAAGCGTTCTATTAATGTTGAGGGGTGTCCGAGTGGTCGAAGGTGCAGACCTGGAACGTCTGTGTGGGGTAACTCACCGAGGGTTCGAATCCCTTCCCCTCAGCCATACCTATCTTCCAGAAACCTATAAATTTAACCCATTAACTACAAACCCAAGCTTTTTCATAGTATACTAGGTCCATTACATTGGACAAGGTTATTTTATGAAAAAACTCTCTTTATTTCTCTTCGTGTGTGTACTGCTTTCTTTTACAGCTTGTGATAGTCCTTCTTTTTCTAAAGGTGATGTAAAAAGAAAATATTATACAGGTGGAGGGATTCGTTCTGAGTTCATTCCTTCTGACAAAACAGGACAGAATGGTGTCTTGAAGCAGTATGGATACAATGGAAAATTAACCTCTCAAATTAAAATGAGAAATGGTGTTAAAGATGGTATAGAAACATGGTATGATGAAAATGCAAGAGCCATTAGACAAGTGCCTTTCATTAACGGTAGAAAACATGGCATTATGAAAGAGTTGTACCCCAATGGCAATACTATGGCAGCCATACCTTTTCAAAATGGTATAAGACATGGTACAGCACGCCTTTACAACAAAGATGGTTCAGTCTTCCGTACTGTTGAGTTTAGAAAAGGACGTATAGTTCACTAAACATCATGTCTTTTCTCCCTCATTATGTACACATTGTCAACCCAAAACTCAAACATATCTACTTGAGTTTTGATGAGGAGGGGAACCTTGTCATAAAATCTCCCAAAGTCTCTCAAAAACAAATAGAACAACTCCTTCTTAAAAAAGCTTCGTGGATTAACAGTGCGCGTCAAAAACTAAAAGAGAAAAAAGGTAAAGGCTTAGACTTTTCTCAAGCCTGTGAACTCTACTTTTTAGGCCAAGCACATGCACTTACTTTAATGCCTTATGAAAAAAAACGTACAAAACTTACTTTTGATGGTGATTGTTTTTGTCTGTACTACTCTGTGTATGATGAAAAGGTATTTCAAAAAAAGATTGACAGTTTTTACAAAGAAGAAGCACAAAATTACTTGCCTTCACATGTAGACAAATGGTCTCAAACCATGGGCTTATCTTACCAGCACATTACTTTTCGGAAAACCAAAAGACAATGGGGAAGTTGTTCTAGTAGAAACAAGCTAAGCTTCAACACCATGATGATGAAACTTCCCCTAGATGTGATACAATACATCATTATACATGAGATAGCACACATCAAACATAAGCACCACCAAAAAACATTTTGGAAGCTTGTGGAGAACTATCTGCCTAGCTACAAACAAACGGTACAAACACTTAAAGCGTTTAGTACATAAGGATACCTATGGACTTTTATCTACTGGCATTTATGCTCATTATACTCATCGGCTCCGTACTGGTGTATGTCTACTACCTTAAAGAGAAAAAAGAGCAGCTAGACAGTATACGAAGAGGCTTTTGCCCCAAATGCAAGCAAGATAGCATTGAACTAAGTGATCAGCGTTCAGGTGGCTGTTCTGGCCCTAAGCTACTCACCTTTGAATGCCTCTCTTGTGGGTACACAAACTCTTTTGCTGTAGACCCTTCAGAAGGAAGCTGTGGCTCAGGTGGCTGTCGTTAAGCTTAGACGTGATATAACCCTTTAGACTATATAATAAAGGCAAACCTTATGAATTTTGGTACATCCACTTTAGACTTTTCTATCCTTCCTTATGTAGAAGGTGTTAACCCTCCTGTCACCAAACCTAACCCAGCATTTTTAACGGATGTAGGTGAACAAGGCATACGTGATTTATTGGACAGATTTTATATGGCACTCCATGAGGGGCCTATTAAAGATATTTTCCCAGAGAGTAAAGAAGAGATGAAAATTGCCGCACAGTTCTCTGCTGATTTCTTCATACAAATTTGTGCAGGTCCCAAGTACTTTAACCAAAACAGAGGTGCACCTCAAATGAGAGGAAGACATGCGCCTTTTCATATTACACCTAATGCAAGACTACATTGGCTTGTGACTTTTGAAGAGGCATTGGCACCTATTATCGAAGGGAAGGTAACTTCAGAAGAGAATATTCAGAGTTTTTGGAATTATTTGAATGTGTTTTCGCAGTGGATGGTCAATTCTAAGGATTGATGGGACCCATCAATTTTAGGCTTATCTATTAAGTGTTTTAATTGATTTTCTCTTGATTTGAATCTAGTGTGTTGTTTCTCTTGATTCGACATCTAAGATGTTTTGTTTAACTGCCTCTTTGTTTGACTGTGGTGTTGTTTCTCTCTTCATTTTTTTAAAAAACGAAGCAAAAAAGCGTCACTCCTCTCGAATCGCTAATCACTTATTCGGTCGTTCGGAGTGACCTCTCTTTCTAATGATAGCTAGGCTATCGCCAATATTTAGATATTCTCATACGCAAATAATTCCCCAAATCCCAAATCTACAAGGACACTCTATTTACTCCTTGTCATAGGCATACTATACAATCCAGTTTCTAGCGTTAGCTCTTTGCATTTTGTTTTTTTGGGTTCGTTTTCTTATTTGTTGCATCGACAAATAAAAAAAGGAACAAGGAGAAGAACAAAAGCACTATCCGCATAATAGGAAATATCAAAAAACATTACAAACAAAAAACTTCATTATTCAAAGATAATGAAGTTCATAAAGCATTAATCAAATCTTTTGATACGCCTATGACAATAAGGCGTCCCACCCTTTTTAATATAATGATTCTGATGATACTCTTCAGCCGAATAAAAAGGCACCTTAGCAAGTACTTTGGTTGCAACCTTCAACCCTTTCCCCTCAAGTATCTTAATAAGTTTATTCACCGTAGCACGTTCTGTTTTGTTGTTAACAAATACAGCAGAAAGATATTGACTCCCAATGTCTGGACCTTGCCCATCTATTTGCGTAGGATCGTGGATTTCAAAAAAAGTCTTGGCTAAGGTTTCATAAGAGACTTTAGACGGGTCATAAAGTACTTCAACCGTTTCAAGATGTCCTGTCTTTTTACGTATGACATCGTAGTAGCCAGGGTTTTTCATATGGCCACCCATAAAACCAGAAGTGACCTCTTTGACCCCTTTGATTTTTTCTAAATAATACTCAACACCCCAAAAACAGCCTCCTGCGAAATACGCTTTTGCCATCGTAGATGTCGTAGATTTTTTCTTTTTTTGAAAATTGAGAGAGATGGAGTTGACACAATGGCGTACATTTTTAGAAGTTAAACCTTCTCCCTTGAACACATGACCCATGTGCGCGCCACAATTTGCACAAGTGATTTCTGTACGTCTGCCATCTGCATCTAAAGTCTCTTTTATTGCACCAGGGATAGCATCATCAAAACTTGGCCAACCACAGTGGCTGTCAAATTTATCTTTTGAAGTATAGAGTGCTGTCCCACAGACTTTACAGTTGTAAGTACCATCTTCTTTTGTTTTCACGTATTTACCTGAAAAAGCACGTTCAGTGCCTTTGTCTATGAGTACGTGTTGTTCAAACTTTGTAAGCTTGCTGATGTTGCTTTTCCAAGGTTTAAAATCTTGTGTCCCAAATAAAGTCACTGTTGCAAAGAGAAGTATCAAAAATATTTTGTTCATGTTTTACCTTATATTGTTTGCGATACTATATCCAGTGAAACGTGTAATTTTGATGTACTAGTCTCTACTTATCGCGTATTTACCAGAGCCTATGAGAGTGATGACCAACGCAGACATAAGGTAAAACATGGGTACTTCAAGTGCCCAGCTACCATGTGCACCTAAAGTAAAAAATTCCTTCATTTGTGTCAGATAAATAGCCATAGTCATATTGAACACAATAACCCCCGCCCAAATTCTACTTTTCCAACCCAAAATCACAAAAATAGGTGCCAGTATCTCCCCGACATAGACCCCATATGCTAAAACATCCGGTAAACCTTGCGCTTTAAGAAGTCCTTGTATAAATGACACACCATGTAAGGCTTTGTCTATGCCGTGAAAGAGCATCATGCCGCCGAGCATGACACGTAAAAGTAGTTTTCCTAGTTGTGCTGACATCTTCAACCTTTTAAGCTTTTCTGTATCATAACATATTCTAAGGGTAATATTTTCATCTTTACTACAATTTTAAATTTCTAAGTCTTAAGGAATTACTGATGACGGAAACGGAGGAGAAACTCATGGCTGCTGCTGCGATAACAGGAGAGAGAAGTATGCCAAAAAATGGGTACAAGACCCCCGCTGCGACAGGCACACCTACCGCGTTATAAACAAAGGCAAAGAAAAGGTTTTGACGAATGTTTGACATCGTAGCATGGCTTAAGTGTATCGCACGGACAATACCAAGAAGGTCCCCTTTAACCAAGGTCACCCCTGCACTCTCCATCGCCACATCTGTCCCTGTTCCCATTGCGATACCCACATGTGCTTTAGCCAATGCTATTGCATCATTGATCCCATCACCTGCCATAGCTACTATTTTTCCTTCTTCTTGCAGGGCTGTGACGATGTTTGACTTCTCTTCTGGAGAAACATCCGCCTGCACCCTGTCTATATTTAGTTTTTTTGCTACGGCTTGGGCTGTTGTTTCATTGTCTCCGGTAAGCATCACCACTGTTATGCCTTGCTTGTGAAGTTGGGCTATTGCTTCTGGTGTACTCTGCTTAATGGGGTCCATCACCCCTATAAGCCCTGCTGCTCTACCATCAAGGGCTATAAGCATCACGGTTTGCCCCTCTTTACGGTAGACTTCTGCTTTATGAGGCAAATCTCCTGCTACAATGCCTAAACCTTCAAAAAGCTTGGCATTCCCTATGGCTACTTTCATGCCATCCACAACACCTGTCACACCTTGCCCTGTGATGGAGTTAAAATCTTCTATTTTACTAAGGCTTAGTCCTCTCTCTTTTACACCTTCTACAATCGCTTCTGCCAAAGGGTGTTCGCTAGACTGTTCTAGCGTAGCAACTGCTTTTAAAAGTATGTTTTCATCTATACCTTCTTCTACCTCAACCCTAACAAGTTTTGGCTTACCTTCTGTAAGTGTGCCTGTTTTATCGACCACGAGTGTGTCTACTTTTTCTAAGACTTCCAAAGCTTCTGCATTTTTAATGAGCACCCCTACAGATGCCCCTTTACCTGTACCCACCATAATGGACACAGGCGTAGCCAAGCCCAAAGCACAAGGACAGGCAATGATAAGCACAGCCACTGCACTCACGACAGCATAGGCCAAACGAGGATCTGGTCCCCAAATATACCACCCTATAAAGGCCAATCCTGATATAAGTACTACAATAGGTACAAAATATCCAGAGACGACATCTGCTAGTTTTTGGATGGGAGCACGTGAACGTTGAGCATGGGCTACCATATCTACGATTTGTGAAAGCAGTGTGTCTGCCCCTACTTTTTCAGCCTTTACGAGCAAAGAACCGGTACTGTTGACCGTCGCAGCAATGACCTTCTCTCCTGCATGTTTTGCTACAGCAACAGGCTCACCTGTGACCATAGACTCATCTATGTTACTCTCTCCTTCTGTCACCACTCCATCTACAGGTATCTTATCTCCTGGACGAATACGTAAAATGTCTCCCACCTGCACTTCTTCTAAAGGAAGGTCTTCCTCTCTACCATCCTCGTGTACAATACGCGCAGTGTTGGGAGCTAAACCTAAGAGCATTTGTATGGCGCTGTTGGTTTGAGAACGTGCGCGGAGTTCGAGTACTTGTCCTAAAAGTACAAGCGTAATAATGACTGCAGCTGCTTCAAAATAGACATCGACCAATCCTTCCCCTATAGGTGTTTGCATTTGCATATCTGGAGGGAAGATATGAGGGAAAAAGAGTGCCACCAGACTATAGAGGTATGAGGCACCTACCCCAAGGGAAATAAGTGTAAACATATTGAGGTTCCATGTTTTTACTGAGTTGTAGCCACGTACAAAAAATGGCCATCCACCCCAAACTACTACGGGGCTAGCAAGTACAAACATGATCCACTGCAGTAAAGACATGCCTAACCATGAAGGAAGAAGTGAGGGCATCAAGTCAGCTGTCATCGCTAAAACAAACACAGGAAAAGCCAAAATGGCACTCACTTTAAAACGCTTAGCCATGTCTAGTAGCTCTTCATCCTCTCCTTGCACGTCTCCCAGATTCATTGGCTCTAGTGCCATCCCACATTTAGGACAAGTGCCTGGGCCTTTTTGTTGGACTTCTGGGTGCATAGGACAAGTGTAGACGGTAGAAGACCCTGTATCAACACTTTGTGACTTAGGAGAAGTATGAGGTGCATGAGAATTTTTCACTGGCTTAAGCATATTGTTTCCTTTATCTATGGATATAGGCTTATGATAGTTATTTACTGTGCATACCCTGTGTAGAGTCTAGTACTATACTTACTTTTGCACAGCAAAAAAGAAATACCTAAAAGTCAAGGAGGTTAAAACTTGAACCCTTTTAAAAAGCCTCCTACAGCTTTTCCTACATCTTCACCCAAGACTTTGTCAAGGTTCTTCTGGATCTTCTCTCCCGTTTTCCCTTGCATTAAAGAAGAAGGATCAAGAAGTACTTTAGGATGATCCACACTCCCTACTATTTTACCCGTAAAAATGTATTTGTCATAGACAAACTTAAATTTGGCACTATGGCTATTTTTTCTTTTATCAAGTAACCCTTCTGTAATGTCAATACTTGAATGTGAACCTTTTGCATGTAAAGCATAGGTTGTCACATCACCCTTAATGTCTGCATGTAAGGTCGTTGCAGTGTAAATAATACGTGCAGGGTCTTTACCTATAAGTTTTTTTATCGTGTTGGTACTAGAAGAGGCTTGTAACTGGAAATCTTTGATATCTGCGTCAAGTTTCCCTACTCTACTGTCTAAGTTGTAAGTCATTACCCCTTTGGCTTTGCCCTTGACAAACTTTTTTTGCCCCAAGAGTTTTAGTACCTTTTCAACAGGAAGTGCGCTAAAAGTACTTTTAAACGCTTTGTCTTTAAGTGTAAAGTTGACAATCCCACCCAAAGATGTACTTTTTCCTTTGAGTGTTAAGACTTTGTTGTAGTCCACTTCACCTTCTACATTTAGAGGTCCATAAAGCTTTTTACCTATGCGCTTAGACAAGGCTTCTAACTTTGGTATGTAAAGCACGTAAGGGCTTGTCATCTGTTGTTTCTCTATGTCAATGTTTACATCTACTAAAGACAAGTTTCCCACCCTTGCTTTAATCTTTGCCGTTAAGTGTAACTTCTTCTTTTCAACTTCTATCTGTCCTTTTGCTTCAAGTGGGCCTCTTAGTTGATTGTCTGTAACAAAGCCAAGATCTTTTAGAAAAAGTACATATGCTGTTGACAGAGTCTCTTTTTCTAGGTTTGCAGATGCTTTTTTCAAGTCTAGAGAGAAAAGGTTAGATCTTAACTTAGCAAAAAAGTTTAGCTTCTCACCTTTAAGCTTTCCTTCTATCTTAGCGTCTACATAAGTTCTTTTTGGCAAAGAGACCTTATAACGTTTTTTCACAAGCGCCCTGTCAAAAAGACTCTTATGTAAGACGATCTTTCCATAGCCCTCTGCAGACTTTTCCCCAATGTTTGGCATCTTAATGTCTATATCTACTTTTCCTTTTGCCAAAGGTGCTTGTCCAGCCAAGGCCAATACTTCTAAGAGAGAAACACCCATCATCTTCATTTCAAGTGCTTTGATTTGCTCCTCTTTAATGTGTGCCTTATACTGTACTTTGGCATCTAAGACTGTACCTTTACCCTCTACTTTTACATCTTCTACTTTGCCAGAGAAGTGTCCCTGGACGTCTGCTTGTCTTAAAACCATACTTTCATAGTGAAAATCTTTGGCTTTAAAGCTGTAATTCCCATCAAATGATTGGGCCCATAGTTCATAAGCGCTCTCCACTTCAACCCTAGCTTGTTTGTTGAGTGAAGCAGCTACACTCAATGTTCCCGTATCTAAGGTAAATGTTTCTAGCGTCACAGGCATTTTTAAAGTCTCTTGTAACTTCTCTTGCACCATAGGTTTTAAAAGCGCAGAGCCACTTGGGCTAAAAAGAAAGGAAAATGTACCTAGAACTATAAGAAGGAGTAAGATGAGTGTAAATATTAATTTTTTCATAAAAAGAGTATACAACACAAAGCTAAGAAAGTCTTAGCTTTGTCTTTGTCTTAAACAAAAAGTAAAAAGACAAAAACGATAAAAAGGATAAAGTGTAAAAAGCCTTCTAAGACATTGGTTTCACCATCATTAAAGTTCACCATACTCACCAAGATGGTTAAAATAATCATGGCCCCTTGCAGAGGCGTTAGAGATAGATTTAAGTCCATACCCATATACCATGAAACAACGATAACCGCAGGGATGGTCAACAATACCGTAGCCAGTGAAGCACCCAAAGCAATGTTAATCACCGTTTGCATACGATTGTCTACTGCCGCTTTCACTGCAGTTATCAGTTCAGGTGCAGCAGAAATAACGGCTACCCCAACGGCACCAATGACAAGTGGCAAACCGTAACTTTCCAAAGTATTTCCCATAAAGAGAGAAAGTATCTCTGCCAAAGCCCCAATAACGACAATAGACAACACGAGGTTAACCCCATGATACCAAGCATTAATCTCAGGGTGTGAGCTATCTGCCTTTTTTTCACTATGATCCTTGCCTATGTGCTCAAAAAAGTATTTGTGAGAAGTGAGTTGTATACGCGTAAAGACAATGTAAAGCAGGGTAAAACTCACCACGTTGAACATCATAAACATGCTATGGTGTTCTGCGTCGATGAAGTGTGGCAAAATCATGGCAATCCCTATGGCCACAAGCAACATGGAGAGATAAGAGTTTGAAGAGTCAACATTGTAGGGTTGCTCCCCATACTTGATGCCCCCAATAATCGCAGCAAGACCCAAGAGCCCATTAATGTCTAACATAATGGCAGAGTAGATGGTGTCACGCGCAAGTGTAGGGCTGTCTGCATGCATCATCATAATCACAATAATCACTATCTCCACCACCACAGCAGAAATGGTTAAGATGAGTGTGCCGTAAGGTTCACCAAACTTCTCTGCCAACTTCTCGGCATGGTGCGCCACAGAAATTGCAGAGTAAATAATGACTGCAAATAAAATACCCAAACCAAGAAGGTTCCCTAAAGTACTGCCCACCAAAGTATGCTCAAAATAACTGATGACAAAATAGGCGAATATGGCCAGAAAGAGACTGTACTCTTTTGAAAATTGTTTAAGTATGTTCATTATTTTAAAATGTCTTTATAGGTTTTGTCTGCATTGAGTTTGAGTTTTCCCTCTACATTTTTTAGACGTCTGTCATCTTTTTTAAAGGCTTTTCCCAAACGTTTAATAATCTTATCTTGATGTTTTTCTTTCACAATGTCATGGTTTTTGAAAAACTTCTTTAAGCCTATCCACTTTTTACTTTTTACAACTTCCTCAACTATCTCTTCAGATGCCTGTGCTTCTACCACTTCAATAATCTCTTCAACTTCAGGGTTTTTTTGTTCTAATTGACGTACATAGAGTGAACGCATCTCATGAAAAGCTTCTTTTAAAAGGTCAATTTCGCCTTTAAGCGTAGTGGAGATTTGTTTGTTTGATTTTTTTAGATCTTTCACTGTACCTTTCAGTACAGCAATGGTTTCATCTTTGGCACCTAAAAGTGCCTGATACTCTTTTAACGCTGGGGTTTGCGCTTTAGGTGCTGCTGCTTTTTTAACTGTGGGACTTGGCGCTTGGGTCACATTTGCTTTACTTTCATTTTTGTCAACCACAATGTAAAGTTTACCTTCTACATCTTTGGCTGTCAATATACCACGTTTGATTTTTGCATAGACTGCCTGACGTGAGATGCCAAGTTCTTTGGCATACTCAGCAGGTTTCATCAATTTTTCCATTCTTTGTCCCTGTTTACAGTTTTGTTTTATACTTTACAATAGTGTAACATAAGTTTTATGAAAGGTTGACAGAAGGTTTGTAGTGCTAAGCGTGTAAGTAGTCAGAGGTAAAGTTAGTAACTTTACTTCTGTGTCCCGTCTAAAACAGGGACAAAAAGACATTGTTCAATGCTCTCTGAAGTGATACGTCCATTTTTTTTGTAATAACGTGTGATGATATGATAATTTTCAGCCTGTTCTACCGGTGCCACGAGTATGCCACCTTCAGCCAATTGTTCAAAGAGTACTTCTGGTACCTCTTTTGCTGTAGCCGAAAATAAGATACGTTCAAAAGGTGCATACTGCTTCCATCCACGTTGACCATCGTCAAAACGGGTAAAAATATTATTCATTTCTAGGGTAGAGAAACGGGTTTTTGCCTCTTTGAGTAGCTCATCGATACGTTCGATGGTAAAAACACGACGGCAGATTTTGGAAAGGATGGCAGCTTGATAGCCAGACCCACAGCCCACTTCAAGTACAGAGTCTACGCCTGCTAGCTCAAGGTGCTGCGTCATTTTAGCGACCGTTAAAGGAGAAGAAATCCATTGGCTCGCAGCCAAAGGAAGCGCATCGAGATTGTACGCCAAGTGTTTAAACTGTGTTGGTACAAATGTCTCTCTGTCTACAGCCAACAAGGCCTCTTTAACGTGGGCATCTAAGGCAAAGTGTTTTTCTATCTCTAACACAAGGTTTTGTCTTTGTCTTGCTTTAATCATTCTTTTCTATCCCCGTCTAATTCGTGATGTAAGTCTATCTAAATCTTAGTTAAATAGGCTTTTGAACTTGTCCCAAAGACCTGGCTCTTCAATGCCCTTGTCTTTATTGTCCATCTGCGTAAAGCCTTCGCACCCTGTTTCACTACCAAAAGCACAAGCTCTTTTGTAAAAACTTTTCTCTTTTTCTCTGCTTTTTTCTACACCAAACCCACCTCTATAAATGATGGCTACAGAGTAACAAGCATCTGAGCTATTTAAATCACACGCTTGCTCATAATACTCACGTGAAAGTGTATCGTTAGGGCGAATATCATGTCCATCTCTATAAATGGTACCTAAGCCCTCACAAGCATCTACAATTTTACGTTTACAAGAAGTTTCAAGGTAAGGTCTAGCCGCACCGTAATGCTTTTCTTCGTAGTAGTTGACCCCCATGGTATCACAGGCTTTGGCCACAGAATATTTACAAGATTTACGCAAATACTCTAGCCCTAAAGTTTTCTTCTCTTGGTCTTCCGCATTTTCACCTGTAGTGAGTGCCACTCCTGCAGTATAACAACTCTCTCCATTGCCATTTTCACAGGCTTCTATTTGTGTTTCTAGCTCTGTGGCATTCAATACCAAAGTACTTAGGCATACAGCCAAAATTAATTTCATTTCCATCATTCTCTCATTTTCTTATTATTATAGCGATTTCAAGGCAAAGCTTTTCCATCTTACGCGAACGCTAAGTTTCCTTCAGCAGGAAGCTCTCGCAACGTATTGCTCTAAGATTTACGCATCCATTATAATGTAACGGCGCATCTTTTTTATCTCTCGGAAGTCTATAGTAGC
>Ga0310122_10000236_pt1 | contig 35567 bp, 31 predicted proteins | sample CB6_Bottom_1051__FD_203503 | JGI IMG/M metagenome (GOLD analysis project Ga0310122, IMG submission 203503) | Marine microbial communities from Western Arctic Ocean, Canada - CB6_Bottom_1051 | ecosystem: Environmental > Aquatic > Marine > Oceanic | place: Canada: Western Arctic Ocean | collected...
CTTAGATAACGATTCAATTATTAGTGTGAATTGATTTTTCTTCAATGTCCCGACCTCTCTAGCTTTGGGACAATTAATTATAGTACAAATTCAGAGATCAACAACTAACGCAAATAAAGCCAAAAAACCTGACTTTTTAGTTGCTCATTCTTGGGGTGGGGTGTTGCTTAATAGCGTGTTTGCTCGCTTTCCTGAGCTGATAAACGATGTAAAAGCGTGTGCCTATTTTGGTTCAAAGCGTTCGCTATTTAATAACCACCCTAAAAAGTTATTTCAGGCCAATTTGATTTGGTATTTTATGGCACCAATTTTAGCGAAAAAACACGGTTATTTACCGGCAAAACGCTTAAAGTGGGGCAGTGATGATGAAACTCAAAAGTCGCACTATCAAAGTATGCAGTGGGCGAAACAAAACCCGTGGGTAGACAGTGATGACGGGTTTGATTACGCTAAAACATTAGCAACTCTCACGCTTCCTCCAACGTTACATATTGCGGCAGTAAAAGATAAAGCATTGGCACAGCCTATCGATATTCAAAAGTTTATTGATGAGTCAGGTACTGGGGTGCAAAAAATGCAAATATATGGCCGCCGCTTTGGGCACAAAGTAGATTACGACCATATTAATATGCTTACTCACCCTCAGGCACGCCAAGAACAGTTTATGGATGTGCTTAATTGGTTTGAGGCAACGAGAGCAAACTAAGTAAAGGGGCTTCATAACGCTGCCACTTATCAAGGCTTTTGTTATTTACAGGTTGCCTGATGGCATGTTTACTGAGCGTTGTAACGGCGCTTTTGTTTTTGTAAAAGTCTAAACAAGTGTGTTCAAATTCGCAGCCAGTAAAACTCAATAGTGCGGTTAATTGATCTTTAGGATTTTCAATTAACTGCTCGTAACTTAAATTATAAATAGCTAAGCGGTTAAATTGCTGCCAATGGCTCATCAGTTTTTCATAAAGCTGATGATACAAAGCAAATTCATTTAAATCACAAAAATAGGGTTCGTTTTCAGCAAAGTAATTAGTAAACACTGAAAATGCGGTTGCATGAAAGTTGCGGGTCAGGTTTATAAACTTAGCATCTGGGAATAAAATATAAATTAACCCTAAGTTTTGGTAGTTGCTAGGCAGTTTATTGATAACAAATGCGCAATTGCCCTCAAAAGAGCTTAACGTATCTAAATAAATAGCTCTGGCTTGGTTAATTAAAGGCATTGTTAGCTTAGTTAAGCATTGAGGGTAGCGTAACCCTGTTTTATGTTCTAAAAAGGCGACTACCTTATTACTAATACTGGAGTCTTCTCCAAGCGTTGCCCATTGACTGTGCCCTGCTAACATTTGTTCTAGTAGGGTTGAGCCGCTTCGTGGCATGCCAATAATAAACACAGGTGTGACAGGATACTGCTTATTTAGTTTTGCTAAATTGAGCACACTTTCATTGTTATATTCAATAAGTTGATCATAAAACCCAATTAAATCTTCAGTATTAAATTCACTGAGTTTGTGTTGTTGCTGATTGGCAATCACAAAATAGTTAAACGCTTGATCAGTATCGTCTAACTTGTCGTAACTTTTAGCTAAAGCATAGTAGCAGACCATTTTTAAGCGTAGGTTATTTGTTTGCGTTAAAAAATGGTGTAACTGATCAATGTAATTATTTCCTTTATTAAAGCGCCCTAATTGTACCAATTCAAATAAAACATAAGCCGTAACCGGTGCTATCCCAAGCTTTAATGCCTCCTCAAATGTGGCCTGCGCTTTATCAAGCTCGCCAAAATTTAAATAATGCTGAGCTAAATAATAATGGGTGTCTGGGTTGTCTGCGGCAATGCTTGTTGCGTATTCGAGTACTTTTTGCGCATCTTCAGGGGAGTTGACCGCATTAAATGCATCACTTAGTGCATATAAGGGTTCTAATACATAAGGGAGATGTTGACACGCCCGTTGTAGTATATACACAGCGGCATCAAATTGTTCTAAACGCAGTGCTACTTTACCTAGGCCAAATAGAGCTTCACCATTATCTGGCTCTGCTTGTAATAGCGTTTTGTAATGAAACTCAGCTTCTCTAAGCTTGTTTTGTGCTAATAATTCATTCGCTTTTTTTAGTAGCATAATACAACTAATATTCTTTTTATTTACTATAACCCCAAAGCCACAAAAAATGCGAGTGTAAAAGTCATTTTAAATGGGTTTATAGAGGGTAATAAAAAGGCGAAATGCATCACACATTTCGCCTTTGATTATCATTAACACATTTTAGAAAGTATAGGTTGCTTTAGCGTAGTAAAAGCCACCATTAATTCCGTATGGAGATGTTTCGTAGTACTTACCACCCCAGTTGTTATTTGGTGCCACTGTGAAATCAAGTTTCTCTGCTTCTTGATCCAGTAGGTTTTGTGCACCGACTGAGAAACTAATTGAGTCATTCATGAAGTAAGTTACTTCAACATCTAACGTCACAGCTGCATCAGCCATTTTAGCCGTTTCATCATAATCTACGTGAACGCCTTGGTACTCACCAAAGTAATTAAGGCGAGAAAATGCTGAAAAGCTTTCCCATTGTTGTGCCCAGCTCAGTGTTGCACGGTGATTAGGTAAGTCATTTTCAAGACGACTTACTTTAAACGCACCGGTAATATCACTTGAACGTGTTACTTCTGTTTCATTCCAGTTGTACGCTAAGCTAAATGTCGAGCTACCACTGAACAATTCAGCTGAGTAGTTAGCAACTAAGTCAACACCTTGCGTTGTGGTGTCAAAGTCATTGGTAAAGAAACTAACTTGCGCTAGGTTTTGTACGTTAGGTACACCAGCCGCTTCAAGGGTGTCTTTATCTGCTTGGCTAAGTTCGATTTTATCTGATTGGCTAATACGATCATCTACTTGGATGTTGTAGTAATCAACTGTTAAGAATAAATCACCAATGGTGTATACCGCGCCAAAGGTGTAGCTTTGTGATTCTTCAGGCTCAAGTTCAGTACCGCCTAATTGAATAGCAATTGGGTTTGTAGGTGGTAACAAGGCTGAATCTACCAGTACACCACTGCTTAAGTTAGTTTGTACGTTACTAACATTCGCTTGACCTACCGTAGGTGCACGGAAACCGGTGCTAATTGAACCACGGATATTTAAATCTTCAGTAAGGTGGTATTGACCCATTAACTTATAGTTAGTGGTTGAGCCAAAGGTATCGTAGTCTTCGTAGCGAAGCGCTAAGCCCATTAAAAACTCTTCAGTAAATGGCGCTTCAATATCAATATAAGCGGCGTAGTTACGACGGTCATATTCGCCTGCATCTGATGGTTTAAATCCAGGGAAACCGTTAGAACCAATACCAAAACCTTGATCAGTTAATGGACCGGCAATAAACGAAGCTTCATCGCCTGCTACTACGGTAAAGGTTTCTTCATGCCATTCTAAACCACCGGCAATGTTTACATCGTAAGCTAAGTCAAAGTCAAAACCCTTTGAAATATCAAAATTAAAGTTTTTCTCTAATTGTTCATATTTACCTGGGCTAAAATCACGCGGGCTATCTGGACCCAATGATGCATTGATTGTGTTGTATATAAAGTAGCGAGATTCGTTATACCCTACCGTACCGCTTAAATCATAGTAAGCGCCTTCTAAAAAGCCGCCAGTAAACTCACCTTTAGTACCAATAGTAAGTGACGTATCTGTGATATTACCACCAAAGTTTGGTGTAAAACCGCCCGGAAGCATTTCGTTAAATGCGAAACAATCAGGGTTGTTTGCTACACCATTAATGTAGTCAGGGTTATCAAGAACGTTGTCATCAATCATAATGGTTGGACAATTACCGCTCATATCACCGGTTAAGTCACCAACAAGAAGTGTTTCGCCACCATCATTTGAGTAAGCACCAGGACGGGTATGTGGGTTACGGTAATAAAAACCACCGCGTACATCACGCTCTGAGTAGTTACCAAACATATAAAATTGAGAGTCGTTAGTTAGCTCTAAACCAACATTACCAAAGATAGAGATGTCGTCATCTACCTCAGGTGCACCCCATACTTGGGTGATTGGGGCAATGTCTGGAACGCCTGCAGCATCAAGTGCTGTGGCATCGGCTCTTTGTACAGAACGGCTGGTCGCATCGGCTGTTTTGTACTGAAAACTTAAATTTGCAAAACCGCTATCGGTAAATGGTAAGCCCACATTACCTGAAATTTGGGTTGTATCACCATCGCCTTCGTAATATTCACCCTTACGAACTTCGAATGACCCGCCTTCTGAGGCATCTTTAAGTTGGAAGTTTAAAACCCCAGCAATCGCATCAGAACCATATTGTGCAGCAGCACCATCGCGAAGTACTTCTACTTGTTTCAGTGCAATACTTGGAATAACTGAAATGTCGGCACCTTGAGCACCATCATTAATACCACCACCTAAAAAGGCAATAACAGAGGCACGATGACGACGTTTACCGTTAAGTAAAATTAGTGTGCTATCAGAAGGAAGTCCGCGCAAGTTTGCAGGGCGTACTAATGAAGCGGCATCACTGATTGGCATTGAGTGAACGTTTAAAGAAGGAATAGCCCCTTTTAACAGCTCTAGCATATCTGTGTTGCCCGACTTGCTAAGCTCTTCGCCACCGATAATGTCAATAGGAACAGGTGAGTCACCAATAGAGCGAGGCGCAGAGCGCGTACCAACTACGGCGATTTTTTCTACATTTTTGTTTACTTTAACTTCGGTTTGCTCTTCTTGAGCAATTGCTGAACCAGAAACAAATAAGCCTGCGGCTGTTGTTGCTAGAGCAAATTTGATCGCCTGTTGAAGCGCATTGCTTTTTAATTTCATTCTAAATATCCCCAGTTAGAATTGATTTGTATAGTCTATTTACTGACTTATTATTGTGGACATTTCACATTCAATGGGGAGCAAATATTGCTAACTCACTCCTAAAAGCTTAATTAATTAAGCGCACCTCCTGTGAGTCCTCGAAATAGACTATAGATAAAAAAGCTAAAGAGGGCAATGGCTAATTAACTAGTATTTAACAAGTTGAAACAAATGGTTTATCTAAAAATAACGCAGAGTTAATCACAACTAGGGCGAGAAAAGGGGGTAAAAACAGACATTGATACATAATTACTAACTAAATAAGCTATTTTAGTTATTTTCTATTATTGAATTAAATTGACTTACTGTTGACATTTTCACCATGGTGTTTTTTCCACGCAGCCAGCTTTTCTTTATATTCATCCCACACGCAAGGGCAGCAACTGCCGCCGCCACAGCACTCATCAGATTTTGGTCTTTCGGGTTTAGTACTAGGGATGTTTTTTTGCATTTTTTTATTACAAAAGTGGAAAAAAGGACGCTTAGAATAAATGATTGAATAAAGGGTGTAAATTATTCTTTGTGAACTTAGAACGCTGTGTGAGAATACAGGCTATGCGATTATATAAAGTCATTCATCGTGCACCCTGGCGGGTTGCTAAAATAAGTAAAAAGCGACAACAACTACGCTTTCGTCGTGCTATGGTCGCGCTTAAAATAGCTCTAGCCCAAGAAAGGCAAGAGACCAAAGAAATGCTAATAATTTATAGGCGTTATACCCAAGGGCAAACAAACAAAGCAGAACTAAAACGCGCCAACGAGCAGTTTGTAGATATATTAAAAGGATTAGGACTAGGCGTTTTTGCGTTATTGCCGTTTGCACCATTAACTATTCCACTGGTTGTTAAACTAGGGCAGTTAGTGGGTGTTGATGTATTGCCAAGTTCTTTTAGTATGAATAAGCCTATTAAAGAAATTGATCAACAGATTGCTCAACAAAGCCAACAGCAAGACTCAACTCCCTCAAAGAAGAAGTAAGCTAGCAGAGCATAATTAGCTATACCTTTTAACAGTGCTTATTGTTATGCTAAGGCATCATTTTCTATTATGTGAGTCATTAATGAGCGCTTTACTTCGTCATACCTCTTCAGGAATTCCTCTATCTTTTATTGTTAAAAATGAATTAACAGACTGGCTTACTCAGCAACCAAGCTTTGTGCAGCAGTGGCTAGCAAACACAGATTTTGAAAAATCAGGACTCGCACTAGTACCAAACCCAGAAACGGGTGAACTAAGTCAGGTATTTTGTGTAATGCAAAGCACTGATGATTTTTGGGCTGCTGGCGAGCTTGCCAGTAAATTACCTAAAGGCTGCTATCAAATTCAAGATGATGAGTCTTTAGTTGCTCAACTTGCTTTAGGCTTTGTGTTAGGTGGTTATGAGTTTAGTGAATACAAACAAAAAGCCACCGCTAAAGCTCAGCTTGGTATTGCTGATAAAACATTATATGAACAAGTAAAACAACAAGCGGATGCCATTAATTTAGCACGCGATTTAGTTAATACCCCAGCTGCCGATATGATGCCGCAGCACTTATCGCAAGTTATGAGCGATTTAGCTGATACATTTGACGGCGAGTTTACCCAATGGGTAGGCGATGAGTTATTAGAGCAAAATTACCCAACTATTCACATGGTAGGGCGCGCGAGTGAAAATAAACCACGATTACTTGACTTGAAATGGGGGGCAGTCGATGCGCCACAAATTACGTTAGTCGGTAAAGGCGTGTGTTTTGATTCCGGTGGACTGGATTTAAAGCCCAGTTCAGGCATGCGCAACATGAAAAAAGACATGGGTGGGGCCGCGCATGTTATTGCCCTGGCTCAGCTAATTATGGCCGCTAACTTACCAATACGCCTTCGTGTTTTAGTGCCTGCGGTTGAAAATGCTGTTTCGCGTAATGCATTTCGCCCTGGCGATGTAGTAAAAACCCGTAAAGGTATTATGGTCGAAATAGACAATACCGATGCAGAAGGGCGATTAGTACTGTGTGATGCTTTAAGCGAAGCACAAAACGATGATCCTGAATTAATCATAGATTTTGCTACATTAACCGGTGCGTGCCGCGTTGCTTTAGGGACAGAGCTACCAGGTTTTTTCTCAACGGATCGCGCTGTCGCAAATGCCATTATGGACTCGGGAATACAAGTTAACGACCCTGTTTGGCAATTGCCGTTATTCGAGCAATACAAACCATTTTTGAAAAGCGATGTGGCTGATATGGCTAACTGTGCAAGTACGCCATTTGGTGGTGCAATAACCGCTGCACTTTATTTAAAAGAGTTTGTAGAGCCAAACACACCATGGGTTCATTTTGATGTAATGGCATGGAACTTACGAGCATTACCAGGGCGTCCAGCTGGTGGTGAGGCACTGGGTATTCGTGCAGTATTTACTTACCTACAAAATCGATTTAACTAAATTAAATATACCTTGAGTTATTAGATGTTAAAGTGCATATAACTCAAGGGGTAAGCCATCTGGATCGGCAAAAAGGTGAATTTTTTGCCGGTTATTTCATCTTCTCTAATATTTTCGACGATGACATTGTGTGACTCTAAATAATGTTTAGCAGTATTAATACACCCAACTTTAAATGCTAAATGTCTAAGTCCTTGTGCTTCGGGGTAGCTTGGTCTACTTGGCGCATCATTAAACGAAAATAATTCTAACTGACTACCATCAGGTAAAGCTAAATCGAGTTTGTAAGACTGACGCTGTGCACGATAATGCTCATTAATAATCGTGAGTTTTAATATTTCACTATAAAAATGTTTAGAGCGAGGGTAATTACTGCAAATAATGGCTACATGATGAATGCCTAATAGCTGCATATAAATTTTCCTTAAAAAGCAAAAAGCGCACTGAAAGCAGTGCGCTGTTTATAAATACATATTTGCTTGGTGTAATATTAGCTTTTAGCTAGGCTCTGCGTCTTTACAGGCTTTTACAGCTGGTGCAACAAGCTCTAAACCTGTTTTATCACACGGTGGAAGTTTAGCATCGCTAACAGCAATGGGTGTTACTCGCTCGCCCCATTTGATATAGCTTGCCGCCCACGTTAGGCCTGCTCCAAATGCAGCCGACATAATATTGGCATGCGGCTTAATTAAACCTTGCTCAACGGCCTCACACAGCGCAATGGCAATCGTTGCAGCAGAGGTATTACCGTATTCGCCAATGTTTACCATTACTTTGCTGTCTTCAACCTTTAAACGGTGTTGAATTGCTTGAATAATGCGTAAGTTAGCTTGATGCGGAACTAGTACATCGATATCGTCTAACTTGAGGTTGGCTTGTTCAAGCACATCGTCACAGGCTTCACTCATGCCTTTAACGGCACGTTTAAATATTTCACGCCCTTCAAATAAAAGGTCTGATGGGCCAATTGGCTCATATTTATTTAAATCACTGCCAAAATTAGTAATGTGTAAAATATCACGATCTTCGCTGTCACAGCCGGTTTTAGTCCCTAGTAATCCAGCAGGTGTTTCTGCTGCTTCAAGCACAACGGCACCGGCACCATCACCAAATAAAACGGCACTGTCGCGTCGTGCCCAGTTTACGTACCACGTCATGCGTTCAGCGGCAATAACTACGGCTTTTTTGATCATCCCAGCCTGTATTTGCGCTGTCGCAGCTTGTAAAGCATATAAAAAACCAGAACATGCTGCGTTAGTGTCCATGGCTGCAGCGCCTGTGGCACCTATATTTTTTTGTACTAATGAGGCGGTGTTTGCCACTACAGTTGACGGTGTGCATGTTGCTAAAATAACTAAATCGATATCTTTTGCATCTATGCCTGCACATGCAATGGCGTGCTTTGCAGCCACACTGGCAAGCTCGGCAGTACTAACATGGCTAACTCTGCGAGACTTAATACCGGTACGTGTGGTGATCCACTCATCGGTGGTATCTACAATTTCACTTATTTCGTCGTTGCTGATGCTGGCTGGTGGAATGCATTTACCCCAACCAGTGATATGTGCGTAAGGCATAGTGTGTTCTCTTAATAGTGGTATGACGTGTTCGTCTAATGAATACGTTATAACAAAAATTAGCTGTTAACACTAGTTTATAGCATGGTTTGCATAGTAATTACTGCTATTTTACGGACTATTTGCTGCATTTTTGTTTAAAGGTAAGTGGCTTGTTTTTATTGTGTTAATCAAATGATTTTAATGATTCTGTGTGTTTTACACGATAGCTCATAGGCCTTATACACATATTAGAATACGAACGCTTTGTTGACTATATATGCTTGAGTGCGGCTGAGTGAGCAGCTAATATGAGGCGCATATTATGGAATCATTACTGTAAAAAGCATTATTTATAATGGATAACAAAGCAGTGTATATTCAAACAGGTGAACCTTATTGTGTTAATAAAAACCGACCCGGCTATTAGCCGATTATTAATGCTGCGCAGTGGTGCCATTGTTGTCCAGCTTATTGCGGTACTCAGTGTTTATTTTTTACTAGAACACCAAATTGCACTTATGCCGCTGTTAGGGGTTATTGCTGTTGAGGCGGTTTTTCAGTTAGCCAGTGTCTTTGCCTACCGACAGGTAAGCCAAGCAAAGCCCGCTGGTATGTTGATGCAACTGACCGCAGACGTGCTTTTTTTAACTATTTTGTTGTCTTTAAGCGGTGGCGCAACTAACGCATTTGTGTCGTTACTATTACTACCTATTATGATAGCCGCAATAACATTGGGTGCTCGAGGGCTTGCCTATATTGCTGTGTTGGCCATTGCCGCCTACAGTTTATTATTAATTAAAATGCCCGAACACAGTATGCACCAAATAAATATGAGCGGTCATTTTATTAGTATGTGGATTAATTTTGTTCTAAGTGCCTGTGTGATAGCCTTAGTTATAGGGGCTATGAACCGTGCTTTACAGCAGCGTGAGCGAACTATTTCGAAGGTTAGAGAAAAACAGCTGCGCAGTGAACAACTGGTTATCCTCGATGGCGCAGCGGCGCAAATTACTCATCAATTAGCAACACCGATTGCTAATTTACAATTATTGTTTGAAGAACTTTTAGAAGAGCATCCCAATAATGATGTCATTCAGCAAATGCGAATACCGCTGTCGCAGTGTCGCACTCAGCTGGATGATTTTAGAATGCTCTCAGTGCAGCTTCGTAATAAACAAACTCAAGTACCGATTGAGGCTAAGCAGCTGCAAGCAAAGTTGAATGATACCCTATTATTACACTACCCAGATCAGCAAATAATTTGGCTTAATGAGGCACCCGAAGCCACTTTACAAAGTGATGCTATGCTGTTTCCTGCAATTTTAAATTTATTACAAAATGCGGTTCTTGCTAATCAAAAACACGCTCAAATGCAATTAGAATTGAGTTGGCAACAGCCGGATGTACAAAGTATTGCTTTCGTTGTTCGGGACTTTGGCGCTGGTTTTTCACCCTCGCAATTAGCTGAATTAGGTGGGCAGCTCATGCCGAGCGAGCAAGGCATGGGAATAGCGGTTATGTTATCAAACGCCACCTTTGAGCGGTTAAACGGCTCGTTGACGGTATATAATCACCCCGAAGGCGGGGCGGTTGCAAAAGTAACTTTGCCACTATTAACAGCAGGGACAAAAGCATGAAGCTACTTATTATTGAGGATGATATCAATTTAGCAGCGACGTTGGCGCGGCGGTTAACTAAATACGGGTTTAATTGCGAGATCGCACATAATCACACTGATGCACTTCTAAAGGCTCGCCAGCAACAGCCTGACTGTATTTTATTAGATATGAAGCTGGCTGATGAGAATGGACTGACGCTGATTGCACCGCTGCGCCATTTACTCACACATGCTCATATTGTATTGCTGACTGGCTTTGCAAGTATAGCAACGGCGGTTGAGGCGATGCGCTTAGGCGCTAATGACTATTTGACCAAACCAGTTGATATGGCAAGTTTATTAAAAGCACTTAAGGTAGAGCTGGTAAGTACGACAGTAACCGAAATTTCTGAAGGGGTTATGTCGCCCGAGCGTCTAGAGTGGGAGCATATTCAGCATGTTTTACACAGTAATAACGGTAATGTATCAATGACTGCAAGGCAGCTAAATATGCATAGGCGGACACTGCAGCGTAAATTACAAAAAAAACCAGTGCAGCAATAATGCAAAACCAAAGAATTATTTTATTCGATGCGCAATGTAAGCTGTGTAGTGCATGGTGCAATTTTGTTATAGCTCACGATCCTAGCATAAAATTTAAATTGTGCAGCGTGCAATCGCCAGCAGGGCAAGCATTACTTGCTCAATTTGGTTTTTCGACCACCGATTTTACTTCGATGGTATATATAGAAGGACAAAAACCCTATACCCGAAGCCAAGCCGTTTTTCGTATATTCAGTCAATTAGGGTATCCGTGGAAGTTGCTTAGCGTATTTAAGTTATTACCGCGAAAAGTGACAGATTGGTTTTATAACAAAGTAGCTAAAAACCGTTATACATTATTTGGCAAATACCAATACTGTCGAATTCCTCATCAAAAAGATAAAGATCACTACTTATAGCCACACTTTTAGCAAGTGCTCGATCACTAAGGCTGTGCTAAAATCGCGGCGTTAGATTACTAGTAAATAGGTTTTAAGGGCTTTTTCATGGCAAATACAGCGCACGCACTGCATATTTTAGTGAAACACAAAGAAATTGCAGAAGATATCATTAAGCAATTAGGCAAAGGCGCAAAGTTTCAAACCTTAGCTAAAAAGTATTCGTCATGCCCGTCGGGCAAAAAGGGCGGAGATTTAGGTGAGTTTAGACGCGGCCAAATGGTACCGCAGTTTGATAAAATCGCTTTTAGCGGCGCAATTTTAGAACCGCATTTAGTAAAAACAAAATTTGGCTGGCATGTTATTAAGGTGCTTTATCGTACTTAAATAACCTCATTTAGCCTTAAAATACAACCCCTTTATTAGTAGTTATACTGCAATTTAATTTGTCTGCTACAATGTTTGTCATTGAACCGCTCATTTTTATATGGGATTTATTTAAAAACGGCGTTGTTAGTCCATTCGATAGTAGGAGCTAAGAATGAAGCTATGCTTATTTTTCAGTCGTATTTTAATTTTATTGGGGTTGCTTTTTAGTTCAATTAATAATGCTTATAGTGCACAAGAAGATATAGTGCTTGTACTGGCAAAGCCAAATGCACCATTTACCCAAAAAAATAGCTATATCACAACCTTATTAAAAAAAGCTTTTGCAGAAGTGGGGACTACGTTAAGCTTTTCTTATACAGATAAGCCAATGAATAATAAGCGTATTTTAGAAAGTTTGAACAAGAATTCAGAGATAACTCTAGCTTGGTTAAGCTTGGCAGAATCTCAAACAAATAACCTTTTATATACAAGTTATCCAATTTACCGAGGCCTTCATGCGAAGCGTCTCCTGATGATTAAAAAAGACCGCTTAGCCGACTTTGCAAAAATAAATAGCTTAGAACAACTTAAACCGCTGATCGCGCTTCAGCAGCAAAGTTGGTCTGATTATTATGTGTTAAAGAAAAATGGATTAACTGTTAACGGAGAGCTTGATTACTTTGGAATGCTCAAAGCGTTAGATGAAGGCTTAGGAGATTACTTCCCTCGCTCAGTTACGGCAATTCAAGCCGAAATAAACAAATATTCACAATACGACTTTGTGATCGAACCAAACATAATGCTGCAATACACTAGTCAGTATTATTTTTATTCTAACAAAGAAAATAAACACATTATTGAGTTATTACAAAAAGGCCTTGATAAATTAGCGCAAAAAGGCGAGCTTAATGCGCTATATGAGCAATTTTATGGGTATATTGAGAAAGATAACCACCTTAAAAAACGGCTTGTATTCAAATTGAATAACTAATTACTACTTTTAAAGTAGGGTTTTTATTGCTGAGCCTCTTCTTCACTTATTTGCTTAAGTGCTTGAATAAACGACTCACTCGGCTGCCCACCAGTAAGAGCATACTTATCATTTATAATGAAAGTAGGCACTGAAGTAATACCCATTTGCTTAAAGTTATTTTGCTCTTCGCGAACCGCTTGTACGTATTTATCTGAGTGTAAAATATCACGGGCTGTGTCTTTGTTAAGGCCCACACTTTCTACCACATCCAGTAATGCATCTTCTTGATTTAAATATTTTAAATCGGTGAAGTGTGCTTCAAAAAACGCCAATTTCAGCTCAGTTTGCTTGCCTTCTTCACGCGCCCACATTAGCAAGCGGTGTAGATCAAAGCTGTTGATCATGATGCGTTTACCGTCAAAATTAAAGGTAAAGCCAGCTCGTTCACCCGCATCCGCCATATTTTGACGATTTCGCGCGCTTTCTTCTTCGGTTAAGCTGTATTTTTGCTGCAAATGCTCGTTTAAGTCTTGTCCTTCAAGTGGCATATCTGGATTAAGCTCAAAAGGGTGCCAAGTAATATCCGCACTCATTTCTTCTTTTAGCTCGGTCAATGCGGTTTCTAGGTTCTTGTAACCGATAATACACCATGGGCACATTACGTCTGAGACGATATCAATTTTTAAGTTTTTCATAGGGATCCTTGAAGGATTGCTTAGTAATAACAATGGATATTGGGATGAAGTCTACATTATCAATCATTGAACACAAAAAGAGCAGCGAAGGTGCTGCTCTTTTTACATATTAGCTGTTTAAGCCAAACGGGTCGTCAATGCTATGACTCGGTTGAGTAAACCAGCGCGGGCCATCATCTGTCATGTAAAAGTGATCTTCTAATCTCACCCCAAACTCATCTGGAATAACCAGCATAGGTTCGTTACTAAAACACATGCCTGTGGCAAGCGGGGTTTTATCACCGCCCACTAGGTATGGCCATTCGTGAATGTCTAAGCCAATACCATGGCCTGTACGGTGTGGGCAACCTGGTGTTTGATACTCAGGCCCTAAATCTTGTGCTGCTAAGTAGCTGCGAGCGGCTTGATCAACCGATTCACAGGTTTCGCCAAGGGCTGCTTGATTGAAAGCTGCTAACTGTGCCGCTTTTTCAAAATCCCAAAATAGGCGTTGGCGGCTGGTGGCTTCACCAAATACATAAGTACGGGTAATATCAGAAAGGTAATCGTGCACTTTACATCCAGTATCGATAAGTACCATGTCGCCTTTTTTCAAAATTTGTGGGTCTTTTACACCATGTGGGAATGAGGTGGCAAGGCCAAACAATACAATACAGAAGTAATTGCCCGGTGCACCTACTTTTTGATGGGCTTTTTTTATAAACTCTTCGACTTCTATCGTGCTAATACCTTCATAAAGCATGCTCGCTGTAGCCTGATGAACCGCTAAGGTCATATCCATGGCGCATTGCATTAATGCTAATTCATTGGCTGATTTATGCATTCGACAATGCGCAGTGACAGGTTGTGCGTTAACTAATTTTAACCCTGAACTGGCTTTATTGATACCATCAAAAATAAAAAACTGTGCGCTCTCATCAATACCAACGGTAGCGGTGTCGCTAATATTAAGCTGCTTAAGCACTTTAACGAATAGATCAAACGGGCTTTCATGCTCTTGCCAGCCGTGTATGGGGCCATCAATAACCTTAAAGCCATTTAAAGAGCCAATTTCAAAATGTGGAGCAATGTATTGCACATCACCTACGGCAGGTAAAATAGCGCCAACAAGTCGTTCACTGGCATACCATTTCATTCCGGTAAAATAGGTTAGGTTGGTACCTGCGTTTAAATATATGGCATCAATGTTGTTCGCTTGCATATAAGCTTGCGCTTTGGCCATACGCGCTAAATACTCATCGGCCTGAATTGGCGTTACTGAGTGGGTCATATTACTTAAACTAGCAAGTGCTTGCTCGGGTGTGTGAGTACCAATACCAACTGTGGTCATACATTTCTCCTACAAAATTTTGCATAGTGTGTAGGTTTAACAGTTTAATTTCAAATTAATTGCGATTAGTAAGTAGCGCAGTGTGTGAATAAATAAAGAAATTAGCCTACCAATTCGGTAGGCTTGAGGTTATTTTTTTGCATAGGGTAAGCGATTAAGCTTGTTTGCCGTGTGGTAGCTATCTAATCCGGTTACTGCAACCGTATCAATGGCTTGTAAATCTAAAAAACCATCACTTTGGAGTGCTGATTCATCCACATATACATCCATTATTTCACCAATAACCAATTCGGTACCATTGACCGCTAAATGTTGGTTCTCAACAAATTTTACCGCGTATTTGAGTCGACTTTGCGCAACAAAGGGGGCGTTAAACTCGTTTAAGTATTCTTTAGTCAAGTTGGTTGCATCAAACTCGCACTCGTCTTTGCTATAGCGGGCAGAGGTTTGGTGTGCCTGCTGGTAAATATCACTATTTACTTGGTTTATAGTATAAACGCCCGTTTCTATAATATTTTCGAATGTATGCCTTGGTACACTGTGCGGGCGCATTATCATGCCTACTAGCGGCGGGTGTGCGCCCAAATGAATAACCGAACTAACAATGGCTAAATTGGTATTGCCTTGTTCATCTTGCGTGCCAATTAGGTTGGCACTTTTAAATCCTGACAGCGAATTTATAAAGTGTGTGCGTGTGTGTTTTTCAAGTGCGGCTATGCGGTCTTTGGAAAAATGCATGTGTTGATTCCTTACCATTTTATGGTGTTTCCTTGCCAATCTAGGTAGGCAGGTTCGCCGTTAAGTTCTAATTGGGGATTATCGTAAGTAAATTTGAATAATTGTTGGGCAACAAACTCAGGGGTAAATAGTTTATCGGCAGGTACATTTTTTTGAAATGGCTTAGATAGCTCAGTATCTGTGGTACCTGGGTGAAATAAGACTAGTTTAGTGTTTTTAGCACGACGAGCAAGCTCAATAGCGGCTGTTTTAAATAGCATATTAAGTGCTGATTTTGATGCGCGATAGGTGTACCAGCCACCCAATTTATTGTCGTTAATACTACCTACACGAGCACTTAAAGCGGTAATTGTGCAATGAACTTTGTGGTTAAGTAATGGCATTATGCTTTGCATGCATAGCAGGGGGACAAGCGTATTAGAGTGCATAAGCTGCATAAAATAATCACTATTGATGTCCTCGAGTTTTTTTTCAGGCATGTGCTGGTTGTTGTGTAATTGACCATTAAATATAATCACCTGAGCAAGCTCAACCTGCTGAGACTTTAGCGAGTCTGTAAGCTCACTCAAGCTTTGCACTGAATAGTCGCTATGAAAATAGGTTACACTTTTATCACTGTGATTAATATTCGATGAGCTAACACAAATGATATTAAATTGTGTTGCTTGTTGGCTTAAGTGATTAACGTAAGATTGAGCAATGGCGCTACTGGCGCCAAATAAAATCACTGTTTTCATTTTCCACCTTTGGTTTTGATATTGCATTGACCTGAATTGCACTGTGCATTAGGCATTAAAAAACGGCTAATGTGATGACGGTACTTAGCAAAAAAAGTATAAGCATGATCGGCAAAAAAACGAATGACGGGTAAACGAATAATTTTAAGCCAAGGGTATTTGCCAACAGTCCGCCAGGCTTGATAAGTAACGTCTAAGCCGTAAATCATCTGCCCATTATCAGTTTGGGCATGCAGTATATTCATGGCGTGTTGCTTATCGATTGCAGGAAAACGCTCACTAAAGTCATTAGCATTTAAATCTTCGAGTGTAACTTTATGATCAACATCGGCACGTTTTAAATGCTGCATCTCTGCATTGCAAAGGGGGCAATTACCATCGTAAAAAATGATCATGTCATCGCTTTGTGGTTATTTTACATATGCTTTTTTACGACCTGCCAGTGCAAATGGATCTATTAAATAAGTAAACATAATGATATTAATAGGTCTCAAAGAAACAAAGGAGAGCTAAAAATGAGTGAACAATATGCCGCCTTGCGAGGTAATGTAAATTTACTTGGGCAATTATTAGGACAAACTATTAAAGATGCTCAGGGACAAGATATTTTAGATAAAGTAGAAGAAATTAGGGCTTTATCAAAATCATCTCGCAGTGGCAATGAAGCCGATCGTAAAGCGCTTATAGATGTACTGCATGCGCTTAGTGATGAAGAGCTTTTACCGGTTGCCCGTTCATTTAATCATTTTTTAAACTTAGCGAATGTTGCAGAGCAGTTTCATACCGTATCACGTTTTAATGATGTTGGTTTTTGCCAACTAAATCCTCTCACTCAAACATTAAAAACGTTAGCAGCAAAAGCCGAACAAGGTCAGCTTAATCATAACCATTTAGCCGATACCCTCTCAAAACTCCACATAAACTTAGTACTTACAGCACACCCAACCGAGGTGACTCGCCGTACTATTATTAATAAACACGTTGAGCTTAGCGATTGTTTAGCGTCGCTTGAGCGTACCGACAACCTTGCGCAAGAACGCGAAGCAATATTAAACCGTATTGCGCAGTTAATTAGCCAAGCATGGCATACTGACGATATTCGTCGTTCACGCCCAAGCCCTGTCGATGAAGCTAAATGGGGCTATGCAGTTATTGAAAACAGTTTGTGGGAAGCGGTGCCTCGTTTTTTACGTGAGTTTAGCCAGCATGTAAAACAGCATTTAAGCTTAGAATTGCCTGCAGATTACAGCCCGATAGAATTTACTTCATGGATGGGCGGAGACCGTGATGGTAATCCGTTTGTAACCGCCGAAGTAACCAAGCAAGTGCTCGACCATGGCCGTTGGATGGCACTGGATTTATACCAGCGTGATTTAGAAACACTCTGTGCTGAACTTTCAATGTCGGATGCCAGCGATGAGCTTATTAAGCTGGCAGGGCAAGAGTTTGAACCGTATAGGGCTGTTTTGAAAGAAGTTAAAAATCAAGTTGCAGAAACGGTGATGCATTTAAGCGCTAAAATTAAAAATAAGCGCACTGAGTCGCAAGATTTAATCACCGATATCAACCAAATTAAACATCCTATTGAGGCATGTTATCGTTCATTATTAAAATGCAACATGCAAGTGGTGGCCGATGGCTTATTACTGGATATGATCCACCGAGTAAATAGCTTTGGACTGCGTTTGGCAAAACTGGATGTGCGCCAAGATTCGTCAAGGCACAGTGATGTATTTTCTGAACTAACTCGTTACTTAGGTATTGGTGACTACAATCAATGGCAAGAGCAAGATAAACAGGCTTTTTTACTTGCTGAGCTTAACTCTCGTCGCCCGCTTATTCCTAAGCATTGGCAACCTAGCCCTGATGTACAAGAGGTACTCGACACCTTTGATGTCATTGCACAGCAAGATGCAAAAACCTTTGGTTTATATATTATTTCTATGGCCCGAACCGCTTCTGATATTTTAGCGGTGCAGCTATTACTTAAAGAGTCAGGCTGCGGTTTTGAGCTCCCTGTGGCGCCATTATTTGAGACCTTAGATGATTTAAATGATGGTCATAATGTTATTACTACATTGCTTAATAATGAGTGGTACCGAGGTCATATTAAAAATACTCAAAATGTGATGATTGGTTATTCAGACTCAGCCAAAGATGCCGGTATGATGGCTGCTGGCTGGGCACAATATGAGGCAATGGACAAATTAGTGCAACTGGCGGATGAACGCGGTATTGAGCTGGTTTTATTTCATGGTCGTGGTGGAACGGTTGGTCGAGGCGGTGCACCTGCAGCGCAAGCCTTGCATTCGCAGCCACCGGGTTCACTCAAAGGGGGCCTGAGGGTGACAGAGCAAGGCGAAATGATCCGCTTTAAATTTGGCTTACCCAATGTGGCATTGCAAAGCTTAAACATATACGCGGGGGCGGTGCTGCAAAGTAACTTATTACCACCGCCAGAGCCCAAAGATGAATGGCGCGAAGTGATGGCATTAATTAGTGATGTATCGTGTGAGCACTATCGCAATGTGGTACGCCACGATGAAAACTTTGTACCTTACTTTAGAATGGCAACACCAGAATTGGAGCTATCTAAATTACCGTTAGGTTCAAGGCCCGCTAAACGTAACCCGAATGGTGGGGTAGAGAGCTTACGTGCTATTCCGTGGATATTTGCGTGGAGTCAAAACCGTTTAATGCTGCCTGCATGGTTAGGCGCACTAAGCGGGCTTAAAGCGGCGCTTGAAAAATATGGCATTGAAACCTTAAGTGAAATGAGTTTGCAATGGCCGTTCTTTAGAGCCCGTTTAGAAATGCTAGAAATGGTATTTAGTAAAGCGGATAGCTGGCTAAGTGAGCACTACGACAATGCGCTGGTGGAAGACATGTACAAGCCTTTAGGTGTGGCTTTACGTGATGAGCTTGGTGAGGCGATAACCTTGGTGCAATCATTAAGCCCACAAAAAAGTCTATTAGCCGATCAACCTTGGATCAAAGAGTCTATTGGGCTTAGAAATCCATACACCGATCCACTTAACGTGTTACAGGTTGAGTTATTACGTCGCTCTCGTGGCGATGATAAAGGTAATGAAAGCGATATAGATAATGCCTTAATGATCACCATGACGGGGATTGCAGCGGGTATGCGAAATACAGGTTAATTTTTATTTTAATAAAACAAAAAAAGGGAACACGCGACGTGTTCCCTTTTTTTACGTTGAATAGGCTGGTATTTAGTTTGCCAACCTTTTACACTACTTAGCCATTGAACAAATAAAAACTATTATGGCTTCAGCAACTTTTAAAGTGCAACATAATACAGCACTTAGCAATTCACACATCTCATTAAACGTAGCGCAAACGCAAGCACTACGTAGTCAATTAAAAACTCAACGCGGTATTTTACATTCAAGCGATATTAAAGCGCTTTGCACCGAACTTAATGTCAGCGAAGATACTTTATTGCAAGGCTTAGTGCCTATGGCTTCTGAGTTTTCAGTTGCACCAATTTCTCAATTTCATGTCGGCGCAATTGTAAAAGGGCTTGATTCACAAGAAAATACCACTTTTTACTTTGGTGCCAATGCGGAGTTTGATCATCAAGCACTTAGTTTAGTAGTGCATGGTGAGCAATCAGCAATTAATAATGCCTGGTTAAATGGCGCTAAGAAAGTGCTAAAAATAGCGATAAGTGATGTCCCATGTGGGTACTGTCGTCAATTTATGAATGAACTGGCTGATGCTAAAGAACTTGATATTTTATTGCCAGCACAAAACTTTAAATTAGCAGAGCTGTTACCGCATTCATTTGGACCAACTGATTTAGGTAATGAGCACAGCTTATTTAATCCGGCAGAGCAAACTAATCGCTTTAAAGAGACAGAGCTTGATGAGAAGTTGATGAGCTATGCTTTAGCGGCTTATGTGCCTTACAGCCAAAATTACAGTGCAGTTAAAATAAGTACGTTTGAAAACGGTGATTTTTACGGTAGTTATGCTGAAAATGCAGCGTATAGCCCGAGCTTATCGCCATTGCAAAGCGCAGTGAGCCAGCTATTTTTAGCAGGGCTAAGCTTTGATAAGCAAACAGTAAAATCAATTACTTTATTAGAAACTGCCGGTCATGAAAACCAATCAGGGGTGGCAAAAGCAGTGTTAGCAAGCTTTACTGGCTTGCCAACACTTGAGGTGATTAGCGCAACATTAGCCAAGTAACACTTTAGCGGCTTCAAGTACCACGGCAACAGATTTTTTCTCAATCTCGCCGTGGTCTACGTTTGGAATTTCTTGACGTGTTCTATTTACCAATACACCTGCAACACAAGCGGCTTGTAAGCCAAGTGCGGCACACATAGTGAATAAAGTGGCCGATTCCATTTCATAGTTCATTACGCCCAATTTTTGCCATTCTTCACAACTACCTTGTAATGACTTAGGTACATAACCAGAGTGTGTATCGTAGCGCTCTTGACCTGGGTAGAAGGTATCGCTTGAAGCGGTAATACCAATATGAAAATCAATATTGAGGTTTTCACAGGCTTTTACCATGGCTTGCGTGGCAAAAAAATCAGATACGGCAGGGTAGCACAGTGGTGCAAAGTGCTGACTCGCGCCATCTAATCGTACCGAAGCTTGACTAATTAAAATATCGCCTTCGTTAATGTGTGGCTGAATAGCACCTGTTGTGCCAATGCGAAGAAAGCTACGTACGCCTAGTTGCGCCAGTTCTTCAACCGCAATTGACGTTGAAGGGCCGCCAATACCGGTCGAACATACCACCACAGAGTGGCCATTTAATTGGCCTAAATAAACGTGAAACTCACGCGTTTGAGCAAGGCAGATTGGATTATCTAAGAACTGTGAAATACGTGCTGCACGATCTGGATCGCCTGGAACAATTGCCAGTTTTGCACCTTTTAAATCATCAATACACAGTCCTAAGTGAAATACCTTTTCCATAACTAAGCCTTTTTAATAAGAATTGTTGTCAATTTACCATGATTACGAGAAACATAAGTGAAGTACAGGACGGATGTCCGTATTGACTTAATTTGATTTATTCACCAACTCTGAATATTCAATCAATGGCAAAAATTACTTGAAAAATGAGCCAGTTGACTTGTTTGCTCAGACACTATATTCATACCTCATAGCAAACCAGTAGCTAGGCTAAACAGCCGTTAGCTATAATTTAAATTGTTTATATTCAATTGGTTAGTAAGTAGGCTTGGTTTTTAATTACCACTAACCTAAGTGAGCAAAATAAAGCGCCCTGTGATTTTAAGCATACTATGCAAATAATCTGTAATTAATTCAGCGTGCGTTGTTTTGCATAACTACTCAATAATAGACAAGATATTCAGATTGAAAAAGGGTTTACAATGAGCACACAATTTCAAGCATTTAAAGATAAAGTTGAACACTGTTTATGTGCACCTGGCGACGGTGTTTTTACGGTCAATACGGCTAAAGAACGCAAAGCAGCGCTTAGAAATAAATTATATGGGCAAACTGAAAATGTGGATGTTTTATGGCGTGACTCACTTAACGAGCTGCCTAATTCACCACACAAAGCAGTAATGCTAGGCATTAGCTCTGATTGCGGTGGTGGGATTTTACGTGGCGCTAACTGGGGGCCTTTATTTTTACGCTCAGCATTGATTGATCAACAAACACAATGTCGCTCGTTTGATTTAGGTGATGTACGTGTAATACCGCATTTATTGCACGATAAGTATTTAAATGAGGCCACTATTACCAACTGCCAAAAAGCGCTGTACGGAAATGACAATAACGATCATTATGTAAGCCCATTGTCTATTACTGAAGATGTGTGTGATAGCTTTTATGCGACATTCCAAGACAAAGGTATTTTTGGTATTGGCGGCGACCACTCAATTAGCTACCCGTTAACAAAAGCGTATTTAAAAGCCAAACGCGAGCAAGGTAAACGTACGGCAATTATTCATTTCGATGCTCACACCGACTTACTCGTAGAGCGTTTGGGCATTGACTTATGTTTTGGCTCTTGGTGCACACATATTTTGGAATTCTTACCAGCGCCGCATCATTTAATTCAATTTGGTATTCGCTCAAGTGGCAAACCTAAATCACATTGGGAAAGTACTTTTGGCGTTAAACAGCATTGGGCTGCTGAAATTATTGAGCGTGGTGCAGCTGCGGTTGCGGCTGATGCGATTGCGCAATTAAAAGCAGACAAGGTTGATGAAGTGTATGTAAGCTTTGATATTGATGCTCTTGATGCAGAGTTTGCATCAGCAACAGGCACGCCTGAAGAAAATGGCTTAACGCCACAGCACGCGCTTGATATTTTGTCAGCAATTGCTGATGAGTTTCCTATTACTGGAGCTGATATGATGGAAATAGCCCCGTTTACTGATAGCTCCTTGGTGGGTCAATCAAGCTCTGAGACAACACTTAGAGAAGGCGCTAAAATTTCAGCTTTTTTAATTAACGCAATGAATCGCTAACTTCAAAAGCTAAAAATTGGCTATTTGTAAATAACCCGCTATATTTAATTGGCTTTTATTTAAAAGTGACGTCTTAAATTTTATAGAGCGGGTTATTGTGATTAAGTGGTGTTTTGTATTATTACTCATTGTAAGCCAACACTGTGCGGCTAAACTCACTGTTGTAACAGAGAATTTTGCACCTGCGCAGTACCTTGATGCAAACAATAATTTAGTCGGTGATGCTGCCGATATAGTACGATTAGTACTTGATAGCACGGGGATTGACTATTCAATCTCAGTCAACGATTGGAGCATGGCATATAATATTGCATTGAGGGATCCCGAAACCTGTATTTTCTCAATTTCTCGCTCACCTGAACGTGAAAGTAGTTTTGTTTGGTTTGCTAAACTAGCCCAGTTCGATACTAACTTTTACTCCCTTAAAAGCAAAGGTATTGTGTTAACGAGCCTTGAACAGGCCAAACAATACAGAATTGCAGTTTTGAAAGATAACTACAGCCACCATTATCTTCTCTCCCAAGGCTTCAAAGAAAACGAAAATTTAATGCTTTTTAATAGCTTTGATAATATTTTTAAAATAATTAGAGCGCGAAGTTCCAGCATTGATTTGGTTGTAATACCTGCACAGAGAATAAATCATGAACAGTCCCACTTATTAAATGAACTACAGCTCGAGCCATTAATGCCCATCAACGTCAGCCAAGCTCCCTTATATTTTGCGTGTAACAAAAACCTACCTAATAAATTAAAGCAGCAACTTAGCAAGGCCTTTGCTTTGTATGAATCGCAACTATAAATATTAAAATATTAAGAAAATAATATTATATAAATATCAATTGCCCTGTTTATAAAAGCGGCTATAATCCAGCTGCTTTTGCTAATAAAAGCGATTATTTTGGAGTTATAAATGGGTGATTTAATCGGGATTGCATTATTAATCTTGATGAGTGCGTTATTTGCGATGTCAGAAATTTCGATTGCCGCTTCACGCAAAATAAAGTTAAGAGTTATGGCCGACGAAGGAAATGTGCAAGCGCTAGCAGTATTAAAGCTGCAAGAGCAGCCAGGTGCTTTTTTTGCCATGATCCAAATTACGCTCAATGCGATTGCCATATTAGGTGGGATTGTTGGGGAGCAGGCATTATCGCCTTACGTGCAAGAAATACTGCAGCTATTTTATCAAGGTCCGTTACTTGGACAAATTAGCTTTTTGCTATCCTTTTTAATTATTACCTCATTGTTTATATTATTTGCTGATTTGCTCCCAAAACGCTTAGCAATGATTTTACCTGAAGCTGTTGCTGTGCGAGTAGTTACAATTATGCGCTGGGTTACTTTCGCGCTTACACCACTGGTATTATTTTTTAACGGTTTAACCAATATAGTATTGCGGGTGTTCAAAGTGCCGAGTGAGCGTGAGGATATTGTTACTACTGAGGATATTGTTGCCATGATGGATGCCGGTGCTGAATATGGCAGCTTGCAACAGCAGGAATATGACTTAATTGGTAATGTATTTGATTTAGAAGCACGCTTTTTATCGAGCGTTATGTCACCTCGCGAGCAAGTGGTGTACTTTGACATTGATGAGTCGAGTGATGACATAGCTAATAAAATTATTGAGCATCCGCATAATCACTTTTTAGTGTGTAAAGGCAATTTAGATAAGCTAATTGGCACGGTAGAGTCAAAAGATATTTTACGCCAAGTGCTTAAAGGTGAAGCAGCGAATATTAACGATGACATGCTCGATAAAGATATTTTTTACTTACCAGAAACACTGAGCTTATCTGAAGCGCTAAATGCGTTTAAAACTGCCGTTCATCCTTTTGCAGTGGTGGTCAATGAATATGCGCTAGTGGTTGGGGTGGTGACAGTTAAAGATTTAATGAAAGGCTTTATGGGTGATTTAATAACGCATCAAAGTGAAGAGTTAATCATTGAGCGTGATGCTAACTCTTGGTTAGTGGATGGTTTAACACCTATTGTTGAATTAGCTAAGGTACTTGAAATAGATGAGTTCCCTGATCAAAACCATTATGAAACGGTGGCCGGGTATTTAATTTATACCATGAAGCATATTCCCAAACGTGCAGAGTTTATTTTATTTTCAGGCTTTAAATTTGAAGTAGTGGATGTAGAAGGCATTCGTATAGAGCAGTTACTTGTCTCTAGGGTAAATCCTGATAGCGAATAATAGCCGCTAAAATTAAATTATTTATTAACGGCAGCCAATGCATTTGCATTGGCTGCCTTTTTTATGGGTGTTACTGCTACAGCAAAACTATTGTTTGAGTTAATTTGGTGATAACTATAGTCAATTGTAAAAATGTGTAAATGTTGCTCAGTGGCTATTTTTAATTGTTGTACTATAGTTTAGAATGATCGTTCATTCTAAACTAAAAGGTATTTAACATGCAGCGCTCCCGCATCGCTTTTTTTGTATTTTCAGCCCTCGTTGGTTCTGTTGCTTTAAGTGGCTGCGATCAGGTAGCTGAGCAACCTAAGGCTTCTGCTCCTGCAGCGACTCCTGTTGGTGTTGTCACATTAAACAGCCAAGCAATAACACTTAAAAAAGAATTACCAGGGCGTGTAAGTGCGTTTCAAATTGCTGAAATTCGTCCTCAGGTGAGTGGAATTGTACAATCACGCTTATTTGAAGAGGGCACCCAGGTTGAGAAAGACCAAGCGCTTTACCAAATCAACCCTGACATTTTTGAAGCAGAATTAGCCGCCAGTAAAGCGGCGGTTGCTCGCGCAGAAGCCAGTATTGCCAGCAGTAAATCTAAAGCGTCTCGTTATAAAGAATTATTAGCAATTAAAGCTGTAAGCCAGCAAGACTTTGATGAAGCTGATGCCGCGTTTAAACAGGCATCTGCAGAATTATTAACGGCAAAAGCGCAATTACAAAGCGCGCAAATTAACCTTGATTATAGCCATGTTTCTTCGCCAATTAGCGGCCAAATTAGTAAATCAAGCGTTACTGTGGGCGCATTAGTTAGCGCAGGTCAAACAAGTGCGCTGGCAACGGTTACGCAGCTTGATCCTATTTATGTCGATTTAACGCAATCAAGTAATGAGTTAACTAAACTCAAAAGAGCACTGGCATCAGGTGCTTTAGGTGTCGACTCTACAACACAAACCGACGTAGAGCTAATAATGGAAGATGGTTCTGCATACCCTCATAAAGGCACATTACAGTTCTCAGAAGTCACTGTTGATCCAAGTACTGGATCGGTAACGCTACGTGCTAAATTTCCAAACCCTGAAAAGCTACTACTACCAGGTATGTATGTACGTGCTGAGGTGGTTGAAGGTGTTAAGTCAGACGCAATACTAGCGCCTCAACGTGGTGTTAGCCGAAATACTAAAGGTGAACCTACAGCTATGGTTGTTAGCAAAAACAACACAGTTGAAAGCCGTGTATTAAAAGTAGAGCGCACTTTAGGCGCTAATTGGTTGGTGAGCGAAGGCTTAGCCGATGGCGACCAATTGATTGTGGAAGGGCTACAAAAGATTCGCCCGGGTGCACCTGTTACGGCAACTGCTGTGCAGTCTTCTGCAAATAACAGCCAATAACGGAGAGTTTTATGTCACGATTTTTTATCGATAGGCCTATTTTTGCTTGGGTATTGGCGATTGTGGTTATGCTTGCGGGTATTATTGCCGTTAAAAGCCTGCCTGTTGCTCAATATCCATCTATTGCGCCGCCAGCGATTACCATTACAGCTAACTACCCTGGTGCATCTGCACGTACCTTAGAAGACTCGGTGACTCAGGTTATTGAGCAAAAAATGAAAGGCTTAGATGGCTTGTTATATATGTCATCAACCTCACAGTCGAGCGGTTCAGCAACACTGACGCTAACATTTGATGCCGAAACCGATCCAGACATTGCCCAAGTTCAAGTGCAAAATAAATTAGCGACCGCTACGCCATTATTACCTGAAGAAGTGCAGCGCCAAGGTGTGGTAGTGGCTAAATCATCATCAAGCTTTTTGCTGGTTGTTGGTTTTGTGTCGCAAGATGGCAGTATGACTAATATTGATATTGGTGACTATGTATCGTCGAACGTGCAAGACATTGTGTCGCGTGTAGATGGTGTGGGTGAAGTGGAGTTGTTTGGCTCTCAATATGCAATGCGTATTTGGCTCGATCCGGCTAAATTACAAAACTATAAGCTAACCCCGAACGATGTATCAGCGGCAATTAAAGCACAAAACGCACAGGTGTCAGCAGGTCAGCTCGGTGGTATGCCGTCACTTGCTGGGCAGCAACTTAATGCAACTGTTACTGCACAAAGTCGATTACAAACGCCAGAGCAATTTAGAGATATTTTAGTAAAAACCAACAGTGATGGGTCGGTTGTACGTTTACAAGACGTTGCTGATGTTGAACTTGGCGGTGAAAGCTACGGTGTGGTTGCTCGTTTTAATGGTAAGCCTGCATCAGGACTCGGTGTAAAGTTAGCCAGTGGTGCCAATGCGCTTGATACCGCGCAGGGAGTCAAAGATGCACTTGAAGAGCTTAAGCCGTTTTTCCCACAAGGACTTGAAGCGGTTGTGCCTTATGACACCACTCCCTTTGTTGCACTTTCAATTGAAAAAGTAGTACATACTTTAATAGAAGCCGTAGTACTAGTGTTTGTTGTTATGTACTTATTTTTACAAAACTTTAGAGCAACTATTATCCCAACCATTGCCGTACCAGTGGTACTGCTAGGTACGTTTGGCGTTCTATTTACCTTTGGGTATTCAATAAATACGCTGACTATGTTTGCTATGGTACTGGCCATTGGTTTGTTGGTCGATGACGCGATAGTGGTAGTTGAAAACGTAGAACGTTTAATGACAGAAGAAAAGCTCTCTGCGGTCGAAGCAACGCGAAAGTCTATGGACGAAATTAAGGGCGCGCTTGTGGGTATTGCCATGGTGCTGTCGGCGGTATTTATTCCTATGGCATTCTTTAGTGGCTCTACAGGGGTTATTTACCGTCAGTTTTCAATAACGCTGGTAACAGCAATGGGGTTATCGGTATTAGTGGCGCTTATTTTAACGCCTGCATTGTGTGCTACGTTATTAAAACCGAGTCATGTGCATACTGATGGTAGCTTTATAGGTCGTTTTTTCTCAGGATTCAACCGTGGTTTTGATAAAACCAATAGAGGTGCACAAGGCTTTGTTGGGCGAATGATCAAGCACTCTAAACGCTATTTGCTTAGTTATGTTTTGATTGTCGGTGGTATGGTCACTATTTTTTCAAGCTTACCCACTGCGTTTTTACCGGACGAAGACCAAGGTATTTTGTTTAGCCAAGTAATGCTGCCAGCAGGTTCTACAACAGAGCAAACGCTTGAAGTGGTTAAAAAAGTAGAAAACCATTATTTAGAAGAGCAATCTGAAGCTGTTGCCTCAATTTTCACGGTTACCGGTTTTAGTTTTGCAGGCTCAGGACAAAACTCAGCCATTGGTTTTGTGAGCTTAAAGCACTGGGATGAGCGCCAACGTGACGACTTATCAGTGGGGGCGGTTGCAGGAAAAGGCATGGGCTATTTTTCAACGATAAAAGAGGCGTTTGTATTTGCATTCCCACCTCCGGCTATTATTGAACTTGGTACTGCTAATGGCTTTAATATGTTTTTACAAGACCGGGTTGGTTTAGGTCATGATGAGCTATTAAAAGCACGTAATCAGTTATTAGGTATGGCGAGTCAAAGTCCAATACTGGCAGGTGTTCGTCCTAATGGGCAAGAAGATATGCCTGAATTACAACTGGATATTGATCTTGCAAAAGCAGAAGCCTTTGGTTTATCACAAGGTGATATTAATAGTACGCTTTCGACTGCTTGGGGTAGTAGTTATGTGAACGATTTTATCGACCGTGGCCGCGTTAAAAAGGTATATCTGCAAAGTAAGGCCGATGCGCGCATGGTGCCTGAGGATCTAAATAAATGGTATGTGCGAAATAAGAGCGGCGACATGGTGCCATTCTCCGCGTTTGCTAGTTCATATTGGTCATATGGCTCGCCTCGTCTAGAGCGCTATAACGGTTTTTCAGCTATGGAAATTCAAGGCAGTGCTGCGCCAGGTTACAGTACAGGTGAGGCCATGGATGAAATGGAGCGCTTAGTAAAGCAATTACCTAATGGTATTGCCTCTGAATGGACTGCTATTTCATACCAAGAACGTTCAAGTGGTGGCCAAGCACCGCTTCTGTATGGCCTTTCACTATTATTTGTATTTTTGTGTTTAGCAGCACTTTATGAAAGTTGGTCTATCCCATTTGCAGTAATGATGATTGTACCTCTGGGTATATTGGGTGCTGTTATGGCTGCTTTTTTAGGTAATTTATCAAATGATATTTACCTACAAGTTGGTTTATTAACCACCATAGGGCTTGCCTCTAAAAATGCGATATTAATTGTTGAATTTGCTAATCATAAAATGGATGAAGGCTTGAGCTTAGTTGATTCAGCCATTGCAGCCGTACGACTTCGTTTACGCCCTATTTTAATGACCTCAATGGCATTCATTTGTGGTGTATTACCGCTTGCAATAGCCTCAAGTGCAGGCTCGGGTGCACAAAACGCCTTAGGTATTTCAATCATTGGCGGAACACTTGCTGCTTCATCACTGGTGGTAATTTTTGTACCGTTGTTTTTTGTTTTAGTACGCAGACTGTTTTCAGGTAAAGCTAAAACCAGCTCGCAGGAGGAAGCATAATGAGTGTAAGAGCAATCAGTTTTAGTGCTTTAACTTTAGCTATTTTATCTGGATGTCAGTTAGCTCCTCAGCAAGAAGCACTTAATTTACCTGTCCCTGATGCGTATGCATCAGAGGCAGGCAAAGGGCAAGTTTCATCATTAAAATGGCAGCAGTTTTTTAATGATGAAAAACTTAAAACATTGATATCACAGAGCCTTGAGCACAATAAAGACCTGCAAATAGCAGCACTTAATGTGCAACGAGTGCGTGGTTTATATCAAATTCAAGATTCGGCTTTATATCCGTCACTTGATTTAAACGCGACGGGAAGTCGTCAACGCTTGCCAGCTGATTTATCAGCCAGTGGTCAGCCTCAAATTAGCTCTCAATATAGTGCCACGGTAGGCATGACTGCTTATGAGTTAGATTTATGGGGAAAAGTACGTAATCAATCAGAGCAAGCATTACAAACGCTTTACTCTACGCAGCTTAGTGAATATAGCATGCAGGTGTCGTTAATTTCTGAGCTGGCAAATGCGTGGCTTAATTATGCGACCGATCAACAATTACTTGCCTTGGCAGAAGAGACATTGTCATCGCAGCAAGCTTCTTTATCTTTAACGCAAAAAAGTGTTGATTTAGGGGCTGCCTCTGAGATTACGCTAGAGCAATTAAAAAGCACTGTAGCTACTGCAAAGGTTGATATTGCAAAATATCAGCGTTTATTAAAACGTGATAAAAATGCACTTGATTTATTGGTAGGTAAAACGGTGGGTCAAGACTTACTACCGACCAAAGAGTTGAATACTTTACTTGATTTACCGGCCGTACCTGTCGGCCTTCCGTCTGATTTACTAACACAGCGCCCAGATATAAAAGCGGCCGAGCACCAGTTATTTGCCGCAAATGCGAATATAGGTATTGCGCGTGCTGCGTTTTACCCAAGTATTAGTTTAACGGCCAATGCAGGGACTGCATCAGGTGATTTAAGTAACTTATTTGATGCTGGATCGGGCACGTGGAGCTTTATGCCGTCGGTAAATTTACCTATTTTTACTATGGGGCGTAACCAAGCAAATTTAGATGTCGCTAATGCAGAGCAACAAGTTGCTGTTACAACGTATCAGCAAAAAATTCAGCAAGCGTTTCGTGAAGTTGCTGACGTGCTTGCTGACAGAGAAGGTTACAATGCGCAATTAAGTGCACTTGAACAGCTACTACAAAGCCGTAAAGTAACCTACGACTTGTCACAGGCGCGATACGATAAAGGGGTCGATAGCTTTTTGCAAGTGCTCGACGCTCAGCGAACTTGGTATAGTGCAAGGCAGCAACTGATCACCGGTCAACAAGCGCTGCTTGCAAGTCAAATCAACCTGTACAAAGCTGTTGGCGGTGGGTGGCCAGTAACTGCTCCAAACGTTAAGTAAAATAGTACGCATAAAATCGGTTAGTCATCACCGGTTTTATGCGTAGCAAAGCAATATCGTTTAACGCTTACCTCTTTATTATTAAGGGGTAGGCGTTAAATATTTCGAGTTAATTGGCTCGATAATGGAGTTTTGAATGAATTCTAAAAATAAAAAACACCTTGATCCGGTGCAAGCTCAAGCGCGTCGTGAACAGGTATTAACAGCTGCTGCTGATTGTTTTCGCCGTAAAGGCTACCATGGTGCAGGTATGGCTGAAATAGCAAGAACAGCAGGCATGAGTGCTGGTCATATTTATAATTATTTTGATAGCAAAGAAGCAATAATCGAAAGTATTATTGAAAAAGATATGGAGGAAATGTTTTCTATATTTCAAGAGTTCGAAGATCAACCCGGTGATATTTTAACGGTGTTACTCGACGGCTTACATCATGGCGTACAGCGTCATATGGACACGGGCGCCTGCGTTGTTGACTTAGACATGATGGCAGAGGCCAGTAGAAATAAAAAAGTCGCTTTACTACTGCGCGAGGCGGACACGCAAGCACGTAACAGAATGCGTGACTTATTAGTGAGTGAAAGTAGTTTAATAAAATCACATTCAGAGCAAGAATTAGAGAGCCGTATTAATGTGATTTTTTCAGTGATGGCAGGATTGTTATTACGAAAAATGCTGTTTCCTGAGTTAACAGAAGAAACCGTACTTATTGCGCTGCGTCCAGCGATGAAAACATTACTTATGCCGTTTGATAAAAATTAGAACAAGAATGAGCAGAGAAAAATAAGGCTAACCTTTTTGTGGGTTAGCCTAAATGTTATTGTTAATAACGCTCTATTGACCATTGCAGAGCAATTAGAGCAATCAAGATTGAACCTGAAGGCATTAACCACTTTTGATACCAATTATAGTTTCTTAGGTAAATGAGTATGGGTAAACTAACACACAAAATACTCAACTGACCCAATTCAACACCAAGGTTAAAAGCAATTATACTTAGCAGCTGGTAGTCTTCTGACAGACCTAGTTCACCGAGGACACTAGCAAATCCCATCCCATGAAGTAACCCAAAACCAAAAGTAAGCCAGCCTAAACGTATTACTACGGGCCAAACATTATTAAGTGCTGCAAACAATACTGACATTGCAATTCCTAATTCTACCCAGCGACTATTAGGGGAGACAAGGTTCATTGCGGTAGCTGTAAGCGTAATAGAGTGTGCCAGTGTGAACGCCGTGACTATCCATGCGGTGTGTTTAATGATTTTTATTTTAGAGGTACTTCCTTGCCATGTCTTATCTCGTCGGATCAGCACGCAAGTAAGTAATAATGCGATTAAAAATAAAATATGGTCTATGCCAATCCAAATGTGCAACACGCCTTGGTAAACATATTGAGTAAAGGTTTTTAGATAGCTTGTTTGTTCAAAATTAAATGCTTGTTTTTGGCTATGATAGTCAAATATACGCGACACACCGTTGATGTTTACGATAGATTTATGGCTAGCATCGCGGTTAAAAAAAGCTGAGTATGTAAGTAAGGTTGTAGTGTTATTATCGCAATAAAAGCGAATAGGAATTTGCAAATAAGGTTGATTAAAGTGAGTATCGAGCTTAAACGGGCCTTCATTATTTAAAAGGCAGGCTTTTAAGTCTTGGGTAAAACTTATGTTTTGTTCAACAAATTGAGTAAGTGAGCTACGTTTTGCTTTTATTTCGGCCCATGTAATTTGCCCATCGTTGTTTAAATCAAGTGCTACTGCATGTTCTAGGTCAGCGATACTGATTTGCCAGTGACCAATATAGTGCGTTTTATCTATATTGTTATTTAACACGATATAACTGGTACTTAACTGGTGTGCAAAGCCATTGTTTGTAAAAGCGAACAAACATAAAGCGAAAAAACATAGATAAGGTGATCTCATAGCTTACCTCGTAGCATTGCTTGTGCATCTTTAAGTAACTGCTGATCCATACTCATCTTTGCTTGTTGCCAATTAATGTTTGCCCAGTACAATGCTTTGTCGGGGTTTGGCTGAATATTAATGTAATATTTAGCTAGATCACTGGCGTGGAAAGTATCTTGGCGAATTTCGCGTAAAGAGACTCTTTCAGCCATCATTTTTTGCCATTTTTTCCCGTGTGTTTTTAGATCTTTTTCTGCAATAGCTAGCCTAAGCAACAGCGCATCCTCTAAATTAGTATTATCGTCAACTAATGTGCTTAGGCTGTTAATAATATGCTCAGAGTTATTAAGTCTAAGCTGAATATCAGCCCATAAAACAACAAGGCTCACAGGCATATTCGATAATTTTATATGATTAATATGAGAGAGTGCTTTTTTATAGTGACCCATTCGATAACTCATTTCACTCAACACATGCTGGGTTGATAGATTTGTTTCTTTGTTATCAACTATTTTTAATAGCGATTGATAGCTTTGTTGAACATTTTTGTGTTGGCTTTGTATATCAAGCACACAGGTACTTGCAGTGAGGGTACTTACTAAACCAATTAAAGATATACAGTGTTTTGTTGCTGCTTCAAAATGCCCTTGCGTCATAAAAATATTTGCTAGTAGTAAATGGCTATTAACATGGTTAGGATCGTCATCTATTGCCTCTTTTGCAATATTTATGGCTTGTTCGAATAAATGTTCTTTTTGTAAAATACGTGCATACAGATAGCTTACTTCTGAAGTGGGGTTTTGCTGATATAGCTTTACCAAATGTGTTTTAAGGACCCCTTGTAACCGCTCAGATTGGCCTGAGAATTGACTGTTGTCGAGTAAGTTCTTTATCTCTTCAACAGAAAGAGATGCTTTTAATTTAGTGTTACTAGTTGCAATAACTGCATCATCCTTTGGTACAAAAGATGCGCCTTGTAGAGTGAGCGGCATTAAAAAGACAGCGATAAAAGTGAATGGCAAATATAAAGGTAAGTGCATTATTTTCTCCTAAAAGTTAGCCTTCCTTGGCTAGTCAGTTGATTAATTTCCGTTTGTGGGAATTAAATCACCGACATCAGTTTCAGTATTATTAAATACCCTACCATTTACCGATAATGGCTCATCTGTGGGTTCTTGATTAAATGCATCAGTGACGAATTTTGAAAATTCAACTTGCAACGCTTCAATAGTGATGCTCACTGTGGCGTTTACTGGTGAGTTAACACCATCGCTTACATCAAACATAAAGCTGTCTGAACCTGTTGTCTCTTTGTTAGGGGTGTAAGTAAAATTACCATCGCTATTTACTTCAACAGTACCTAACGTTGGCTCACTTGTTAGTGAGTAGCTCAATAAATCGCCATCTGTATCAGTGGATCTGAGCCTGTCAGAGATACTGACCTCTGTTTGAGTGGTGAGTATTACGTCACTCGTTGTAGGCGCAGAGTTGGTCATAACGGGTGGTTGATTTCTGTCATTATCGTTGCCACATGCAGCCATAATTAGGCTTGCAGAAAGTATCCAAAGATGGCGGAAATTTAAATTACGCATAAGGTCACTCCTTATTTAGAGCCTGCAAGCGGTGTTGCAAGGTAAGGGAATGTCGCATCCATCATTAATGCATTAACTGGTGCGCCATCGGTAAATGGAACAGTACCTACGTTTGCATCTTCTGGTGAACACAGTTCTAAATCAGTATCCGTACCTGCAACGGGAATAGGGTGACATAATCGGCCCATTACAACTCGAAGCGCAATATCTACAACATCATCACCAGGGCGTCGACCATTTGGAAAGCCAGCTAAATCGTTACCTGCAACACCAAAAGCTGATTGCTCCGATTGCGCAGTCGCTGCAATAGCTGTGTTTAGACGCAACATCTCTGAAGGTGTTACTGTTGCTTGCTGGTTAACCCCTGCAAAGCCAGTCAAAAAAGCAGTAATTAAATCTGTGCGCGGAAAGTTAGTTGGAGCGAGAGTTTCTAGATTAGCGCCAAGTGTCGTATTTACCGCATCTTTAAACAAGATGTTTAAAAGCTCAGGGAGTGAAGGGTGAGATACATAATCTAAAAACTGACCATCATTTTTAGGATGAGATGTTGAAAATGTATCTTTGTCTTTAATGCCAATCACCAACTCATTAACTAGCGGGTTACCTAAACGAGAAACTTGTGTTAAAGCGCCGCCATTTACTGCATTGTTTGCAAATTTAGCATTGGGATTAAGCACGCGAGCTTGAGGTAAGCTAGCTGTTGTCCACGAACCTATGACTTGGTTACCGTCGCCTACAATACAGGCTTTTGGCACTTCAACAGCAATAGAGGTAACATTTTTATCTGCAAGGTCATCATTATCGGCTGATTGTGTAATACCGCCAGGGAAACCTTCACCATCGCCTGCACCTGGCGAGCTGTCACCTTCAACAGGAACATAATTAACTAAATCAAAAGTTTTACCTAGGTTAACCACAAATGGGTCTTTACGTTGACCGACAAAAACTCTTGCCATACCTTCGCAGTTGGGAATAGCTACTTGATAGACGAACTGGTCAGCATAAGCTTTATATTCTGTCATCGAGCCAAAGGTTTTATCGCCTACATAATCAAGTGGCTTAGAAAACACGCTAGAGTTTGTAGTATGAATCGCCCCGTGTTTGCCAGAGACTCAATAACTTGAGAAACTGGAACTATGAAAAAATCAAATCGCTATACATCAGAATTTCGTGAACGTGCAATTAGGCTTGTTACCACACAACAGCATGAA
>Ga0310122_10000237_pt1 | contig 35438 bp, 40 predicted proteins | sample CB6_Bottom_1051__FD_203503 | JGI IMG/M metagenome (GOLD analysis project Ga0310122, IMG submission 203503) | Marine microbial communities from Western Arctic Ocean, Canada - CB6_Bottom_1051 | ecosystem: Environmental > Aquatic > Marine > Oceanic | place: Canada: Western Arctic Ocean | collected...
ACCAAAAATCGGCCAGGCTCACGGCGAGGTACGGGTTGCGAAAGTTGAGCATCAGGCGAAACCCCATGCAGCGTGCGACACCGCGCGCCATGTCGGTGTAGCCGCTGAAGTCAAAATAAATCTGCCAGGCAAACGCAAACGTCGCCAGTGCCAGCGCCGCCCCGCCCTGCGTTGCGACGTCGCCGTAAACGCGATCGACGTACGGGCCGAGGTAGTTTGCCAGCGCCACTTTTTTGAACAGCCCGACGAGAAACAGCGACGCGCCGTCGGAGAGGCCGGCAAGCGTCACGCGCGGACGTTTCGCGAATTGCGGCAGCAGGTTTTTCGCACGCTCAATCGGCCCGGCGACGAGCTGCGGGAAAAATGTCACGAACGCCGCGAAGCGAACGAAGCTCGGCTCGCGCGCGATGTTGCCCCGGTAAAAGTCGATCGTGTAGCTCATCGACTGAAACGTGTAAAACGAAATGCCGACCGGCAGCACGTACTCCCAGCCGGGCGGCATCAGCGCCCCGGCGGAAGGCAGTTGGCCCGCGCCGAGCCGGGCCAGAAGGGTGTTCAGGTTTTCAATCGTAAACCCGGCGTACTTGAAAAAAACCAGCACCGATAAATTGTTGATGATGCTGACGACCAGCCAGACGCGGCGGCTCCGCAGCCAATGCCCCACCGCCAACACCGCCGCAAAAAAACCGATCGCCGCCGCCAAGCCGCCCCACCCTTCCGGTGCCGTCAGCCCAACGACAACAGCGCCAACAAGTACCGCGACACTTGCGGCCAGGCGCCATCCCGGCTTGGCCAAGCGCGGGCCGCCCTCCATCCAGCCGACGATGAAGTAGTCGAGCGTGGTGGAGTAAAAAACGAGCAGCAGATAGTACGGATGCCACCAGCCGTAAAAGACCGCCGAGGCGAGCAGAATCCAGTGCAGCCAAAACCGCGTCGGGCGCAGCGCCCAAAACCCGACGATCGTTGCGATGAAAAAAATGAGAAACGTCCAAGTGTGAAAAAGCATGGCCTACTTTTTCGGGGCCGCCTTGGCCAGGAGCGACTGCACCTCGGCCGGCGTCACGCGGCGCACGCATCGGAAGCCGCAGAAGTCGGTGTAAAAACAGGCGTCGGTGTCGCCAGTGCGCTGGCCTTTGCGGAACGAGGCGCGGCACATCGAGGCAGACGCCTTCCACGAGCCGCCTTTCATCACGCGCTTGGTGTCGGCGGTGCCCTCCGCCGGGCCAAGCGGATCGCGCGCGGGACTGCGCTTGAAATAGTCCGGCTCGTAAATGTCCTGGCACCACTCGGAGACGTTGCCGTACAGGTCGTGCAACCCCCACGCGTTGGGCCGGCGGGTGCCGACGACGTGCGTGCGCTTGCCGGCGTTATCGGCGAACCAGCCGTTGGCCTTGAGCTTGGCCGCGCCGCCGAAACTGTACAGGCGTCCCGAGCCGGCACGGGCGGCGTACTCCCACTCGGCCTCGGTGGGCAACCGATAGCCGTTGGCGGTGAAGTCGCACGGCCAGCCCGGCTTGGCCTCATCATAGCACGGCGTGAGTTCCTCCATCAGCGAGCGTTCGTTGCAGTAGAGCTTGGCTTCGCGCCAGCGCACACGCTCGACCGGCTTGCGGCTGTCATCCTGCCAGCGGGAGGGGTTCGGCAACTGCGCCTTGACGAACAAGTCGTGAGTGACCTCGAATTGATCCATCAGGAATCTGCCCAGTCGCACCTCGTGGCGCGGACGTTCGTCGGCCTCGTGCTCGTCGGAGCCCATTTGGAATGAGCCGGCCGGGATGACGATCATCGACACGCCGCTGGCGGTGGTAATCGACTGCGGCTTGGCCGGTGATGACTGGGCCGGGCCACAGCCGTTGGCCAAGCCAAGCGCGAACAGGCCAAGTGCTTGGCCAAGCGCAGTGGTGAGCCGCCGGTGGCTCATTTGCTCGGCGGCAGAAACCAGTCAGACTCCTTGTTGCTGTGGCCGTTTTGAGTGAGCGGCAGCCATTCGTAAACCGGCTTGTGGCCGATGGTGACCGCGCCGCCGTTGGCCACTTTCACCGCGAAGATGTTCCAACCATTCGCGTGGACGCCGACGATCTCGCAGGCGGCCTCGTAGGTGCCCGGCTTGGTGATGTCGCCCTTGCCGTTCGGGCCTCGGCTGAAGGAGAGAAACCGGCCGTCGGGCGACCAGTCCACATGGTAAATCTTGTTTTGTTTGTCGAAGACTTGGAACACTTTTTTGCCGAGTTTCGGGTGGTCGGAGTCGATGTCGATCGGCACCACGGCCAACTCGTGATCACCCGCGCCCCACGCGATGTGTTTGCCGTCCGGGCTGAAGGTCGGGCGGCAGCCGTCGATGCCGAGGTCGATGATTTTGCCGCCGTTGGCTTCAATCAAAAGGTTGGTGTGACGATGCCCCATGCCGGCGTGCACGGTGGCGACGATCCATTTTCCGTTCGGCGCGTAGCTGATGTTGTAGAGGTGATGCAGCGGCTTTGTGTTGACGTGCTCGCGCGTTTTGCCGCTCGGCAAATGGTGGAAACTGATGCCCTTGGTGTAGTAGTCCGTGACGTTGAATTTCGGATATTCCTGCGGCAAAAAAGCGATGGTCTGGCTGTCGGGTGCCCAGCATTGTTGGCGTGCGCGGTCGGTCACTTTTTTGCGGCCGGTGCCGTCGGAGTTCATCACCCACAGGCTGCGAACCGTGGCGCGGCCCGTGCCGAAATCGACGAGAAAACAAATCCTCGTCCCGTCCGGCGACGCCTGCGGGTACAGTTCATTGACGCCGGGCGTGTTGGTGAGATTGACCGATGACGTGCCGTCGGCCGAGGTGACGAACAGTTCCCAGTTATTGTTCGCGTAAGCCTCGTGAACGAGCTTAAATTTGCTGCCGGCCAACTCCTCGCGAACGTTGCCGGCTTGCAGCGTGAGCGCCTGCAAAAGTACGGCACTGAAAAGAAGCGCTGATATTTTTGTTGGTTTCATGGTTAACAATTATTTTTTTTCGCGCCGCATTATTTTTGTGATGGCGGTCACCTTCTCGGCGGCTCCCGGCTCGGCTTGGTCGGCTGCTTTTTGGGCCCACTCGAGCGCCTTGGCCAAGTTCTTGCGCAACCCGCCCAGCCCCTCGAAGTAGTAGGCCGAGAGATTCATCTGCGCACCGGCGTTCCCGGCCTCGGCCCCCCGGGTGTAAAACCCACGGGCCTTGGCTTGATCCCGCCGGGTGCCCAAGCCCTCGTCGTGGAGGTAGCCAAGATTGTTGAGCGCGTCCACGTTCCCGAGCGAATCGGCTTTGCGGTACCACTCCAGAGCCAGCTCGTAGTCCTGCTTCAGGTCGATCGACCCGGCGGCGTAGAGATTCCCCAGATAAAAAGCCGCCTCGCCGTGGCCGTTGGCAGCAGCTTTTTTATACCACTCGGCAGCCTCGACATTGTAGGCGCGATTCAGGTTTGAAAACCCCCCGATGCCGCGCTTGGCCCGGTACGGGATGCCGTTGCCGGTGCTATAAAGCATCCCGAGATGAAACTGGGCAGGGGCGTACTCCGCCTCGGCAGCCAGCTTGTACAGCCGGAAGGCCCGCGTGTAATCCCGCCGGGCCGGTGCGGTCCCGAGATGAAATGCCCGGGCCAACTCGTAAGCCGCCTCCATGTCGCCCTGTGTGGCCGAGGCGCCGAGGCGCTCCAGTTTTTGGCGCGCCTCATCCGCCTCCCCGCCGGTCTCGGGGTTGGGCAAAAACAGGTCGGCCGCCTTCCTCGCCCGTTTCGCCACGCTGGCGGACCGGCTCTCCTCATCATCGAGCAGCCTGAAGGCCTCGGCGTTGGATTTGTCGGAGGCGAGGTAGAGCCACTTGAGAGGCTCCACCCGTCCCGCCGGGTCGAGTCCGGGCCGGTTCAGGATGCGCTTGGCCAGGGCCACCTGCGCCTTGGCATGCCCCTTGGCCGCCGCCTGGCCATACCAGAATTCGGCGCGTTCTCCATTTTTGTTCTGCCGAAATTCCTGCTCGGCCGCTGGGGTCAGCCCGTCGGAGATGATCTCTTCGGGGTCAAAAAGGGAACCGAGGTTGTATTGGGCCACGGTCAGGCCGGGGACATTTTGCCTGAGCCGCGCCACGGCCTTTTCGCCCTTGAGCCGGACGATGCCCCCCGGGTCGGCGGCTCTCAGGTAAAGCCTCAACGCCTCACGGTAGAGGCTTGGCACCTTGCTGCCGCTGTCATCGGTCAGGAGCATGCCCTGCTCGTACAGGAAGCCGAGGTTGGAGTAGGCCTCCCCGTAGTCCTTGGCAGCCGCCCGGCGAAACCAGAGTGCGGCCTGCTCGTAGGGCTTGGTCTCGAATTGTTTCGAGTCGGAGCGGCGATCCTCCCGCCGATACATGTTCCCCTTGGAATAGAGAACGCCAATGTTGTTTTGCGCCCCGGCGTGGCCGTCCGGGTAGTCGGCGTGATTCGGGCGCGGGGCGGCGGCGCGAAAAAACCAGTCGGTTGCGAGCCGGAAGTTCTGCTTGATGTCGCCCCCGACATCGCGGGGGTTTCTTTTGCCATGGGCATAAATGATGCCGAGATCGTACTGGGCCGCCGCGTTGTTGCCCTCGAAAAAACGGCCGTCGGCCAGCTTTGTTGGCTTGCCCGCAGACAGCAGATAAACCGGCAGGCGCGTGGTGCCGCCGGGGGCCAGCACGATCTGCAGCGCGCGGTCGGCATGGGGCAGGCGCTCCGGCTCGAGCGACGGCGCGTCGTGGAGACGGAATTCCTTGACGCCGTTCTCGCGGCCGTCCGTGTCAAAGAACCAGATAAAGTGGATCACCTTTTCCCGCTTGGCCCCGCCAAACACGGCGATGTCGAGCAGGAGATCGTCGCCGTCGCTGCGCACATCGGCCACGGTGATGTCCGCCGGCTTGGCCGAGTCGAACTGCCTGTCAAAAACGAACTTGCGCAGGGACACCCCGTCCCACTCGGCCCGGCGGGAGTAACCCCAGTCGATCTCCGGCTGGCCCTTTGCAGGGATGATGGTGGCTGCGCTGAAACGAAACGGGCTATCCTGCGTGACGCCCAAATCGACTGCCGGCATCCGGACGGTCACCCAGTCGCCAGCGGCTTTTTTCAACTCCACGACAGCCAGCCGGTAATCCTGAAACACCCCGTCACCCCGGGCATGGACTTTTCCCAAATTGGCCAAGGCCATGGCGCTCCCGACGCGAGCCGCCTTGCCGTACCACTGGAGGGCCAGCGCCTGGCTGGCTTTCACGCCCCAGCCCTGCTCGTATAGAATGCCCAGCGTGTTCATGGCCATCGGGTGGTTCCCCAGCCTGGCGGCAGTCTTGTAGAGGGACACGGCCTTGGCCAAGTCGAGCGGCACCTGCTTTTCGCCGGAGCGGTACAACTCCGCGAGGCGGAAGGCGGCGTTGGCATCCCCGGCATCGATCGCTTGGCCAAGCCGACTGGCCAAGGTCTCCGCGCTGGCGGGTGCGGCCGGCTGGGCCAAGCCGTGAGCAATGGCCAAGCAGAAACCGGCCAGGCCAAGCCCGACACGGACTGCGTTGTTGCGAAGCGTCACCACGCCGCGAGGGTATTCTGTTGCCACTAAGCGGCTCAAGTGAAAAACCCCGCTTGGCCAAGCGGCAAAAAAAGGCCCGTCAACCGACGGGCCTGCAAAAATGATGAACGATGAGGCTACTTTTTCGCCTTCGATTCGTCGGTGTCGCCGGAATCTTCGGCAGCGGCTTCGGCTTCGGGCGTCTCAGACGGCTCCTCAGCGGGTTCCTCGACGACAGGTTCCTCGGCGTCGGGTTCCTCGTTGGCAGGCTCCTCGGCAGCAGGTTCCTCGGCGGCCGGCTCCTCGGCGGCGGGAGGTTCTTCCGCCGGTTCGGCCTGTTCTGCGGGTTGCGCCGTTTCTGCGGCTTTGTCTTGGGCGGGGGCCGGCTCGGCGGCAGGTGTTGGCGACACCTTGGCCTTCTCCTCGAGCGGCTCGTCCACCCACTTCAGGATGGCCATCTGCGCGGCGTCGCCCTTGCGGGCGCCGGCGAGCTTGATGATGCGCGTGTAGCCGCCCATGCGATCCTGAAACGACGGGACGATCTCATCGAACAGGATGCGAACCACGTCGTGCTCGCGGCTCCATTGTTCGCGGAGCTGCTTGCCGGGGACGCCCTTGGCTCTGGGGAAAAACCTGCGCTGGGGTGCGCGCAACCGGGCGGCGGCCAAGCGGCGATGGTGCAGGGTGCCCCGTTTGCCGAGAGTCACCATCTTCTCGGCGACGACGCGGGCGGCCTTGGCCTTGGCCAAGGTGGTGGTGATTTCCTTTTTCTCGATGAGGCTGCACACCATGTTGGCGAGCATCGCATTTCGATGCTCCCCGGTGCGGCCCAACTTGGCGGTTCTTACTCTGTGTCGCATGGCTTGGCGGGTGGCGGGTTATTCTTCCTCCTCGACCGGCGCATCCTCGAAGGCATCCGGAGGAGGTGCCGAGGGAGGGGTGTCGAGCAGGGTCGGGTCGATCTGTTCGCCCAGCGAGAGCTCGTATTCCTTGAGTTTCTCCTTGATCTCGGTGAGTGATTTCTTGCCGAAGTTGCGATACTTGAGCATCTCGGACTCGGACTTCATCGCAAGGTGGCCCAGGGTGGTGATGTTGGCGTTGTTGAGGCAGTTGGCCGCGCGGACGCTCAACTCGATCTCGTTGACGCTCGTGTTGAGCAGCTTGCGCTGGGCTTCGCGATCCTCGTCCTTGGCCTTGACGTCCTGCTCAAACTCGAAGGTTTCATCATTGATCCCGGTGAAGACATTGAGGTGGTGCGCCAGAATCTCGGAGCTTTGCTTGAGCGCCTCGTCCGGGGTCATGCGACCGTCGGTGGAAATCTCAAGCACCAACTTGTCGTAGTCGGTGCGCTGCCCGACACGCGCGGCCTCAACCTGGTACCGCACGCGGGTGACCGGGGAAAAGATGGAGTCGATCGGGATCACGCCAATGACCTGATCCGGTTTTTTGTTGGCATCGCCCGGAAAGAAGCCGCGGCCCACCTGGACTTCCATCACCATGTCGACCTTCTTCTTCTTGTCGGTGGTGCAGATGACCTGCTTTTTGTTGACGATCTTCAGCCCCGGGGGCAGTTCCAGATCGGCGGCAGTGACCGCTCCCTCGGCGGTAACGCTCAGGCGTATTTCCTGTGGCTCCCGGCCGGTGTGGCGGAACCTGATTTTCTTGAGGTTCAGGACGATGTCGGTGACGTCCTCGACGACCCCCGGCACAGTGGTGAACTCGTGATCCGCCCCCTCTATTTTCACAGAGGTGATGGCTGCTCCCTCAAGCGAGGACAAAAGCACCCGCCGGAGGCAGTTTCCTATGGTGTGGCCGTAGCCGGTCTCAAACGGCTCCGCCTCGTATCTGGCAAAAGTGTCGGTCGAATCGTCCGACTTCTTCAGCTTGTTTGGTTTCTCGAAATGACCCAGTCTTATTGGCATATGTATTTAGTTTTTGAGCAATTTTAACCTGACCCCGTCACTGTTATTCCCGCTGATGAGGGGTCCATATAATTGCTTTTCCAACCTCCCGAGAGGCCGGAAGTTTAACGGGAATAAAATTCTACAATGGTTTGTTCATCAGCGATGGGCTGTATTTCATCGCGTGTGGGCAACCGCAAAACGGTTCCCTTGAATGCATCCTTCTCCAGTTGCAGCCACTCGGGCACCACCCGGCTCGTGGAGTACTCCAAATTGCGCGTGGCCAATTGGCGCGAACCGCTCGTGTCCTTCACCTCGACCACGTCGTTGACCCTGGCGGTGTAGGAGGGAATGGTCATTTTGCCGCCGTTCACCACCACGTGGCCGTGGGAAACCATCTGGCGCGCTTGGGCGCGGGTGGCCCCAAAACCAAGGCGGTAGATGATATTGTCCAGGCGGCACTCCAGCAGTTGAAGCATGATCTCACCCGTGACGCCGCGATGCCGGTGAGCCTTCTCATAAATGGAGCGGAACTGTTTTTCCATCAGCCCGTAGTGGAAGCGGAGCTTCTGTTTCTCCATCAACGCCAGCGCGTAGTCGGTGTATTTGCGTCGCGCACGGGGCCCGTGGGTGCCCGGCGGATAATTCTTGCGCTCGAGGTATTTCGACGGCCCAAAGATGGGAACGCCGAATCGCCTGCTGATCTTGTCGCGTGGTCCTGTGTAACGTGCCATGCCTTAAATTCCTGTTTAAACCCTGCGCCGCTTCTTCGGGCGGCATCCGTTGTGCGGTATCGGGGTGACATCCCGAATGGACGTGATCTCCAAGCCCACCGCCTGCAAGGCGCGGATGGCGGATTCACGGCCCGAGCCGGGACCCTTCACTCGAACTTCGATCTCTTTCAGCCCGTGAGCCATGGCCCGGCGGGCGGCATCCTGCGCGACTTTTTGAGCGGCGTATGAGGTGCTCTTGCGTGAACCTCGGAACCCGTTTTTGCCGGCCGTGGACCAGGCGATCAGGTTGCCCTGCTTGTCGGAGAGGGAGACGTGAGTGTTGTTGAAAGTGGCCAGAATGGTGGCGATCCCCGAGTGGACGTTTTTCGATTTCTTGGCCTTGATGACCTTTTGTGGGGTCGGGTCATCGCTGGTCAACAATTCCTGTGCGGAAGGCGCTGCCACGCTGGAATCCGACTCCTCCTCGGAATCTGAATCACCTTTTTTGCCCTTGCCCTTGGCTTTGGGCTTGGCCTCATCTTTGGCTTTCGCCTCGTCTTTGGGCTTGGCCTCGTCTTTGGGCTTGGCCTCGTCTTTGGGCTTGGCCTCGTCCTTGGGCTTGGCCTCGTCCTTGGGCTTGGCCTCGTCTTTGGGCTTGGCCTCGTCTTTGGGCTTGGCCTCGTCTTTGGGCTTGGCCTCGTCTTTGGGCTTGGCTTCGTCCTTGGGCTTGGCCTCGTCTTTGGGCTTGGCTTCGTCCTTGGGCTTGGCCTCGTCTTTGGGCTTGGCCTCGTCTTTGGGCTTGGCTTCGTCTTTGGGCTTGGCTTCGTCCTTGGGCTTGGCCTCGTCTTTGGGCTTGGCTTCGTCCTTGGGCTTGGGCTTGGCCTCGTCCTTGGCCTCGTCCTTGGCTTTGGCCTTGGCTTCAGCTTTGGGCTTGGCCTCATCTTTGGCCTTGGCCTCGTCTTTGGCCTTGGGCTCTTCCTTGGCTTTGGGCTTGGCTTTAGCCTTCGCCTTGGCCTTGGGTGCCGGGGTTTCCTCTGCCGGGGCGGTTGCAGGGGTCTCCTGCTTGGCTTCCGCCTCAGGCTGCGGAGCCTCGGGTTGTTGCGGTTGGTTTTCTTCGTCAGCCATAATGATCAGCTAAAAATCAATGTATGCCGGTCTTGGCATTTGGGTTGTGTTGGGCGCCCACGGTCTTCCTTTTGCCCTTGCGGGTGCGGGCGTTGGTGGAGGTGCGCTGGCCCCGAACCGGCAGGCCGCGCGCATGGCGCAGGCCGCGGTACGACTTGATGTTCTGCAGGCGCTTGAGGTTGAGGCTGCGCTCGCGGCGCAGATCGCCCTCCACGAGGTAATCGCCCTCCTGGATGACGTGAACAATCTTGGACAGGTCGTTCTCGTCGAGGTTCTTGGCGCGGGTGGCGGGCTCGATGCCGGTTTTCTCGACAATCTCCGAGGCGATCTTCGGCCCGATGCCGTAGACGTACCGCAACGCGATGTCGATGCGCTTGTTGGGGGGGATGTCGACTCCGATGATTCTTGGCATGGTCTATTTCCTTTTGATCAGCCCTGGCGCTGCTTGTGCCGGGGGTTGGATTTGCAGATGACACGAACCACGCCCTTCCGGCGTATGACCCGGCAGTGCTCGCAAAGTCGCTTCACTGATGCGCGTACTTTCATTTTTAAAACTCGTTTCTATTTTTCCTAAAAAACCACCACGCCATTGCTGAAATCAGCAGGCGAGATTTCCAAATTCACCCTGTCGCCAAGCTGGATGCCTGGCATCTGTTCCCGTTGTCTCGACAACACCCGGGCAAACACCCGATGGCCGTTGGCCAACTCCACCACGAAGGTTGCCGGAGGGCGGTATTCCCTCACGATTCCCTCGGCTCGGATGGCAGGTTGTCCGGGCATGTCAAAATCTCCGGCTCACCGTCGGTAACGAGGATGGTGTGCTCAAAATGGGCCGATGGCAACCCGTCCCGGGCGACCACCGTCCAGTCATCCTCCAGCATCTCGACGTGCCGCTGGCCAAGGTTGACCATCGGCTCGATGGCCAGGGTCATCCCCGGCTTCAAGACCTGGGAGCGCCGACTGCCATCGTCAAAGTTCGGTATTTGCGGATCCTCGTGGACTTTTTTGCCCACGCCGTGCCCGACAAATTCCCGGACGATGCTGTATCCGTTGGCCTCGACACAACTCTGGATCGCCCGTGAAATGTCTACGACCTTTTTTCCGGGCAGCGCTTGGCCAAGCCCTTCGTACAGGGCTTTCTCGGTCACTTCCATCATCCGCTGCACGGCGGGGTCGCATCCGCCAACGGCCACCGTTGTGGCGTTGTCGCCAATGTAGCCATCGTAGCGCACCCCGACGTCGAGGCTGACGATGTCACCAAACTGCACGCACCGCCCGGAGGCCAAGCCGTGCACGACCTCTTCGTTGACGGAGATGCAAATCTGGCAGGGATAATTCCGGTAGCCAAGGAAGGCGCTCTTGCCACTGTAGTGGCTGATGCGCTCCCCGGCATACTGGTCAATCTCCAGTGTGCTGATGCCCGGCTGGACAAAGGCGGCCGCTTCGCGCAGAACGGTCGAGGAAACCCCGCCGGCCAAGCGCATGGCCGCTATCTCATGATCTTTTTTCAAGTGGATCATGTTGTCTCCGGACGCCTTCGCATCCGATCCAGAGCCAAGCCGCGGCTTGGCCGGTTTCTATCAAGGAACAAACCGCTGGGGGCTTGTTTCACCACCAGCGTCAGAAGCGGCCACGCACGCGGCCCTTCCGTAAAAATCCGTCGTAATGCCGCATCAGAAGATACGACTCCATCTGCCGCATGGTGTCGAGCGTGACACCGACGGCAATTAAAATACTCGTCCCGCCGAAGAACTGGGTCACTTGATACGGGATGTTTCGCCACAGCCCCAGCAGCATCGGGATGAGTGCGATGATGACCAGGAACGAGGCACCGGCAAAGGTGATCCGGCTCATCGTCCTGTGCAAAAAGTCGCTGGTCGCCTTGCCGGGCCGGATGCCCGGAATGTAGCCGCCGTTTTTCTTGAGGTTGTCGGCGATCTCGATCTCGTTGAACGTGGTCGCCACCCAGAAATAGGCGAAGAACATAATCATCAGCCCATAGGTGAGGTAATAGAACGGATGCCCGGGTTGAAACCAAGCCGCCGCATCGAGGAAAAACGGGAACTTCGCTCCCAAGGCGTTAAACACCATCCCCGGGAACATGAGGATGGCTTGGGCAAAAATCAGCGGCATGACGCCGGAGTAGTTGACGCGCAGCGGCATGAAGGAGCTCCCGCCGGCATACACCTTGCGGCCCACCGCGCGTTGCGCGTGCTGGACCGGCACTTTGCGCTGGGCTTGAGTCACCGCGACCACGCCGGCGACGACCGCCAGCAACAGGATCACGAGGAAAACCCCCTCAAAAATGTTTCGTCCCTCAGCAGCGCCGCTCCAAGGAAAATAGTCTGCGCCTCGACCAAACCACCCTGCGACCACGTTGAGATAATGGATGACCTGCGCCCCAAACATGTCCCAAATCATCGGCAACGCCCGTGGCAAATCCGCCACGATGCCGATCATGATCACAAGCGACACGCCGTTGCCAATGCCCCGCTCGGTGATCTGCTCGCCCAGCCACATCAGCAGCAGCGTCCCGCAGGTGAGCGCCATCATGGTCTGTATATGATACCAAACGCCGGGGAAAAGAACCAAATCGCCGCCGGTCCAACTGGCGCCAAAAACCGTGCCCGGACTCAACCAGCCTAGGGACATGACATAGCCCTGGCCCAGGCAGAGAAACAATGTCATCACCCGGCCAATCTGCATGATCTTCACCCGGCCACCCTCCTCGCGGGAGAGGCGGGAGAGCCTGGGGATGATCGGGCTCATCAACTGCAGAATAATCGTGGCACTTATGTAGGGCATGATGCCCAGACCGCCAATGGAGCACCGCTCCCAAGCGCCACCGGTGAACATGCTGTACATGCCCATGAAACCAATCCCACCCTGGCTTTGCTTGGTGCGCAACTGGTCGAAGTAGCCCTGCAATTCCACCCCGTCCAGCCCCGGAATGGGAACCCAAGCGATCAACCGGCAGACACCCAGCACGAGTAGCGTGAATATAATCCGCTCCTTCAGCTCCGGAATCTTGAAGCAATTCCGGAAGCCGGCAATCATGCGGTTTATGTGGTTGTCACTGGCCATGTCTGTTTCTGGCTGGCAATAAAATCAAAACTATTTCCCGGAAGCCTCTGCGCTGGCCTTGGTGGCTGCCTCGCAGGTACCCCCTTTTTCCTCAATGGCCGCCCGGGCGCTGGCGCTGAAGGCGGCCGCACAGACGGTCAATTTTTTCTCCAGCTTGCCGCGGGCGAGTATCTTGACTCCGTCACCGCGGCCGTTGACCAGGCCCACCTCGCGAAGCTGCGCCTCGTCCACCCGGGCGCCGTCCTCGAACTGGTTGAGGCTGTCGAGGTTGACCGGGATGTAAATGGTGGCAAAGCGCTTGTTGTTGAATCCCCGCTTGGGCAGGCGGCGGGCCAGCGGCAACTGGCCGCCCTCGAAGCCGGGCCGGGTGGATGAGCCGGAACGCGAGCCCTGACCCTTCTGGCCACGGGTGCTGGTGTGGCCTCCGCGGCCGCTGCCCGGGCCTCGCCCGATCCGCTTGCGGCGGTGCTTGGATCCGGGGGCTGGTTTTAAATCGTGCAGTCGCATGTCTCGTTATTGGTCTTTTATTCTGCGGCAACAGCCGGTTCTTCCGTGGCCACCGACTCTTCGGCGGCAGGAGTCTCCTCGGCGGCGGGAGTCTCTTCGGCAGCTGGCGCTTCAGGCTCCGGAACGCTTTTGCCCCGGGCCTTCATGACTTCGTTTCGGTCGCGCAATTCCAACAGGCCGTGGAGCGTGGCCTTGGCCAAGTTCACGGGGTTGTTCGAGCCAAGCGACTTGCTGAGCATGTTGCGTATTCCGGCCAATTCGCAGACGGCCCGGACGGTCTTGCCGGCGATGATCCCGGTACCGTTGGAGGCCGGCCGGAGCAACACCTTGGCTCCGTCGTACCGGCTCAGGATCTCGTGCGGGATGGTCGTGTCACGGAGCACCACGCTAACCAGTTGTGTGCGGGCGTTCTCACTGGCCTTGCGAATGCAGTCGGCAACCTGGTTGGCCTTCCCCTGCCCCATCCCGACCCGGCCCTTCTTGTCGCCGACGATCACCACGGCGCTGAAGCCAAATCGGCGGCCACCCTTGACCACCTTGGCCGAACGGTTGATGCAAAGCACTTTCTCGGTAAAGCCGTCATCCGGCTTGTCGGGCCCGCCGAAGCGGCCGCGTTGGCCACCGCCGCCCTGACGCTGGCCGGGGCCTCCGAAACGACCACCACCACCTTGGCGTTGGCCGGGGCCTCCGAAACGACCACCGCCGCCACCTTGGCGTTGGCCGGGGCCTCCGAAACGACCACCGCCGCCCTGCCCTTGGCCCGCTTGGCCAAGCCCTTGGCCTTCGCTTTGTGTGGCGGGTTTTGCCTCGGCGGGTTTCGCTTCAGCGGCTGCCTCTGGTGCAGCCTGCGGCGCCTCTGCGGAGGGGGTGCTCTCGTTTTGGTTGGGTTCTTCAGCCACGGTTGTCCTTAAATTTTTAATCCTGCCTCGCGGGCCGCATCGGCCAAGGCCTTGACTTTCCCGTGAAACCGGGCGCCGCTGCGGTCGAACACGGCCGTTTCGATGCCTGCCGCCTTGGCTGCCTCTCCTGCGAGTTTGCCAATTTTGCCCGCGCCGGCCGCATTGGAGGCCAAGCCGTCGGCCGACTTGGCCCGGGTGGACACGGAGGCAAGGGTGTTGCCGGCATCATCGTCGATGAACTGGACGTAGATGTTCTTGTGGGTGAAACGCACGCTCATGCGGGGACGCTCGACAGTGCCCACAATCTTTTTGCGGATGCGCCACCGGCGGCGTTTCATCAAATCACGTTTTTTATCAGCTCTCATTTCACCTGCCCCGGCAGAGCCGCGGCGTCTTAAAATTATTGTACCGTCTTGCCTTCCTTGCGGCGGACGTGCTCACCGGCGTACCGGACGCCCTTGCCTTTGTACGGCTCCACCGGGTAGTAGCTGCGCAACTCGGAGGCCACCAGGCCAACCTTCTGCTTGTCGGGCCCCTCGATGGTGACGCGGGTGTCCTTGTCCACGGTCACTTTCACCTGGTCGGGCAGATCGTACTTGATGGGATGGGAGTAACCGAGGTTCATGGTGACGGTGTTGCCGTTGACCAGGGCCTTGAAGCCGACGCCGTTGATCTCGAGTTTTTTGACGTATCCCTCGGACACGCCCACCACCATGTTGTTGAGCAGCGAGCGGCCAAGCCCGTGCATGGCTCTTGCCTCCCGGTCGTCCCCGTCGCGAGCCACGCTCAGGATGTTTCCCTCCTGCGAGACGCTGGTGCGACTGGGCATGTCCATCTCCAGCTTGCCCTTGGGGCCCTCGACCGCGACATGATTGTCGGCGATGGCCACCTTGACCTTGTCCGGTACTTCTATCAATTTGCTCCCAACTCGTGACATCGTTTCCGTTCCTTTACCAGACCTTGAACAGCAGTTCGCCGCCGAGGTTTTTGCGCCGTGCATCGTGCCCGCTCATCAGGCCCTGCGGGGTGCTGACAACGGCAACACCCATGCCGCCCAACACGAGCGGGATGTCCTTGGCCGAGGTGTAGTGGCGCAAACCGGGTTTGCTGATCCGCTGCAACCCGGAAATGATGCCCTTGCGGCCCTGAAACTTGAGGTGGATGCGAATGCTTCGCTTGACGTCGCCCTCGACATTGAACGACTCCAGATACCCCTCGTCCCTGAGAATGCGCACGGCGCTCTCCTTGATGCCGGAGTGCGGCACGGAGATTTCCGGCTTCAACGCCAGGTTGGCATTGCGGATGCAGGTCAGTAAATCAGCGATTGGATCCATACTTTTTTCCTTACCAGCTGCCCTTGGTGACTCCGGGGATCATCCCCGAGCGGGCCAATTCGCGAAACGTCAGTCGGGACACGCGGAACTTGCGGAAGTACCCGTGACGCCGGCCGGTGACCTCGCAGCGGTTGACCAGCCGCACCGGGCTGGCATCGCGCGGCAGCTTGGCCAAGCCCTCGTAGTCGCCGTTGGCCTTCAGCTCTGCACGCTTGGCCGCGTACTTGGCCACTGTCTTGGCCTTGCGCTTGTTTCGCTCCATCCAGGCTTTTTTTGCCATAATTATTTACGGTCGCCGTCGAACGGCATTCCAAATTCCTTCAACAATTCGTAGGCATCGTCATCGTTCTTGGCAGTGGTGACGATGGTGATGTCCATTCCCTGCGTGTGCTTAACCTTGTCCACGTCGATCTCGGGAAAGATGGACTGGTCATCTATGCCGACGGAGTAATTGCCGTGGCCGTCGAAGCCCTGTGAGTTGATCCCTCGAAAATCCCGGATCCGGGGCAGCGCGGTGGCAATCAACCGATCAAAAAACTCGTACATGGTCTGGCGCCGAAGCGTCACGCGACACCCGGTGGTCATGCCCTTGCGCAGCTTGAAGTTGGCAACACTGACCTTGGCCTTGTTCAACGTCGGCTTGCGGCCGGTGATGGTGGTCAGGTCTTTTACCGCGTCACCCAGCACCTCTTTCCCCAGCTCCGGGCTCACGCCCATGTTGATCACGATCTTCTCGAGCTTGGGCACCTGGTGGACGTTCCCATACTTGTCCAGGCCCCGTAGCTTGGTGCGGATCTCTTCCTGATATTTTTCCTGTAACCTTGGGATCATTTTTCAGACTCGGCCTTGTCGTCGGCCTCCTGGGTTGCAACAGCCTCCTTGGGCGTTCGATTTCGCAGATAGCGATCGTCGCGCATCACGTTGGACCAGTGAATGGTGCCCTCGCGCTCGGCGATTTCACCCTGGGGCTGATCCTGATTTTTGCGAATGTGCTTCTTGACCATGTTCAACCCCTCGACCACCACACGCTCGCTCCCGGTCAGGACATCAATGACCTTGCCGCTTTTCCCCCTTTCATTCCCCGAAAGGATGTAAACGGTGTCTCCCTTTTTAATGTGCCGCTTGTTGCCCATTATTAAATTACCTCCGGTGCCAGCGAGACGATTTTCATGAATTTCTTCACCCGCAACTCACGAGCCACGGGGCCGAAAATTCGTGTGCCGCGCGGGTTGCCATCCTCGTCGATAATCACGATGGCGTTGGAGTCAAACCTCAACACGGAGCCGTCGGCACGGCGGATGGGCGACTTGGTGCGAACCACCACGGCGTTGACCACTTCGCCTTTTTTCACGTTGCCATCCGGCGCGGCCTCACGCACGTGGGCCTTGATCACGTCCCCGACGGAGGCGGTGTCCTTGCGGATGCCGAGCACCCCGATCGCCCAGGCCTTCTTGGCCCCGGAGTTGTCGGCCACGTTTAATCTGGATCTGAGCTGTAACATTTCCGCTTCGTCTTTCCTGCCGGCCTAGGCGGTTGCTTCCGCCTCCTTGGCTGTCATGGCCAACTCACCGCTCTTCACGATTCTGGCCAGTCTCCACCGCTTGGTCTTGGAGAGCGGCCGGGTTTCCATGATTTCAACCAGGTCGCCCACCTGCGCCTCGTTTTTCTCGTCGTGCGCGTGTAGCTTGTTGTACTTGGTGATGATTTTCTTGTAGAGCGGGTGCGCGGTTCGCCGGGAAATTTTCACCACGATCGTCTTGTCCATCTTGGAGGAGACGACCTCCCCTTCCCGGACTTTTCGATGGCTGTCGCGCGCTGAAGTTGCTGTTTCGGTCTCAGTCATTGCTTTCTTAATTCCGTGCCGCCGCCTTCTTGGCCAGTTCCACGGCCTTATCCCTGCCCTTGGCCTGGATGAGTTCCGCCATTGCCCTGGCGGTCAACCGCACCCGTTGCTTGTTGAACACCGACCCGCAAACTTTCAACACGTCCTTGCGACTCAAGTCGCCCTTGGCCAAGCCGCGCAACGCGCCGGCCACGCCGGCCGCTGTAAACTCCTTCACTTGGCCAAGCGCCGACGCCAGGTTCTCCAGGGCGTCCTTCCGGCCAAGCTGGGTGACTTGGGTTTCAATGCGGGCAATGTCACGGCGCAACTCACGCAGGCGGACCGGCTTCTCCAGTTGGCTGGAGGCTTTCTGCAGCTTGAGGTTGAACAACTCCATGCGGAGGTCACGCCCCTGGGCCGCCAGCTCAACTTTTGTCTTATCCCTGATCTCCGAAATATTCATCCTGCAATTCTCATTTTAATCACGCTCGGCAAACCGGCAGCGCACCGGCAACTTGGCCGCCGCCGAACTCAACGCCTGGCGTGCCACGCGTTCCGGCACGCCTTCCACTTCAAACAGCATCGTGGCCGGCTTGACCACGGCCACCCAGTGATCCACGTTGGCCTTGCCTTTGCCCATGCGAACTTCCAACGGCTTTTTCGTCACGGATTTCTGCGGGAAAATCCGGATCCACATGCTCCCTTTGCGCTTCATGCCGCGGGAGATCGCCACACGGGCGGCTTCGATCTGCGTGCCGGTAATCCAGCCTCTGCCAAGTGACTGGAGGCCGTAGGAGCCGAACGACACCTTGTTCCCGCGCTGCGCGGTGCCTTTCCAGCTGCCGCGGTGCATTTTGCGATACTTGACTTTGTTGGGTAGTAAGGGCATTCCTGCAATTGTTTAACCGTTGCCACGAGGCCCCATCGGCCGCCTTGGGCGGGTGTCGCGCCTTGGCCCCCGCTTGACCCGGTCGGCCTCTTCCTCGGCGGGGTCTTTGCGGCAAATCCAGCATTTCACGCCGATCACCCCGTACTGGGTCGCGGCCTCGGCAAATCCATAGTCGATGTTGGCCCGCAGCGTGTGCAGCGGAACCGCACCTTCGCGTGTGTTTTCTACCCGGGCAATGTCGGCCCCGTTCAGACGGCCGGCCACGCGCAGGCGAATGCCAAGCGCGCCCATGTCCATGGACACCTGGACCGCCCGCTTCATCGCCCGCCGGAAGGCGATGCGGCGCTCGAGCTGCATGCAGATGTTCTCGGCCACGAGTTGGGCATCCAGTTCCGGATTCTTGACCTCGGCGATCTCAACATAGACCTCCTTGCCGGTCATCTTGCTGAGATCCTCCTTGATCTTGTCGATCTCGGCGCCCTTGCGTCCAATCACCACACCCGGCCGGGCGGAGTAAATGGTGATCCGGCACCGGTTGGTGGCACGCTCAATCTGGATGCGTGGCACGGCGGCGGCCTGTAGTTTCTTCTTCAGGATCTGGCGAATCTTGTGGTCCTCCACCAGCAGCGCACCGAACTCCTTCTTCTCGGCATACCACTTCGAGCGCCAATCCTTGTTGACGATCAGGCGAAATCCAATTGGGTTGGTTTTTTGTCCCATACAGGTTCCGTTAAATTTGATCCGTGAGCACGATCCGAATGTTGCAACACCGCTTGAGGATCGGGCTGGCCGACCCGCGAGCCCTCGGACGCCAGCGTTTCATCGTCGGCGCGTCGCCCACGGTTGCCTCTTTGACGTAAAGCATCGTCTGGTCGAGTTTGTGGGTGGAGTCCAAAAAGCTCTGGTAGGCGTCAATCTTGGCCTGACCGCTTCGGCGTGTCTTTTTGTTGTTCGAGGAGCTGACTTTCTGCTCCAGTTCTAAAATACGATTGCGCAAATCCTCCGGTTCCCATCCGTCGGCGATCTGTTCCGCATTGGCCATCGCCGACTTGAGCGTCTTGGCAACCAACCGTGCGGACTTCCGAGGAACAGCCCCCAGGAGGGCGCTGGCCTCCACGGCGTGCATGCCCTGGATTTGCCGGGCCATCTCCCGCACCTTTTGCGGGGACATCCGAACTCCTTTTGTAACTGCCAAAACTTCCATTTTCCGTACTCTACGCTGTCTTGTTCGTGTGTGAACCATGCCCCTTGAAGGTGCGTGTGTGCGAAAACTCACCCAGTTTGTGACCCACCATGTTTTCGGTCACGAACACAGTCAAAAAAGCCTTGCCGTTATGCACCATAAAGGTGTGCCCAACAAATTCCGGTGCAATTGTTGACCGGCGCGACCATGTCTTGATCGGCTTCTTTTTCCCGTCGGCATTCAACTTCTCGATCTTGTCGAGCAGGTGCTGCTCCACAAACGGTCCTTTTTTAATCGAACGTCCCATGTCTGCTTATTTCTGTTTCATCGGCCGGCCGTCGCGGCGAACCACGATCCAGCGGTTGGACGGCTTGTACTTGGGCCGCGTCTTGAAACCCTTGGCCAACACTCCCCAGGGCGACATCGGATGCCCGCCACCCGAGGTGCGGCCCTCGCCGCCACCCATGGGGTGATCCACCGGGTTCTTCGCCACGGCGCGTGTGATGGGTCGCTTGCCCCTGTTGCGTGCGCGACCCGCCTTGCCAATGACGATCTTTTCGTGATCAGCATTGCCCACAGTGCCCATCGTGGCGAAACACTTCTCGTTGAGCCTCCGAATCTCCCCCGAAGGCAGCTTCACCTGCGCGTAACCATCAGCCAACGCCATCAGTGTTGCGGATGTCCCCGCGGAACGAACCATTTGGCTACCCCGACCCGGGCTCATCTCAAGATTGTGAATCTCCGAGCCGGAGGGAATCTTGGCCAACGGCAAAAAATTTCCGTTTTCAACCGGGGCCTCCGGGCCGCTCATCACCTTGGTGCCCACCTCAAGACCGTCCACGGCGATCATGTAGCGCTTCTCCCCGTCCTCATACTGCAGGAGAGCCAAGCGGGCCGAGCGGCAGGGATCGTACTCGATGGCGATCACCTCGGCCGGCATGCCGTGCTTGTTCCGCTTGAAATCCACGTTGCGGATTTTCTGCTTGTGCCCGCCGCCAATGCCCCGGGCAGTGATGCGCCCATAGCTGTTGCGTCCGCCGGTCTTCTTCTTCGTCTTGACCAGACGCTTCTCGGGCTTCGTTTTCGTGATTTCCGAAAACGACGAAACTTTCATGTAACGCCGGGACGGCGTTACAGGGTTGAAACTCTTGATTGGCATACAATCCGGGTGCCTCGACTGAGGCGGTGTGACGCATCCCTCCATAACTCCCCTGCTCTGGGAAAGCGGGTTTTCGGCGGGCTGCCAATTTCTCACCTGCCCTTCTCCCGAAGGAAAAGGGCCGGACAACTTATCAATTTTTTTTGAGGGTGCAACCCCTTTTTGATTTTTTGTGAAAAAAGTTTTAGCCCGAAACCCCTTGAAAAACGGGCCTTTAAGTCGCTTGGCCAAGCGATGCCCAAAAAAACTTCCCCGTTTTTTTCCAGCCCACCGCTTGGCCAAGCGGTCAAAACACCTCTATCTCATTGGAAAGCAGAAGGTAAGACCTCCTCGCCTGCTACCGGATGCCCTTGGCCTCAAGCTGACGAATCTCGTGCGACCAGGCTTCCCGCTCCTCGTCGGTCACATCCGGATTGGGCATCAGGCTCCGTCGCGTGCAATTGACCAGAGCCTGTAACGTTTGGTATCGGCGGGTCTCGCCGATCGCCGGTGGGAGCAGATCCTCGATCAATGTCATCACCTCGTCCATCGTCAGCTTGCCCTTTTTCCCGACAAGCTTGGCCTTGGCCTTGAGTTCCGAGCGCAGAGCCGCAAACCCAGCCGCCGACCAGCCCTCGGTCGCAGCCGCGAACTTCTCGCGATCCTCGCCAGTCAGCTTCCTGTCAATCACAGGACTCACCACCCAGTCAAGAAACGCCTCGCGATCCTTCCCTTCCGGATCGAGCACCGGGATGATTAGGTCCCCCACCCGGCCCGGGCGGCGAATGTCCGGCGAGAGCAGATGGATGCGCGCCGTCACCAGCAGCCACACCACCTTACCGCGCAAGAGCGGGTCGGACATCATCGACTGGATCTTGCCGGTCAAGCGCCGCTCCGTCGCGTGCGTGTCCGCGCCGACACCGCCAAGTTGCGTGTCGGCTTCGTCGATGAAAATCAACACGCGTGACAACGCCATCAGCACACGGCGCAACCGCTCGAAGATGACATCCGTCTCACCGTAGTACTTGCTGCGGATGTTCTTGATGACGAGCACGACCATGTCGAGTTCCGCCGCCACTGCCTCGAAGATGAATGTCTTGCCGGCACCAATCGGCCCGCTGATCGCCGCGCCCGGCAGCGCCTCACCGCTGTCCATTCCGAACCGCGGGATGACTTCCTTTTTCAGGAATGTCTTTAATCGCTTGAAGCCGATCACATCGTTCAGGCTGTGGCCCGGTTTTTTGAACTCGACCACCTCCTCACCCAGTTGGCTCTTGATGAAGCCCTCTACTTTTGCAACGACGACCTCCTGTGAGAGCTTGGCCCGGCCGTGGCGCACGCCCTTGAGCAGCTGCATCAACGCGTGCAACGACAGGCCGGCGGTCAACTCGGCCAGCTCGGCCTGTGTGCCCCAGAGCTGGAGCTTGCGGTCCTGGCTGTCGTTGCGCGCGAACCATGAGATGAAATGTTTGCGCGTCTCAAGGTCGGGCGACGGCACCTCGACCTCGATCAGTTGCGGCAGGCGGGCAATGCGCTGGTTCAGCTGCGACCGCGACTCGGCAATCATCACCACCGAGTCGCCGCCGTTGACAAATCCCAGGTCACAAAACCAGTCGTGACAGATGCTTACGCGCTGGCGATCCATGTCGTTGAGGCTCGTGATCGGCGCGTCCGGCAGCAGCATGTCGGCCCCCTCGACGAGGATCAACAAATCCTCCTTGAGACAGGGGGAACCCCCCAGCTTCGTGCGGGAGCAGAGGCACATTTGGCGCATCAACTCCAGCGCCAGCGTCGGGTTGCTGACGGCTTTATGCATCGAGTCATCGTAGGCGCTGGTGACGGAATCGACCTGTGACTGCACCTCCTCGGAGGCGGTCATGCGGTTGATGGCCAACTGGTCGGGATTCATCCCCAGCCGCCACTCGATCCATGCCTTCCGCACCTGCCCGGCATCCTTCTCGCGCAGGAAGCGAATGGGGCCGTTCAACTCGTACACGATCAGGATGAGGCTCGAGAGATTCCAGTTGCCGGTGAGGTGCTCGACCAGTGACGAGTAGTCGTCCGCCCTGCTCTTTTTCATGTGGAAGATGTCATGAATGTTGCCGGTGAGGATCAGCGCCCGTGACTGGCCGGCGTTGAGAATCCGGCCGGCCGTGCGAAGGAAGTTGTTGCCGCTTGCCATGCTGGTTTTGTGATTAACTGGTTGGATTCAAATTAACGTGTTCGTCGCGCCGTTGCAACACCTCGGGGTTGTAGACGACCTGCCGTATTTCCCGCCGGATGTCTGCAAACAATTCGTAGTCGGGCCGCTCATCAGGCCGAAAGACCGGGGCTGGTTTGTCATAAACCACGGTGGCCCCGGGACTGCGGTCATGGCCATCGGCCTTCCAGTCCCAATATTGTGAGAGACCCACCAGCCGGTCGCCCACGCGGATGGCCTCGTTGAGTTCATGGGTCACAATGATCAGCGTGTACGGCGGCTTTTCGCCTTCGGCCATGGCCTCCTTGTTCTCCTCGTAAAACTGTAGAAGCATCTCCTGCAACTCCTCCCGCGTCGCCTCATCCAGCGCGCCGAACGGCTCGTCGAGCAGGATGATCTCCGGCTCCATGATCAACGCCTGGGCAATTGCCACCCGCTGCTGCATACCGCCGGACATCTGGCTCGGGTACAGATGCATCGCCTGGCCAAGCCCGACCTTGTCGAGGAACGCTGCAGCCCGGTCGCGAAACTCACGGCGTTTCTTTCCCCATCCCGCCCAGTTGAGCCAGCGGAATGCCGTCGTGGTCTGGTCGAATTTCAGGCCAAGCGCGACGTTGTCCAGCGCGGTTAAAAACGGATAGAGCGAATATTTCTGATAAACGATGCCGCGGTCGCGTCCCGGCCGGTCGGCATTGGCCAAGCGCCCGTTTTGCAGGGTGAGGATTTTTCCCCTGTGTGGCGGGTGGGTGCCGAGGATGGCCCGGAGTAGTGTTGATTTGCCACAGCCGCTTGGCCCGATCAACGCCACAAACTGCCCGGCATGCACATTCAGGTTCAGGTCGAACAACACCTTGGTTTCACCAAACCAATGGCTCACGCCCTGGCATTGAAGGCCGAAGTTGTTCTGGTCGGACAAGATCATTTTGAATCACGCTGGTACCATGGGCAAAGCTTGGCCCGCAAAAACCGCAGCCCGTAGTCGAGTGCAAAGCCGAAGAACGCCAACATTACAAGGTACGGGTAAACCACGTTCATGTTGGTGAGCTTGAATTGCAGGCGAATCCGGTAACCGAAACCGACGTCGCCCACCACCATCTCGGCAGCGATGAGAAACACGATCGCCGGCCCGATGGCCAGGCGCACCGCGTCGATGAACTTGGGCAGGATCTGTTTCAGGACCACTTCCGCTGCCACCTCGAAGTGGGACGCACCCAGCGTGTACGCCTTGTCGAGCATCTCCGAGGGCAGATCCTTGATTGCCAAATGAACCGTCACTGCCAAGGCGGGAATGATGCCAAACGCAATCATGGCGACGTACATCTCCATCCCGGTTCCGAAGAAAACAAAATACACCGCAAGTGCTGCCGTTTGCGGCACCTTGGCCAAAAGCAAAATGGGAGGCTGTAAAAATGCCTCAATCGGAGTGATGCATCCCATCATCATCCCAATCGCAAACCCGAAAACAACACCCAAGCCAAGCCCGAAAAATAACCGGCGCCCGGTCGCGATCGAGTCCTCCACGATCCACCGCTCCTCTTTTCGGTCCGGCTGGGTAAACTTTTTCACGCCCTCGTACAACTGACTCCAATTGGGAATCGTTGTGTCGTCCGGGTTGACCTGATGTTGCCGGTGCGAAACCCAGGTGTACCCCGCCAAAAGAAGCAGCACCGACAGGCATCCCAGAACGACCGCCCAAGACCGGGTTATGGGACGGCGAATCATCTACCGGCGGGTACAACTAATCGCAAACGCGTTATTTGGCCGACCCCTGTTTAACCTTTTCAATAAATGTCGGATCAAAGCGGACCGCAGCATCCGGGGCTTTTGCTGCATCGCCGTAACCAATGGAAGGCGCCTTGTCCACAATACCATGGGCCACACAAAACGACACCACCGTGTCCATGATCTTCGGCAGCTCAGTCCCGGTCAGGACGGCCAGGCCCTCGTCCGGAGTGCCGTAGAACTGGGTTTGCTTCACCACCTTCTCCATCTGTTCCAAGCCTAGGTTCGAGAACTTTTCGCCGATGGCGATCAGCGTTTCGTTACGCTTGGCGGAGTCGGCCAATGCCTTGTTAACCTCGTAGTAGGCCTCGATCACGGCACAGGCAAACGCCTCGCCGCCTTCCTTCTCCAAACTCGCCTTGGCCACCACCACAGAATCGATGATCTCGTTTGGAATCTTGGTTGAATCAAACAGGACACGAACATCTTTGCGTTTACCCAGCGTTTCCATCACGAATGGATTCCAGACAACGATCGCCTGATGTGTCGCCTGCTTTTGCTGCATGGCAAGCGCAGCCGCCCCGGGATCCATGTTCGCAAATTCGTAGTCCCCTTCCTTCTGGCCCAGCAACTCCAGATTCCGGACAAAACAATACTCCGATACGGATTTCTCCAACCCGAAAACCTTTTTACCCTTCAGATCCTCAACCGACTTGATGTCAGCAGTGACCAAACAAGCATCAGCACCATCACTGGTCGAGGTAGGCAGTACCATTACTCCCGGCCGACCGGTTGCCGGGCTGAGAATGTCCATGTTGGTGATGCAAACCGCATCGCATTGGCCGGCACCATACATGGCCAGGCAGGGATCGTACTCGGCCTCCTTCAATTCGATGTCGACTCCCCATTTTTCCTCCAGCGGGCCCAGCTCGCCCTTTTTGCCGTTGATGATGCCGGTGGCGTCCGCCACGCCGAAGACACTCCACGAGGGGTACTCGCTCCAGGCCAGCGAGAAGCTTGGCACAGCCTCCTTGCTGCCACTGCAACCGTTCAGGGTGATTAACGCGGCGCAACCCAAGGCGACCGCCCAGCTAGTTTTTATGTTTATATTTTTCATTGTTTATTAAATAACCATCGTGCACCCAAAAAAGGCCCCCAACTTGGGAGCCTGTTGAATTCTATTCCGGCAGGATGCTGTCACTGCTTTTTTTTTCGAGTCGTTCCGGCTCGCTTGCCGCGGTTTCCGCGCCTTCTGTTCCCTCGGCCATGCCCAGTAATGCGTCGAACTCATCGGTGGCCGTGTTGCTCCGGGCGTACTCGAGGAACTCCGCCTCCTGCACCTTGCTGTCCGTCCCCGCCATCTCCCGGGAAACCCGCGCCTCGGCCCGCATCTCATGCCGCAGATCACGCAGGTTCTGCAGTTCCTTGGCCATGCCATCCTTGGAAATGCCGTTGATCATGTCGGCCAGTTCTGTTTCCTCCTTGGATGTGATCACGTCGGCCACGGCGTCAGCCGCCTCGCTTTTGAGTTTCTCGATGTCGCGCTGCAACTGTTGCAGGTTGATCTTGTGGCTGGCGATGCTGCCGTCGTACTCGCCAATATCACCCTCGAGATCCTTGATGTGATCCTGCTTCTCGGTCAGCGTGGCGGCGAAATCGTTGTAGGCAGTGAGGCATTTCTTGTAGTTGGGGTCGGCGTGGACTACCTCATTGGTTTTGCCCTCGCCCTGGAGCTTGGCCACTGCCTGCTTGGCCATGGCAAGAGCCCCGGCCTTGAGGTTCTCCAGTTTCTGCACCTCATTGGTCAAAGACTTGACCTTGGCCATCTTCTTCTCCTGCTGGGCGATGAGCGTGGCCACGGCCTGCTTGTAGGTGTGGATCTGGTTGACTTTACCCTTGATGATTTCATCAAACTTGGCCCGCATCACGTGAGGATCGGTGTCCAATCCACGACGAGCCTGATCCATCGCCCCGGTTAACTTGTACCAGACAGCCTTGAACCATCTACCTATTGCTCCGAACATAACGTTTTATTTGGGCTTATTGATTTCAGATAAATTTTGTACTCGCCCGCCAGTCAACATTGAATCGATTCGTTGTTCAACCTTTTTCGCCACCTCCAGGCTTTGGTCCAATTCGCCCCGCAGGTGCTGCAAACGGGCATCTCCGTCGCTCCGGCTGGTGATGCCCTGCACGGAGGCCAGGGTCCGGCTCATGTGCTCGACGGTCTGGACCACCTCGCCCACCAGTTTTTCGCGCTGCTCGAGGATCGGTTTGCGGGCCATCTCGGAGGCCAGGCTGTCGGCGGTCTTCCACAGTTGCAGCGTTTTCTCGAGTGAACTCATGCACTGCTGAAACAGTTCCTCCGAGCGCTGCTGGATGTCCTCGATCATCGCCCGGTTCAGGTCGGGGGCGATCTTGTCGAGTTGCCGGAACGCCTGCCGGAGGGACCGCAGATCCTGCATCGCGGTCTCGGTGCGTTCGTCGCCGTCCATCGTCAGGCGGTGGTGAAAATGGTCGAGCGCCTTCCGCTTGTCGCGCTTGGCCTTGCTGCGTGATGCCTCGACGAGTTTCCGGATGCGGTCGTCCCTGCCGAGGATGAACTTTGTCAAAAAAGTGCCGGCCGAGGCGAGCGTGCCGACGAGGCCGATGAGCACCGCACCCACCGCCGCTGAGCCTTTCAGGCCCAGCGCGAAGAGCGACGCAAACGCCATCGAGCCAACCATGAACGGCATCAGCACGAGTGGACTGCTGACGATGTCCGCCATCACGCGCTTGGCCATGTTTTTGTTGTCGCTCACCGCAATGTACTGCCCCGCTGTGGGAACAGGAAAAGGTCGGCAGAAATGGCTGGGGCGTCAACGCTGCGCTTGGCCCAGCGCTTGGTTCGTTTTGCAGCGCTCCCTTAATACGGTACCTGGCCCAGCTCAAAACGAACGCTCTGGGCCGAGCCGGAGCGGGAGGCGGCCGGGGCGGCCTCGGTGCGGACTCGATCCGTGTTGACCCCCTCGCCCTTGAGGAAACTGACGACCGACTCGGCGCGTGACCGGGCCAGGCGGCGGTTGGCCTCGGGATCGCCCACGGCGCGCGCCTGGCCAACGACGCGGAGGTAGAAGCTCGGGAAACTGTCCAGCATCTTCTTGAGCCGTTTCAACTCATGCTCGCCGGAGAGCGAGATGGCGGCCGAGCCACGCCGGAAACCGATCGACGGCACGTCGAGGTCGCCGACCGACTGGAGCGTTTTCCACTGGTCATCGCTGAGTGCCCCGAGGTGGGTATTGGTGCGCACGCCCTGCAGGTCGCCCGTCCCCTGGCTAAGCCCCTCGATGAGATTCATCCGGTTGGACGGGTGGAAATTGTCGGCCTTCATGTCCGTCAGGATCTGGTCGAAGTAGAGCGAGGAGTGCCGGCCACCGAGCGGATCGCTCTCGAGAGCGCCGGTCTTGATGAGGACATCGGTGACGTTGGCGATCATGTCCTCGAGGCTGAGCAAATCTCCCGCCGATGCGCCCCGCACCAAGCCAAAGTGGGCGTAGTTTTCGAGAGTGTTTTTCCACTGGATGCCAGCCACGAGGCTCTTGGCCTCGGTGTCGGAGAGGTTGGGGTCGTCCGACTTGACCAGCTTGGCCAAGCCGCCCGTCTGGCTCCGGTAATGGTGCGCGGCACGCGAGTAGGCCTCGACCACGGCCCGGACCTTGTCGGGATGATCGCGCAGATACTCGCGGCGTGCCACGAGCACGTCGACAATCAGGCCCTTGATCTTGGAACTGTCCAGGATCACCTCGACGCCGGACAACTTCTTGGCTTGGGAAACCTGCGGCTCCCACAGCACGTATGCCGTCTTGTCGGAGCGATCGGCGTCCTTCATTTTTTGGAGCACATCGGCGGCGCCGTCGGCCTCGATCATCCAGTCGCCGGAAAGGTTGGGCAGCTTGAAGTGCGACTTGACGACGCGGGCCAAAAACTCGCTCGGCGAGTTGGGCGTCAGCACGAAGCGGGCGCTGGGATCATCCAGATCCTGCAGCGAGGCGACGGCACTCTTGTAGGCCAGCACCGCGTCCGCCCCCTTGGTTTCGTCGATCACCATCACGATCGACGCCGGGAAACCGCCGGCCTTGGCCCCGGCCATCAGCAGGGAGTCGATCGTGTAAACCGCCATTTGCACGTCGCCATCCTCCAGCGCCTCGAGCCGGGCGCCGTAGTCGGCACCGTCGTCCACCGTCGTCAGCCGGATGCCTTCTGACTTCAGGTTGTCGCGCATTTGCGCGGAGCGCAGCACGGCGTAACCGGAAAACAGATCGGCGGCGACGGACAGTTCGTGGGTGTATTGGCTGGAGGAACCGGTGGCCTGGTTGAGTTGCTCGGACTTTGGTTTCGTGTAAAAATACCAAACCGCCCCGCCGAGGATGGCCAGCAAGACCAGCCACACGATGGCGACGATGCACCCCTTGGAACCGTTTCCCTCTGACATTACTTGTTCTTACCCTTGACAATGGCGTAAATGACCAGACCGGGAACAACCAACACGCAAAGAGCAGCACATAGAAACACAAGCGTGTTGTCCTCCTCTCCTGAAGTTGACTGCGAACTTGTCGTCCCACCCGAATAGGATGGCGCTGGACTGGGCGATGGCGGATCCGCGGCGCGCATGACCGGTCCCTCGCCGATCGGCTGGTTTCCCGAGGTGGAGAGCGACTTGAGCATGGCCGAGGCGGTGGCTTCCGGCAGGTCGGCGATCAGCTCAAACGCATTCTCCCCACCGGGCCCGGCATCCCCCGAGGCCACCTCGGCGAACACCTCCGAGATCGCCTGCCTGAGCGACTCGGGATCGTTGGCATTGCGATAGGAATGCACCTTCGTGGCCAGGGTGTGGCGCGATGCCATCTCCACCCCGATGCAATCAATGGTGATCCCGCGCGAGATAATGTCCGGCGTGAAGGCCTCGACCTTTCCCCGGTCGGTGGCTTCGCCGTCTGTCACGACGAGCAGGCGGTAGGTGCCGTAGCCAAACTGTTTCCTGCGCGCCTTCAGCAACGCGTCGGCGCCCCGTTTTATGTAATCCCCCAGCGGCGTCGCGCCTCCGGACTGGATGCTATCGATCGCCCCGGCCAGCATGCTCTCCTTGCGCGGGCCAAGCGGGTAAACCCAGTTGCCCCGTGGGAACACCAGGATGCCGACATGGGTCGTGTCCGGGATTTGTTCAAGCACCTGCTTGAGCGCGTCCTTGGCCACGGACATGCGGGTCGAGTCGCCCATGGGCGCGCCCATCGAGCCGGAGGCATCCACCACCACCACGACGTTGTCGGTCACCTGTACTTGCGCTTGGCCAAACGGCATGGCCCAAGTGGTGGCCAGCACCGCACCCAGCCAAGCGCTCAAACGGTTGAAGTTTTGTTTCATTGTGTGGCCTTCATTACGCGTCAAAAGTCAAAGTCCGATTCCTGCGTCACCTCGGCTGAGACGCGGATCAACCGGAACTCCACCCGCATGTTCTGCCCCGCCTCAGCCACGGAGCTCGGCTTGGCGATGAACGGCTCGGCAATCCCGACGCCCTGCGGCTGCATTTGCGACAAGTCGAGCCCGAGCCCCTCGCCCTTGGCGTAATCCACGACCGATTTTTTTACCGCCTCAGCCCGCTTGCGCGAAAGGTTGAGCGCGGCCTGCATGGTGCGGCGGGGGTTGTAATCCTCCACCCCGTCGAAGTCGCCGGCATCGATGGCATCAAGCAGCCGGCTGGTGTCGTTCAGGTCAAGCGCCCTGCCGTTGAGCGAATAGCGGTAGTTGCCCCGGGTGCCGCTGCGCATCAGCGTGCCCTTGGCGTTGCCGGCTTTGATCAGGTCGATGAGTGTCTTGGTCGGATCCGCATGGCCCCGGATGGCGACCACGGCGTTGCCGAACTTGTCCGCCATCTCGATCACCCGGATGAACTCGGCCGCGTACTGTACCGCGCTGAACTCCGTCTGGTTGGGCTCGAAATTGATGGTGAACGACAGGATGGTCCGGTCATCGAGCAACCCGCCGGAGCTGAGTTCCTCGATCTCCGACAGCACCGCCTCGGCCCGGAACCGCTCGCCCTGCACCATTTCGGTCTTGTTCAAGTACTTGAGGAATTCATCCGACTTGTAGTTCAAGCCGGAGGCAAACAGCCCCATTTTTTGCTTCGCGTACCCCCGGCTGGTGGCCAGCTCAAGCGACGCTTTTTGGAACGCCTCGAAGCCGTGCAGGTTGCCCTGTTTCTCGAAGAAACTCACGTTGCCCGGATAGCCGGCGAAGGTGCAGTCGAGCAGCAGGCCGTGCGCCTCGTCGGCGTTCGGGATGACTTCCTCGGTGTAAATCTGCACCGTCTGGTTGAGCAGGTTGATGTAGCTCTGGTCCCGCGTGCCGGCATCGTGCGCGGCGCGCTTGTCCACCAACTCTTCCGACGCCTTCAAATACCCGGCGACGAACTTCCGCACCAGCGGGCGGTTCGCGTCGTAAAAATCCTTTCGGCAAACATAAACGTCGGCGATCGAGCGCGACAACTCCGCCGTGGACACCAGCACGTGCGCGCCCTTCACCGTCCCCTCCGCCCCGGTGCCGACGCTGTTCAAGTCGGTGCAAAGGCCGAACATGTCCGGCGTCACCGCAAAACAGGCGGAGATGCTTGAGTCATTACGGAACGCCTCCACCGGCGAATCCGGCCCGGTGAGTGCGCCGAAAAATTTTACCGTGATGTCGTCCCAGCCCAGCTGCGCCGCCTTGAGCACGTCGTCGAGCATGCCGATGTGCGGCCCGCCCTGCTGCACCGCCACGGTCTTGCCCTTGAGATCGGTCACCCGCTTGATGCCTTCGCGGGCGATCATGTGGTCACCGGCCGACCAGGTCATCTGCAGGATCACCACCCCCTTGGTGCGCGGGTCGGAACCGATCACCTCCGACGCCTGCCCCATCATGCGGAAGGTGCCGCGCAGGAACGGCGACTTGCCGGCGCGGTAATCGCGCACTTGCTGGATGAAGTCATCGCCCGGCGTCAGGTTCAGATTGAGTCCCTGTTTCTGAAAAATAGTGCCCGACTTGGTCTTGAGACCGCCATTGGCGTAAAACGTCGCCATGTCGCCGCCCCAGATAATGAACGGCACCTGCAACGCGCCTCCAGCCTTCACCGAGCCCACCGAACCCGGCCCGACCAGGTCGGAAAACAACTGGGTCTGCGCCGGCGCCGCGACGGCTGCCAAGCCAAGCGCCAAGCTCGCTGCGATTGATTTTTTTGCTTTCATTTTTACAAATAACAACTGCTTTCAGCAAAACTAGCACCGTTCCTGTGACTTGGCAATTATAATTATGAACAATGAAATTACGGTTTGCTGAACCGGGATTTTGTGTGAAGGAATCGCTTGGCCAAGCGCAGTTTTTGCGCCCCAAAACAGCCCGGCGGTCGCTTTTTTAAGCCTGTTTTGGTTCTTCAACGCCGGGTTTCGCTGGATGGCAGGGTGCAGAAAAAAGCTTGTAAGGCCGGGGGAGACTGAGGTCTTGCTAGCCGAAGTCAGTCCAACGGTTGCCAAAGGCAGACCCAGTTTCTGGTATCAACGGAATGAAACTTGATGGATTAATCGCCGTCGCGCACACGCCGATGAATGATGACTTCTCGGTGAACTACGAACAAGTGCCGGCGTAGGCCGGGCACTTGGCAAAGCTGGGCGTTCGCGGTGTCTTCGTCGGCGGCACAACCGGCGAGTGCCAGTCGCTGACGACCGGCGAGCGGCAGAAACGGTTCGAGGCCTGGGGCAGCACGGAAAACTCTCCATAGAAAACCATCTAATTCAAGGTTGGACAGTGATGATTGCTCGACGATATGCGGTCAGACTGGGAGTGCCGTTGTCCTCAATGGTAAGAATGACGTGGATGGTTCTGTTTTTAGAAGAACCACCAACGAATTGCGGGAGTGTCAATATGGTTTCCAGACTATGGAGTTGGGTAAGTTTTACGCCGTTTGAGGATGTACTGGCTTCCCTGTAGATCATCCAGCTGCTGCTAATCTTGTTGTCATCTGGATCGCTGCTTCCGACCGCAGTAAGTTTAATGTTGTCACGGGACTTCGTGGTGATTTTGACAATTTGCTTTGAGCGATCGCCATTCAGTATAGCAACCGGGTTGTGGTTCACTTGGTTGAATTTAGCAGCCACACACCAGTCCATGCGAGCTGCGAAGTCGTGTTGATAATGTGTTTACGCCATCGCCATATGGTGGCTTGGTTCGATGTGTATGGTTTACCATCCACTACAACAGTATCTCGGTTGTTGAGATTGTCGGTCCAGATCTTCAGATGGATTAAATAAAATTACTATTCCCTCGTTTTGATTTCATGGTGAGCTAACCTTCAACCCGTTGAGAACAGTTTTCAAGCCGTTTTAACTGCTGCCGCAGAGGTAGGCTGCTCTATTTCCCTTCAGCTTTCAATTCTTTAGCTGTCTTGCCGCCCCGCTGCGGGGCTTTGACCTTTCGTTTCCACGAACAATCCACTAAGCTCCGCGCCAGAGCACAGGCTTATGACGACAGACGAAAAAGTTGAGAACTGGTTTGTCCCTCTATCGACCACGGACCTCACACTCCAGCAGGCGCATTCCCAGCTCGATGAGTTCGGCCTCGAGCAGGAGGACGTACCACTAATCATTCAACTTGTTGAAAACCCCAAGTACGACCTGCCGGGCATCGACATCTTCCATGGCGCGACCAACCTCGATACGCACGACTACATCCATATCCTGCTCGGACGCGGAGTAATGATCAAAGACGAGGCGTTCGTGCTCGGCTTCACCATGGGCAGCAGCAATCGAGTCACCACAACCGAAGAGCGCCTATTCGGTTTTCTCACCAAATACATCTACCCAAAGAACTACCAGTTTACCGATCAGGATCTGGATGTATTCAAGGACGCTGTAAGACTAGGCTTCATCTCCGACTGCCAGTCTCTGGCCAAAGTCGACTACAAAAAATACATCGAGTGGCCGGTGCAAAAAATCCGCGACGAAATCGGCCTCGAAGTGGATCTACTCAAGGCCTACTACGCCATCGAGGCAAAGCGCTATCCGCACGTCATGGAATGCAACCGCAACCTCACCGGCTTTTGAGCCTCGGGGTCAAAAAACAAGGATCAAGTTGCGCACTCGACCTGTGGGTTGCAGTACCGGGTGATCGAGTTATCCAAACTGGGCCAAAGTTTCGTTAGTCTGGACGGGTTGATTATCTGCTCGATGCCGTAGGGTAAGTCAATGCTGGGACGCAGGGAGGGTGGTCAAATTAAGGGGTGGCACGGAGTTAGAATCAAGGGCGCGGACCTGTCGGACCACAAATCTTGAGTCCTTTGTATATTCTTATTTTTGTTAGCAATCGAGGTTTCCGATGGTGGCATATTTCTCTTCTTCTCGATTCTGGCCTCTCCCGCCTTTAGAGGTCGAGGTTTCGAGTAATCCATAGTGGTCGCACACCCCACCAGAAGCACAGCTGCGATTGTTGTGAGCAGGAGGTGTTTCATTGAGTCTTATTTGGGTCGGGGAACGGATGAAGGTGTTGGCATATAATACCAATCAATTTTGCCATTTTTTCCGGTAGACATAACTTCCCAAGTAGTCATGTTGACATGTCCATCAGCCCAAGCGTAGTTCCCGCCTTTACCATGGCGAACATATTCGTAACCCGAGCCACGTGTCCGTAGCGAACTGGGCGGATATAGATAGCCGTAATTCCACCAATTAAGACGATTATTGGGATCAAGTCCATCTCCATTCATACAAGTCTCCACAGGTTTGGAAATACGGCTTAATTTCTGATGATCTGCTTGAGTGTAACCAAGGTAAGCATAGTTGTGTCCGTACCCGCCGTAGCCTTGATAGCCGGGAACCGATTCCGGAATGACATCGGTGCCTAGCCGAGCTGATGGGCAGGCCACTACTTTATTGCCACTCACTAGATCGGTATAACGGCCGCTCTTGTTGCCGATGTAGCGCGAGATTTCCAGAAACCAGCGACTCGGTGCCACCCACCCCGATCCCACCGGGACCTCCGTTCCTGATACCGGTAAAAGGCCATCGTGATCATCAGCATAAAGCATATATGCAATTGCGATCTGTTTTTCATTGCTAGTACATTTCGCCAATTTGGCCTGTTCCTTGGCCTTGGCCAGAGCCGGCAGCAGTAGGGCGGCAAGGATGGCAATGATGGCGATCACCACCAGTAGCTCAATGAGCGTGAATGCCCGTCTTGATTCGACTTTCATTTGCCTTCAGCTTTCAATTCTTCACCCGTCTTGCCGCCGTGTTTGCGGAGGAGGGCGGCGGTTTCGTTACCATCCCCACCTAACGCCCAATCTTGAAATTTCCCACCGCCAGAACCCAATCTGAAACCATCGGTAGCCTGATCGTCTGGGCCTCCGGCTGCAGGTCACCCAGATCGATTTCCCAGTACGGCTTTTTTGTGTCGACTGCAACCACCGGCTGTGGGCCTAGCATATCCGTAAGGTCGACGTGTATCGTCGCAGCAGTCTCACGGTATAGACTAAGACTTTGGGTTCGTCGACTTAGGAGGATACGCGTGTCGGTATCAGCGCTCATTTGGTTTGCGGGTACCATGTCCGCCAGGAACCGGTCCTTCCCATAAAAAAAGACCGAATAGGTCTTAATCTGGTCTTTGTTGGAATAGACGCCGTCTGGGCTATGATCTGGGTGGATTCCCCAGATATTGGCCACACCGCCAGCCATGGTCGAGTGATAAAGGCCGCGGCGCGTGAGCTCTTCGCTATAATCCTTCATGCGATACCGACCTACACTACGGATGCGGAAACGATCTTCCGACATGACCGGCTGACCGGGGATTGCCTTCAATGCGGCCAGATAGACCTCGTAGGTCGGTCTGTGGTGTTCATAGCTGCTGTAGTCTAGTCCCTTGTTCCATGCGACGTTATCGGCGTGATCAGTGCCGTGGTTTGGTCCCACAGGTCGGCCACCCAGAAAGTGGCTCCAACCCATGTGGCCGTGTATCGAGTCCCGCCAGGCCTTCACCTGGCTTGCCGAAACCCATTCATCCAGGTCGAATCCATAACCCATGCTCCAGCCGGGCACGGGACCCAGTCGCGCGGCAATGTAGCGTTGCAAACGCTCGTCAATCACACCGCCCATTCCGCCGGTCAGACTTTTGGGTGTCTGTGAACGGGAATGATCTCCCCAAGGCCAGATATGAACTAGGCCACCGGCTTTATGGGTCTTGGTGATCAGCAACTCCAAGGCTTCAAAGGTGGGGATGGCAGGATCCGCCATCGTCGACTCGACTCGATCGCTGGTGGCGTCGAAATCAAACCAGCGTCCGCCGATCACTGGAACGTGGAAACCGTCGAAGCCGTGATCCACGATAAACTGCTCAATCTTGCGTTTCACCAGGT
>Ga0310122_10000239_pt1 | contig 35374 bp, 37 predicted proteins | sample CB6_Bottom_1051__FD_203503 | JGI IMG/M metagenome (GOLD analysis project Ga0310122, IMG submission 203503) | Marine microbial communities from Western Arctic Ocean, Canada - CB6_Bottom_1051 | ecosystem: Environmental > Aquatic > Marine > Oceanic | place: Canada: Western Arctic Ocean | collected...
CTGCGATAATGTACCTCCCCCTTGTTGTAAAGTAGACGCATAGACTTCCAGATAATATAAAAATCTAGACTTTAATTATTTTTTTTCTTTTTTTATATCTCTATAACCTTCCCCTTCTTACCCACGCTAAAAACCCTTGTCTTTCCAATCTTCTCCGAAAGGCCTTCTGCCTCATGAATATGCCCACTTAGAAAAATATCGGGCTGGAATTCTTTAATTGCTTTCCTCAAAGCCTTACTACCTTTAAATCCAGAAAACTCAGCCTTTGTACCAGCAGCATGAATATGGCTAACCATAATCTTCTTCTCCAAGTTTTTAATATTTTCAAAATCTTTCTTCAACTTATCAAAAGTCTTTTTTTCATCTAAATCTAACTGCCAATCAGGACTCCCAACTCCAAAAACTCCAACATCCCCATATTTAACATAATGCTTCCCAACATTCTTCACCCCATACAATTTAGTCAATACATCTGCTGTACTAGAAGACTCCCAATTCCCAGGAACAAAAACAACCTTTTTCCCTTTATCAATAAAAGGCTTCAATATATTATCAGTCTCAACCAAACCAGTAATATCTCCAGCTAAAACAACAAGATCAACATTTTCCCTTACAGCTCTTTCAGCCAACCTTTTAGTAGCGTCTGAATCTCCATGCACATCACTTGCTGCTAAAATCTTGAATTTTTTCTCAGATTTCTTTGTTTTTACCATGGAATAGAATAAGAATCAAGATTTATAAGTTTAACCACCAAAATTTCTTTTCCTCTTCTTAAAATCCTCAATACACTCTATCAAATCTTCTTTTTCAAACTCAGGCCACATCTTATCCAAAAACATCCATTCTGAATAACTAGATTGCCAAGGCAAAAAATTCGAAGTCCGCTTCTCCCCTCCAGTTCTTATAATTAAATCTGGCTGACTGTCCATATATAAATTTTCCTCAATCAATTTGTGATCAATATCTTCTTCCTTTACTTTATTCTTCAAAATTTTCTTAACAGCTTCAACAATTTCCTCTCTACCCCCATAAGCAATTGCAAAATTAACAATAAACTCATCATTATCCTTTGTGTCCTCTTCTAACTGTAATAATTGCTTTCTCAAATCTTCAGGTAATAAATCTAACTGTCCAATAAATTTTACTCTTGTTTTATTCCTCTGAATCTTGTCTAGATCCATATCTCTAAAAAACTCTCTAAACAACTTATATATAAAACCCAATTCAATTCTAGGCCTATTTTTAATATTATCAGAAGAAAGCGCATAAAAAGTCATTTCCTTAATCCCTAAACCCTTCGCATAATTTAAAAGCTCTTCAACCTTTTCCTTCCCATACTCATGACCTTTCCAAGGTTCCAACATAAGTTTTTTTGCAAATCTTCTATTCCCATCAAGGATTATCGCAACATGTTTAGGTTCTGAGTTCATCTAAAAATAATCAATCAGGGCTTTTTAAGGTTTTTTGTTTCTTTTTTAAAATATAAAACCTAGAGTTCACATTAGAATCAAATTCATCCTCTAAAACTTCAAATGTTTTTTGATTTAAAATAGCATTTCTCCCTTTTTTTAAATCTTGAAGTTTTCGTTGGTATGATGCTTCGCTAAACTCTGGAGAATCTTTTCTTAATCTAGGATCACCCCATCCTCCTGATTTATCCGTTGGTTCAAGTATTGCAATTATTCCACTATCCTTCAAAACTCTATTAGCTTGCTTAATTGCCTTAGAAAAATTATTTATAAAATGCCAAGATTGAGAATAAAATAATATATCAAATCTCCTTCTAAAAGGAATCTTTTCTGCATCTCCAATTTTATAAAATATTTTTGCAGATTCTGGAATATTTTCTTTAGCTAGTTTAATATAATCTTCATCAACATCAATCCCAAAATACTGTTTAAATTTATCTCCTAATAAAAGGCCAAACCTTCCATTACCAATTCCTATTTCAAGAATATTACTATCTGAAAGATCTTTATATTTAGAAAACTTATTAGTAAGATAATCTATTCTATATAAATTTCTTTCATTTAATTCTGTTGAAAATAATACTTTCTCCATAGAAAATTAGATTATTATGGGCTTTTAAACCTTATTACTATTTTTTCTTACCCTTTATCTCTTTAAACCCAGTATACTTCCAAAGAACTTTAGGAATCTTAACACTCCCATCTTTTTGTTGATAGTTTTCTAAAATAGCAACCATAATCCGAGAGGTGGCAAGAACCGTATTATTCAAAGTATGCAAAACCCTGCGAACACCATGTTTATCCATAACTTTAATCCCCAACTTTCTAGCCTGATAATCAGTACAATTACTTAGACTCATTACCTCTTCATATTGTTTAGTCGTTGGACGATAAACATCTAAATCAGCACTTCTATGTTTCCAATCAGCTAACTCTCCAGAACACATTTCAACAACCCTATACGGCAAGCCAAGCAACTTCAAAATCTCCTCAGAACTTTTCAACATTTCATCATAAATCTTCTCAGAATCTTCCGGCTTGCAAAAAACAAATTGCTCAATTTTATTAAACTGATGAGTTCTCCACAAACCCTTTTCATTTATCCCATGACTTCCAATCTCCTTTCTAAAACACATTGAATATGAAGAATACTTCTTAGGCAACTCACTTTCCTTCAAAACATCATTAGAATGCATGGCCAATAAAGACTGCTCAGCAGTTCCTATCAAACCTAAATCCTCTCCATCAATTTTATAAACCGACTCCTCAATAGCTTGCTTGTCCATAGAAGCATAGATTGCTTCTTGGTTCAACATCAAAGGAGTCTCAATATACTCATATTTTTTCTTTCTCATAAAATCAATAGCAAATCTAATTAAAGCTTGATTCAACAAAGCCAATTCTCCCTTAATATAATAAAATCCCTTACCACTAACCTGCCCAGACTTATCAAAATCTCCAATCCCTAAACTCTCAATCAACTCAACATGATTTTTGACCTTACTTATCTTCCTTATCTTACCAACTTTCTTTAAAACCTTATTACCTTTCTCATCCTTCCCTTTAGGAGTCTTCTTACTTATTATATTTGGAATCTCCAATAACATTTCTTTAATTTCTTTCTCCAACTTTCCAACTTTTCCCTCAACTTTACCAATCTTTCCAGGAATTATCTTGGCCTGTTTAATCAATTCCTTAGCTAATTTTTCATCATTTGCCTTCTTCGCTTTATTAATCTCCTCAGAAATCTGATTTCTTTCTTTTCTCAAACCGTCTGCCTCAAACTTCAACCCTCTCCATTCTTCATCCTTCTTCTTTATCTTATCAACCAAACTTATTTTATTATCTTGAAACTTCTTTTTTATATTATCCTTAACAAGCTTCTCATTTTCTCTAATTAATTTTATATCTATCATGATTAAACACCTTTTATTAATAAAACCCAGAGCAATATTTAAATATTCCCCTTGTCATCCTAAAAAGTAAAAAGATGGTAAATCAAAAGGTCAAAGTAAAGGACAAACATAAAAACATTAAAAAATTTTCAAAGGCCTTAGTAATAATAATCATAATAACTGCAATCCTAACAGCAGCATTTTTCTCTGGCTTCTTATCCAAACCAAGAAAAGAAGTTATCCTAGAAAATCCTTTGAAAGACATAGTCTTTACAAACACTAATCAAGCTGGACAGGTTAACCAACAAGCTGTTATTGACCAAGGCATCTTAAATTTCAATCAAGATTATATTAATTATCTTTTAGTTGCATTAGGAGTCGGTAAGTTGCATAAATCGTATGTAGGATATGGAAATCCTACAATTGAACTCAATATAGGCCGTGAAATTTGGAGCGCGGAAATTGACAACGGTAATCTCCTAACCAAAAAAGGCCCAAATGAAAATAAAGACCTCATCATATCGCTCTCAAAACAAGAGGCTGTAAAAGCTCTTTTATCGTCGAACATTGAAGAGTTCATAAAAAACTCAGCCTCTAGTGGTAATACTCAAATACAAATGATGGCTAATATGGTTGAACTTGGAAGTAAAGGCTATCTAGCAATGTATAAAGATTTGACTGGCGAAGAAGTTGAGGAATAATCAAGAACCCAAAGTAACAACGCCCTGTCACTCAAAAATAAAGTAACTAATTTTCATTACTGTTTGGTTAACTTTTCTGATAGAAAGCTTTATAAACTAATATGTAACTTTAAATATATAGTTTTGAAAAGTAGCGTTAAAAAAATGCTTTTCAGACAATAAATAAATCCCTTCAGAAAAATGAAAGATAACTTTGATATATTTTTTAGAAGAAAACCGGCCTTAATGCTAGTTGCCTTAAAGAAAATGTCTAAAGCAAAATATGGTTCTTTATTAGCTAAAGAAGTTGACTGTACTTATTCACACGCAGTTAAGATACTTCAAACGCTAGAAATCCTTGGATTAGTTTCATTTGAAAAAAAAGGTAGAATAAAGTTAATAAAACTAACTAAGAAAGGCGAAGATATTGCAGAAGACATTGATTCTATAAGAAGACAATTAATGTAAAACTTTTTTTATTATTTTTAGAGGTGTTTTTGTTTTTTATTACCTAGATTTTTCCACACCCTTCTTCAAACAAATCTCATTAACAGGACATTTTGAACAAAAAGGACTAACAGGAACACAAATATCCTTTCCATGAAGCATAAATATTGCATTAGCCCCTCTCAATCTATCTCCATCTAAACTTTCAACTAACAATTTCTCAACATCTTCATGTTTTTCTGTATCAATCCAACCCAACCTATTAGAAATTCTAACTGTATTTGAATCAACTGGAATAACTTTCTTGTCAAATGCAAAACTCAACACAACATTACAAGTTTTTGGCCCAATTCCTTTAATACTCAACAAATCCTCACGATTACTCGGCACGCAACCATCAAACCTCTCCAAAACCTCTCTACAAACAGATTTCAACCTTTCAGACTTAACCCTCCTATATCTGGCTAAATATAAAATCCTCTCTAAATCATCATCATTAATCTCAAGCAATTCCTCAAACGAACCAGCACGCTCAAACAATTCATCTAATATCTTCTCACAAACTTCATCTTTAATATTAATACTAACTAAACATCCAATTAAAATCTTAAAAGCATCAGGATTCCCAGATTCCCTCATTCTGTTCAGAGTTGTTCTTCTGGAAACATCAAAATGTTTTCCAAGAATATCCATGACTTCAGATATTTTACCCATTTTACTTCTAAAAATGGCCCTGGAGGGATTTGAACCCCCGACACCGTGATTAAGAGTCACGTGCTCTGACCAGACTGAGCTACAGAGCCATTACAAATTAACTAAAATCATTTGCTTTAAAAAACTATCCCATTCACAAGAATAACTATTATAAAATGACATCATAAACAAAACATTTAAATACTGTCTTTTATAATATTTAAAAGATTAAAATGGTATCAGAACAAGGTATAAGAAAAGCTTTTGAAGGTGTCAGAAACGACATCTCTGGAATAAAAGAACAATTGCAGAAATTATCTGAAAAACAAGAACAATTTGAAGCTTCTATGGTTGCTAGAGAATCTGTAGTTCAGATAAGAGAAACACCTAACCCAGCAAATAAAACAGCTGTTAAAAAGAAAACTTCTAAAAAGAAATAATAATTCTACTAAAGATTATTTAATAGTTATTTATTAGCTTTAGCTAATTTACATCCCTGATAGCTCATATAACCAATAAGTATTACGGCAAGATAAGAAACCCACATAGGTACTGCAAAATTTTCAATAACAAGAGACCATGAACTAGCAACTCTTAACAAATGCACAATTGCCACAATCCCAAATATCACACTAGCAACTTTTAAAAATATTTTTTGTTCCATCTCTTTTCCTCCTTCCTTTTTTAAATATAGAATTTAAAGTATTTAAATGATTCCTATAATTGTTCAGTTCTACGATAAGATGTATATCCCATCCGACCTTCTATTATCTCAAAACCTATATTATACTGATGATGATTAGTAAATCTATTAGGATAATCAAAAAATCTAATTTCCCATCCCTTTTCTTTTATGTCCCTCATATCCTTATCTATAATAGTCAATAAACCACTAACCACATCTGGAGAAAGATTTCTACGCATAAAATCATGTGCAATTTTAGGATCAGTAAAGATTGGAACAGTCACACTCCCTTTCTCCTCTTTGTCCTTTAGAACAATAATAGGGACCCAACCTTGCTTAACACATTCCTGTTGAAAATCTTCTCTCTCTAGATTCCCATCATTATATATTACAGCATAATTCGCCATTCATTTATACAGAATTAATATTATTAAAATTTATCTATACTCTCTCCAAGTATACTTACACTTAACACATTTATAAAATTTAGTCTCAGCTTCATCAGACGACCTAGTCTGTCGAGTCCAAAAATAAGCCTCCTTACTATCACATTTAGGACATTCAATTTCTACTTTAGGATTGATTTCATTCTCACCTTCCTTAACAACAGCAATTTCCTTAGCTACCTCAACTTTTTCAGAAGACTCTAATTTTATTTTAGTCTCAGAATTATTTCCACACCTACCACATTCACTTTCCATCAGCATAGCCCCACATGACTTACAAAATTGCATTATTAGAAATCTAATTGAGAGTATTTAAAACTAGCGATACTCTCTCCAAGTATACTTGCACTTTGTACATCTAAAAAACTTTGTCTCGGCTTCATCTCCTGCTCTAGTCTGAGAAGTCCAAAAATAAGCCTCTGTATTCTCACACTTCTTGCAGTTACCACTTATAACAGGAAAAACATCAGTATCACTATCAGTAATAACTCCAATCTCAGGAGCAACTTCAATTGCCTCAGAAGTCTCAATTTTAATCTTAACCTTTGATTTATAACTACACCCAGCACACTTAAATGCCCCTTTTTTTTCAACCAATACAGACCCACACTTTGGACAAAATTCCATTTTATATTTTATAATAATTTTAACCGATTTATTCTAATAAATCACCTTTAAAAACATTTCTTTTTTAAGTTATAATTAGAGAGTACTAAAAGAAAAATTTCATCAGCTCAACTAACCAGATTTTTGGCCATCCCAAAAATGGAATTTTAAATAATGCCTTTCCAATAATCTGGCTTTCCTTAATATTTGTTTCATCAGTTCTGTAAATATTATTCTCTATCGTCAATTGTTTAGCATTATGGTCTCCCTTTGTTTGAATATTATCATCTTCAATACTAACAATCCTATGAATAATTGGTCTTGGGGCTATTGATTCTGGATTTGGTTTAAAAATTATTACATCTCCAACTTTCGGATTAAACCTGCCCCAAACAACAACGATATCTCCTTTACTAAATCCATTTTTTAAAGTAAAACCTGAAAACTTTTCCTTGCTAATCTCTCTTTCTTCATACCATCCCCCACATTTTTCCCAATATTCATCAAAACTTACATAATGATCCTCATCTTTTGAATAACTCTTTCCACATAAACTTAACCCTTTAGAACCTTCTTCAGTAATTTGATGGTCCATACTTGAACTTTCCACCCCAGCTAAAGGCAGAATTGTCCCCATAATTAAAGCTAAAAGTGGAAAAAATATAAACTTAACAAAAACAAAAATCAAGATAAGAGCTACTACCCAACTCAACCAAGAATCTGAATTCCAAGTCCAGTTCCAAAATTTCTTAATATTATTCCAAGATTTCTTAAAATCCATGAACATTATTAGAAAAATAACTTTAAAAACCCTATCTTCATCTTAACCATATAAATTTATGATTAACTTACCATCCAATGAAACTCACTAAAACCACAATCTTTATAATACTAATTATTATTATTCTCGGAATAGGAATTATTAAAATGAACAACGAAAATTCAAATAATAACAAAAAAGTGAAACTTGAAACAAATCATGGAGATATTGTAATAGAATTATATAACGACATGCCGATAACTACAGGAAACTTTGAAAAACTTGTCAGCCAAGGATTCTATGATGGAGTTATCTTCCATAGAATAATACCTGATTTTATGCTTCAAGGAGGAGATCCTGAAGGAACAGGAATGGGAGGCCCAGGATACACAATTGAAGACGAGTTCACACATTCCGGAGGAAACAAAAACAATCGAGGAACAATATCAATGGCAAATGCAGGTCCAAATACGGGAGGAAGTCAATTTTTCATAAACCTAGTAGACAACAATTTCTTAGATCCAAAACATCCAGCCTTTGGAGAAGTCATAGAAGGAATAGATATCATTGATAAAATAGCAAAAGTAGAAACAGACCCTTCTGACAAACCTCTAGGGGATGTAACAATAATTAAGGCTACGATAATCTAATTCTCACAATCTTAGAAACATCAAAAATTTTCAATTTTTAGGGTCTCGGAAATCCATAGATTTCCAAAACATTTAAATACTATAACCTTCTTGTATACACATAAAGTATACACTTGTTTCGCGCGTGTTTATCGCGTGGTTCAGGAGTTTACTTTGTGTTTGAAGAACCTAATTTATTAGGTTTTTCATTACACCTCTTTTCCCCTGGATGAGCAAAGACATGCTTTTGTATGACACTGGCTTTTCTAGGGTTTATAATCAAAACAAAAAAAGTGATTAAAACAAAAATCATATCAAAATGACAAACAAAATTTAAAATGCCAACTGACATCTTCAATCACAAAATTTTATGCAAAGATTGCGATGTTGTCATGAAGCCTATTAAAATTAATAAAAATAATTTCATTCTAAGAGCTATTGAATGCCAAAAATGTAATTCTAAAATCATTCATCCAAAAGATGAACAAGAATATATCAATTTTAGCAACTTAAAGAAAAAACAATTCACCGTCAAAATGAGATTTGTTGGAAATTCTTATGCTGTCTCTATCCCTAAAGAAATTGTAACTTTCATGAAAGATCAAGAAAGAATTATGGATAATATGGTTAGTTTATGTTTAGAGGAACTTGGAAGAGTCAGATTAGACTTTACCTACCCAAAAGAGAGATACGAAAACAATTTAAAAGGTAAAATTAAAGACATACAGTGAAAAACAAAGAAATAAAACTTAGAGTAGCAGAAGCATTACAAGACGATGCATATAAAGGAATTGCTAGAGTGGATTTCGAAGTTATGAAAGAACTTGGGATTCGAAGAGGAGACATAATAACAATCAAAGGGGAGAGAGAAACAGTTGCAATTGCCGATAAAGCTTATCCAGCAGATGTTGGAGAAGGAATAATTAGAGTTGATGGGATTATAAGAAAAAATGCTCGTACTGGAGTCAGTGAGAATATAACTGTTAACAAAGCAGATATTAAAGAAGCAAAAAGAATAACCATTGCTCCTGCCCAAAAAGGAATAAGGGTCCAGGGAGATTTAAAACCTGGTTTATTAGGCAGAGCTGTTATCAAAGGAGATATTATTGTTCTTGGAGGCGTACAAAGAAGAAGGGATTTAATGAACGATGAATTTGGCATGGAAGATATTTTTGGAAATTTAAATGATATTTTTGGAAATTTTGGAAATCTTGGAGGAATCCAGCAAATCAGATTTGTTGTTGCAAATGCGACCCCAAATTCTCCTTGTATCATAACTGAAAACACAGAAGTTATTTTGAGTAGTAAACCTGTAGAAATTTCTGAAGAAAACATTCCTGAAGTTACCTATGAAGATATTGGAGGTTTAACAGATGAAGTTAAAAAAATCAGAGAAATGGTAGAAGTTCCGCTAAAACACCCTGAAATCTTCGAAAGACTGGGTGTAGACCCTCCAAAAGGAGTTCTTATACATGGACATCCTGGAACAGGTAAAACCCTACTAGCAAAAGCAGTTGCAAATGAATCAGATGCTAATTTTATTTTACTAAACGGGCCCGAGATAATGAGCAAATTCTATGGAGAATCTGAAAAAAAGATAAGAGATATTTTTGAAGATGCCGAAAAAAATGCCCCTAGTATAATTTTTATTGATGAAATAGATTCAATTGCCCCTCAAAGAGAAGATGTTGGAGGAGAAGTTGAAAGACGAGTTGTCAGTCAATTATTAACCATGATGGATGGACTACAATCTCGAGGAAAAGTTGTTGTCATAGCTGCAACTAATAGATTAAACTCTATTGATCCTGCTTTAAGAAGGCCAGGAAGATTTGATAGAGAATTAGAATTAAGAGCCCCTGACAAAAAAGGAAGATTACAAATCCTAAAAATTCATACAAGAGGTATGCCAATTGTACCCCCATTAAAAAAATCATACATTGAAAACGAACTCAACGACATAAAAAGTGAAATTAAAGATTTAGAAATAGAATATAAAAGTGGGAAAAATAAGGATCAAGAAATAAAATTATCATTAGAAAATCTTCATGATAGATTTAAAGAAGCAGATAAATTCAACAGTTTGTTAACAAATGATGAATCAAAAAATAAAAAGATAATCCAAGAGTTATCAAGTTCAGAGAGAGATAAACTAAATCTAATTCTCTCTAATGAAATGAAAAAAGAATTAGCTTCAATCACACATGGTTTTGTTGGAGCAGACCTTTCTGCTCTTGGAAAAGAAGCTGCAATGGTTGTTTTAAGAAGACTATTACCAAAATTACAACTAAATGAAAACGAAGACATCCCTGAAGAAGTTTTAAAAGAACTAAAAGTAACAAAAAAAGACTTTGATGAGGCATTGAAAGTAGTCAGACCATCTGCAATGAGAGAAATTTTAGTTGAAACCCCTAATGTTTCTTGGAATGATGTTGGAGGTTTGGAAAAAGTTAAACAAGAATTAAAAGAGGCTGTTGAGTGGCCTTTAAAATACCCAGGATCTTTCACTAGACTAGGAATCAGGGCCCCAAAAGGAATTCTGCTTTATGGTCCCCCTGGAACTGGTAAAACTTTATTAGCTAAAGCAATTGCAAAAGAAAGTGAGGCTAATTTCATACAAGTTAAAGGCCCATCATTGTTAAGCATGTGGGTTGGGAAATCAGAAGAAGGAATAAGAAAAGTATTCAACAGAGCGAGACAAGTAAGTCCTTGCATCATATTTTTTGATGAAATAGATGCTTTAGCTGGTAAAAGGGGAATGGAAACAGGAACAAAAGTTACTGAAAGAGTTCTAAATCAGTTATTGGCAGAAATGGATGGAATTGAAGACCTATCCAATGTAGTTGTTATTGCTGCGACAAACAGACCAGACATGTTAGATGGTGCTTTATTGAGACCAGGAAGGTTTGATAGAATTTTACTTGTTGGCGCACCTGAAAAACAAGGAAGGGAAAATATTTTTAATATTCACACTAAAAAAATGCCTTTAGCTAAAGATGTTAATCCCGCAAAAATAATCAACCAAATAGAGGGCTATGTTGGTGCTGATATTGAATCTTTGGTTAGAGAAGCTGCAATGCTAGCTCTTAGAGACAACATTGAAGTTAAAGAAGTTAAAATGAAATATTTTGAAGAAGCCATGAAAAAGGTAGCTGCCTCTGTAACAAAAGGGGATATTGACAGATACAGAAAAATAGAAACAGAATATCTAAGATCTGCTAAATCTGCTTTAGAAGTTCCAAAGAGTTATTTAGGATAATAAGATAATTTCCTTCTAAATCACATTATATGCAAAATCCACATACATTTATATATAAGTCATACATAGATATTTAATCCCTTTTCTAGAATTTTAGAGTAGCATATTCGATATTCTAAAAGCTAAAAAAGGAAAATCCAACCATGCCCGAACTCGAACAAATAATAAAAGAGAAGATTAGTGCTGACCATCTTCTTTATGTCAGTATGAAATACACCAAGACCTGTGATGTAATGATAAACCTTCTAAAAAGATGGAAAATAATGATGGATTATGCTTTTGATGCCTTGTTGGAAAAGGCAAAAAAGAAGAAAATGATCAAAAAAATCCCAGAGGCACCTAAATCAAAACTTGATTTACTAAGAATCACTTTTGCTGATAATCCAGAAATCATAGAAGCTTTAGACGAATACATGATGTTCAAGCTCATTGACATTCTCCAAAAAAGAAAAGAAAGCGAGTTCAGAAAAGGAGTTTGCTTAACAGTAATATATAAGAGAGAAGAAGTTGCAATTAATTTAGATAAACTAAAAGAATATTCTGAAATTCTAGAGAATTTCATCAATTTTACAAAGCTTTTTCTATCAAATAAAAAAAAATAACTCAAACTAGTAACAATCTATATAAATAAGAGAATTCTCGCTCTTATATTATAACATAAATAATTTAAAACTAACATGGGCAAGGTATATGCAATAATTTCAGGAAAGGGAGGAGTTGGTAAGACAACAACTGCTATAAATCTTGGAACTTCATTTAATCATTTAGGAGAAGAGGTAATTATTGTAGATGGAAATCTAACAACTCCCAATGTTGGAATACATTTAGGAGCTCCAGTAGTCCCAATTACTATAAATCACGTTCTCAAAAACAAAGCAAAACTTGAAGATGCAATTTATGAGCATGAATCAGGAACAAAAGTTATGCCGGCAAGTTTGTCATTAAGGGAAATTGAAAAAATCAATTACAAAAAACTACCAGAAGTAATAAACAAACTAAAAAAAATAACTAATTATGTCCTAATTGACTCAGCAGCAGGATTAGGCGAAGAAGCCAGATCAACTATAGATGCTGCAGACGAAATCATAATTGTAACAAATCCAGAAATGTCGGCTGTAACAGATGCTCTTAAAACAATTAAACTTTCTGAAGAAAAAAACAAAATCATAACAGGGGTTATCATAACCAGATATCAAGGAACAAGACCAGAAATGTCAATTGCAAATATAAAGGACATGCTTGAAATCCCAATCTTAGGAATCATACCTGAAGATCTTGCTGTCAAAGAATCTCAAGTTATAAAAAATGCAGTTATCCACACTCATCCAAGAAGCAAGGCAGCTAAAACTTACATCAATACTTCAAGAAGAATTCTCGGAGAAGAAATTCCTTTTGAGCCTAAACTAGGAATCATAGGAAGATTTTTAAAGAGTATTGGGTTGAAGTGAAATAATAATTATCATGGAAAAACCAACAATACCCTTTAGTGACTGGCAAAAACTAGACCTAAGAACAGCAGAAATTCTCGAAGCAGAACCTATCGAAGGAACCAACAAATTATACAAACTAAAAATAGATTTAGGAACAGAAACAAGAACTCTCGTCGCTGGATTAAAACAATACTACACAAAAGATGAACTGGAAGGAAAAAAGTGCATTGTATTTACAAACCTTGAACCCAGAACAATAAAAGGTATTGAAAGTCAAGGAATGATCCTTGCAGTCTCAAACGATGACCTTAGCGAAGTCAAACTTATCCAAGCCAATGGTGTTGTAGATTTAGGTTGGAAGGTTAGTTAAAAAAACAAAACCCTAAATAACAAAATGAAAAGAGGTAAAACAAAAACAACCATAAACAGAGATTTTCTCTCCAAATGGTACACTAGAATTATTGGAGTATATTTCCTATCAATAGTTTTCTCATTATTCATTCATTTCACTCAATCAGGACATACTCCAGAAACATGGCATAAAATCTTCCACATTCTAATAGGATTTATTGTAATTTATCATTGGAATAATAAAAATTTCTACAGACCTTTTACTGCAATAAGTGGAGCTTTCTTCACATTCGTAGCAATATTCGGCTGGACCTTCCCAGACTTCGCATTACAAATAGGCTTAGAAGCATTTACTTACTCAGATACAATCTTACATACAATTGTAGGATTAACTGGTTTATTGATTGGGGTTAGAATTAAAAGATAATCAAATTTTTTTGAATAATATTTCACCCTTCTTAACTTTCTTAACAGCAATAGGCTTCTTAATTTCAGAATATTTCAAATCAAATCCAAACTGCTTAGCAATTTTCTCCGAAGTGCTAGGAATAAAAGGCCATAATAAAATCCCAATCGCCTTAATACTATCAACTAACTCATAAATAACTTTTTTATTCTGTAAAATTTTCTCTTTCTGTAATTTTGCAGAGTCAGGGGATTCGTCAGAATCTTCCTGAACTTTAGCCTCCCAAGGCTTCTTACTTTGAACATATTCATTACAAACATCAATAAAAGCAAAAATTTCATTTAATGCCTTATCTAACTCAAAATTATCAATAAGCTTTTCAATTTCTTTCAACTTAAGCTTCTTTAACAGCTTATTCTCAGTCTTCTGCAAACCATTCTTCTCAGCCAACGAACTAATTCTGCTGACCAAATTTCCAAGTTTATTAGCTAACTCATTATTATGTCTACTAATTAAAACATCTTCTCCATAATCAGAATCTTCAAACATAGAACATCTTAATAATGAATATCTAACAGCATCTGAACCATACTTGTCTATTAATTCTATAGGATCAATTATATTTCCCAAACTTTTTGAAATTTTCTTACCTTTTAAATTCAAATAACCATGAACTAAAAGCTTACTAGGCAATTTATATCCTGCAGATATCAAGATTCCAGGCCAAATAACAGAATGAAACCAATTAATCCCTTTTCCAACAACATGAACATCTGCAGGCCACTTGCCGTTACTTCCAGTAATATAGTTTATCAAAGCATCTAGCCAAACATAAATCTTAAACTTACCATCAATAGGATTATCAATTCCCCAATCTAAATTTGTCCTTGAAACACATAAATCTCTCAGCTTCTCCCCTTTCAACCTATTAACTATCTCCTTTTTCCTTGAATTAGGAACAATATAACTCTCAACAAACTTAAGTATTTTATCTTGATACTTACTTAATTTAAAAAAATAAGCATCTTCTGAAATCCAATCGGGTTTTTTATTATGTTCAGGACATTTTCCATCAACTAAATCCTTTTCAGTCTTAAAACCCTCACAACCCACACAATAATGACCCTCATACTTCCCTTTATAAATTTCCCCTTTATCATAAACCTTTTTAAAAATCTCTTGGGCTTTTTTCTTATGCTCAGCTTCCGTAGTCCTTATAAATCTACTATAATCAATATTTAATTTCTTACATAATTCAACAAAAATTTTAGAATTTCTATCAACAAATTTCTGAGTATCTATTCCAGCCTGTTTTGCCGCCTGATCATTTTTTGAAGCATTTTCATCAGTTCCAGTCAAAAACCAAACATCTTCTCCTAAAAGCTTATGCCAACGAGAAAGAGCATCAGCTATAACTTTCTCAAATGCGTGCCCTACATGGGGGGGTGCATTTACATAATCTATTGCAGTAGTAATATAAAATTTTTTCTTATTCATTTTTGTTCTCCGTGCATTCAAAAATGAATGCTTGAAAATTTTTAATTTTCATTGTTACCATAACTAACCCATAAAAAAAAGATTAATAAATCTAACTATTTTACTAGAACATCACCAACTTCTATGAAGTTGGTTATTCAAAATCCTTAAAGGATTTTGATATCAAAAACATAATGATCAATCATTGGACCATAAGCCTTAACTTTTTTAGCCTCAATTAAAGAAACATCAAATCCAAAATCTTTGGCGACATCTCGAATCTCCAAAACAATACGATCAATATCTGATTCCTTATTATTAACTTTAACTAAATCTTCATAATGAATTATTCCATTTTTCTTAACAATCTTAAAAGCCCAAGGCAAAAATTCTTTTGGAGGGGGCAAATAACCCAATAAAACTCTATCAGCCTTAACCCCTTCACTAACTAACTTATTAACTTCTTCCTTACAATCCCCATTAATAGCAATAACACCATGAATATGATTTATATTAATATTTTCTTGCAAAAATTCAAATGAAACAGGATTTAACTCAATAGAATAAACTTTCTCAGCATCAGAAAGTTTACCAATAGGAATTGTAAAATAACCTAAACCAGCAAACATGTCAACAATTATCTCTCCTGGTTTAACCTGTTTAGCTATACGAATCCGCTCAGAAACATTCCCTTTAGCAAACATAACTTTCCTAATATCAAATCTATACTTACATCCATGCTCAATATGAGTTACAACAGTATTATTATCTCCTGCAATAACTTCTATCTGAGGTTCCCTAAACTTTCCAGTAATAATCCCAAATTTATTGCAAACCGAACGAACACCAAATAACTCTAAAACAGCCTCTCCAATTTCCTTCTTAACAGAATCAAATTCCTCATCTAAATTCAAAACAATTATATCTCCAACCCTCTGAAAACCTGAAGGTAATTTATCTAAATTTACTTTACTACCAATATTATCTTTTAATTTCTCCTTCAATAAATCCTTAAATCCCATGAACACCCAAGAAATAAATGGTTTATTAAATTAACTCTTATCAAAACTAATCTTTCTCTTAATAAAATCAACTCTTTCCTGAACATCCATAAAAGGGACATCAACAACTTGATAACTCAAATCACTATAGGTTTCAACTACAAGATCATGAATCTTTTTTATTACATATTCCTCTTCTTGTCTAATCTCATCTTGTTCATATGGAACAAAATCTGGAATAAATACAGTCTCATAATTAGTACTTTCTTTTTTAGATTCATCTAAAAGTTCGCTATCAATACTCAAACCATGATACCTAAAAAATGATAATACATCTGGAATTCCCCTATCAAAAAAAACTATTCCCTCTATTCCTTCAGCTTCTTCATTTTGTCTTAACTGTCTCTTAAAAATTTCATACTGGGCTTCAAAAGTACTCCGATAAATAACAGGCATTCCTTCTAAAACTTCCCTAGCAGTTTCATCAAAAACATTATATTCTTTTTCTAATTCTCTAATAAGGCTCGTTTTCCCAGTACAAGGCCCGCCAGTGATAACAAATCTTCTAAGCATTCACCTCAAACTCCTTTGCAACCTCTAATAATCTATCATCCTCACCTTTCCAAGCCAAAATCTGCAATCCAACTGGCACACCATCTATCATTCCAACTGGAATACTAATCCCAGGAATCTCAGCTAAATTAGCAAGAACAGTAAGGGCATCATAACTATACATATCTTCAACCGAAACTTTTTGTCCTAATTTGTGAGGCAATTTAGGAACAGTAGGCATAACAATAAAATCAAATTTACGAAAAGCAAGCTCAAACTCTTTCTCTATTATCTTCTTTGCAGACAAAGCTTTTCTATAATATTTACCAGCAAACTCTTCCTTACTAATTTCTTCTCCCCCCAATATTCGACGCAAAACTTCCTCACCACAAACATCTTCAATCTTATAACCATATTTTCTTCCATCAAACTTTCTAGTACCAGAAAAAAACTCAACATAAACAATAGGATAGTAAGTTTGAACTCCAAGATTAACATGATTTAACTTAAAACCTTGATGACTCCAAGATTTCTTCTTACAAATCTCGTCAACTCTTTCATTAATTAAATTCCAAATTTTATCATCAGCTTGCATTTTTAAAATACCAACCCTAAGTTTCTTCAAACCCCTATTCTTACTACTAAACTCTCTACTAATAGCATCCCTGCTATCTTTACCCTTAATAACATCAAAAACTAACCTGCAACTATCAACATCTAAAGCCAAGGGACCAATTTGATCTAAACTCATAGACAAATCAACTAAACCATATCTACTAACCATCCCATAACTTGGCTTCATTCCAACAACTCCACAATGACTTGCAGGGTTTCTAATACTTCCAGCTGTATCACTACCCAAACTAAAATCACAAAACCCAGCAGCAACACCAGCAGCCGAACCCGAACTACTACCCCCAGGAATCCTACTTATTGCCTTTGGATTTTTACAAACTCCGAAACTACTAGTTTCCCCACTACTCCCGGCAGCAAACTCATCCATATTCACCATCCCTAATACAATCGCATCCTCTTTCAATAATTTATCAATAACTATTGCATTATAACCTGATTTATAATTTTCCAAAGTCTTAGAAGCACAATTACAAACTAAACCTTTAACATTAATATTAGATTTAACTAAAAACCCCAATCCAGCTAACTTTCCAGCCTTGCCTTTTTTTATTTTGTTATCAACTTCTCTTGCATGATTAACAGCGCCCTCATTCAAATGCAAAACAATATTTAACTTCTTATTCTCCTTTTTTATCTTATCAAGAAAATTCTTCACATTTGCCTCTGCACTTAACTTCCCTCCTTTAATATCCTTCAATTTTTGTTTTATCATCTTAATGATTCTCCCTCACCAACTATAATTGATCCTCTGGACCATGCTCTCACTGAATGAGATTGGGATCCACCACCCTGCTCCATCTTCCTAATTAAACTTTCAGCTTCAGCAACAGAAACCTCAATATAATTTTCTTCTAATACTCTTAGTCTCTCTCTATATGGCTTAGAAATTCTCTCACCAGACTCTTCCAAAATCATTTGAAATCTATCATATATTTTAGAATATTCTCCATTATAAGATCTAACTTTTATAAGCATCCCAAGAAGATCCAAACATCCATTTAAAGTATCTACCCCATCTCCATATTTCTTCCTAAGATCTGTCCATTCATCTCCAATAGGGCCAATAGCAAAATCATTATCATCATAATCATTTAAACGAGCCATTTTAAGAATAATCTCCATTTCTTCTATCAGCAACAACTCTAACTTCAGGAGGAAGCCAAGGTTCAGAACTCACCCCAGCCCTATAGAGGAGCTCCTCATCAGACCATTCATTTCTTATAGCATCACGTTCCCTTTTTATATAAGAAGAATTTACTTTCGCAAGCTCCTTTATTACCTCTTCATTCATTTTATTATACACAAAAAAATCAATCTTAAGGTCTAATGGAAGACAATCACTTATTGCCTCCATTTGATTTCTATACCTATTATAATTACTAAATTTCCTATCTTCCTCTGGCATAAAATCTCCTTCAAATCCTTTGATAAATCCAATTAAAGTTTTATAGCTCCTAGTAAAATTCCTCTCAGCTCTATCTTTTTCTTTAAGTAATCCATCTAAACCAAGTCCTTCATAAGAGTTTTCTTCATCTTTTTTCTTAACTTCCCAATTTCTTGTTGCCCCCACCATTTCACTTCCATCCCTCTTTTTTTATCAAATTAAGTTTTTGTTTTATCATTTTAACCTACTATTGTTGGAACCACATAAGGATCTTTTGAAATTCCTGCTCTCTCCTTCAACTCATCTTCAGTTTTTCCCGCATTTATTTTAGCACATTCTTCTTCTATATAATTTCTATTTCTTTCCTCAACTATTTTTACAAGTCTTTCATACCTTCTTTGATATTTAGAGGGATCAATTCTGTCTTCTTTCAGAAGATTTGCATTTAATTCCTCTATTTGATTTGCATATTTCATATAATCTCCATCTAATCTTTGATATCCTTCAGGATTATCTGAAGCAAGAAAATCCCCTTTAGTATTCCTAACAAAATCACTAAGACTCCTTAAACCAGTCCTAAGACCTTTTTCAATCATTCTCTTTTTCTTTAGTAATGCCTTAGGAGCAAGCATATCAAGTGTCCTTTTTTTATTCCTTTTTCTTCTCTTTACATCATATTTCCAATTATTCATTTTACTATTCATTTTTTATTTATTTAAAATTCATCATCATTAATTGATTTAATATTAAGTTGATGAATTGGAATAACTGGAACTGAATAAGGCTTTTCTCTAGGTCCCACAACCATCCTAATCAATTGTTTCTCTGTTTTTCCATCCCTTATTCTTTCACATTCATTTTTTATATGTTCAGAATTTTTCCTATTCTTCCAAGCTTCTACTTGTTCATTCATTTCATCATACATAGAGAAATCAATCTCTTTGGTTAAGGGAAGACAATTATCTATTTCGTAAATTTGAATCCTATATCTTTGATAATTACTAAATCTAACATCATTCTCAGGAATAAAATCTCCTTCAAACTCTTTAATAAAATCAATCAGAATACTATAGCTTTCTCTAAGATTTATTTCAACCTCTTTTTTCTTAGTAAGCAGCTCATCTAAACTAATCCCCCTATAATGGTTTTTTTTCTCATTTCTTCTTTCTCTTACCATTTCATTTCCATCCCCCTTTCTCAGCAATCACAAAATCTTTATCTTTTTTAGGAGCATTTTCTAATAAACTTTCCTTAAAATCCCCCCAGTCTTCACATTTATCTCTTTTCTCTACTTTCCCTTCAACACGTTCAAATTCTTCCCTATCAACATAAAAATCATCTCCAGTTTTAACCTTAGAAAGTGCACTAGCAAACTTATCAAGAATTTCTTTAGCCTCTTTTTGAATTTTAGATTTATCCATACATAAAGCCAGTATTAAGTATATTTAAAATTAATTGAAGTCAAGCAAAAACTATAAATAACAAATTAAACTCAATAAGATATGGTGATTAAAAAAGGAACAATAAAAGTTGTATGGATTTCTAGAAATAAGAAGAAAATATTTTCGGAGATGTTTGATTCTGAAGAAGAAGCTGAGAATTTTAGTAAAAAAAAGAAACAATTTCTTATTTTTAAACTTATTAAACAAAAACAAATGAAAAAATTTGAATGGGAAATTCTGCCTTATGGAATGGCAGACACTTATTTAAATTTTTTAAATAATTTTTAACGAGCCTAAATCAAGGAGTCAATCTATCTCTATCCCTTGGAAACAAGCAAGCCTCTCTTATATTATGCAAATTAAGTATTGCCTGTGTAAATCTCTCTAGACCAATTGACCAACCTCCATGCGGCGGCGCACCAAATCTAAAACTATCAACATAATGCTTGAAATCTTTGGGGTCCAAACCTTTAACTTTTAATCTTTTTTCAAGCAATTCTGGGATATGAATTCTCTGCCCCCCACTTGTAATCTCTATCCCCATATAAATTGCATCAAACCCTTCACTTAACTTAGCATCAGGTTTTTCGTCCTTAGTCATTATGTAAAAGGGTTTAATTGCACTAGGCCAACTATGAACCATAACAATAGTATTTGGAAATTCCTTATTCAACTGCCTTTCATTCTCAGGACTTAAATCCTCTCCATGTTTAACTTTCAATAATTTAACAGTCTCATCATAACTAATATACTTAACTTTCGGAACTTTCAATTTAACTCCTAACAGATCCACTTCTTTTTTATTTTTCTCAATAACTTGTTCAACAATATACTTAACAACTTCTTCCAACTGCTTCATAACTACTTTCTGGTCTGCAAAACTCATCTCAATATCCATTTGCCTGCATTCATTCAAATGCCTAGTCGTATTATGCTTCTCAGCTCTCCAAACAGGAGTTATCGTAACAACCTTTTCTATAGGCGAACAAGCGGCCATTTGCTTATATAACTGAGGACTCTGAGCCAAAAAAGCTTTTTTCTCAAAATACTTTGCAGGAAACAACTCTGTACCTCCCTCACTAGCACTCGAGATTATAGAAGGAGGCTGAAAATCCATAAAACCTTTTTTAACAAAGTGTTCTTTAAATGCAACTGAAATTGTTGATTGAATTTTAAAAATAGCCTGAATCCTTTCCCTATGCAAATCTAAAAACCTATAATCCAATCTCTTAGGCAACTCTGTCTTTGAATGATCTGAAACATCAATAGGCAAGGGATGTTCAGCTTTAGCAATCAGCTCAATCTCACTAGGCAAGATTTCCTTTCCACCAGGAGCTTGCTTACTATCTTTCAACTTACCTCTAATAAGAACAACACTTTCTTTGGACAAACGATTCATCAAATTAAAAACATCATCTTTAGTCTTACCTTTCAACCCAGTAACCTGAATTCTCCCACTAACATCCTTAACAACAATAAATCTAACCTTACTCAAATCCCTAACATCATGCACCCAACCACAAACTTCAACCTCTCCTTTTTTATTAAACGCATCTGAAATATATGTTCTTGCCATGTTATTAACTAATAATTCAAATTTATAAAGTTATTCATAAAAATTTAAATATCTATATTAACTACCTAAATTATGAAAAAAACAAGCATAGCTATAATTATCCTATTAATTGTACTAGCAATAATTATATTCTTTTATATTAACAACACAATAACTGGAAAAACAATAGAAGAAGATGAATATGATTCTCTTAAAAACTATTCTTATACAAAGGCAATTTGTGACAAAACAAAATTTTGCCAAGATTATGAAATAAAATGTCAAGACAAGGAAGTAATTTCCGTAGTTGCATTAACTGGTGCTGTAGCTCAATTCTCACCTGACTGGGAAGACCCAAGAAGTGAAGACGAAAGGGATAGGTTGTGTGGTTAATTACTTCAACAACTTCTCAAGGATTTCATTAACTTCCATTCCACTAATCTTACCCTTAAATTTCTTCATAATTAATCCCATATAAGCTCCAATTGACAAACCGGGCTTTCTCTTAACCAAATTAGCAATTTCCCCCTCAATCTCCCCTAAATCAGCCTTCTCAATCTCTAAAGCCTCATCCAATGGTTTTCCTTTAACAACTTCTTCCATAACATGTTTAACATCATTTCTATTAATCTTACCTTCTCTAACTCCATTAACAATACTTTCAATAACATCCAAAGTTAAAATATCATCAATCTTTTTACCTTCCCTCCTAGCAATCTCTCTAGGAATCTCAACTAAAGCTCTGAAAATAAATCTAGGCTCATTAATTAAATTCAACAAAGCTTCAAATTCTTCCAACTTAGCTTGCTTTAATAAAATCTGTATTTCATCTTCCCTCAAACCTTTCTTAGCCAACCCTAACTTAATCTCGCTTCTCAATTTAGGAAGAGTTCTCTTAGCTTCATTTAATAATTGTCTGCTAATCCTTAATAAAGGCAAATCAGTTTCAGGATACATCCTAGCAGCTCCAGGCATCGGCCTTAAAAATTCAGTCTCTCCATTAGGCAAAGCATTCCTAACCTCTCCACTCAATTCCTTTCCTTTTTTATCAATCAAATTATTCTCCTGTCTCCTAACTTCCTCCTCAATAGTTGGAACAAACATTTTAACATCTTGAAAACCCTTAATTTCAACTCTCGGGTGTCCTTTAATACTTACATTTATGTCCTGCCTTATAGTACCAATTCCCCTCTTAACTTTGCAGCTTCTCAAAATATCCCCAAGAATTAATGCAGCTTCTTTGCATTGTTCAGGAGTTTTAATATCCGGAGCTGTACCAATCTCAATCAAAGGAATCCCCAACCTATCTAACCTAAAAACCTTTCCACCATTAATTTCAGCATTCCCAACAATTCTTGCAGCATCTTCCTCTAAACTAATATTATCAACTCTAACCCTACCATCTTTAGTATCAATATAACCATTTCTAGCAATTAAAACAGTTCTTTGAAATCCTGAAGTATTACTCCCATCAACAACTGTTTTTCTCATAATCTGACTTATAGGCAATATCTCGCAATTCAACAACAAAGCTACATGCAATCCTATCATCAAAGCTTCCTGATTGATAAGATATGGGGGTTCTTCATCCAACTCAAGTAAACAAGTCGTATCATAACCTTGATAAGTAAACTTTTTATCCTTCTCAACCTCATAACTAGCAGCAATATCTACCTCTCCACTTTCTCCTGCAACAGCATGTAATCTTCTAACAACTTGAAAATCGGGCTCATCACTTCTTAAAACAGAAGGACAATTACAAAATAATTTATGAGTATCTAACTGTTGATGAATTTCTATCCCTGATTTTATTTCCATATAAACAATAAAGAAAAAATCTATTTAAAGTTAATTATAAATATCAAATCAGTTTCCTGGATATTGAGAAGTATATTTCTCACCAAGATATCTCTTTGAATCTAAGATTTGACCCATATTAACTGGATTAACAGTTTGAGGGTTTTGACCAACAACTGTAGCTAATCCTTCTAAGAATTCAATATATCTCGGTGTAACACGAAAATCTTCCACAAATGGAGAAAATGCCACATGGTTATTCCTAGTTGAGCTTTCTGGAAGTCTTTGAAATCTTGGAGGACAGAAATCTGGAAGATCCATACTAATAATAGAATTCACTCCAACAGGAATAACTCTACCTTCATCTTTTACTTGCCTATACTCTTTATGCCTTCCTTCTTCTGTTTTTTTAGAATCTTCTATCCCAATAGTCCTATAAGTTAAACCATCAGAGAGGTGCCTTTTTGCTAGATCTATACAAAATTTTAAATCGCTCTTTGCCTGAACACCAGGATTTTTATAAAAACCATTCCTTAAATTTCCTCTAATCCTTGATAACTCAGCCACATGTTCATTATCATACATTTGATCTATATCATTAACAGCTTCTACTGACACATCAAAATCATCTGATCTAATCCTATCAACTAACAACTGTATTTCCTTCTTTCTCTTCCTATTTGTAGCCCTGTCAATACTTCTCATACACCTAACTACAGAATTTCCACTAACTACCTCATCGATTCCAATAACTTTGGGAATTTCATAATGTTGCTTAACATTCTCATCTAAAAAATTAGAATACCAATCTGTTATAACATCAAGAACATTCTCTACGCTACTAGAAGCAGGCATATAAACAACTTTTGAAGTATCAAAATCTTGATTAACAATAGTCATAGCATCTATAAAAGGAACTGAACCATTCATAGGAGCTAAAATAAAATCAGGAGACTGATCTACAAGTATCTTTGAAGCTTCATACATAGCTTCTACATAAGATTCTAATCTATCATCAATAAATTTTGCATCTGATTCCATAAGATAACCCCTCATACTTCCTTTAAAAACCTTTCTATTTATAACTACTTCATAGTTACAACTAATAAATAACAATAATACCTTTACAAAACATATATAAATCAAATTTCATCTTATTATATTGTAAATAGATGCAAACTTAGGAAGGTTGCATCTAGGAAACCTAGGTTTCCTGGATTAAAGATGGTGAAAAAAATAAAAAACCCCGTTCTAGACACAAACTTAAAAGAAACTGAAAAACAAGTTGAAAAACTAGGTGGAGAAATCTTTACAACTCTATACAAAAAAATTCATCCAGGTAAAAGATCTAAACTAACATTAGGTCAAAAAACATCTGATTGGATATCAAAATGGGCTGGTAGCTGGACTTTTATACTTGGTTTTATCGCACTCCTAATGCTGTGGATTGCCCTTAACACTTATTATTGGTCCAAATATCTTGCTGGCCAGCCTTTCGACCCCTTTCCTTTTATTCTTTTAAACTTGATTTTATCAATGTTAGCCGCCTTACAAGCTCCAGTTATCCTAATGTCTCAAAACCGTTCAGCTCAAAGAGATAGATTAAGAGCAGAGTATGATTATCAAGTAAACAGAAAGGCTGAAAAAGAAATTAGAGAGATAAAAAAACATTTAGAAAGGTTAATTAGAAAAAAATAAATTTATTATCTAAAAATATTCACTTAATTTTAATCAAACAACAGCTTGGTTTTTCTCTGAATATCTAAAGCAAGATCAGATTTCTTTTTCTCAAATTCAGCTTTCTTCACACTAATCTCTCTCTTCAACCTTTCATCAAACTCTTTTTTAAGTTGTTTTCTAATTGTATCGGATTGTTGTCTAACAGTTTTCTCAACAGCATTTTTTTTCTCTTTTTCAAGTCTATCTATCAATCCCTTCCTATAAGCACCATCATCTTCTTTAATCTTCCTTGCTTTCAAACTTAATCTATTTCTCACTTTTGAAAAAACATCCTTCTCACTAGCTAATTGTCTTTTTATTTTATTAATCCCCTCATTACTTTTCTTTAGTTTGTTAGCATAATTCTTATGAACTTCTCCAACTTCTCTTGTTAGATGTTCATGCATCTTTCTATCGGCAACAACACGACTAGTTAAGATCTCTTCACGTGCAAGATGTTTCATCTTACCCTTCTCTATATCCAAATTCCTTTTATATTCTTTTTCTAAACTAATCCTATTTTTCTCAATTCCTCCCAAAAGTTTATTTCTCTCTGCATTCCTTAATCTCTTTTCCATCGCTTTTAATTTCCTTCCATTTAATCCAAATTTCTTAATATTATCTTTCTGGAGTCTTTTTCTTAATTTACTCAAACTATCTCTACATACCTTAACTTCCTCTAATTTTTTCCTCCTCTCTTCCTTCAATCTTTCTAATCCCTCTACTTTAACTATCCTCAATTTTTCTATTCCTACTAGTTTTCCTATTTCTAATTTCAGTTTATTAGCACTAGAAAACTTAATCTTTCTCAATTTATCAGCACTATCTATTTGAACTTTCTTTTTTAATTTATTTAAACTATTTATTAATAATTTAGCCTCCAATAATTTCTTCCTCTCAATTTCTCTTAACCTCTTTTCTTTTAATCTTAATCTTTTAATACTCTCTAGCTCTAATCTCTTCCTTGTAGCCTCTACTCTTTTATTCAGCATACTGTCAAATCTACTCCTAACTTCCTCCTCTAAAGCAAACTTAACTCTATCATTGTATTTCTTCTCAAAGTTTTTCTCCAACTTACTATATTGAACTTCAAAACTTTTTTTTCTATCTATCAAATCATCTTGAAGCTGTCTTTGGACAGCCAACTCTTTGCTCTGAAGCCTTTCAGACAACCGAGATTTAATCTCATTTAAAGTTAAATTAAACTTATCATTCACCAGAAAACTAACCTCGGGATCAATCCTGCCCAACATCACCTTCTTTCTTTCTGCTTCCTCTTTTTCTCTCTCCAAAAATTCCCTAAAAGAACTTAAACTATCTTTAATCTTAGGTATATCCTTAACTAACTTAACATCTTTCCCTGAAAGCCTGCCTTTCTTATCAATTTCATCCTCTAACTCTTTTAACTTCTTATTAATCCTTCTCTTGTCAGGAACACTTTCTTTAAGTTGATTAATTTTCCTATGAATACTTGCATGATCATTAGGAACTCCCCTTTTCATTTGATCAATCTTACCATGAATATTTGCATGACTTATTGTCTCTTTCTTCTCCTTATAATTACCTTTAACCTTCGCTTTCAAAACCCTCATCTCTCTCTCAATTTCAGGGATATAAGAAACATTTTTCAATTTACTTCTAATAGAAAGAACCTCTGCTTCATGCCCCCCAGCATTAAGATCATTTAACTCGCTTCTCAATTCTTCTAATCTTTCAACACCTTTAGCAAAAACTTCAAAATCCTCCCTAGTAGCCTTGCTAACACTCTTAACTTTAACCACGTCTTTCCTTACAACTTTCTTCTTCACATTTCTTTTAGCTTTATTTGCCATATATCACCATCTTTTAATTTTTGCTTCTTTTTTAAAATTAAAAGGTTTGAAAATTTCTTTAGAAATTTTCAATATCTTTATCTATTCCTTAAAGCATACTTACCTTTTAAAACTTACTTTTATTTATTTATTTTTCTAAAATTTTTGTCTTATATCCTTTTTTCTTCCATTCCATTATCTGATTTTTAATATCTTTTTCAGTTGGAACTCTTGCTTTTTTCTCAAAAACTGAAACATTATAGCCTTGCCCTTTCCATTTTGAGATCTGCCTCTTCATTTCCGGCACTTTTTTAGCTTTCTTCAATTCCTTTAACTTTCTTTCTCTTCCCCTCTCAATCTCCCTAAAAGCTTTTCTTCTTCTAACACTAACCTTTCTAAATAATTTTCTACTAACTGCTCTTTCTTCTTTCGTATTTAATTTAGCCTCTACTTTCCTCTCTCTTTCTTTCAGATATCTGTCTTCTTTACTTAACTCTGTTCTATATTGCCTTCTTAATTCAATCAAAAGTTTATCTCTCGAATATACAGAATAGAAAACAAAGATCAATAAAATAAAAATAATAAATCCTAAAATCAAGAAAATTACAATATTATTGATATCGAAACTAGTTTTCATAAGTTCTTTCTTGTCAATTGTAAAAAATGTACTTGCAGTCCCCACTGAATCCTTATATTTAATTAACACACCACAAACATAATCTCCTTTTGGGATATTTTCTGGAATATTGAATGATTTTGTTATAGAAATTTGATCTTTAACAACAACAGTTTCAGATTCAGAAATAATCGTCTCCCCATATAAACTTTTTATAAAAGAAATTACTTCAACATTTACAGTTCCCATTTGTGACAAATCAAAAATTTTAACATCTAAATTTGTCCTAGTCCCAGGAAAAACTCTAGCAGCTGGAAAAAATTCAATATTGCTATCAAATAAAACATCATCTGATTCTACTTCAAGGATTATTGGAACCATCTTACTATCTTTTTCAGAAAAAAATTCTACCCCCCCTATGTAAATATCTTCATTTAAATTGTCAGAATTCAAAAAATCTATATTAAGTGTTTTTATTTCTCCTGAAGCTAACTCAAATCTGTCTTTTTCAAGAAAAGCAACATTCTCTAAATCAATCAATTTTGCATTTACAATAATAGGATAATCTTTTAAATTTGTAATTTTTATCTTACCATCAAAACTACTGCTTTTTTTTATAGAAGCTTTCAGCAAAACAGTATCTACACTGAATTCTTCTTTATCCTCTCTCTCATCAAAATCCCCTTGATAAATAAAATAACCTACCCCAATCCCAATTAGTAAAACTACTAATATTAACACTAATAATTTACCTTTCATCGTCCTCTTTTTTGCCCTATTCTCAATTTTAAAAACCTTTTATGCTTTTTATATCTTCTTATGAATATAACAATAGAAACGATTAAGATCAAAATACCAGCAATTAAACTCACTAAAATTGCATTCACAGTATTTTTGATACCTTCAGGAATTTTTTCCCTAACTTCAAAATGGGATGAAGAAGTAGCAACCCCTGTAGGATATAATAATTCTAATCCTAAGACATATCTTCCAACTGGTAATTTGCTTGTAAAAAACTCTTTCTTAAAATTCTTCTGACCATCAACAAGTATTGTTTCACTTTCAGCTAGGTAAATCTTCCCATTAAAGTCTTTTATGACATAATTTAATGTTACATCCAGTCTTGGTTCTCCTCCCATTGGAATCAAAGTAATTTGAGACTCTAATTTTTCTCCTAAATTAATTATCTTATTTTGGTCAGGGACTACAATCATTGTATCAAATAATAAAGGCCTTGAACGAACGTTTATTGAAACAAATATTTGATGACCCCCAACAAATATCTTCCCCACAAATATGCCCGATTCATTTCCAGTGTAAAATTTAATTTTAATTTCTTTAGATTCTTTAGCCCCTAGTTTAACTAAACCTCTTTCTTCAAATACAACCATATTATTCAAACTTTCATGTCTTAGATCAATTTCCAATTCACTATCCCCTAAATTAGTTATTTTAACGCTTCTTTGTTTCTCATCATTAATTAACATATCAAGATTTATTCTTGTTAAATCCACTTTAAACTTTTCTATAGGCCTCTTAGATACCTTAGAACTTCCCCCACCTCCGCCACCAGCAACAGCTGCAGCAGCCGTTACAGCCTCTGTAATCTCCAAACTTCTCTCACTACTATTACCAACATTATTGTCGGCATCAGTACAATTCACACTCCAAGTGTGATCTGCAACAGATAATGAACTGACATATATACCAGTTTCAACATCCTTGGCAATCGTTGATAGCGTGCTTACGACACTATTATCCAAATTCAAACTACAATTATTTACATCACTCACGTCTGAAACATTAAATGTAAAGTTATGGGAAACAACAGTGGTTGAAGAACCATCATTAGGACTTAGTAGAGATACATTAGGACCAGTAGTATCAGCAATCTCCGATGAAATATTAAAAGTAATTGAAGATTGATTATAATTACCCAAAGTATCATTAACATAAATTGTAAGATTATGCACTCCTTCACCCCAAGTAACATTAGTTAGATTTTGTCCACAAACTAAACTTCTATTAACAGTATAGCTATCATTTGAATACCAACAACTCTCAACTTCAACCCCAGCATCACTAATGGTAAAATTAATGTCCAAGCCAAGATTGGCTATAACTGTATCATTCTCAGGAGGACCTGTTATGTTAATAGCTGGACCCAGAGTATCAACAGTAAAACTCGTAGTTGATTGGTTTTCATTACCCGCTGAATCATTTATGTAAATAATCACACTATGCAATCCCTCACTCCAAGTTATATTAGTTAAATTTGTCCCACAAACCAGACTTCTGTTAACAGTATAACTATCATTTGAATACCAACAACTCTCAACTACAGATAAGGAGTCACTGAAAGTAAAATTAACATCCCAACCAGTATCTGTTGTATTTGTATTATTAACTGGAGGTCCAGTTATATTTATGTCTGGGCTCGTAGTATCTATTGTAAAACTAATTACGCTTTGATTCTCATTTCCTAAAGTATCATTTACATAAATAATCACACTATGCAAACCTTCTGACCAAGTAATATTAGTTAAGTTTGTCCCGCAAACCAAACTTTTGTTAACAGTATAACTATCATTAGTATACCAACAACTATCAAATGCAACTCCAACATCACTTAGTGTAAAATTAATATCTAGTCCAGTATCAGTAGAATTTGTGTTATTAACTGGAGGTCCAGTTATATTAAGTGCAGGACCTAAAGTATCAATCGTGAAACTAACACTACTCTGATTCACATTATTAGATGTATCATTTATATAAACAGTAAAGTTATGTTTCCCTTCACTCCAAGTTATATTAGTTAAGTTTGTCCCGCAAACTAAACTTCTGTTAGCAGTATAACTGTCATTTGAATACCAACAACTCTCAACTTCAACCCCAGCATCACTAATGGTAAAATTAATGTCCAAGCCAAGATTGGCTATAACTGTATCATTCTCAGGAGGACTAGTTATGTTAATAGCTGGACCTAAAGTATCAATTGTGAAACTAGTCGTACTACTATTTTCATTTCCAGCACTATCATTCACATAAATAATCACACTATGCAAACCCTCTGACCAAGTTATGTTAGTTAGATTGGTCCCGCAAACTAAACTTCTGTTAGCGGTATAACTATCATTAGTATACCAACAACTATCTAAAGCAGTATCATCAAAAACTGTAAAATTAATATCTAATCCAGTATCTGTCGTATTAGTATTATTAACTGGAGGCCCAGTTATGTTTATGTTTGGGTTTGTTGTATCAGGAGGAGCATTAACTGTAAATGTAATAGTACTAAAATTCAAGTTGCCAACACTATCATTAACATAAATAGTTAGATTATGTTCAGCTACACTCCAAGTAACATTAGTTAAATTTTGTCCACAAACTAAACTTCTATTAGCAGTATAACTATCATTTGAATACCAACAATCACCTAAACCTATTGTATCACTCACAGTAAAATTAATATCTAATCCATTATCAGTTGTACTTGTACCATTTGCAGGTGGTCCAGTTATGTTAATATCTGGAGCAGTTGAATCTAATGCCAAACTCCTAATACTTGTAGAATTATAATTGCCAACCCCATCCAAAATATCAACATAATAATGATAGTCATTATCATTCAAACCTGTCCAGTTAATCTGAAGAGTTTCTGCTGAATAAGTTGTATAATTTACAACACTTCTATTATACAAATCTTTAGCCTCACTTGCAGTCAAAGCTCTTTCAAAAAACATCAATTCATCCACACTACCATTAAGATAACCCTTTGAATACACATTTAGATTATTTCTTATATTCAAAGTTCCCATATAAAATTCATAATTGGTAAAATCTTTAGCCCCATCACTATTCCCTGTTACAGAGGTATTCTCTTTTCTAACCCCATCAACATATATCTCAACATAACTATCATTTTCAAAAATTCCAGTAACATGATGCCAATTACCATCATCATAAGCAACTCCTGAACAAGCAACATCATAGGAAGCAGAATCGGTATCTCCTATAGCAAAAGCCAATTGCCCCTTAGGACTACCACATTCAGTAGTATCATCAAAATCAAGAAAAAGAGTTTCATCATTTCCTGACGAATCTGCTACAACCCCAATTATAAAATCTCTATTTGCAGCTACGCCTGAAGATTTAACCCATGCACTAATGGAAAAATCATCATTCACTCCAAAATTAGGAGTATAACCTGTTTTTATGTGATCTCCATCCCCATCAAAATTCCAGCCCCCATTTAATTTACCTGTTACATTAAAACCACTTTTGTTAGTAATATCATTTCCATCCCCCCTAGTTCCATTATTGCTCCAAGTACCATAATTCAAGTTTCCAGAAATATCAATTACATAATCAGTACCATTAATAGTTAAATTTCTATCAAAATTATAATATAATTTCAAATCAGTTTTATTCAAACTTTCATTATACAAAGTAAAACTCATATTCTCTAAATTAGCCTCTGAAACTGTAACATTAACATAAACATAATCTTGGACTAAACTCGCATTATCATCAGCTGTCTGAGAATCATAAGCTATATCTGGAACCAATGCATCAATTGTAAAACTAATTACACTCTGATTTTCATTCCCAACAGTATCATTTACATAAATAATCACACTATGCAACCCCTCACTCCAAGTAATATTGGTCAAGTTAGTCCCGCAAACCAAACTTCTATTAACAGTATAGCTATCATTTGAATACCAGCAACTTTCAACTTCAACTCCAGCATCACTAATGGTAAAATTAATGTCTAATCCATTATCAGTTGTAGTTGTAGCATTTTCCGGAGGTCCAGTTATATTGATAGCAGGACCTAAAGTATCAATTGTGAAACTAATAACTGATTGATTTTCATTCCCAGCAGTATCGTTAACATAAACAATTACACTATGTAATCCTTCTGACCAAGTAATATTAGTCAAGTTAGTCCCACAAACCAACGATTTATTCACAGTATAACTGTCATTTGTAAACCAACAACTATCTAAAGCAGTATCATCACTAACAGTAAAATTAATATCCAATCCAGTATCTGTCGTATTAGTATTATTAACTGGAGGCCCAGTTAGGTTTATATCTGGGTTTGTTGTATCTCCTACACTAATTGTAAAACTAATTGTACTCTGATTTTCAGTCCCCAAAGTATCATTTACATAAATAATCACACTATGCAAACCTTCTGACCAAGTAATATTGGTTAGATTAGTTCCACAAACTAAACTTCTGTTAGCAGTATAACTATCATTAGTATACCAACAACTTTCAACTTCAACTCCCGCATCGCTAATTGTAAAGTTGATATCTAATCCCGTATCAGTTGTAGTTGTAGCATTTTCCGGAGGGCCAGTAATATTAATAGCAGGTCCTAAAGTATCAATCGTAAAACTAATTGAAGATTGATTCTCATTATTAGAACTATCATTAACATAAACAGTAAAATTATGTTTTCCCTCACTCCAAGTAATATTTGTCAAGTTAGTCCCGCAAACTAAACTTCTGTTAGCAGTATAACTGTCATTTGAATACCAACAACTATCTAAAGCAGTTTCATCACTAACTGTCCAATTAATATCCAATGAAGTATCTGTAGTATTAGTATTATTAACTGGAGGCCCAGTTATGTTTATGTTTGGGTTTGTTGTATCTGGCACAGTAATTGTAAATGTAATAGTACTAAAATTCAAGTTGCCAATACTATCATTAACATAAATAGTCACATTATGCAAACCTAAACTCCAAGTTATATTAGTAAGATTAACTCCACATCCAGTACTTCTGTTAATACTATAAGTATCATTAGAATACCAACAATCACCTAAACCCATGGTATCACTCACAGTAAAATTAATATCTAATCCATTATCAGTTGTACTCGTACCATTAGAAGCAGGATTTGTAATATTAATATCTGGAGCAGTTGAATCTAATGCCAAACTCCTTATACTTGTAGAATTATAATTGCCAACCCCATCCAAAATATCAACATAATAATGAAAGTCATCATCATAAAGATCTGTCCAGTTAATCTGAAGAGTTTCCGTTGCATAAGTCGTACTATTTACAACACTCCTATTATACAAATCTCTGGCCTCATCTGCAGTTAAAGCTCTTTCAAAAAACATCAACTCATCAACACTACCATTAAGGTAACCTTTTGCATATGCATTCCCTCTAAGATTCAAAGTCCCTATATAAAAATTATAATTAGTAAAATCTTTAACGCCATCGCTATTTCCAGTTACAGAAGTATTTTCTTTCCTAACACCATCCACATATATTTCAAGATAACTATCATTTTCAAAAATTCCAGTGACATGATGCCAATTTCCATCATCATAGGCAACTCCTGAACAAGCCTTATCTAAAAAATCAGAATCGGTATCTCCTACTGCAAAAGCCAATTGCCCCTTAGGACTACCACATTCAGTAGTATCATCAAAAGAAAAAATGATAGTTTCATCACTTCCTCCTGAATCCGCTACAACTGCAGTTATAAAATCTCTGTTTGTAGCTACACCAGGACTTCTAGCCCATGCACTAATGGAAAAATCATCATCTGCTGTAAAACTAGGACCATAATTAGTTTTTATATAATCTCCACTTCCATCAAAATTCCAAGCAGCATTCAATTTTCCTGTCCCATTAAATCCACTACCAGGAGTATCACTTCCCTCATTTCTAGTTCCATTATTGCTCCAGGTTGCATGTTTACCATTTCCCGAAATATCAACAATATAATCACTATTATTAACAGTAGTATTTCTATCAAAATTCCAATAAGCCTTCAAATCAGTTCTATTCAAGCTTTGATTATACAAAGTAAAGGTCATATTTTCCAAATTAATTTCAGTCACAGTTACATTAACATAAATATTATTTTGATTCAAGGTACCATTATCTGCAGCTGTCTGAGAATCATAAGCTATGTCTGGACTTGTAGTATCTATTGTAAAGCTAATTACACTCTGATTCTCATTACCTGCAGAATCATTTACATAAATAATCACATTATGCAAACCTTCTGACCAAGTTATGTTAGTCAAATTAGTCCCACAAACCAAACTTTTGTTGATAGTATAACTGTCGTTAGTATACCAACAGCTGTCAATAACAGATAATGAATCACTAATTGTGAAGTTAACATCCCAACCAGTATCTGTTGTATTTGTATTGTTAACTGGAGGTCCTGTTATGTTAATATCTGGGCTAGTTAAGTCTATAGTGAAACTAATTGTACTTTGATTCTCATTACCCAAAGTATCATTCACATAAATTGTAATATTATGCAATCCTTCACTCCAAGTAATATTAGTTAAATTTGTCCCGCAAACTAAACTTTTATTTACAGTATAACTGTCATTGCTAAACCAACAATCACCCAAGCCTACAGTATCACTCACAGTAAAGTTAATGTCCAATCCTGTATCAGTAGAATTTGTATTATTAACTGGAGGACCAGTTATGTTAATAGCAGGTCCTAAAGTATCTATTGTAAAGCTAATTACACTCTGATTCTCATTACCTGCAGAATCATTTACATAAATAATCACATTATGCAAACCTTCTGACCAAGTTATGTTAGTCAAATTAGTCCCACAAACCAAACTT
>Ga0310122_10000241_pt1 | contig 35263 bp, 34 predicted proteins | sample CB6_Bottom_1051__FD_203503 | JGI IMG/M metagenome (GOLD analysis project Ga0310122, IMG submission 203503) | Marine microbial communities from Western Arctic Ocean, Canada - CB6_Bottom_1051 | ecosystem: Environmental > Aquatic > Marine > Oceanic | place: Canada: Western Arctic Ocean | collected...
ACCACCTTCGTACTGATAGGTGTGAGCCTGCTGGCCGACGATGTATTCATCGCCTCGCCGGCACTGGCAAAGTAACGCGAGGAGATTGCTCTGCGTCCCGCTGGTGCAAAAAATCGCCTTATCCGTGCCCAGCAGATCAGCGGAAACTTCCTCCAACCGATTTGCTGTAGGATCTTCTCCATAGACATCATCACCGACCTCGGCCGCGGCCATAGCCGCGCGCATGTCTGGCGTTGGCTTCGTTACGGTATCGCTTTTTAGATTGACCGGCATACTCGAAGGATCTTACTACGCACAACATCCGAACGAGAGAGGACTCGACGCGGCAAGAACAAGCCCAGCGCGACATGCTTGGACGGGAGAACGTCGCTTTACTGGCGCCCCGAGCAAGATTCGAACTTGCGACCTTCCGCTTAGGAGGCGGACGCTCTATCCAGCTGAGCTACCGGGGCGGCTTTAAAATCAATAACTTAGTCTCCGCGTAGTGGAGCATCAATCCTAACACGCGCATTCTGAAGGTCGGCTTCGGGACGCAGTCATTCCGGTTACTAAATGCTAAGCTCGCGGCTCCGACTTATCCAAGGACCCCCATGATCCATCGGAGAGCTTGTCGCACAACTTCCGAGATCGCAGCGCTGCTCACCCTCTCTTTCCTCTCTGGTTCGCTGGTCGCTCAACCCCAAGCCGCACTCGACACTGAGGAATCGAGAATTCTTTATGCTCTCGGGCTCGCAGTCGCTCAGAATCTCGACACCTTCAACCTGACTTCCGACGAGCTTGAGTTCGTACAGCAGGGCCTTGCGGACAGCGTTCTCGCTCGGGAGGCAAGAGTGAGCTTGCAGGAGTACGGCCCTAAGATCCAAACGTTCGCGGAACAGCGTGTCAGTGCCGTGGCGGATACCCAGAAAGCCGAAGGAGCACGGTTCTTAGCGCAGATGGCTGCCGAAGATGGCTCTGTACGGACGGCGTCCGGCCTGGTTTCCACCGAAATCGTCGTCGGCACAGGCGCTAGCCCCGCAGCGACCGACGTTATCACTGTCCACTACCATGGCACGTTTCGAGACGGTTCGGTGTTCGATAGCTCGGTTGAGCGGGGCAAGCCGTCGAGCTTTGCGCTCAATCAAGTCATTCCTTGCTGGACCGAGGGATTGCAATTAATGAGGGTCGGCGGAAAAAACCGTCTCGTCTGCCCTTCCGATATCGCCTACGGCGACGAGGGACGATCGGGAATCCCTCCGGCCGCCGTACTGGTCTTTGAGGTTGAGCTGCTCGGAATCGAATGACGGCAGTGACCGCCTACTGAGGCTATCGTGACCCCCGATTTATTGATTGGTTATTAAAGCTTCGTAGACTCCAGCCACGTTGCCGGCGCGGGAATCGTCGTATTCGATTAAGTGATCGTAATTCTCCATGAGAATTGTATCGACTAGTTGTTCTTTCGTCTTTCCTTCCGCGATGCCGTCGGATACGGCAGCCACGAGTTCTTCCAGATATTGCCGTTGCTCGGTTACGTGCGCCTTTGTACCGGGTAACTCGTGGCCCGGGGAGAGAATGTCAAAGTCCAGTTGTTCAACACGACGCAACGAGTCGACCCATTCGGGGAAATAGCCACCTTCCATGTGACCACGCGGCGGGCGATTGGGCGTCAGGAAATCGACCGTGTAGACAGTGCGCTCTTCGGGAAACAACACGACGGTCATATCGTCAGAGTGGTTGCGTCCCGTGTAGTGGAGTTCTACCGTCTTACCGCCTAGGGTGACGGATGCGCGATCAACGTAGTAGATATCAGGGGGTACTTGCTCGCCACCAAACCGTGCCGCCCAAATCTCCGCGCGGGTGAGGGCACCGTCTTGATTCGCGTCCCGCGCCGCGAAAAGGCCCTCCAGGGCAGTCCCCTCCGCTTCCGCCGCTTGAATGAGTCCATCGCCATTCGTGTCCCAGAGCTGTTCGCGCGCCAGCAAGGGCGCATCGGCCGCTGGAGACTGCAGATTGCTACGCATGTTCTCGTGGCCAATGATAGTGGCCGTCTCTGCGAAAATTTCACCGCCGCTTGCGTGATCGTTGTGACCATGGCTGTAGATCACATACTTCACAGGAAGCCCGAATCGCTCGTCCAATTGCTCCTTGAGCCACGTGGCAGCCTCCGAATTAGTCGGATCGACCAAGATGATCCCATCTGCTGTTACCAGGAACATCCCGAAGTGTCTGGTCTGCCTAAATCGATACAGATCACCTGTCACGTTGGTAATCTCGTGCCTCGGCAACCCCTCGCCCCTACCGAACCCTTGAGCGTGTGCGAGTTGAACTGTGCCGCAACATGCACCAATCACGACGACTACGGTCAGTTTTTTGTATCGCATCGAATCACCCTCTGATGGCCTACGGCTTACTATATAGCGGTTTTCCCTGGATCGGAGCGGTAAAGCAGTCCGACTAACGCCTGGGAATCGGCTTCAGTGCCATCTCCCAGCGTGAATACATTGGCACTCGGCTGGCGAGAAAGACGACCGCCGCCGCGAATCCCGCCGCAAGCCCGATCGCGACACTGACGTCCAACCAACTACTGAACGGCTGGTCGTCGGGCCTCAATACCGGCACCACCATCAGGTATTTGAAGAGCCATATTCCTAGATTAATGCCGAATGCGATGAGGCACATCGCAACTACCGACCGTTTGACGAACGCGAAGATCAACGCCGCGAACGGGACGAAGAAGCACCCCGCCATCATGGTCCAGAAGTACGGGCCGTAATGGCCGTACATCTGGCGCCACAAAGGGTCTGTTTCGTGTGGGAGATTACCGAACCACATCACGAAGAACTGCGCCCAGAAGAAATACAGCCACATCAATGTGAAGCCGGTGACCATCATGCCCAGGCTGCGGACTTGATCGGGGCCGAAATAGGAGTCGGGAGTGCTCGTTCGCCCGAGCAGGGCTGGGAACACGATCAACGCAGCCGTCCCTGCGAACAGGTTACCGAACCAGAAAAGAATCGGATATACCGTACTGTGCCAGTGGGGTATCAGCATCATGCCGAAGTCCCAGGCGATAAAAGTATTACAGGTGATGAAAGCCGCGATGACGAGCGGCGAGAGCATGTAGAGCTGACCCGCGACTTCGCGATGATCGGCCTCTTGCATCTTCGCATCCGCCAGGTCGGGCTTAAGGGCTTTTAAAGCGTAGTACGTGCTCAGCCCATAGAAGACCGCGAGACCGGCGAGATTTCTAATCAATAACCAATCGATATTCAGCCACGCACTCAGGTGCTCTTCGGGAGCGGGTGAGAGCCAATAGAATAAATCGTCCTGGGCGTAGACGAAGATCAACAAGAACCCCACGAACGCGAACGGGGTAAACGCCAACGTGCTGAGCTCGGCGAGCCGGTAGTACGGTTTGGCCCATTGGGCGTGGACCAGTCGAGTGATGGCGCAAAAGACGACGCCAACCTGGCTGACGCCCATTAGGAACAGATAAGAGACGATGAGCAGGCCGATGTCGGGCTGCGTGCTCTCGTCGGTCCATCCATAGACGAGGCTTGCCACTCCAACGACAAAGAGGACGATCAACACCCACAGTGCAGGACCGGGCCGCCGGGATGAAGTGTCGCCTTGAATCGCAGCCGCAGTCCGATATTCGTTCATTCGGGCCCGAACTCCGCTCTAATATAGTTGATCACGTGCCAGCGTTCCTCCTGGCTCAATGCGTCTCGGTAGAACGGCATCGTCACCCGTCCACGCGTAATCGTGAAAAAAATCTGCCCGTCGGTCTGGTCCTGCGTATAAGCCAGGTTCATATCCACAGGCGCGGTCGCGAGCACCTGCCCGACCGGCCCGTCCCCGCGGCCCTCCGCCCCGTGGCAGACCAGGCAGGTGAGCTCAAAGAAATATTGCCCCTGAGCGACGGACTCAAGCGTCGCAGGAATCGGATTCTGCAGCGTCGCAGCGGCGTCTTTGGCATCGAACATCCCGGCCTCGGTCGTCGGGGCGGGTAATGTTTCGGTCCCGCCGACTGGGATCGCGTTCGGCTCGGCCGGCGCCCGCGAACGCTGTGCTTTGGCGATAGGCTGATCGACCATGTCCTTATCCCAGGGATAACCCCAGCTTACGGCCGACAGGCTTAGCAGCAGCAGAGCGACAGTCGCCTGCGGTACGCCCCTCATGAGCCCTCCTCCGTCAGCTCCCGAATCTCCTCAGCGCCGGCGCCACGCAGGATCGCTTCAGCGCGCCTGAAGCTTTCCGTATCGTCGCAAACTACTGTAACGGCAAACTTGTCGACGGCCGCTTCAGGTACGTAGACCCGCTCGCGGATCGCGGGGAATCGGCTGCTGATGAAAAATCCCAGTACCGTCGCCAGGATGCCGCACAAGATCGTCAACTCGTAAGTGATGATCAGAAACGGCGGTATCGTGATAATGGGCCGGCCTCCGGTTGGATGAACGTAGAGCACGGCCGTGCCGGCGGCCAGCAGGAACCCGGACACGCCGCCGAAAATCGCGCCGAAGAACGTGAAGCGTTTGATCACCGACTTATTCTCGCCGAGAACTTCTTCGACACCTTCGATCGGGATCGGCGACATCAGGGACGGCCTGGCGAATCCGGCACCCTTGAGTTCGCCGGCCGCCGCCAGCGCCGTCGCTGGAGCGTGAAACAGTCCTAACGCGTTGGTTGCCATTCGGGTGCTCCTATCTGGGGCGCGGGGTCGGGGGCATCTTCAGGTTCGGGCAATGTCTCCTTCACTTCGTATATCGAGATGCTCGGAAAAATCTTGACGAACAGCATGAACAGCGTCACGAACAAGCCCAATGAGCCGATCAGGATCGAGATCTCGACCAGGCTCGGAACATACAGGCCCCAGGCATCGGGCAGATACTGCCGTGAGAGCGAGGTGCCGACAATTAGAAAACGCTCGGTGTACATGCCGATGTTGATCAGGATCGACAGAATCAGCATAGGAACGAAGGAAGTTCTAAAACGTTTCGAGATCAGCAGCAGCGGCGCCACCGCACAAAACAGGATCATCTCCCAGTACAGCGGCGCGTAATAACCGAACAACTTGTAATTAAGCGCTTCGTACTCGGTCGACGTACCGCTATACCAGCCGGTGAAGAGTTCCAGGACGTTGATATAGGTCCAGATCAGCGACAGCACGAGCAGCAGCTTGCCCAGGTTGTCGAAATGCAGCTTGGTGATGTACTGCCCGAAATCCATGTACTTCCTAAGCATGTACATCACGGTGACAATGCCGGCCGTGCCGGAGTAGATGGCACCGACGACGAAGTACGGCGCGAAGATCGTCTGGTGCAGCGCCGGCACGATGGACAGCGCGAAATCCCACGAGACGATACTGTGCACCGAGACCGCCAGTGGAATGATGAGCACTGCCAGGAACGTATAGGCCCAACCCAGCCGGTTCCATTCGGTGTCGGTGCCGCGCCACCCCAGGGAGAGCAACACGTACATGTGGTGACGCCATCCGGTCGTGCGATCTCTAACCGCGGCAAAGTCCGGAATCGTCCCCATATAGATGAAGATCGAACTTCCTGTTACATACGTGGTGATCGCCATGACGTCGAACAACAGCGGCGACTTAAAGTTGGGCCACAGCTCCATCTGGTTGGGGTACGGCAACGCCCAATGAACAAACCACGGACGCCCGAGATGTACCATCACCATCGTCGCCGCCACTACGAGCGAAAACAGCGTCATGGCTTCGGCGCTGCGATACATAGCCTTCCGCCACGAGCTGTTGGTGATATGTAGAACGCAGGACAGCAACGTGCCGGAGTGGCTGAGCCCGATCCAGAAGATGAAGCTCGCAAGATAGGTCCCCCAGACACCGGGGTGATTGACGCCGGCCGCGCCTAGACCGTAATAGAGCTGATAGAACCATGGGAAGAAGAAGCAGACGAGCGTAACGGTGATCGCCGTCGCGAGCGTGATGTAGTACGTGCGTCCGGTCTCCACGAGGGAGCGCACAACGTCCCGGTTGACATCAGCGTAGCTGATATCGCGGGCGTCAGACTGCATCAACTTCCACCTTCTTGAGATAGACCACGGACGGGGCGGTGTTTAACTCTTCCAACACGTGGTACGCCCGCGGATCGTCCATTAGCCCGGTGACCTGGGCATCGGGGTCCAATCGATTACCGAAGACCAGCGCCTGCGTTGGACAGGTCTGAACGCAGGCCGGCTGCACCTCGCCGTCCCGCACTCGCCTGCGATCGTCATCCTTGGCTTGATCCTTGGCCTGACGAATCCGCTGGATGCAGAATGTGCATTTCTCCATGACGCCCTTCTCTCGCACCGAGACGTCGGGGTTCAGCTGCTGATCCAGCGGCGCGTCCCAATGATGATCGTTGTAATTGAAGTAGCGGACCTCATACGGACAGTAAACGGCGCATGACCGAGTGCCGATGCAACGGTTGTAGATCTGAGCATTGAGGCCGTCCTGATTGTGATAAGTAGCGCTTACCGGGCACACCGTCTCACACGGTGCCGCGTCGCACTGTTGGCACAGCATCGGGATGAAACGCAGCTTGACGTCTGGATACTCGCCCTCCCAGTAACGCTCGATGCGGATCCACTGCATCTGCCTACCCTTGGCGAAGGCCTCTTCGCCAACGATGGGTATATTGTTCTCGGCCTGACAAGCGGTAACGCATGCCTCGCACCCCGTGCAACGGTCGAGATCGATCGTCATCGTCCACGCATAGTCGAACTCTTCGTAGTAACCGGGCCTGCGGTACTCCCGCCACTTCGCACGAAAGTCGTCGATAAAACTCATGTCGGCACCACCGTTATCGGAATGCTGTGCAGACCGGCAGTCTCGCCCGCGCTTGCGCCTGACCCCGTCGTCTGGACGATCTCTCTACCGAGTTCACGGGAGACGCCGCCGGTCTTCAACAGGTCGACGCGTCGCCCGGTGGGAATGAGCCTCACTCGCGTCGCGCTCCACGCCAGGCCACCGGTTACCGGTTCGATCTGTGGGGAGAGGATCTCGATCGGGTTGGCGCCGCGGTTTTTGGCGTAACGCCCGTACTCGGTGTGGCCCTGCCCAATCGGCATCGCAACGACGTCCGGCATGATGGCCGGATAGACGTACACCGGCGCGGCGACGCGCCCCTGTGGAGATTCGATCTCGACCACGTCGCCCTCGGCTAAACCGAGCCGCTCGGCTGTCGTGGGATTCAACTCGACCCAGGACCCGTAGACGACGCTGGTCATCGGATCGGGTAGTTCCTGCATCCAGGGAAGATTCGCGCCCTGGCCATCGTGCAACACGTTCGAGACATAGGGATGAAGAATGAATGGATAGCCGTTGCTATCGCCTGCGAACTCGGGCGGTTCGACGCCGATCGAATCGACGACGTCGCTGGCAATCGTGATCGACCCCACCTCGCGACGGGTATTCTCGCCCCACACGCCGGCTTGTAAGACCGCGGCCCAGAAGGCTTCGAAACTTTCGGCTTCGGCCTCACCCTCGGCGGCGCCGCGCGCATGAATCTCGCGCCAGCTCTCCTGTAGATACACCTCCATGCTGGCCCACGGCAGCGCGTCGCCGAGACCGAGCGCTTGCGCCAGTCCCAATACGATGTCACCCGTGGCCCGTGTGTTGTAAAGCGGCGAGACCACAGGCTGAGAGACGGCACCGACGGAGAACCCGACTCCCGGCTCCGGGAAGTCATCGCCCCAGCTCTCTAGGTAGGTATGGCTCGGCAGGATAATGTCTGCCATCGCGGTCGTCTCATCCATGAAACTGGACAAGCTGACGATCAGCGGTATGTCGGCCAACGCCGCCTTAAATTCGGCTGCCGCCGGCAGCGTAAACACGGGATTGGTCTGGTTGAGGATCAATACCTCGATATTTCCCTGACGGGCGTCCGCGGCAAGTTCGAGCATCGCACTGTAACTCGCGTGACGAGAACTCGGGGCTTGGCCGACGACAGGCTCGGGGTTAAATATCAGCCCCCCTTCCGCCCCTAGGTTACCGACCAGATAATTGAGCGCATTGACCGCGACCAGCGTGTCGACGCCGTTGCTGTGGTTTCCGGCTGCGCCGCCGCCGATCGCCAGGCTGGGTTGGGTGTCGGCGAACGTGTCGGCTAAACGCATGACGGTGGCTGCCGGAACACCCGTCTGCTCGGATACCGCTGCACTGGAGTACGGTTCCAGCGCTACGGCCCAGGCGTCACGGTCGGCGCCCTGATAGCCACCCTCGCTGACGATGTGGTTCGCGAGCCCTAGCGCCAGTATGCCTTCCGTGCCAGGGCTAGCGGGAATCCACTCATCCGCGGCGGCACCGCTCAGCGACATCCTCGGCTCGATCTGCACGAACCGCCCTCTGACATCCTCTCGTCCCTGGCGGCTGTTGCCGAAGCCCAGACCATGGTGCACCGGGGATATCCAGTTGCCGAGATAATCAGCCCCGAAAGACAACAGGTAACGCGTGTTACCGAGGTCGTAGTACGGCAGATGATCTTCGCCGAAGAGCCGATTCACGGCCGCGTAAAGCGTCTGCGGATGCGCGAAGTCGTGGTGGAGAAGCCGGCCTGATCCCAGTTCCGCCATGAACCGCTCGATGAGCGTGCCCAGGTGTCCACCGACACCCTCGCTAAGAAAACCAATGCGGTTTCCCTGGCCGCTGCTGCGTAACGCGCCCAAGCGTTCAGCGACCTGCGACAGCCCGTCCTCCCAGGTCGTGGGAATCCAAGCGCCGGACTCGCGGTCTCCTGCCCGCAACAGCGGCGACGTCAGGCGATCCGGATTATACAGAGCCTGTAAACCGGCCTGGCCCAGCGCGCAAAGGCGGCCCTGGCTGACCGGATGCGCCGGGTTGCCTTCAATTTTCTTGGCGCGACCTTCGCGCGTGCGTACGGTAATTCCGCAGCCTGCGGAACACATCGAGCAGACCGAGTTGTAGTAGGTCGCGATGCCGGGACTGAAATCTTCCGGCGGAACCGGGTAGGGAATCAGGTACTCGACCGGGTGCTTGATAGACTCCGCCAGCATGAAACCCGCGCCGGTGCCAACGCCGCCGGCGCCGACGAGTTTTAGAAAGTCCCTGCGGTCTATGCTCGACATCTAACTACTCTTACTCCCGAATCACTTGTGGCAAGTCAGACAATCGAGTCCGAACTCTACCTGGTGCTCTTTGTGGCAAGTCAGACACAACCCCATCTCTGTCGGTGCCATGCGGGAAACGACATCCATCGTTTCGACCGGTCCGTGACAGGTCTGGCATTCCACACCGGCCTGGACGTGGCGTTTGTGCGGAAAGTAAACAAAATCGGGCAGGTCGTGGACCTTGATCCACGGTATGGGCTCTTTATTTTCCCAGTACTCCATCAGGAGACGGATCTGCGGCCGTTCCGTCGCGACGTTCTCGTGACATCCGACACACTTGCTGACGGCAGGTATCCCTGCCGATGTCGAGCGTCGTGCCTGAGTGTGACAGTACATGCACTCAATCTCGAAGTCACCTGCGTGAATTCGGTGGCTAAAGTTGATCGGTTGTGTCGGCGCGGTGCCGGGGAAGAACGCGGCGTTTGCCCAGTAGCCGAACACCAACCCAACGAAACCGACAACGGCCATCAGCCCTAACGGCTTGAGCACTCTCAACGTGGGAACGATAGAGACGCCCATCTAATCAGCACTCCGCTGCTGGCCACTACTCGCCAGGGATATCAAATCGATCAAAGGTTTCCGTTCGCCCGTTCCGCTACGGCTACCGTCGCTGGCAAATCCCGTGTTACTGCCGAGCTGCTCAGCGAATTCGTGTATCGACTTCGCGACATCCGAATTTTGTGTTGCCCGTAGATACGTGTCGGCCATTTGATGAATCGCCTGATAGAAATATAGATTCATGTCGTCGACGGTCATGTCCTTGATCCAGAGATCGATCGCCGCGATGGTCTTACGCTCCCCGTCCCACAGTGACAGCATCATCGATCGGCAGGGCGTCGACCCGGCGCCCCGTGCCTCCGATGCTTCCCACACAATCTGCGTCGGGACATCGTCATCGTCCAATTCGACGGTTATTTTGATTTCGGCGGTTCTTGACATCGCTCCGTGCCCTTGATTCTATGCCGTCTTGTTCCTGCTGCGGCCGCATAGAAAATGCTCAATATTCTCATCCTCCTGGTCCTGGTCGGTATTCTAGTCAGTCTCGGCAGCGGCCTGTTTTTTCTCGTGCGCGACAGCGGCAAGACCGAACGCACGGTTATCTCGCTAAGCGTTCGGGTGGCGCTCTCCGCCCTATTGCTTGGGCTATTGGCGTATGGATTCGTCTCGCAGTACATGATCACCAACTAGAACCAGTAGACGAACGTAAACAGACCCAGCCAGATCACATCCACGAAGTGCCAGTACCAACTGGCGGCTTCGAACGCGAAATGGTTCTCGGGCGTAAAGTGACCCTTAACGGTCCGCAACCACATGACGGCCAGCATGGTCGCGCCCATGGTCACGTGCGCGCCGTGGAAGCCGGTCAGCATGAAGAACGTCGAGCCATAGACGCCCGACGCCAGAGTTAATCCAAGTTCGTTGTAGGCCTCCGAGTACTCTATTACCTGTAGGACTAGAAACGTCGCCCCTAACAGCACGGTGAGCCCGAGCCAGATCTGCAACGGCAGTCGTTGGTTTTTCTTCAGCGCCCAATGGGCGAACGTGAGGGTGACACTGCTGGTCACAAGAATAACGGTATTGATGAACGGCAATCCCCACGCCGCCATCGCCTCCGTCGCCGTACCGCCGGGGGTCATGAATAACGGCCAGGTGTCAGCGAAATCCGGCCACAAGTGGAGGTGGGTCTCCAGGTTCGTCCCTGCGCCGGCGAGCGCCGGTACGGAGATGGTCCGAGCGTAAAAGAGCGCGCCGAAAAATGCAGCAAAGAACATGATTTCCGAGACGATGAACCAGAACATGCCCATGCGATAGGATCGGTCGAGCTGATCGCTGACCATGCCTTTCAGAGATTCCCTGATGACGGTCCCAAACCAGCCGAACATCATGAACGCGATCAACGCTAATCCGATATAAAAGATCGGCGCGCCGAAGCTGCCCGTCGCCGTCGTCACCTTCACGGTGCTTTGTTGAATATAATTGGCCGCGCCAAATGCCGTGATGAATAGCGCGACGGAGCCCACGATGGGCCAGACGCTGCTGTGCGGAACGTAATAGCGGGGAGTCTCGCTCATAAGTCGGCATGCCCCTCGTGAGTCGCCGGCGTGACGCCGGCGACGTGTGCCTCGTCCTCAAGCCCCGTCGTTTGAGAGTCGGGTACCGGAAACAACGTATAGGACAATGTGAGCGTACTGACCTCAGCGGGCAGATCGTCGGCCATGTAGAACTTCACCGGCATTTCCATCTCTTCGCCGGGATCGAGCGTCTGTTGCGTGAAGCAGAAACACTCGATCTTGTGCAAGTAGCGGGCTGCCCGGCCGGGCGTGACACTCGGCACTGCCTGACCCGTCACGGCTTGACTCGCGAAGTTGCGTACGTAGAACGTGGTCTCGTTGATCTCTCCGAGTCGAATGCGCATCCGCCCCTGAGTCGGCCGAAACTCCCAGGGCATGCCTCGCCCCACGTGTGCGAGGAACTCGATAGTCACCTCACGCCCCACACTCTGCGAGGCAGGCGCACTGGCAACGGCTCGCGCGGATGTTTTGCCGTTCAGGCCGGTCACCTCGCAGAAGAGGTTGTAGAGCGGAACCAGCGCGAATGCGAAGCCGAACATGCCTACGGCCAGCAACAGCAAGAGTACCGTCTGCTTGCGTTGACCAGTGGGGCTATCTGACATCTACGTGCTACTCCGTTCTCGAGGGCTCGTGGTGAGTGTTTCCCGTTTACTCCACATGCGGCGGTGTCTCGAACGTGTGATGCGGTGCCGGAGAAGGGACCGTCCACTCCAGGCCTTCCGCACTCTCCCAGACCTGATCGGTCGCCTTCTCACCGCCACGAACGGTTTTGACGACGATGTACAGGAACAAGATCTGCGTTAATCCTAAGATTCCGGCGCCGATGCTCGAAACCAGGTTCAGGTCGGAGAACGGCAGCGAGTAATCGACGACCCGCCGCGGCATTCCCGCGAGCCCGACGAAATGCATCGGGAAGAACGTAACGTTGAGTCCAAGCACTGCGGTCCAGAAGTGAATTCTGCCGAGCCGCTCGCTGTACATGTTGCCGGTCCACTTCGGTAACCAGTAATAAACCGCCCCCATCGTCGCGAAGATAGCCCCTGGGTATAAGACGTAGTGAAGATGTGCGACCACGAAAAACGTGTCGTGGTACTGGAAGTCGGCGGGCACAATGGCCAGCATCAGTCCGGACAATCCGCCGATGGTGAACATCACGACGAAACCGAGAGCGAATAACATCGGCGTCTCGAACGTCATGGAACCGCGCCACATCGTGGCCACCCAGTTGAAAACCTTTACGCCCGTGGGCACGGCGATCAACATCGTCGCATACATGAAGAACAGCTCGACCTCGACCGGCATACCGGTCGCGAACATGTGATGACCCCAGACGATAAACGACAAGACGGCGATAGATACTGTCGCGTAGACCATGGAGTCGTAACCGAACAACTTTTTACGCGCGAAGGTGGGGATAATCTGCGAGGCGATGCCGAAGCCCGGCAGAATCATGATATAGACCTCCGGGTGGCCGAAGAACCAGAACACGTGCTGAAATAACAGCGGGTCGCCGCCGCCGGATGCCTCGAAGAAGCTCGTTCCGAAATGACGATCGGTGAGCATCATCGTCACCGCCCCGGCTAGCACCGGCATAACCATAATCAGCAGAAACGCGGTAATCAACCAGGTCCAGACGAACAACGGCATCTTCATCAGCGTCATGCCCGGTGCCCGCAGATTAAAGATCGTGACGATGATATTGATCGCCCCCAGCACCGACGAAATGCCCATCAGATGGATGCCGAAGATCAGGAAGTCGGTACTCGGCGGGCCGTAAGTGGTCGATAGAGGCGCGTAGAGTGTCCAGCCGAAATTTGGGGCACCCCCTTCCATGAACAACGACGAGAGCAGCATGAAGAAAGCGAACGGCAGAATCCAGAAGCTGAAGTTATTCAACCGCGGAAGCGCCATGTCGGGCGCGCCGATCATCAGCGGGATCATCCAGTTGGCCAGCCCCACGAACGCAGGCATAACCGCGCCGAATACCATGACTAAGCCGTGTACGGTTATCAACTGATTGTAGAAATCGGCGGTGACGAACTGCATTCCTGGCTGGGCCAGCTCCAGGCGGAAGATCATCGCCATCGCGCCGGCAATCAAGAACAAGGTAAAGCTGAGGCACAGGTAGAGCGTACCGATCTCTTTATGATTGGTCGTCAGCACCCAGCGCAAGATGAAGCGAATCAGCGGATGCCGACTTCGGGGTAGGTCTTCTGCGTGGGCAATCATGCCTAAGTCACCTAACGAGCTGAGAAAACAGTGAGTGGTTGGACGACGTCACCGGTATCATTTCCCCAGGCGTTGCGTTCGTACGTGATCACGGCGGCCAGATCCAGGTCACTCAACTGGGGCGCCCACGCCTGCATTTCGGTCTCTGCGAGGCCGTTCATCACACGATCGAGATGGGCTTCGACCGGCCCGGTCGGGATGACGCCGCCTGCCAGGGACGGGTATTTGATGCCTTGCCCCGTTCCGTCGGGCTGATGGCAAGTAGCGCAATGAGTAATGAACACAGCCTCACCCATCGGCATCAGTTCCTCCATCGTCCAATCCCTGCTACGGGCCGCCACGGCTGCCTCGCCTGCGAGGTCGTTGGCCAGGCGTTGATCCTCGATCCAGGAAAGAAATTCTTCCTCGGGGCGCACTTCTACTACTATCGGCATGAACGCGTGATTCATTCCGCAGAGTTCCGTGCACTGACCGCGGTACACGCCCGGTACGTCGACACGCGTCCACGCCTCGTTGATCAGGCCCGGAAGCGCATCCTGTTTAACCGCGAAGTCCGGCACCCACCAGGAATGGATGACATCGTCCGAAGTCATCAGGAACCGAACCTTGAGGTTGGTTGGCAGCACCAGAGGGTTGTCCACCTCCAACAGATAGTTCTCGCCCTTCGGAGCAATGTTGTTAATTTGATCCAAGGGCGTCGCTAGATTGCTGTAATAGCCGATGCCGGCTTCTACGTACTGATAGTGCCACTTCCATTGCGAGGCGGTGATGAGGACGGTGAGGTCCGAGTCGCTGTTGTCTTCGATGTCCAGCAGCGTCCGCGTCGCGGGCACGGCGATGCCGATAAGAATCACGGTCGGTATCAGCGTCCAGATAATTTCCACAAGCGTACTGTGATGAAAGTTGGCAGGCTCAGGATTTCTCGAGCGGCGGTGCGCGATAATGCTATAGAACATCACCCCGAAGACGATGAGACCCACGATGACGCAGATCCACAGGATCCAGTGATGCAGCTGCTGAATGCGCTGGCTCATCTCGGTTACGCCCGGGCGCATATCGAAGACCTGGGCGATCGCGCTCTGGGAGCCAGCCCACAGCGCCACCAGCACCAGCAAACGATATAGGGCGCCCGCACCGAGACTCACATTTCGCGCTGCCCGTCTACAAAGGAGGGCCGTGGCAACGATACGTGCGCTCGACATCATCATGGAATTCTCAGCGACTCAGTTGAGTCAGTGAGCGCAGCTGATGTTTACCCGTCCAATCGCGATAGCGGATTGCCGTCGCGCGCTCGGTGGCGTGTTGCCAGTCGCCGTGGTGGGCTAGTACGAATTCCTCGCCGTCAATTTTCGCCTGCCACGCCTCGCCCTCCCATCCAATGAATGCAAGACTGCTATTCGAGTGACGGCTCCAGCGGTCCGGATTTTCTGGTGTGTGCTCGAATGCGCCGTCCCGAATCCAGGCGGTCCATCGCTCACCGTTCCAGGCAACGAACTCCATTTCATTCTGGGACCATGGTTCATCAGCGATCGCGTCATCAGGGCTGGTGGAGACAAAGAACGACACTCTAGCCGCCAGAACAGTGGCCAGAAACGCTGCGAGCAGGCCGAGCACTACCTTCGCCATTACCCTCTCCGGAGTTGCCGTGGCCTGAAAATTAAGCACGTACATGGGAGCGATCAGTATAAACTGCATCGCCCGATTGCTTCACATGCTACACAAATCGACGGGGAAAGGAAATCGCAGGATGGTAGTCCGGTCGTTTTCGTCAGGCTGACTCAACGACCGCTCTGTTGCGCTGTGAAACAAACGAATAACGAGTTTTTTGAGGACTAACGTTCCTTGGGTCCGTGCTCAGTCTCTATTACGCCTCGCCGATGAGACGGCGACTACGACTGCCATGATGACGAGTACAGACGCGAGCCCGAACCACTGAATCGCGTAACCGATATGTTGCTCCGAGGCCATCGTACGAGGCGCCCACGCACGTACGAATCCATCCGGGTACTCCTCATCGAGCCACAATGGGTAGCGAAACAGCGGCTTCCCTAAGCGCGTCTCGAGTTCGTCAATTGTGGGGAAGAACACGACTTGCGGCCAACTGGCCTCCTCTTCCGCGACAGCTGTCTCGAGCACCAACCCGGGACGCGGCAGCGTGTCGATCCGCCCCTGGATCTCTCGCACTGCCTCACTTACAGCGATCTCTGGAAGCGTCAGGCGGTCCGGCGCTGCTCTTACCCAGCCTCGATTCACGACCAGCCAACGCGCAACGCCTACCGGGCGAAAGAGTGTCAATACATGATATCCCGCCTGTCCCTCATGGATCATGTTGTCCAACAGAACCTGCTGCGACGCATCGTACTGGCCACGCAGTCGAAGCCGCCGGTAGCGATTCTCCTCTAATTGCCGGTCATCGATCGGCGCTGTAAGGGCCGGGAGATTCTCGGCTGCGCTTATCCGGTCGAACACTCGTGTCTTCTCTGCGGCACGGCGTAACTGCCACTGGCCCAAAGACAACAACAGCACCAGCAACCCCAGGAAGCCGGAGATCAGAACTGCGCGGCCGATACTCATCGACGTTGGTCACTCCAATGACTCGGCGTCGCTCCGTTGGAGGTAGCTCCGAGAAGCGGCGTCATGAAAACTCTACATTAATAAGTGTCTAGTGATAGATCATTGCGCGATTCGTCACATTACACTGGAGAAATAGACTTAGCAGGCGTACCTTAGTCGCAGAAGGGAGACGAAACCACCTGGAGCTTCGGTAATGAAACAGCCTTTCGAAGGTCTCGGACCATGCGCCCTCCCCGCTTACCGTCGTCCACTAGTCTTCAGGAGCGTCCTACGCTGACATTTATCTCAGGATATGATTTATATCGGATCTGTTAAGGCGACGGGTAGGAGCCTGAGAAAAGAAGACTGCAGCCTGCCGCAACCGGTCTCGGGACAGGTGACTGTAGCCGCTAACAATCTGACGGGGCAACTGAAAAGCGTCGCCTTACGGGAGATTCGAGAACAAGAGGCGATCTACTACATCGGCGAATACGGCATCGCAAATGGGGAAACGCTTAATCTTCTCGATCGACGTCACCCCGATCGACGAAATATCCCCCCTGTCGGTCCGCTACATGAAGCAGTTCTTCGTAGACTGAGGTCGATCCATACAACTGAATCGCGGCGGCAATCCACTATGCGACATTCACTGGAGATATTACTGACTCTTCTGGCGCTCACATTCGTGGGAACGCAGGTGGCCAACGCTCAGGACGAAGTATCGGTTTTCGCCATTGCGTATATCGAAATCAAGCCCTCATCGGCATCGCAGGCCGAAAACTTGCTTAAGACCTATGCGGACGAAAGCCGGGCCGAGTCGGGTAACCTCCGATTCCAGATCCTGCAGCGGATAGGCAGACCGAACCATTTCGCGATTCTCGATGCGTGGGATAATCTACAATCACAGGATGACCATTCTGCCGCCACTCATACGAGAACTTTTCGCGACAGTCTCAAAACGCTACTTTACAGTCCATACGACGAAAGAAGAAGCACGCCGACCATGGGCACATCGGCTACTGGCGATGAAGGTGAGATTTATGTGCTGACTCATGTGGATCTCGCCGGCAGAGGCCGCGAAGACGGTATGGCGTTGATCGAAACGCTCGTCACGACCAGCCGCGAGGACGCGGGCGCGGTCGATATCGGCGTAATAATTCAAGACAGCCGAACTAATCACATGACCGTGTTCGAGGTATGGTCGAGCGCGGCAGATCAGGAAGCCCACATGTCAGCAGAGCACACGATCCAGGTTCGAAATGAGCTCTTAAGCCGGATCGGCAGCCCCTACGATGAGCGGATCTATCGTCGCCTCTAGCTAGCGCTAGCAGGCTAGAAGCGGGGCGCGTCGTTACGCGCATCGATTATCAGTCGGTCAGGAAATGATACATTCCAAGGACGTTCAGGTCGACCCACTCGAAGTCGGCCCAGTGGCTGTATTCCTCCATGTCGATATCACGTTGCATCTCCTCCACGGACTGACCAGCAGCGATTCCTGCAGCGACCAGGTCACGCATCTTCTCCATGTAATCTCGCCACGCCGTAACATTTTCTCTCGTACCCACCGGCCCGTGGCCGGTCGCAACGTAGTCGTAATCGGCGGCCAACTGCTCCGCCTCTACGATCGCGGCCATCCACTCATCGAACATCCCGAGCTCGTAATCCATGTCTTTATTGGGCACGCGTCCGAACGTGACATAGTCGACGACATACATCACGCTGTCGTCGGGGAACGTGATTAAGCTCGAGTCCATCGAGTGATTCATCTCACCGACCCACGTCATATTTACTCGTTTACCGCCCAGAGTAATTTCGAGCTCGTCCGCATACGTAAGATTAGGAGGGCGCACGAAGCTGATCGGTCCGCGTTTTACTTCGGCGCCGTCGAGCACACCATCTTCGTTCGCGTCGAAACCTACAAACTGACTCTTCTCCGAACCGGGATAGCGACGAAAGTCCGGCCCGATTTCACTTCCCTCGATCACACCGTTACCATTGGCGTCCATCGCCGCCACCGGAGCGTATTGCCCAAGAACTTCCGACAGAGTGGTAGACGCTGGTGGCATCGTCAGATGGGACAACATGTTGGCGTGACCCACATATTGAGCCGTCTCTGAGAAAACGTCTCCGCCCGAGGCGTGGTCCCAGTGATAGTGGCTGTAGACCACATATCTGACCGGTACGCCGAAGCGTTCGTCGAACTCACGTTTCAGCCAGATCGCGAAATCCGTATTGACGGGATCCGCCAGGACAATGCCCTCCTCCGTGACGAGGAATACCGTACCGTGATTGTTGTTCAGAGCCCTGTAAACGCCGCCGTTAATATGCGTTATCGAATATCCCTCGGGTATCGCCTGGGCATATCCCTCGGACGCCAGTGCCAGGGTTGCGATCACGCTTGCCAGAAACACTCTAGCCGGACGGCTACGCATTACTCTCTCCCTATCTATTCTGAGCCACCGTTCTTTTGCAGTGGCCTTACCGAGTCAAGCCGTACTGATCTGCAAGGGTCGATGAGATTGTTCTCGTCCCGAAGCTGCATTCACGATCATGTCCGCCATCACCGGCGTGCGAGCGAAGTAGTGCCCTCCCATAGCATCGGAGATAGCACAGACTAAGCGTGAAATTCTTCCCGAGCAGCGTATAAGCCATCAGCGTTCTTCTGTAAGTATCTCGCTAGTCCTTAGATGGCCTCTCGCGGGTAACGGATATGTTCGACGAGCTCTCGAACCTTCGCAGATGGCGGCGGGGTCATTCTGCTGACGACTATAGCAACGACGAAATTTAAACACATTCCGACCGCACCGATTCCTTCGGGCGAGATCCCAAATAACCAGTTTTCCGCAACGTTTTCCGACCAGGGCGCGCCTGCCCACGGAAGAAACAGTCCCTTGAAAAATTCGATATAACCGTAGGTAAACGCCAGACCGGTCAGCATGCCCGCGATGGCTCCCTGCTTGTTGATCCGGCTCGAGAAGATCCCCAGCAATATGACTGGGAAGAGCGATGCTGCAGCCAGACCGAAAGCGAACGCCACTACCTGGGCGACGAACGCGGGCGGATAGTAGCCCAGGAAACCGGCGATACCGATCGCGACAGCCGCGGATACTCTGCCCGCCAATAGCTCGCGGCGTTCACTGATATTCGGCACGAATACACCCTTTAACAGATCGTGCGAGACCGAAGCGGAGATCACGAGCAGTAGTCCGGCCGCAGTAGAGAGCGCAGCCGCAATTCCGCCGGCCGCGACCAGGGCGATAACCCACTGTGGAAGTCTCGCAATCTCGGGATTAGCCAACACGATAATGTCCGGATCGACGTTGAGCTCATTCCCGTTCCACCCGTAGCCGGACGCCTGGCGCGCGAACTCCGCGTTCTGATCGTTGTAGTACTGAATCCGCCCGTCGCCGTTGAGATCATCAAACTCAAGTAAGCCCGTGGCCTCCCAGGTTCGGAACCAATCGGGTCGTTCCGCGTAGGCGAGATTGCCTGCCGGCTCGCCCACGGCTCCCGTCTGGATCATCTGCGTTAGATTCAGGCGCGCCATTGAACCAACCGCCGGGGCCGTCAGATAGAGGAGCGAGATAAACAACAATGCCCAACCGGCCGAGAGGCGCGCGTCGCGGACCTTCGGCACCGTAAAGAACCGCACGATGACATGCGGCAATCCTGCCGTACCCACCATGAGTGCAGCAGTGATGCAGAAGACATCCAGCTTGCTCTTGTTCCCGGACGTGTACTCGGGAAAGCCCAGTTCGGTGACGACCTGATTGAGCTTCTGCAGCAGATAAATCGACTCGCCCTCCACAATACTGCCGAACGCGAGCTGTGGAATCGGCATACCGGTTAGCTGCAGGGCAATAAAGACCGCGGGCACGGTATAGGCGAAAATTAAGACACAGTACTGGGCGATTTGTGTATAGGTAACGCCCTTCATGCCGCCGAGCACGGCATAGATAAAGACAATGCCCATGCCGACCACGAGCCCAACACCGATAGGCACTTCGAGGAACCGGGAGAATACGATGCCGACGCCGCGCATCTGTCCCGCGACATAAGTGAAGGAGATAAAAATCAGGCAGATGACGGCTACGATCCGTGCCAGCCGGGACTCATACCGCTCGCCGATGAACTCAGGTACGGTAAATTTGCCGAATTTTCTTAAGTATGGCGCAAGCAAGAGTGCCAGCAGCACATAGCCGCCGGTCCACCCCATGAGATAAACCGAACCGTCGTAGCCGAGAAAGGCGATGAGCCCGGCCATCGAGATAAAGGACGCGGCCGACATCCAATCCGCCGCCGTAGCCATACCGTTCGCTATCGGGTGAACGTGCTTACCCGCGACATAGAAATCGCCGGTAGTGGCTGCTCTCGACCAGACGGCAATGCCGATGTAGACGAGAAAACTCGCGCCGACGACAAGGTAGGTGAGCGTCTTTAACTCCATTGTCGACTAATCCTCGTCCACGCCGTGTTCACGATCGAGATGGTTCATTCGCCAGGCATAGTAGAAAATCAGCACGACGAAACAGAGAATCGAGCCCTGTTGAGCAAACCAGAAACCCAAATCGAAGCCGAAGATCTGGATCCGGTTCAGCGGTTCCACAAGCAGGATGCCGAATCCGAACGATACCGTGAACCATATAACGAGACACACGGCGACGAGTCGAAGATTGGCGCGCCAGTAGCGGGTCCTGGCATCATGTATCGTCATCTGTTGTTACCCCTTCGTCAATCGCGGCGATTCGCCCACGGTAAGTTAGTACGCTACTCGCGACCGAGTTCTCACCTACGATGCGCGCAGCGCGGATTGTCGCCAGTATCACTTATATCCCCTAGTTTGTCGGTTGCCGGGACGGCTGCAACCAATTGATGCAGCCATTCATAGCCTAAATCGAGACGAAAACCAAGATTCGAGGTAAGGAAGGCCGCTTCCTACGGTCGCTGGACCGCGAACAAATGCCGATAGCAGAACTCCGCACTTCGCTCGAGTACCGGTGTAAAATCTAGTCAAGCCTCAGTTAAGGAGAAACGCGAATGAAGAAACGATGGGTTCAGTAACGAGTATCTCTCGGGCGAAGTTCGCCGTTGGCGACCTGGTTCATCACCGGCTTTTCCAATATCGCGGCGTAATCGCAGATGTCGATCCGCAGTTCCAATTAACGGACGAATGGTACGAGGCGGTCGCGAAATCTCGCCCTCCTAAAAACAGGCCCTGGTACCATGTTTTGGTTCATGACGGGATGCACACTACGTACGTCGCGGAAAAAAATCTGGAGCACGATGAAAGCGCCGCGCCCATCAATCATCCGATGCTTCATGACTTCTTTTCACGATTCGAAAATGGACGATACTTCCGCGATGGTCGAACCAATTAGATGAAGCTAAACGACATAAAAAACCAACGGTGGAATACGATAAATGACTGAGCAATCCGACGTCGACTACGGTCCACTCAAGAACCTGATCGGCGCCTGGGCAGGCGACAAAGGATTGGATGTTCAGTCGCCTTTTATGCACAAACAAGCGCGTACGACAGATTTTCGTCACCACATCACAGTCGGAGCCAACGCACTCTCCTATTCGGAAACGACGACTGTGGATATCTACGGAACGGTCTTCGAGCATACCGATCGCAATGAGTTGACTCGCCAGTAACTATTAGCCTTGACCCAACGATCTCGCATCCCTACGGTGCCCTAGGGCGTCGCAAAAATTTCTCGCTCGATCATGACACGCCTATAAGAATTCGCGACGATAACTGTGCACTTCGAAATTGAGCATTCATGAGCAAACTGCTATCCAAAGAACGAATTATCGCCGGCCCCGATTTCAATCGCTGGCTCGTTCCGCCGGCGTCGATCGCGATTCACCTTTGTATCGGCTCGGTCTACGCGTGGAGCATCTATAACCCCGCGTTGATCCGCGTCTTCGGTATCGTCACACCAGCAGCAGACGACTGGACTCTTGGCGGCGTCGTCTGGATCTTCACCGTTGCGATCGTCTGCCTCGGGCTCTCGGCGGCATTCGCCGGTAAATGGCTCGAAGATGTCGGGCCGCGTACGGTTGGTGTCGTCGCGGCACTGTGCTGGGGCGGCGGTTATCTCGTCGGCAGCTTGGGAATCGCGTTACACCAGCTCTGGCTCATCTACCTAGGCTATGGCGTGATCGGCGGATGTGGGCTCGGTCTCGGCTACGTCTCCCCGGTGAGTACGCTGATCCGCTGGTTTCCGGATCGTCGCGGCATGGCGACCGGCATGGCCATCATGGGGTTCGGCGGAGGCGCGATGATCGGCGCGCCGCTCAAGGAGTACCTCATTAGGGCCTTCTATCGCCCCGCAGAGTATCTCGGCGGTCTCGACCAGGTGACACTGGTTACAGAGGCCGGCCGACGCTTTGCCGACGTAGCGGGCGATCTTCGGGAAGTCGTCGTCGTAGGTGCCGGCGATGTAGCGAACATGGTGGTAGCGGGCCCCGAAGGCATCTATCTCGTCGGCACAGGAACCGTCGGCATAGCACAAACGTTTTTCGTCATCGGCCTGATCTACTCCGTCGTGATGATGATCGCCGCCTTCTCCTACCGCATCCCCGCACCCGGCTGGCAACCAGTCGGATGGACGCCACCGGACGAGGCCCATCGGATCAAGAAGATGATCAGCGCTAACGATGTCCATATCGACGAAGCATTGAAGACACGGCAGTTCTATCAGCTATGGATCGTGCTGTGCTTCAACGTGACCGCCGGCATCGGGGTCTTAAGTGTGGCGCGCACGATGATGACGGAAATCTTCGGTACGACCCTGCCGGCAATTGTCGACGGCGCGTTCGCCGCCACCTACGTTGTCATGATCAGCGTCTTCAATATGGTAGGACGATTCTTCTGGGCGAGCTCTTCGGATTTTCTCGGCCGCAAAACAACGTACTGGATCTTCTTCGCGCTCGGCATCGCGCTATATCTCTCGATCCCCTACTCAGCCCAGCAAGTCAGCGTTTCGCCCGCGGCGGTATGGCTCGTTTACTTTTACGCTGCCACCATGCTCATCTTCACAATGTACGGCGGTGGCTTCGCCACGATTCCAGCCTACCTCGCCGATATCTTCGGTACGAGATATGTCGGGGGCATCCACGGTCGGCTTCTTACGGCATGGAGTACCGCGGGGGTACTGGGCCCCCTGGCGATCACTTCGCTGCGAGAGAGCGCTATCACGAATGCCATCGGGGACCTGGTGGCAACAGTCGACCCTGCAGTATTTCAGTCCGCGTTCGGGGCTGGCTTAGATCAACTCGACACGCTGATCGAGCAGCGCACGGTCACGATCGCGAAGCTCATGGAGATCGCGCCGGCTGGGACCGTGGACCCTACCAGCAGCGTCTATAACAGCACGATGATTCTTATGGCGGCACTACTCGCCGTCGCTCTTCTCAGCAACGCGTTCATGCGACCTGTGGATGCGAAGCACCATATGAAACTATAAAACGCACGATCGTTCTGTTACGCAGCTAGAAGCCTTCGGTTGACGTAAAAAGCCCGACTCGTAGATTGGTCGCCTGATAAATAGTCCTGCCGTCCACGTCCATCTCCGCATCGCCCACACCCATGACGAGTTTACGCTTGATCACACGCTTCATATCCACGCGATACGTGACGAGCTTGCTTTCCGGGAGCACCTGGCCCTGAAACTTGACCTCGCCGACCCCCAGTGCACGGCCCCGTCCAACGCCACCAATCCAGGCCAGGTAATAGCCGATCAATTGCCACATCGCGTCGAGCCCCAGGCAGCCGGGCATCACCGGATCCTCACGGAAATGACAGTGGAAAAACCACAGGCTCGCGTCGATATCCAGCTCAGCACACATCTCGCCCTTTTCGTAACGACCACCCGTGTCGTCAATGTGCATAATGCGGTCAAACATCAGCATGTTGGGTAGCGGCAGCCTGGCATTACCCGGACCGAAAGTCTCGAGTTCGCCCGCCTCAATTAACTCCTCGCGCGTGTAGCTCGACTGCCGCGGCTTTCCCGACAGCGCCTGTTTGTCGTCATCAGATCCGGCCATCTCGATTCCATTTCGTGCTGGGTGCGGAGCATACGTGTTCGCAGACCCAAAGTCCCCCTCCGAGGCGCCGCTCATGGGCCTGAAACCTGCCCAACCACAGACCTACCTCGCGCCGCGATCTCACCCACGCGACCGTTGCGACTGTTACTATCGAGGCTATGTCCATGCTAACAACCGCCGCGCCGATCCTGGCTGAGCCGAAGCTGAATATCGTTCCAGTGGCCGAGCCCGTTACGGGCGTCATCGTCTCGAACGACTCGTGTATCCGAGGTAAGTCCGCGAGCTTCGTCAGGCATACGGAGATCGACGTCTCGGGCACGCCGTTAGAGGGTCGTTTCGCGGCCGGCCAGGCATTTGGAGTCATCGCGCCCGGTGCGGATGATCGAGGCAAGACCCATAAAGTTCGACTTTACTCGCTCGCTTGCCCGAGCTCCGGAGAAGACGGTGGCGGAAAAGTCATATCCACGACGACGAAACGTATAATCGACGAGCGCAGCGTGCAGAAGAAGGGAGACGATCCCGATGACCACCGGCTGTTTCTAGGCGTCTGCAGCAACTATCTCTGCGGTCTCCGCCCCGGCGACGAAGTCAAGGTAACGGGGCCGAACGGCAAGCGCTTTCTATTGCCGGTGGATAAGGATCGGCACGACTACCTCTTCGTCGCCACGGGGACGGGTGTCGCCCCATTTCGCGGCATGATCATGGAGCTTCTCGTCTGCTCGGCCGAACCGACACCGAGCCAGATCCATCTGGTGATGGGTGCGCCTTATACTACCGATTTATTGTACGACGATTTCTTCAGCCGCCTGGCGGCCGAATATGACAACTTTCATTACCATACGGCTGTCAGCAGAGAACGGCAGGCGAACGGGAACCCCGGCATCTATGTGCACCATCTGCTGGATCAACAGTTCGACTCATTCTCACCGCTGCTGAACGATCCTCGAACGCTCGTCTACATCTGCGGGCTCGCCGGCATGCAGTGCGGCGTCTTCCAGATGCTGGCGCGGCACAGCCTCGCAGAGGGCTACTTCACGATCAAGAGCCCGCTTGCCGATATGGACCCTGATGACTGGGATCTACAAAAAATTCGCCGCGCCGTCCGTTGTGCCGAACGATGCATGGTAGAAGTCTACTGACACTCATCGTCGCGAACGAAGCGCCGCTCCCACCGGGAGCCGAAGCCCGTCAATAATTCGTTGCCGATCGTCCCCGCAGCCTTCGCGGCGTCGTCCAACAGCATATTCCGACCGATAAGCTCGACGCTCGCGCCGGGGTATACATACTGACGACCGACACTGGAAACGTCGAGGGTCAACAGGTCCATAGAAACCTGGCCGACAATCGGCACGCGGGAGCCGCCCAAGTACGCCTCCCCGCAATTACTGAGCGCGCGTGGTATACCGTCCGCATAGCCAACGCCGACCGTCGCCAGCCGGGCCGGCCCCGCAATTCGGCGAGTCGCGCCGTAGCCGACGGTCGTGGCCCTCGTTACCTCTTGTACTTGCAGTATCGGCGCTTGCAGAGTCACCACGACTTCCATCGGATTCCGGGCGTAAGCGAAGGGATTACCGCCGTAGAGCGCGATCCCCGGTCGCACAAGATCGCCTCGATACTGCTCAGCCGTCAACATGCCGGCGGAATTGCCGATGGAGGTTCTAGCGTCGGGGAACCGCTGGCACAGGCCCTCGAACAGGTCGACTTGCTGCTGGTTAAACGGATTCGCAGGCTCGTCCGCGCAGGCCAGGTGCGTCATCAGGTAGGCGATCTCCAACCCGCTCATAACACGTGAGTCGAGCGCGACCTGATTGATCTCCCGCATATCCAGACCCAGGCGCTTCATTCCCGTGTCGAGATGAACAATCGCTGGGTAACGCTTCGACTCGCCGAGTTCAACCCAGCGGACGATCTGCTCATGGGAGTTCAGTACCGGGATCAGGTTGGCGCCGCGCAGCGTCCTCTCCTCCCCCGCCTGCGCGCCCGCCAACACGAAGATCTCTGCCGTCGCGAACTGCTGCCGCAACTCGATACCTTCCGTTACCGTGGCGACGAAAAAATGACGGCAACCTTCCTCGAACAGACAGTTGGCAACGGCTTCGACACCGAGTCCGTAGGCATTGGCCTTAACGACCGCTCCGCACTTCGCAGGCGCAGCCGTTTCTCTTAATAGCCGATAGTTGCGCGCCAGCGCGTCGAGATTGACGGTCATCAGACCGTTGCCTGGAGATTTGGTCGTAGAGTTCACAGCGCGATAGGGTCTTGTTCGAAATGAGCCGGTAGCTAGCTATCCTGGCGAGGCCACTCTACCATATCGTAGTATCCTTCCTACCGAGCGCCGACCAATCTGAACTCGCTTCCAACTATTATGGATAAGTCGTTTCTTGCGTACCGTATTCACCTGAGCGATGGCAACGTTCGCGGCGAGTTGGAGACTTTAAGTCGAGATCAGCTCAGCCCGGGTGACATGCTGGTCCGGGTCGAGTACTCGAGCATTAACTATAAAGATGCTCTTGCCGCGACAGGTAGAGGACGCATCCTTCGCAAGTTCCCACTGATCGGCGGCATCGATCTCGCCGGAGAAGTCCTGGAGTCCTCCGATGATCATTTTCGTCCCGGCGACAAGGTGCTGGCCATCGGCGGCGGCCAGAGTGAGACGCGCAACGGAGGCTACACCGAACTCGCCTGTGTGAGCGCGGACAACGCGGTACTTATCCCGGAGAACCTGAACACGCGCATCGTCATGGCGCTGGGCACGGCCGGGTTCACGGCAGCCCTGGCGATCCACCGCATGGAGAAGAATGGCCAACGTCCCGAGCACGGACCGATTCTCGTCACCGGCGCGACTGGTGGTGTCGGCAGCGTCGCGATTGATCTACTAAGTGGCCGCGGGTACGACGTCGCGGCGTTGACCGGGAAGACCAACCAGAAAGCTTATCTGGAGTCTCTCGGCGCCACGGCGATCATCGATCGAAAGACCCTGGAGCTCGGAACGAAGCCGATGGAACATGCCAACTGGGGCGGGGCGGTCGACAACCTGGGTGGCGAGATCCTTGCCTGGCTGACGCGCAGCGTAAAACCGGGAGGAAATATCGCAACGATTGGGCTCGCCGCCGGTGCCGAGTTACACACGACCGTCATACCATTCATACTGCGCGGCATCAGCCTGCTAGGCATCAGCATGGACGTCGCGCACGCACTTCGAACGGAGTTATGGAACTGCCTCGGCAGCGATCTCAAGCCACGCCATCTCGACCGGATCGTGACCCGCGAAGTTGCTCTCGGTGAACTCTCTGATTGTTTCGACGCCTATATGAATGGCTCGGTCGTCGGCCGGACGTTAGTGCGAATTCAAGAATCATGAGACTCGGGAGGTCTTGATCCATGAGAAATACCTTAACGTTTCTATTGTTACCCGTTGTTTATATGGCGTTTCCACCGGTTATCGCCCAAACCGATATAGCGGCAGTCCTCGCTGACCCGAGCCGCCCCGCTGCAGATAGAGGCCGTGATGCGGGCCGCATGCCGGGCCGGGTTTTGGCGTTCTTCGATTCTCGATGTGCGAATTTACTTCGCCCATCCCTACGCGTCTTGGGAGCGCGGGCTCAGCGAGAACACCAACGGACTGGTGCGACAGTATTTACCGAAGCATCGTGACCTTCATACTATCACTACCGAAAAGCTTGCATACATCATGAACAGACTCAATCATCGTCCGAGAAAATGGCTCGGATATCGAACGCCACATGAAGTATTCTTTAATACAAGAACGTTACTAACGGTTGCACTTAAGAGTTGAATCCAAGTTACGACGGAGATTACAGCTGCCGGGTTTTCTCTGGCCGCTCGTGCGGACTTCCTGGATAACCCTGAAGACGACCGGTCGTTGCGAATCTTCGATCCGAGTATCCGCGGCAGGACAGCCCGTTTCGTGCTGCGATTCGAGAAACCCTGATCGCGCTACGGAGTTTGAGGTCGCAGATAGTAGTCGAAGGGCGTACCTTCTCGGCGACCGTTTACCCAGATAACCAACATACCCTCCAGTACATGCGCGAAGCGCACGGGACCCAGGTCGAGCGGCTCTAGCCCCATACCCTCGATGAGTGCCGCGACCGTTGCTTTTGCTCCGGCGTCATTACCGACGATAGGAATCGTAACAGGCCCACCGGACATCTCCGGATCGATCATTGTCCGGAAGTTAAGCGTGTTGAATGCCTTGACGACATGGGCATTGGGTAGCATCGCCTGAATGACCTCCGCATTGGATGTCTCTGCCGTGTGCGACATGAAGCCATCGTCACCGGGGCCAACCATATTGGTCGGATCGATGATGATTTTTCCGGAGAGATCCCCAAGACTCGCGACTACCGCTTCCGCGACGTTACCGGGCACGGCGATAACGACGATGTCGCCCTGAGCGGCAGCTTCCGTTTGCCCGGTTGCGAACGCATTACCGCCGGTTCGGGCGACGAGCTCGGTCACTTCAGCACGATCCGGGTCACGGGAGCCGTAGATAATGTCGTGTCCTTGCATCGCGAACTCAGGTCCCAGGGCGCTGGCCACATTGCCGGTACCGATGATGGCGATGGTCTCAGCCGACGCCTGAAGGGTCGTGGTCAGGGCGGCGACAAACACGATTGTGCTGGCGAAGATCGAGGTCATAGTACGGGCTACGGTAATCATCATGGCTCCAGATTATCGAAACTAACTGAAAGTCTTGGCGCTTTTCTTCAGATCTATGCGGATTCTGTTCGACTGATAATAGCGGAAATTTTACGGAACCTCGCCCCCCCAGATAGTCTGGTAGTTCAGCGTGCCGGTATAGACAAGCACCGCGTCGAGACTCACTCGATCGAAGCCCGTCACTTCATACAGTGCTTCGAGCGCGATCGAGCCATCGGAAAGCGTGCCGGGCTGGCTGGCTTCGAGCGCCTCCACATTCGCGAGAGTCGTCGCCGCCTGCGCCGTATGCATGAGCCCAGCATCGCGTGTTCCGGCGACGATCATCAGCTGATTGCCGCCCGGCCCAGGAAAAGTCGAGAGCAAGCCGTAGTCCGTGTAATTTCGCGGGCCGTCTCGAGGTATTCCGGCACCACTAGTGTAACTCTCACCCGTTTCAACATTTAAAAGCTCGTCGTAAGTCTCTCCCAGTTCTAGCCCGGAAGAGGTGAACACGAAGTCCATAAGCTTATCCAGCGCACTGATATAGCCGACATAAATCACGTGATTGCTCTTGAGGTCCGCGACCGTCAACTCCGACATCAGCGTCACTCTCACCGATTTGTCAGACCGGTAAACCACCCGCAACAGATCCTTGATCGCAACCGCGCTTGCCTGCGGTAGATAGGTTAGATCTAGATCGAGATAGGTCGCCATCAGATCCGGCTCGTAGACGAACCGATCCGCCAGATCGTCGGCCGAATTCACGTCGAACTCCCGGACGAGCCGCTCGACCGAACCGAATGCGTCCAATTCGGCGAAGATGTAGTAATCGCCGACCACGACGAGGAACGGCAGATCGTCGTCCATAAAGCTGGTCCAGATCGAGGAGCGCGAGACCTGATCGTAGACGTCCTCAGCGGAGTCCCTGCCCGGCCAAACGACGGCCGCCGTGTTGATAACGATCGCGGCGAAAAGAGCCACAGCCCAGATCGGCGGCGCGTGCCGGCGGCGACCTGAAACGGGCGTCGCGTCCGCCGTCGAGATCACGGCGAGCCGATACTCGCCTTTCGGAATCGTGATCTTCTCAGACGTCGCAAACTCTGCGCGGGAGTAGTAGTTGTCAAGCTTCTGGCGAAGATTGTGCACATAGACACGAACCAGGGAATCCTGATTGGGGTCGAAATCGGCACCCTTGCCGAACACCTCCGACGCAATCTCAAGCTCTTTCGGCGCCCTGCCCTGTGCAGAGCAAGCGGCCAGATACTCCAATAGCCGGGCATAGGAACGCGAGCGGCCCAAGACACCAGGCAAGAGAAGTTTTTCAACCTCTTGTTCTATAAAGTCTTTTTCTTCCATCGCTGTAGACTTTCGGGCAAATCCTCCTACGGGCCTGGCACCTTAACCGAATTTTAACTGTTAATAAACCGTTTCTAACTCTCTGTTTTGATTATGAATCACTATACTCGCCCTCACGTTTGGTCGTGCGAGGCCTGGAGGCACGCCCGGACCTAAGCACCCGTTAGAGGAAATCGTGAGCAAATCACACGCTGAATACCTACTTTCGGTCATGACCGCATTGTGGCTGGCCGCGCCAGCCTCGCTGGCGCAGACTGCACAATCGGAGGCCGCGGCAGACGAAGAAATTATCGTTCTCGGTGCCCGCCTCGAGGAAACCATTCCACTCGACCTACAGCAGTTCGGAAATCGTGTCGAAATCATTACTGCCGATGACCTGCAACTGGGCGGTTTCAACGACCTCAGCCAGAGTCTGCAAATGAAGGTCCCGGGCCTGTACCTTGCGCCGAAGAACGGTGCCTTCGACTATATGGATTGTTCGCTGCAGGGATCCCGTTGCCAGGATATCCTCTGGCTCATCGACGGCGTTCGCATCAACAACCGTCTGTACAACTCGACGAGCCCGCTGGACACGGTTCCCGCGCATATGGTCGAGCGTATCGAAGTTCTCTACGGAGGCCAGGGTATTTTTTACGGCACGCAGGCCGTGGCCGGCGTCATCAATGTAGTCACGAAATCGTTTTCGGAACAATCCGGCGGTAACGTTGCCCTCAGTGTCGACGGGAACGACGGTAGCCACCTAAGTGCTGATTTCAGTACATCTACCGACGATCACCAGTTCGTATTCTATGCATCCAACGACGAGGCCGATGGGTTCCAACCTTTCCTGACCGACGACTACCAACCCAGCGGCACGGACCTCGACCGGGGTTACGACGTGCTCACGGCTGGCGTAAAGTACGGCTATAGCTTTAGCCCCGATTCCAGTCTGCGATTGCACTATCACCGAACCGATAATGAAGTTGAATTCGCGTCTCCCGCCGGCTATGCGAATGCGTTCAACGACAGAGTCGAAGATCTTGTGACTGCTAAGTGGGATTACTCCATTAATGACAACGTGGAGTTGTTTGTCAAAGGCTACTATCACAAATGGGACAGTCGCTGGACGCAGATTAATAACGAAATCGATGATAACGGCCAACTGACGGGTGATGTGTTTTTCGTCAGCGACCAGGAGTTTTGGGGTTATGACGACTACGGCCTGACCGCAATGGCTCGCGTCAAATCGGGCCACGGCCTCGAGTACGCACTCGGATACGACCACCAACGCTTTTCAGGCAGAGACGATGTGCTCCTGATCGCCGATCAAACGGAGACCGTTGACGCATTTTTCGGCCAGATTCGCACCAGCGAAGTTCTGATGGAGAATACGCGACTAGCGTTCGGCTTGCGTCACAACAGCCCGAGCGGCGAAGGTAATGTCACCGTAGGCAACTTCAGCGCACGACATCAACTAAATGACAACCTGTATTTACGCGGCAGCGCCGGCACATCTTTCCGCCTGCCGGACGCGTGGCAACTCTACGGTAATGACCCGTGCTGCACATTGGGTAACCCGGACCTCGAAGGCGAGGAAAGCCAGAACTTGAATGCCGCATTGGGCGGATCCTCCGGCCTGGGCGGTAGGCTGTCCTGGGAGGCCATTCTATTCAAGCGTGAGGTAGATAATCTGATCGGCAGTGCCAACGGCATGCGGATCAATACAGAATATACAGTCGACTTCGACGGCTGGGAGCTGACTCTGAATCTGGCCCTGACGTCGAGCTGGAGCGCCAACTTCGACTACGTCAGCACTTCAGCAGAGGCACAGGGTTCCAACGAACAGATTGTCGGAGTTCCCGAAAGCACGTTGAAACTAGGCTTCACGTACACGGCCGATTCGGCGCCATACGAGCTCAGTATGAGCCTGGTCAATGTCGGCGATCTCTACGACACTGTCGACGGCGGTATAGGCAGAGTCGAGCATGGCGGTTACACGGTAGTCGATCTGACCGGCGCTTACTTCTTTGACGAAGACAGGAAGCACCGACTTGGGCTACGCTTAGAGAATGCGTTTGACGAAAAGTATGCCTCATCGTTGGGTCGCGCTCGTACGGATGTCGGCAGTGTCTCTTATGCCTATCGGAATCTAGGAACACCGCAGACCGTACATGTCTCCTACGCCTATCGATACTAAGAGTTTTTCTGTTCTGCGCTTTCGTAACCGGTCGGAATGTACGGGCTCGGATCTAAGCGGCGCCTCATGGCGCCGTTCCGGCCCAACTCGCCCCTGAGCACGCCATGATTAAATTCCTGTTTCTTCTCCACCGCTATCTGGGGATAGCCCTGGGACTCGTGGTATCGCTGTGGTGTTTGTCCGGCTTCGTCATGATGTACGTGCAGTTCCCGGACCTCAGCCGCGAGGAACAGCTGCGCGGACTTAACGAGCTCGACGTTTCCGCTTGTTGTACGGTCCCGGAAAATTTCAGCGACATCGAGCTGGACCGATACCGTGTGGAGATGATGGCCGGGCGGCCAGTACTCAGGCTCTCAGCCGGCTTCGGCCAATACGTCATCGACTTGCGGAATGGTGAGTATCTCGTGGACATCCCCGAGCGGGACGTACACGCGATAGCGGAAACCTTTGCCGTCAATCAGGGCCTGGCAGCGGACGTCGAGTTTCTCGATGTCATCGATAAAGATCAGTGGACGGTCTATGGCGGCTTAAATCCGAACCGCCCGCTATTTCACTACCGGGCGATGGATCCGGCCACAACGGAGTGGTACGTCTCCAGTGTCAACGGCGAGATCATCCAGATGACGACCGCGGCGGAGCGGTTCTGGAACTGGGCAGGCTCCGTCGTGCATTGGATCTACCCGACGATCCTGAGGCAAAACACTGGGGCCTGGATACAGGTCATCATCTGGCTTAGCGTGCTTGGGTTATTCCTGACCGTCATCGGAGTCTACATCGGGCTGCGTCAATTCAACTATCGGCGCAATGGCCGCCGCTCACCGTATCGCGGCGCCATGCTCTGGCATCACTACACGGGCCTCATCTTCGGCGTCCTGACGTTGACCTGGCTGTTGAGCGGCTTACTCTCCGTCAACCCATGGGGCGTATTCGAGGGACGAAGTTTCTCGGCCGAAGTTCAACGAATCCGTGGCAGCGCGTTGACGTACCGGGCCGCGGGCGATTCGCTAACCGCTCTCGAGACTCACGCTCTCCCCGAGGGAACCGTCCGATTGGAAGGCTCCATTCTGAGAGGCGAACCATACTTTCTTGCCTGGAACCGAGACGGCAGCAGCCGTCGTCTGAATACGCAGACGTTACGCCACAGCGCCTTGCCTGAGTCAGCCTTTATAGAGATTGCGTCGACGCTCAGGCCCGGCGAGCAAATTATGGCGCAGGGCTGGCTGCAGGACGGGGACGCCTATTACTACAGCCATCACGATGAGAAGTCCTTTCCGGTGTATCGCATCCAGTACAACGACGGCGAGCGCGTCTACCTCGATCGAGTGACTGGCCAGCTGGCCTTCGCCATGGACAACAACAGGCAGCTCTCGCGCTGGCTATTTCTCGGCTTACACCGTGGAGATCTGGCGGGATGGATGCGGGAACGCCCGATCTGGGACCTGATCCTGCTACCGTTGCTCGCCGGCGTGACGTTGGGCGCGTTGACTGGAACCTGGATCGGTTTTAAACGGCTGCTGCGCTAGAACTCACCCACTCACGCACTCACGCAGCGTTACCTGAACGCGACGAAACTGCCGGGACCTGCGGCCGCCAGCAATAAAAGCCCGCCGATGATCGCCAGGTGCGCTATCGCGATACGGCTCTGATTCAGCCGGTCGGTGCCCGATAGATTCCAGAAATCGTGCGCGATGAACGTAGCCAAGGCGGTAAAAACCGCGAGTGCCAGCGCAGCTTCCCGGACGAAGATCCCCAGTATCAGACAGATCGGCGCCACGATATGAAGCGCGACAGTTCCGACTACGGCCAGCTTGACGAACGGAAGTCGCGCGCCGGTAAACTCGACGAGTGCCTTCCGATACCAGATCCCCTTGTGAATCCCACTGACGAGATAAACGAGCGCGAGGCCAATACGCCCGAACAGGAAATACCAGGAAAGCCAGGGCTCTTCCATGTCGTCCGTCGGCTTAGAACTCGGCAGACCAGTCGCGTTGCTCGAGCAAGCTCCGAAGTCTGTCCAGGAACGCCGCTGAGTAGGCGCCGTCGATCGCACGATGATCGAACGATTGCGACAGTACACCGATGGGGAGAATCCCGATGGCGTCGCCGTCCGGGCCTTCGATGACGACCGGCTGTTTCTTGATCGCATCGACCGAGAGAATCGCGATTTGCGGTTGGTTGATGATCGGAGCAGTCATAAGTGTCCCGAAGGAGCCATTATTGGACAGCGTGTAAGTGCCGCCGGTGAGATCGTCGACACCCAGCGCATTGTCGCGGGCACGAGAACTGATCTCGGATATCCGCCGCGCGAGACCCGACACCGTCAGGTCGCCGGCGTCTCGGATAACCGGCGCAACGAGCCCTTCGAGGCCTAACGCCACGGCAACCGAGAGATGTACCGAGCCATGAATAATGAGGCCATCCCCATCCACACTCGCATTGATACGCGGGAAATCACGAATCGCCATACAGGTCGCGAAGGCGATAAACGGCAGATAGGTTAACGAGAAACCCTTATCGCGTCGCCACTGTTCACGAAGCGCGAGACGCACGTGGTCCACAGCGCTGAAGTCGACTTCGACGGCCTGCAACACGTGAGGGCTCGTTGCCTTGGACCGGACCATGTGCTCCGCCGTGAGGCGGCGGATGCGGTCAAACGGCACTCTCTCGCCGTCGGCGTATTGTGTCGCAGGGGCTTGCACGGGCGCAGGCGGTCGCGCCGCAGTCGTCGGCGTTGATGGTGCCGGTACCGGCTTCTGAGCCTCGGCGAACGCGATCACATCGTTACGCGTAATACGTCCGTCGCGGCCCGAACCCTGAATCCGATGGGCGTCGAGTCGATGCTCTGCGATCAACCGGCGAACCACGGGCGACAGTCTTAGGCGTTTGCCGGACTCTTCGGCCTGCGGTAGCGGCGGTTGCTGAACGGGGTCGGCAGGAGTCGCCGCAGGCGTGGAAGCAGCGTTGCGGGCCGCCGCCAAGTCCGGTTTCGTCGTTGTCGTGGGCTCTTGGTCTGCATCACTGTCATCCGTGCCGTTGATGA
>Ga0310122_10000243_pt1 | contig 35142 bp, 32 predicted proteins | sample CB6_Bottom_1051__FD_203503 | JGI IMG/M metagenome (GOLD analysis project Ga0310122, IMG submission 203503) | Marine microbial communities from Western Arctic Ocean, Canada - CB6_Bottom_1051 | ecosystem: Environmental > Aquatic > Marine > Oceanic | place: Canada: Western Arctic Ocean | collected...
GGGCGCTCTCGATGCGTCGACGGTTCACGTAGGTGCCGTTGAGGGAGCCGGCGTCGCGGACCAGGTAGCGGTCGCCGGTGCGCTGCACCTCGGCATGGCGCCGAGAGACGGTGACGTCATCGAAGAAGATGTCGGCGTCGCCATGCCGCCCGAGTGTGGTCAACTCGGCCTCGAGGCCGTAGCGGGCACCGGCCTTGGGACCCGACTCGACGACGAACAGGCCACAGTCGTGCGGGAAGCGGGCCCGGTCCTCCTCGTGGGGAACCTCTTCGTCGAGCTCGAACGTGTCGGTGGTCTCGTCGGCCGAGGAGCCCAACTGGTGGCCGCACGAAGGACAGAAGTTGGCGCCCCCATCCTCGGTCCGCCCGCACCCCGGGCACACGGTCCCGGACATGGTCAACCCTCGATCAGCGCCGTGTAGGCGGCTGCGTCCATGAGGTCGTCGAGCTCTGCAGGATCGGACAAATCGATCTCGCAGATCCATCCGTCACCGTAGGGATCCTCGTTGACGCGTTCGGGACCCGAATCGAGCTCGTCGTTGACGGCAACCACCGTGCCGGAGAGGGGTGCGAAGAGTTCGGACACCGACTTCGTCGACTCGACCTCTCCGAACACGGCACCGGGCGACACCGCTGTGCCGACCGCCGGGAGGTCGACGAACACGATGTCGCCGAGCGCATCCTGTGCGTAGTCGGTGATGCCGATGCGGACCCGGCCGCCATCGTGGATCCGCACCCATTCGTGGTCCGCCGAATACCTGAGTTCTTGGGGAACGTTCATGCGCCCGAACCTACACAATGCATCGTCACCTGTGGGTTCTGGGAGCGACGTTCAGGCGTCGTCCCGGGCTGCCCGGCCCTCCCGCAGTGCCCGAAGGCCCTCCGGGACGTACCCCAGGCCCGCCCACCATGCGATCGCCAGCCCGGGGATGGCGAAGATCCAGGCGGCAACAGCGAAGGCCGGTCCACCGGTGATCGTGGACTCCCCGGCGAGGAAGCACGGGAAGGCGAACAGCAGGGCGAAGGTCCCGGTCTTGCCCCACCAGGTCACGTCGATGCGGCGGGCGCCGAAGCCGGCCAGGAGGAGTGCGGCCAGGCCGATCAGGACCTCCCGGAGGAGTGCCGCCACGGCGAACCAGACAGGAACCGATCCGTCGATGATCATCGCCGGTGCCGCCACGACGAGCAGGAGACGGTCGGCCGTCGGATCGAGGACCTTGCCGATCTCCGAGATCTGGTCGAACCGGCGGGCGATCCATCCATCAACCCAGTCGGTGGCCCCGAGCGCACCGAGGAGCAGTGCCGCCGCCGTGCGGTTCTCGGCCCCGAAGAGCAGCCAGACGAACCAGGGGATGCAGGCGATGCGCGCCACGCTGATCGCATTGGGAACGGTCCACACGCCGCTCCACCCGGTGCGAGCGGTGGGCGACGCCGTCTGATCGCTGTTGCTCACGGGCCAGAGCCTACGATGGCCGCCCGTTCACACCGTCCACCGGACGACGCCGGGAGGCCAGCATGCCCTCGATCTTCACCCGCATCATCGACAGCGAGATTCCCGGCCGTCTCGTCTGGCGTGACGACGTGTGTGTGGCGATGGTCGACATCCGCCCCCTCAACCGGGGACACACGCTGGTGATCCCGATCGCCGAGGTCGACCGCTGGACGGACCTGCCGGTCGACGTCGCCGCCCACTGCATGGCCGTGGCGCACGCCATCGGAGGCGCTGCGCAGGAGGCCTTCTCCCCTGCCCGCATCGGCCTCATGATCGCCGGTTTCGAGGTGCCCCACACGCACCTCCACGTCGTCCCCATGGAACACATGGGTCACCTGGATTTCGGTTCGGCGGATGCGAACGCCGATGCCGGCGACCTCGACGCCGTGGCCGACGCCCTGCGGGTTGCACTCAGGGCCGCCGGACACCTGTCGGTCGTCTGAGCAGCGCTTCCCGACCTCCCGGTCAGGGTTCCAGCACCCAGAGGTGCACGCCCTCCTCGGCGAACCTTTCCTCGTAGTACAACATGCCGAGCACGCCGCCGAAGCCGCGGATGCTCGACCGTGGCCATCCGGCGGCGGACTCGTCGAAGATGATCACATCGATGTCCGCCACGAACTCCGGATCGGGCAGGAACGGAGTGGAGTCGTCGAGCACGAGGGCCGTGGCCCGCTCGGCGATCAACGGGAAGACGGTCGGGGTCGCCAACACCCGGTCCCAGCGATCGACCATTCCGGCTGCGGTCAGCCGGGCCGTGTCGACGGCATCGCGCCGACCCCAGTCCCATGGCTGCTCGTAGGGCGACGAGGCGGAGTCCCTGACGAAGAACACCAGGGCGGTGAGCACGAGGACGCTCAGGATCCGCCGATCGACCAGCACCCGGCTGACCCCCAGCCGTCCGAGGCGCTGCAGCGCATAGGCCGCCGCGATCATGACGAACGGCAGCGTGGCCACATCCTGCTGGGGGTTGCCGAGTCCGAGGTCCGAGACGTCGGCCACCAGGTACAGGCCGAACAGCGGAAGCACCGGGAGCAGGTAGCGGGGACGGATCAACGGCAGGAAGAGAACCGGAGCGAGGAGCAGGAGCGACTTCTCGAAGCCCGCCCGACTGGCCATCTCGCCCACAACTCCGAAGGGGTCGCTCAACATGCCGCCGAGGACGCCGGGGACCGTGTCGCCGAAGGCCGCAAACGCCGCGAGGTGCGGATATTCCCCGTGGCCGAACATCGGCTGCACCACCATCGCCATCACGACGAACCACGCCGTTCCCGAAGCCGCCAGGATCCAACCGGGCCTGCGCCGGTCCTCGAGCACCAGAACGAGCCCCAGCGCCCCGAGGGCTAGTCCGAGGTCGGCGCGGGCGGTGACGACGAGCAGCGACAGGAGGCCCAGCCGTACCCACTGGCCCCGCCTGCCGGCCAGATAGGCCAGGAAGAGCGCCGGCAGGGCGATCGCCTCGGTGTGGAAGCCGGCCAGGTTGAGGTTGTGGATCGACGGGTGCAGCGCATAGGCGGCCATCAGGGCGCTGGCTCCGCCGATCCGGAGGTTGGCCGGACCCCGGGCGATGCGCCAGATGGGCACGACGGGGAGGGCCAGGGCGAACGCCTGCACCACGAGCAGCATCTCGGTCGTCGGCAGGGAGCGGGCGAGGAACGCGATCGGCACGAAGAGAAACGCCGCCTGCACGGCGAACAGGTTGAGCCCCAACTCGGACACCACCGGCGGGCGACCACCCTCGAGCAGGTGGATGGCCTGCAGGGGGAAGCCGATCCCTGGCCCGAGGCCGAGGTCACGGCTCTTTGCGAGGGCGAGCAGGGACAACGCCACGAACAGGGCGCATGCGGCGATCCAGGGCAGCGACCTGTCCACGGCCGGCGTCTCGAGCCGTGCCTGCGCACGCAACAGGCTCATGTCGAGCCGACGGCGGGCCTCGTGGACCCTCACGGCCACGTGCTCGCCCGTCCACTCGTCGGTCCACGCCGGCCGCCTCCGGTCGCCCGTCACGAAGCCTCCTCGGGCCACAGTGCCGGGTCGCCGATGGCTTCGACCGGTTCCAGAAGCTCGGGCCCCTTGTTGCGGGGATTGCCGACACGCCGATCGACCGGATGGCGAACGAGCAGCCCGGTGGGCGCAGGGGTCAGGACCGACTGAAGTGCCTCCCGGTCGTCGTGGTCCGGGTCGAGCCAGGCGTCCCACGCCCCGGCGGGAAGCAGTGCCGGCATGCGGTGGTGGATCGGCGCCATGTCCTCATTGGCTTCGACCGTGATCACCGTGCAGGTGCGCAGTGGATCATCGCCGTCGGCGGGCCGCATCTCCCAGAGGCCGGCGAGGGCGAGCGGGTCGCCGTCGGCACGGTGGACGAACCAGGGTTGCTTCTTTCCACCGCTACCGGGCGTCGCCGGGCCCCATTCGTAGAAGCCGTCGACGGGGACCAGGCAGCGGCGCCGCTTGAAGGCGGAACGGAACGACGGCTTCTCGGCGACCGTCTCGGCACGGGCGTTGAACATGCGATCGCCGATGGAAGGGTCCTTCGCCCAGGATGGAACGAGGCCCCAACGGGCGGTGCCGAGCTTCCTGCCAGCGCCGGCCCCTTCGACCTCTTCCCAGACGAGGGGCAGGGGCCGCGACGGAGGCACGTTGTGGTCGGGGCCGTCGAGGACGGCGACGATCTCGTCCGCCCCGAGGTACTCGGCGAGCTCCTCGGGGGTGGAGCTCGTGACGGCCCTGCCACACATGGGCGACACGGTACCGGCCGTGCCGTACCGGACCGGGCCACACGGCTCCCCGGCTGTGGGCACACTCAGCCCAGGGTGCAGGTCCCGGTCCGTCCCTCGCCGAGGTCGACCGTGATCTCGTCACCCCGTTCACCGCCGAAACTGGGGATGGCGACGGACTCGGCGCCCGACGGCACGGCGATGGTGCCCCGCAACGACAGCGCCTCCCAACCGGGTTCCTTGAACTCGAGGCTGATACGGATGCCCTCGGCCCAGCCGATGCCTCCCTCGACGAGGTCGACCTCGCCCTGGGGGATGTCCATCTCGAGAATCAGCGCGCTGGCGCCCTGACAGGTGGCAACGGCCGGTCGACCCGCCAGGCCGATCGGACAGGATCCGCCAACGGCTTCGAACAGGACGACGTCGAGGGGCCGCAGCACCTCGGTCACGACCGATGCCCGGACGCAGGCAGCGTCCACCCAGCCCTCGGGCCCCACGAGGGCCACCTGACCACCCCGGTGCTCGAACACCGATGCGGACACGCTGCCGGAGGACACGGGAAGGAGCCCGTCGTCGATCCGCAACCTGATCCGGTCCTCGACCGCACCATCCCCCGCAGCCACGGCCACGAGCCGGTCGAGGCCCACCACGAGGACCGGCTCGGCCACCGGCGGTCCTCCGGTGACCGGCGCTTCGGGGTCGGCGGGATTTCCGAGGTCCCGGTTCTGGCTGGTCACGGCGAAGCGCAGGGCACGGTCCGAACGATCGACCGGCGCCTCCTCGAGCGCGGTGCGGATCCCGAGAAAGCCCAGGAGGGCGATCAGGGCGAACCCCATGGTGGTGAGTGCCCGCTTGCGGACCCCGAGCTTGATCGACTCCTGGATGGACTCCTCGTCTCGGCGTTCGGCCCTCGAGCGTGGTCCGAAGGCCTCCGTACGGTCACCGCCGGCCAACAGGGTGGCCCACTTCGCCACGGTCTCCTCAGGAAAGCGCAGCGCCAGCTTTGCGAACGCCTCCTCCTCGTCGGGTCCGAACAGCAGGAGGATGTCGTTCTCCCTGGCGAAGTCGATCGGATCGTCGCGGTGTGCGAGGGGACGATCGCCGGCGAGGCGCAACAGGAACATGCGGATCTGGCGCTCGGCCTCCCGCTCGGACCATCGGGGACCGGCCTCCACCTCGAGATCGCCCACGGGCGACACCGCTTCACGACGTGCCCGGAAGAACGAATTACGGCGAATCCGGAGCTCGCCGGATACTTCGGTGCCCGCCTCCGCCAAGCGCTGCTCCGGTGGCTGTTCCGGTTGCTGTTCCGGTGGCTGTTCCGGTGGCTGTTCGTCGGCGGACATCCCTGGCGGTGTGTCGCCGGGTGGGTCGTGCGCGCCGGGTGGATCGTGCGCTCCGGGTGGGTCGCCTGTCTCGTCGCTCATCGGCTCTGGCATCCGGTCACGGGCGAGAGGCTAGGCACCGGAGACCACCCGCGGCGGGCATCCTCGTCGTTGCTGCCCCCTGGTGCCATCCTCTCGCTACCATCGCCCGCTGTGCCACCGCCCCGAGACAACTCCCCTGCAACAGGTCCCACCAGGTGATCATCGCACCACGGCTGCCCGCCTGCCTGCTCCTGCCCCTCCTCCTGCTGGGCTGCGCACTCGACGAACCGACGGCCGGGTACTCGGGCACCGTCCCCTCGACCACCACGCTCGCTCCGGACCCGTCCCTGACCTCGACCTCTACCTCGGCACCCTCTACCTCTACGTCGACACCCACGACCGCGCCGCCGGAGACCTCCTCCACGACCTCCTCCACGACCTCCACCACGACCTCCACCACGACCTCCACCACGACCTCCACCACGACCTCCACCACGACCTCCACCACGACCTCCACCACGATCTCCACCACGACCGTCCTCCCGAGGATCACCGTGGATCCTGAAGCGTGGCCGTTCAGCTTCGACGATCCCCGTGGCGAGGTGTTCACCGACTTCCAGGCCGACCTGGACCGTGGCGACCCCCTCCAGCGCCTGGAGCTCTTCTGCCTCGCCGGCGATCCGACCACGTCGATCCTGCGGGCCACCGACATCGGCATCACGGAGGAGTCGATCCGGATCGTCCACCTGCGCACCCGTCTCGAGGACTACGAGAGGATCGGCTTCGAGTTCCCCGTCGGCGACACCGTCGAGATGGTCGAGGCCTTCGTCGGAATCGTCAACGATGAATGCGGCGGCGTGCACGGGCGACGACTCGACCTCCAACTGGTCGAGGTCACGGCCCTGGGCGGCGGTGGCGTCGACATCGACACCCTCCGCAGTGCCGCCTGCCTCGAGGCGACCGACGACCTCGAAGCCGTTCTCGTCCTCGATCTGACCGGCATCCAGGGATCGGCGCCCCTCTGCATCGCCGGGACGGAGAAGACGCCCCTCATCACCACGGAGCCCCAGTCCTCCGACGATCTCAGGACGGCACGCGGTCGGCTGTTGACGACTGCGGTGGCCGGCGACACCCAACTCGAGTTGGCCGCACGCTCCGCCGAGGCACGTGGAGTGCTCACGGGAATGACGATCGCCGTCATCGTCTCCGACACCCCCGGGCAGTCCGAAGCCGTGTCCGCCGGCCTGCTCGAGACGATGGACGACCTCGGCTACGACGTTCAGGTACATCCGATCGGTTGCGAGGGCACGACATCCTGCTGGGTGGGACTCGAGGCGGCCGTGGCGCGCATGATCGACGACGGCACGACGGTCGTGTTCCCTGTTCTCAACGCCGTTTCCCTCCCCAGGCTCATCACGGAGATGCTCCGCCAGGGAATGCCGAGGCCGGCCTTCATCCAGACCGGTCTCAACGGCCAGTCCGATGATCTGGCCGCCGCACAGGTGCTCGCCTACGGCGGAGCGGATGCGGCTGCCTACTACGACGGCGCGTTCATCGTGGACGCTGCCGACACCGGGACCTGGCGGCTTCCCCGCGCTGCCGAGCAGGGCTTTCCCGATCCCTTCTCTCAGATGTGCAACCGGGAGCACGCTCGGGTGACCGGCCGTCCGATCGCCGATCCGACCGACCCGGCCAGCGCCGTGTATGCCACGGTGGCCGATGCCTGTGCCCTCGTGCGCATCGCCGTGCGGGTTCTCAGGGACGCCGGTGTCAACCCCCGGCGGTCGGACGTGAACTGGGTGCTGTACCGGCTCGACGCCGTGGACATTCCGGGGATGCTGCCCACCTCGTCCGCCCGTCGCAAGAACGATCTGCCGGACGTCGTGAGGATCCTCGAATACCAGTACCCGTGCCGCTTCGGGAGAGGTGCCGGCGCCACTGACGGTGCTCCCGGTGGATGCATCGTCCCCACGGGCGAGTGGCAGGAGTTTCGCTGAGGCACCCGCCTACGGGCGGACCTCGTAGTAGAGGTTCGTCGGATCGTCGACCGCATGTTGGACGAAGCCGGTGAAGCCGGCTGCCGACGTCATCTCAGCCAGTGTGGCCGGATCGAGGCCGAGCGTGCCGAGGCCCAGGCCGTCGGGGGTCGACATCGCCGACGCCATACAGGTCGAGACCGAGGCGGCGAACATCATCGCCAACATCGGGTTGCGGCGGTTCTTGTGCCAGTCCGGCGAGGACCGGATCTCTTTCACGAGCCACGTGCCGTCCGGGGCGATCGCCCCCCGGATCGCAGCCATGGCTAGGTCGGGGCGCGGCATGTCGTGGAGGCAGTCGAGGGTCATCACCAGGTCGACGTCACCGGTCGCAGGCAGGTCCTCGCCGCCGAGGAGGTGCAGCGTCACGTTGGTGCTGTCGGTGAAGCGATTCCGGGCCGCGCCGATGGCCCGCTCGGAGACGTCGTAGCCCTCGAACACAGAGTTGGGATAGGCGTCGGAGAGCAACTCGAGCGCCAGTCCCGTGCCGCATCCGACGTCGACGACCTTGGCCCCGCTCTCGAGCCGTTCGACGATTCCGTCGAGGAGGGGAACGACCACCGGCACCAGCAGCGAACGTGCCATCGGGGCCAGCATCGCCTCGGTGTGCTGTTCGGAGCCCTCGCCCTGGTCGTCGTAGGTGAGCCCGACCCCGGTCCGGAAGGCCTCGACCAGCCCGTCGGCGACGCGGGGGTCGCGCAGGTTGCGGAACACGCCGGCGGCGTAGTTGTGTCCGCCTGCCCTGGCGAGCACGGCTGCGGCCTCGGGCTCCAGGAGAAACGTCTCACCGTCGTCGGATACGAGCAGATCGGCGGCGGCCTGCCCCCTGAGCCACTCGCGCAGCCAGCGCTCGTGCAGCCCGGTGATGGTCGCCAGGTCGTTCGAGGTCACGACCCCGGCCCCGTCGAGTGCCTCGTACAGCCCGAGGCGGGTCCCGAGGTGGACCATCAGGGAGACCATCTCGCCCTGCTTGTAGCCCCAGGTGGTCAGGGTGTACTTCACCAGAAGGTCGGCGTCGAGTTCCTGTTCGAGCGCCCGATCATCGTGCTCTGCCACGGTTTCCCCTCCGGTCGATGCCGCCGACGGTCTCCGCCGGCGGGAGCGCCGAACCTAGTCGCCCCTTCGCACCCAGATCCCGTCGGCGTCCTCCCGGCAGGGCAGCGTCTCGATGTCGCCCTTCCGGTCCCGGCGCCCGTCGAGGTTGAGCTTCCAACCCTCACCGTCAACGGTGAAGCGCCAGAAGTGTGTCAGGCAGACGATCTCGTCGCCGTCGACCATGCCCTCGCCACCGAGGTGTGACCACTGGTGGGGGCAGCGGGCGTCCATGACGCAGGGTCGCCCGTCGGTCGTCCGCCAGATGACGAGATCCTGGTCGTCGAGTGTCGCCTCGGCGACCGACCCGGGGACGAGGTCACGTGCCGCCTCAGCGTCGGAGACCCGTACCCAACCCGGGTCGGCGTCCACGGAAATCAGACGTCGAGGTAGCGGGTGACGGCCACGGCCGATCCGATCATGCCCACGGACCCACCCAGGATCAGCAACCAGATGCTGGTGTCCCAGACGAAGCCCTCGGGGACCGCGAAGCCGCGGAAGAGTGGCACGGCGTCGGACTCCTGGAAGAAAGCCATGACCTCGTTGTCGACGACGAACAGGACCGGGATGGCCAGCGCCGCACCGATGAGGCCGTGGATCGTGCCCTCGAGCATGAAGGGGATGCGGATGAACCAGTTCGACGCCCCCACCAGCTTCATCACCTCGATCTCCTGGCGACGGGCACCGATGGCGGTGAACACCGTGTTGAGGATCAGCAGTGCCGAGACCCCGACGAGCACCACGGCGGCGATCAGCAATGCCTGGCTGACGCGTGTGGAGAAGTCGTCGATCTGGCGGATGGCATCCGTGGCCGTGGCGACCTCGCGGACTCCGGGCTGGGCTGCGAACTGGTTCGCCAACTCGTTCACGTTCGCCGCCGAACGGTCGGTGGGAACAATCCGGTACGAGGGTGGCATGACATCGGGGGTGACGCTCTCGACCAGTTCGGGCTTGTCGGCGAACAGCGTCTCGAACTCGTCGTAGGCCGCCAACTTGTCGATGTATCCGTAGCTCTCGATCGCCGGGCTGGAGTCGAGGACGTGGCGGATGGCCGCGTCCTGGTCTGCGTCGGCGTCGGGGTTCATGAACACGATGAACTCGACGCCCTCCTGGAACTGGGCCGTGGCCCGTTCGGCCCCCTCGCGGATCATCATGGAGGCGCCCACCAGGGCCAGCGACACGGCGACCGTGAGGATGGCGGCCATCGTGAGGCTGAGGTTGCGCCAGATGCTGAGGACCGTCTCGCGCAGGTAGTACCAGAGGCGGTACACGTCAGCGCCCCCCGGTGCTTCCGGAGGACTGCGGGCCGCCTGGCATCGGGGGGATCACTCGTAGACCCCCCGGGACTCGTCACGGACCACGACACCGCGATCCAACTCGATGACCCGTCGTCGCATCGTGTCGACGATGCCACGGTCGTGGGTCGCCATGACGACCGTCGTACCCGAGCGGTTGATGCGGTCGAGGAGGCGCATGATGCCGACAGATGTGGCCGGGTCGAGGTTGCCGGTGGGTTCGTCGGCCAACAGGATCAGGGGCCGGTTCACGAACGCCCTGGCGATCGACACCCGCTGTTGCTCGCCACCCGAGAGCTCGTCGGGAAAGCGCTCTGCCTTCGGGGTCAGCCCGACCAGTTCGAGGATGTACGGCACCTGCTTGCTGATCACGCTTCGGGGGCGCCCGATCACCTCGAGGCCGAATGCGACGTTTTCGTAGACGGTCTTTCTCGACAGCAGCTTGTAGTCCTGGAAGACATAGCCGATCTCGCGGCGCAGGTACGGCACCTTCCACGAGCGCATCGCCCCGATGTCCTTGCCGGCCACCATCAGGCGACCCAGATCAGGGACCTCTTCGCGGTTGAGGAGCCGGAGGAAGGTGGACTTGCCGGAACCCGAGGGGCCCACGAGGAAGACGAACTCGCCGCGCTGGATCTCGACCGAGACCTCACGCAGGGCGGTGACGTCGCCCTTGTAGATCTTCGAGACGCCTTCGAGTCGGATCATCGGCGGGTTGTCCGGCACGCGGCCGACAACAAGGTCCAACGGGTCAACGGCTGCACGGCGGGCACGGTACCAGACCGCCTGTCGCCGATCGTGGCGCCTCGCCGGTCTCCGTGGCCACGGAGGCAGCCCGGTCAGGCGCCGGCACGCGCCCAGCGGAGGTAGGCCTCCATGAATCCGTCGAGGTCACCGCCGAGAACGCGTTCGACATCTCCGACCTCGTGCCCGGTTCGGAGGTCCTTGACCATCTGATACGGCTGGAGCACATAGGAGCGGATCTGGCTCCCGAAGTCGACGACCCGCTGTTCGCCGCTGACCGCAGCCAGTTCGTCCTGGCGCTTCTGCCGTTCGAGGTCGAGCAGCTTGGCGGCCAGCATCTGCATGGCCCGTTCCTTGTTCTGGTGCTGGCTCCGCTCGTTCTGACAGGACGTGACCAGCCCGGTCGGGAGGTGCGTGATGCGCACCGCCGAGTCGGTCACGTTGACGTGCTGGCCGCCGGCCCCCGAGGAACGGTAGGTGTCGATACGGAGGTCGCTCTCGTCGATCTCGATCTCGTCGCCGACGTCCTCCACGAACGGAACGACCTGTAGCGAGGCGAAGGCCGTCTGGCGCTTGGACTCCTTGTTGAAGGGGGAGATGCGCACGAGTCGGTGGACGCCGCGCTCCCCCTGCAGGAGCCCGTACGCATAGCGGCCGTGCACGATGAACTCGGCGGAGCTGATGCCGGCCTCGGTGCCCTCCGAGGAGGCGACCGGTTCCAGGGTGAATCCACGCTTCTCTGCCCAGCGTGCGTACATGCGCAACATCATCTCGGCCCAGTCCTGGGCATCGGTTCCGCCGGCTCCGGACTGCACATGGCAGACGGCGTCGCCGGCGTCGTACTCACCGGAGAACAGGGACCGGAGCTCGAGGGCGTCCATACGTCCCTCGAGGTCGACGAGTGCCTCCTCGATCTCGGCTTCGAAGTTGTCGTCGTCCTCTTCGGCTGCCAACTCGGCGAGGGTCGATGCATCCTCGAGTCGGTCGAGCAGGAAGGCGTGCAGGTCGAGGTCCTCGACGACGCCTGCCAGATCCTGTTGCACGCGGCGGCCGCGGTCCTGGTCGGTCCAGAGGTCGGGGTCGGCCATCTCGAGCTCGAGGGCGGCCCGGCGTTCGACAAGGTCGTCGATCCGCAGGTAGCCGGCGGCCTCGTCGAGGCGGCGGCTGAGGGCGTCGATTCGTGGGGAGAAGTCCTGCATGGTGGGGTGCGATCGCTCAGCTGCCGTGGCAGTGCTTGAACTTACGGCCCGAGTCGCAGGGACAGGGGGCATTGCGGGGCGTGGCATCCCACTCGGTGTTGATCTTCTGGGTCGGCTTCGGGGGGTCCTCGGTGACGGCTGCCGGGACTCCGGCTGCGGCGGCAACCGCTGCGACGCCACCGACGGGGCCATCGGGGCCGCTGGTCTGGGCGTCGTCGGGCACGCCACCGCCCTCCTCGGCGATCGTGACCTGGATGCGCATCACGTACCGGAGGAAATCGGCTCCGATGAGGTCGGTGAGGTGACCGAAGAGTTCGAAGCCCTCGCGTTGCCATTCGGTGGTCGGGTCGCGCTGCCCCATGGCCCGCAGGTGGATGCCCTCCCGGAGGTGGTCCATCTCGTAGAGGTGCTCGCGCCATCGCTGGTCGATGATGCGGATCATCACCTGGCGTTCGACCTCGCGCATGGTGTCTGCGCCCAGCTCCGCCTCGCGCCCCTCGAAGCAGGCGACGGCGTCCTTGACGAGGTATTCGGTGAGTTCGGCGTGGATCGAGGTGCGGCCCATCCCGGCGACATCCACGGCCAACGGCCAGAAGCCGTCCATCTCGGCGTGAAGGCCGTCGATGTCCCATTCCTCGGGGTGCTCGGCGGCACAGAAGGTGCCGAGCCCTGCCTCGACCACCCGGGACACGATCTCGACGACCTCGTCACGCATCTCGGCGCCGTCGAGGACGCGGTCTCGCAGCCGGTAGATCACCCGGCGCTGTTCGTTCATCACCTCGTCGTATTTGAGGACGTTCTTGCGGATCTCGGCGTTCTTCTGCTCGACGGTGGTCTGGGCCCGCTCGATGGCCTTGCTCACCATCTTCGACTCGATCGGGATGTCCTCGGGCAGCGCCTTGTCCATCACCCCGCGCATCGCTCCGGAGGCGAAGAGGCGCATCAGGTCGTCGTCGAGCGAGAGGTAGAACCGGCTCTTTCCGGGGTCGCCCTGACGGCCGCCGCGGCCGCGCAGCTGGTTGTCGATGCGGCGGCTCTCGTGGCGCTCCGTGCCGAGGACGTAGAGGCCGCCGCTGCGGCGGACCTCGTCGCCCCGTTCCATGCAGTCGGCGCTGAGGCGCGGCAGCAGCGAGGCGATCCTGGCCTGTCCCTCGGGGCTCTCGGGATCGAGCCCTTCGGAGCGGACCTCGCGTGCCGCCATGTTCTCGGGGTTGCCGCCGAGCAGGATGTCGACGCCACGCCCGGCCATGTTGGTGGCCACGGTGACCGCACCGGGACGGCCGGCCTGGGCGATGATCTCCGCCTCGCGGAAGTGCTGCTTGGCGTTGAGTACCTCGTGGGCCACCCCACGTTTGTCGAGTTCGCGGGAGAGTTGCTCGGACTTCTCGACCGAGATCGTGCCCACCAGGACCGGTTGGCCGGCTTCGTGGCTCTCGAGGATGTCCTCGACGACGGCGTCGAACTTGCCGGTCTCGGTCTTGTAGATGAGGTCGCTGGCGTCGTCGCGGATGAGCGGCCGGTTGGTGGGGATCGGCACCACCTGCAGCTTGTAGATGCCGGCCAGCTCGGCGGCCTCGGTTTCGGCGGTGCCGGTCATGCCCGCCAGCTTGTCGTAGAGGCGGAAGTAGTTCTGGAGGGTGATGGTGGCGAGGGTCTGGTTCTCTTCCTTGATCGCTACCCCCTCCTTGGCCTCGACCGCCTGGTGGATGCCGTCCGACCAGCGCCGGCCCTCGAGGACCCGGCCGGTGAACTCGTCGACGATGCGTACCTCGCCGTTGGTGATGATGTAGTCCTTGTCCCGCAGGTACAACTCCTTGGCCTTGAGCGCCGAATGCAGCTGGTGAACGAGGTTCGAGGAGACCTGGTCGTAGAGGTTCTCGACGCCGAGCGCCGCCTCGACGGCGTGGACGCCCTCCTCGGTCGGGGCGACGATCCGCTTCTCTTCGTCGAAGTCGTAGTGCACGTCGCGCTGCAGGCCGCGGACGACCGCTGCGAAGCGCTGGTAGAGGGCGACGGCGTCGCTGAGGCGTCCGCTGATGATGAGCGGCGTGCGGGCTTCGTCGATCAGGATCGAGTCGACCTCGTCGACGATGCAGTAGGCGTGGCCGCGCTGCACCTTGAGGTCGAGCGACATGGCCATGTTGTCGCGCAGGTAGTCGAAGCCGAGTTCGTTGTTCGTGCCGTAGGTGATGTCGGCGCCGTAGGCGAGGCGCTTGGCGGCGGCGTCCCGGTCGCCGGGCACCACCAGGCCGACCTCGAGGCCCAACCAGCGGTGGATCTGCCCCATCCATTCCGAGTCGCGGGTCGCCAGGTAGTCGTTGACGGTGCAGAGGTGCACCCCCTTGCCGGCCAGCCCGTTGAGGTAGGCGGGCAGGGTCGAGACGAGGGTCTTGCCCTCGCCGGTGCGCATCTCGGCCACCCACCCGATGTGCAGCGCCACGCCGCCCATGAGCTGGACGTCGTAGTGCCGCTGCCCGATGACCCGCATCGCCGCCTCGCGCACGACGGCAAAGGCCTCGACCAGGATGTCATCGATTTCCTCGCCGCCGTCGATGCGCTGCCGGAACTCGCCGGTCTTGGCCCGCAGGTCATCGTCGGAGAGCGCCGAGATTTCGGGTTCGATTGCGTTGATGTCGGGGACGATGGCCTCGAGGGCCTTGATCTTCTTGCCCTCGCCGGTGCGGAGGACTCGTGAGAATGCACCCATGTCGCCGCCGAGGCTACCGGCGGCCCGTATGGCTCAATCGGTGCGGTTGCACCCGCTGCCCGCCCGGGAGACGCCGGTCAGCCGGCCGCCGGTCGAAAGAGGAGCCCGAGTTCGTCGAGGCGGGGGATGGTCTCCTCGACGCCGGCGCCGAGGATGGCGGCCAGGGCCTGGAGGTCGTCACGACGGATCGTGAGGACGCGCCCGTTGAAGTCCTGTCGCTTGACCTGGATGATCGTCAGGTAGCGGGTGACCATCTCGGCCTCGGGGCCCTTGGCCTCCCGGAGTTTCACCAGGTCGATGATGACCTTCTGCGCCACAGCCGACCCGTCGCTCGAAACGCCGGGGTCGTCATCCTCGACCGGGAGCAGCTGGTCGACGGGCACGTCGTAGAAGCGGGCCATGCGATGGAGCCGCGGCACGGAGATGGCCCGCTCGCCCCGTTCGTAGGCACCGAGGACCGATGCCTTGAACTCGGCGTCGGAGCGGGCCTCGACATCCTGGAGGGAGAGTCGCTTCTGGCGGCGGATCTGGCGGATGCGCTCCCCCACCTGTCGTCGGTAGGCGAGGTCGTCGTCATCGGTCATGCGGTCTGGTTTCCCCATCGATCTCGCTGGTGGGTGTTCGGAGCCCACCACGCGGCGTGAGGAGGAAGCGTAGCGACGGCCGCGCTCCGTGGCAAACGCGCGGCTACCCGTGGATCGGTTCCCGGAATCGCATGCGCTCAGCGCGGTGGCATCACCCGTCCGTCACGGAGCGCGGTCAGCAGTGTGCCGACGGCGATGGCAGCGGTCTCGGCTCGGAGCACGGTCGGTCCGAGGTCCACGAGATCGCCGCCGACCACCTCGGCGGGGCTCCAGCCGCCCTCCGGTCCCACCAGGACGGTCCGGCTTCCGGCGTCCAGATGCCGCCCTCCCGACTGGGCGAGGGCGACTCCGGCACGACCGATGACCTCGAGCGCCGGGGTGACCGGTTCGATGACCGGCAGCCGGACACGCCGCGACTGCATGCCGGCCTCGCGTGCAGCCTTGACGAACCGTTCATGCTGCACGGCTCGCTTGTCGGCGTCCCAACCCATGATCGACCGTTCGGCCAGAAGCGGGATGATGCGGTCGACACCCAGTTCGGTCAGCTTCTGGACGACCATCTCCGGTCGGCCTCCCTTGAGCAACGAGAAGCCGACGGCGACCTCGTCGATGTGTGCCGGGACCTCGACGACCGGGCCGACCACCTCGAGGGATGCGCCGAACAGACAGTCCCGCCAGCGACCGTCGCCGTCGCCGACCGTCAACGGATCACCGGCACGAAGGCGCAGAACCCGCTCCAGGTGGAGCCGGTCGCCCGGCTCGAGCCCGGGTGCTTGGAGGTCGGCCACGAAGGCGTGGGGGCCACCGGTGCCGTCAGGCCCTCGGTTCGCCCCGGGTTCCCCGGTTGCCACGGGACCCGCCCCTCTCAGTTGAAGGCCTGGCGGATCCGGGAGATGAGCCCCTCGCCCGGTTCGGCCACGGCCTCGTCCCGGGTCGCGGCGAGCCGGCGCAGCAGATCCTCCCCTTCGGCGCCCAGGTCGCTCGGCGTGTCGACCACGACCTCGATCAGCAGGTCTCCCCGCCCGCGGCCCTGGAGGTGGGGCGCTCCCCTGCTGCGGATGCGGAACACGGCTCCCGTCTGCGTGCCGGCGGGGATCTCGAGGACCTCCGGGCCGTCGAGGGTCTCGTAGTCGAGTTCCACGCCGAGCGCCGCCTGCGTGACCGGAAGGTGGAGGCGGTGCACCAGGTCGTCGCCGTGCCGCTCGAAGACCGCATGGTCGGCGATGCGGAGTCGGATGTTGAGGTCGCCGGCCGGACCGCCCCGGGGACCGACGGCTCCACGACCGGTCATCCGCAGGCGGCGGCCCTCGTCGACGCCGGCTGGCACCTTGACCGCATGGGTCGCGTTCTCGATCACCCGTCCGCCGCCGTCGCAGGCCGCGCACGGGTGCTCGATCGACTCGCCGCGACCGCCGCACGTCGGGCAGACCGTGGAGGTCACCATCTGTCCGAGGACCGACTGGCGGAGCCGCCTGACCTGGCCGCTGCCCTCGCACCCACGACACCGTTCGGCGTAGGTGCCGGACCTGGCGCCGCTCGCCTCGCAGTCCGTGCAGGCGACCGCAGTGCGAACGGTGACCTCGGCCTCGCAGCCGAACACGGCGTCTTCGAAGCTGAGGTCGAGGATCGCCTCGAGGTCCTCACCCGGGATCGGGCCGCGCAGCCTTCCGCCGAAGCCGCTCCCCCCGAAGCCACTTCCGCTGAAGAACGTGTCGAACAGGTCGCCAAGGCCGCCGAAGGGGTCGGCCGGTCCACCCATGGCGCCGCCGTCGTGGCCGAACCGGTCGTAGCGGGCGCGGCGCTCCGAATCGGAGAGTGCCTCGTAGGCGGCGGTGGCCTCCTTGAAGCGGGCCTCGGCCCCGGGATCGCCGGGGTTGGCGTCGGGATGCGCTTCTCTGGCGAGGCGCCGGTAGGCCTTCTTGATCTCGTCGGCCGTGGCGTCCCGCCCGATGCCCAGCACTTCGTAGTGGTCGCGGGGCATGGTCAGGCGTCGTTCACGTCGAGGTCGCGGGTCATGGTCACGCTCAGCCCGTGGTCAGCCGGTCGCCCAGGCGACGGCTCACCACGGCGACCGTGGCCAGCGCCTGCGGATAGTTCATCCGGGTGGGACCGAGCACGGCGATCGAGCCGACCCGGTCGCCGTCGATCTCGTAGGGGGCGACCACGAGCGAGCACTCGTTGAGGGGCTCGAGCCGGGTTTCGGTGCCGATCACGACGCTCAGGCCGCGGTCGAGCACGTCGCGGAGCAGGCCGACGACCAGGTACTGGCGTTCGAGGACGTCGAGCACCTGCTGGACGAGGACGACGTCGTCGAAGACGTCGGCGACCCGTGCTGCGCCGCCCACGAACGCGTCCTCGAGGTCGGCCGCCCGGTCGGCCAACAGGGCCAGTGCGGCACCGAGCACGTGGTCGACGGCGGGGTCCCCGGTCGTCGGGGGCTCGGGAGCCTCGCTCATGTGACAACCGATCATCGCCCCCGAGAGGTGCGCCGTGGCGATGGCGAGGGTCGATTCGTGAACCTCGTCGGAGAACTCGAGGGCCAGCTTCTCGACGGCGCCGTTGGCCATCACGAGCACGAGCAGTGCGAGGTGTGGGCCGAGGCCGACCAGCTGGAGCGAACGGATCTCCTGATGGTCGCGGTCGGGCGCCAGGACGACCGCCGGGCTGCCGGTCAGGTCCGAGAGCAGCGTGCTGGTGTCGCGCAGCATGACCTCGAGTTCGCTGTGTGATCGGGCGAAGAAGGCGCTGACCTGCTCGCGGTCGGCGGCCTCGAGCCGACCGGGGCCTGGCAGGTCGTCGACGAAGAACCGGTAGCCCTTCTCGGTGGGGATGCGGCCCGCCGAGGTGTGGGGCTGGATGAGGAAGCCCTCTTCTTCGAGGTGGACCAGCTCGTTGCGGATCGTCGCCGTGGAGACGTCGATGCCGGAGCGGTCGGCGACGCGGCCGGACCCGACGGGGTTGGCGCTCTCGATGTATTCCTGAACGACCGCACGCAGGATGGCGGCCTTGCGGTCCTCGAGCATGGCCAGATGCTACCGGGCGGCGAGTTTCTAGTCCTCGAGTCGCAGGGCGGAGACGAACGCCTCCTGAGGGACCTCGACGCGGCCGATGGACTTCATCTTGCGCTTGCCCTCCTTCTGCTTCTCGAGCAGCTTGCGCTTGCGGGTGATATCGCCGCCGTAGAGCTTGGCCGTCACGTCCTTGCGATAGGCCCGGACGGTCTGGCGGGCGATGACCCGGCTGCCGATGGCCGCCTGGATGGGCACCTCGAACTGCTGGCGCGGGATGAGTTCCTTGAGCTTCGACGTCATCTTGCGGCCGTAGGAGTCGGCGGCGTCCTGGTGCACGATCATGCTGAAGGCGTCGACCACCTCGCCCTGGAGCAGGATGTCGACCCGTACCAGCTTCGAGGCCTGCACCCCGATGGGCTCGTAGTCGAGGCTGGCGTAGCCCTGGGTGCGGCTCTTGAGGTGGTCGAAGAAGTCGATGACCACCTCGGCGAGCGGCAGCCGGTACGTCAACTCGACCCGCTCCGGCGACAGGTAGGTCATGTCGACGTACTCGCCACGGCGCTCCTGGCAGAGCTCCATGATCGCACCCGTGTAGTCGGTCGGGGTGATGACCTTGGCCAGCAGCCAGGGTTCTTCGATGCCTGCGATCTCGCCTGCGGGCGGCAGGTCGCACGGGTTGTCGATGTCGGTGGCCTCGCCGTTGGTGCGGGTCACCCGGTACTCGACCGACGGGGCCGTGGTGATGAGGCTCAGTCCGAACTCCCGCTCGAGCCGCTCGCGCACGATCTCCATGTGGAGGAGCCCGAGGAAGCCGCACCGGAACCCGAAGCCGAGGGCGCCGGAGGTCTCGGGCTGGTAGGTGAAGCTGGAGTCGTTGAGGCGCAGCTTCTCGAGCGCCTCGCGCAGGTCCGAGAACTGGTCGCCATCGATCGGGTAGAGGCCGGAAAAGACCATGGGCTGCGGTTCGCGGTAGCCCTCGAGCGGCTCCTCGGCTCGATACCTCGCCACGGTGACCGTCTCGCCGGAGCGTGCCTCGCCCACGTCCTTGACGCCGGCGAGGAGGTAGCCGACCTCACCCGGGCCGAGGGTGTCGACCGGGGTCATGTCGGGTCGCCGCACGCCGATCTCATCGACCTCGTGGTTGACCCCTGCCTGCATGAAGCGGAGCACATCCGTGTTCCGGATCGTGCCCTCGACGACCCGGATCGAGGAGACAACGCCGCGGTACTGGTCGAAGTTGCTGTCGAAGACGAGCGCCCGCAGCGGTGCATCTGGGTCGCCCGCCGGCGGCGGTGTCTGGGCGACCACGGCGTCGAGGAGTTCGGAGACACCATCGCCGGTCTTGGCGCTGATCATGATGATGTCCTCGGCGGGGATTCCGAGCACCTTCTCGATCTCCTCGGCGTAGCGCTCGGGTTCGGCGGCCGGGAGGTCGATCTTGTTGAGGGCGGCCACGATCTCCAGGTCGTGTTCGAGGGCCAGGTAGCAGTTGGCGAGGGTCTGGGCCTCGATGCCCTGGGCGGCATCGACGACGAGGATCACGCCCTCGCATGCGGCCAGGGAGCGGCTCACCTCGTAGCTGAAATCCACATGGCCGGGCGTGTCGATGAGGTTGATGACGTAGTCGCGCCATTCCAGCCGGACGCTCTGGAGTTTGATGGTGATGCCGCGTTCGCGCTCGAGGTCCATCGAGTCGAGGTACTGGGCCCGCATCTGGCGTGGGTCGACGGCGCCACAGAGTTCGAGCATGCGATCCGCCAGGGTGGACTTGCCGTGGTCCACATGGGCGATGATCGCGGTGTTCCGCAGTCGCGACTGGTCCATCGTCGGCTGACGGTACCGGGAGCGGCGACGTTGGCCGCGTGACGCCTGTCCCGTCGGGTTCTGCCGCCGTGTTTCCGGTGCTCCCCGCTAGCCTTGGCGGTCGCCGTTGCATGAGGCACCGGTTCGTGAACGGGGCGCCCCAGTGGGCGACACCCGACGAGATTTTCCCTCTACGAAGGACCTGCGCCCCCGTGGCCAACATCAAGAGCCAGATCAAGCGGAACATCACGAACGAGAAGCGCCGGCTGCGCAACCGCACCGTGCGCTCGGAGTTGCGCACCCGCACCAAGGCCGCCGTGGCCGCCGCCGAGGCCGGTGAGGGCGGTGCCGAGGAGCTCGTCACCGCCATGCGGCGGATCGACAAGGCTTCTGCCAAGGGCGTCATCCACGCCAACGCCGCTGCCCGTCAGAAGTCCCGCCTCCAGAAGCGCATCAACGCCCTCGACGCCTGAGCCCGTGGCCGCCTAGCGGCGGTTCATGCTCGCCAGGCGGGCCACCAGTACCTCGGCGACCAGCTCGGGCGGCCAGGCCGTCCGCCCCTTGAGGTCCAGGTCGGCTTCGGACAGCAGTCGGATCGCCTTGCCGATTCTCTCGCTTCCCATGCGCCTGCTCGTCGTGAGCGCCTTCTTGGCCGGGAACCCCTTGATACCCAGCACCTCGGCCGCATCCCTTTCGTCGGCGATGCCGGCACCGTCGAGGCGCAACAAGCGGGCGTAGTGACCGTGGAGGGCGACGAGGATGCCCAACGGGTGCCGGTCGCCCGCATCCATCATGCGATGGAGCCGGTCGATGGCCTTGGGCACGTCGCCGGCGTCGATTGCGTCGGTGAGGTCCCAGGGCGGGACCTGTCCGGCGTTGCCGAGGTAGGGCTCCACATCTGCGGCGCCGATCTCCGTGCCTGCTCCGAAGACGACGGTGAGCGAGTCGAGGAGTGCGACGACCCTGGTGCGGTCCTCGCCCACCCGTTCGGTGATCAACGCCCGTGCTCTTCCGTCGAGTAGGACCTCGGCGGCCTCGAGCCGGGACGACAGCCACGTATCGGCCTCGCGTCCGCGCCCGACCGAACACGACTGCACCCGTCCCCCGGCGGCGACCACCGCCTCCTCCAGCGACTTCGGGACCCGGTTGAGCTTCTGCTGCTTCGGATCGACGCCCCGTTCCCAGACCAGCACGAGGCGGGTGTCCGTCAGACCGCCCCCGAGGAGGCCGACGAGCGGGGCAACCTCGTCCTTCGTGCCGAAGCGTCCGAGGTGGCGGCCCACGACGACCCGCCGGGTCGTGAGGAATGCCGGGGTGAGCGCCGCATCGAGCAGGCGTGACGGTGAGAAGTCGCCGTCGTCCTCGAGCCGGTAGTCGGACTCGTCGAGTTCCTCGAGGGCGAGCGTGCGGTCTTCCCCCTCCAGGGCTGCCTCGACCGCTGCCCGGACGGCCTCGGCGACGAGCACCTCCTCGTCGCCCGAGATCAGCACGACCGGCACGGTCATCCGACCGGCTCCCTGGCAGCATCCGCGTCGGCGGCGAGGAGGGCCGCCATCAGGTCTGCGACGCGCCGGGCGGCCTGCACGTCGTGCACCCGGAGGATCCGGCAGCCGGCACCGATGCCGAGGGCGTGTGCCGCCCAGGTCGACTCCCGCCGATCGTCCACCTCGGTTCCGACGAGGGCACCGAGGAAACCCTTGTTCGAGGCGGAGAGCAGGATCGGGTAGCCGAGCACTGTGAGGTCCCCGGAGTGGCGGAGGAGGTCGGCGGACATCGACGGCGTCTTGCCGAGGTCGAGCCCGGCGTCGAGCATGATGCGCTGTCTCGGGATCCCCGCAGCCTCGGCCCGGCGGCCGCGTTCGGCGAGGAAGTCACGGACCTCGGAGCGGAGGTCGCCGTAGCGGGGCTCCGGGTCGGCGATGCGGGGGCCGAGCCGGACATGGGTGGCGACGACCGACGCCCCGTGCCGTGCACAGGAGGCGAGGAAGGTGGAGTCGGCGAAGCCGCTGATGTCGTTGCCGATGCACGCACCGGCCGACAGGGCGGCCTCGACGACCGATCCCCGAAAGGTGTCGATCGACAGGGGCAGGTCGAAGCGTTCCCGCAGCGCCTGGATCGCCGGCACGACGCGGTCGATCTCCTCGGCGGCGGTGACCTCGGGTCCGGGGGCGGCCCGGGCCCCGCCGACATCGAGGACGTCGGCACCGTCGGCGACATGCTGTTCGGCCAGGCGCAGGAAGTCGTCGAAGTCCCAGTGGCGGCCCTGGTCGAAGAACGAGTCGGTGGTGCGGTTGAGGATGGCCATCACGACGGACCGGTGGGTGATGTCGACGGCGTGGTCGCGCCCCAGTTCCAGGATCACGTCGGCGACGGTACACGGCCCCGCCGGCCCCGCCCGGATCACCGCTGCGCTCATGGCTCGGGTCGCCGCCGGACCCTGAGGTGGCCGCCCAGGAGGTCGATCTGCCACGCATCGCCGCCCACTCTGAGGACGGTGCCCGCAGGCGGCGTGACGGTCGTCGAGCCGGGAGGACCCCACAGGGACGCTTCGGGGAATCGTTCGCCGAAGGCGGCCACGACCTCCGGTGGGACGACCGCCCGGAACACGAACAGCGTCGGCGCCCGGACGCCGGCGCGGCGCAGGTCGGCGAGCAGCCGTTCGGCTGACCGGAACTCGTCGACCACGATGACGGTTCCCTCGGGGTCGAGGATGCGCAACCCGTGCGCAGCACCCTTCCCGGGAACCGAGGACCATGCCGAGACGGCGCTGGTCAACAGGATCGCTCCGAGCACGAGGAGCGCCAGGTGACCCGGTCGCCGGGCGGACCGCCGGCTGCAGACGGCGGCGCATGCGACGAGGGCGGACGTGGCCAGCGCCGTCCCACCGCCGAGCAGCCCGATCGGATGACGTCCGGCCCATGCGGCCATTCCGCCGATCCAACCCAGGCCGAGGCCCGACGGCAGGTGGAGCAACCCGTCGAGCGGGGGCCCGACGATGCCGGCGAGGAGCCCCCCGGTCAGCCCCCAGACCATCAACGGTCCGGCCACCGGGGCGGCCAGCAGGTTGGCGGGCAGGGCCGCGACCGGCACGGGGCCGAAGAGCAGCAGCAGGAGGGGTGCAACGGCCGACTGGGCGGCGAGGGTCACCGCCGCCGCCTCCCGGAAGGGCCTCGGCCCCGGCAGCAGGTCGGCGAGGGATGCGGATCCGAGGATGATGCCGGCGCAGGCGGCCACCGACAGCTGGAAGGCCGCCCGGTGGACGAGCAGCGGATCGACGAGAACCAGGCCGACGACGGTGAGGCAGAGCAGCCGCAACCCGTCGGCCTCCCGACCCCTGGCAGCGATCAGGGCACTGCCCCCGGCCATCACTGTCGCCCGGAGAACCGATGGCTCGAACCGGGTGACCAGGGCGAAGAAGCCGAGGAGCAGGAGGGTGGCCGGAAGACGCGTCCGGAACCGGAGCCGGCGAAGCAGCGGGCCGGCGGCTGCGACGACGAGCGCCACGTTCTGGCCCGAGACGGCGAGGAGGTGGCCCAGGCCAGCGGCCCGGAAGTCGTCGGAGGTCCGGTCGTCCTGGGCGCGGTCGTCCCCGAGGACGAGGCCGGTCAGGAGCGAGGCCTGTTCGGGTGGCAGCGGAGCCGTGCCGTTGACGAGGGTCCGCCGCAGGGCGTTCGCCAGGCGGTGGAGCGGACCGGCCGGCCGAACACCCCCGATTCGGCCCACCTCGAGGGTGCCTTCCACGTGGCGGATCCGTTGCCAGCGCCATGGATCGCCGTCGAGGTCCCCGGCCACCTGAATCCCCTCCCCCGCCAGCAGCTCGCCGACCCCGGTCGCCGACGACGGGAACTCGGCGTCGTAACGGCGCCCGTCGAGGCGGACCTCGGCACGCCATCCGCCACCGGGAAGCGGACGCGGATCCGTGACCAGCCGCGCGATGCCCGACACCGGCCCCTGACGGGGGTCGGCGGTCCCCTGCCACGCACGGTCCGCCAGGGCACCGGCAACCAGGAACAGCCCGAGCACGGCGATGAAGATCGGGCGCCCGCCGAGGATGCGCCAGGCCGTCGAGCCGGCGGCCGCCAGGAGGAGGACCGACGGATCGGGGGGATGCGCCAGGAACGCGCCGGCGAGCACCCCGGTGACCAGCAACAGCGGAGTCATCCCGTCGGGCTGACGTGGACCTGCTCACGGAGGCCAGCCAACTTGGCAGGGCCGATGCCCGAGACCATGAGGAGGTCGTCGATCGAGGCGAACGGGCCGAAGCGTTGACGGTGGTCGAGGATCGCTGCCGCCAACGAGGGACCCACCCCGGTCAACGACTCGAGCTGGGCGGACGATGCCCGGTTGAGGTCCACGGATGCGGAGCCGGCCTCCGGTGCCGGCAGTGGGTCGTGGGGCGCTTCGACGGTCGGCACCCAGACCCGGCTTCCGTCCAGGAGTCGCTCGGCCAGGTTCAGCAGGTCGAGGTTCGCCTCCTCGAGCGGTCCACCGGCGGCGGCGAGCAGGTCGGCCACCCGGTCGCCGGCGGGACGGTGGTAGAGCCCTGGTCGCTGCACCGCCCCGGCGACGTGGACCACCACCTCCGCAGGCAGCGCGGTGCTGCTGGGCGGGATCGTGACGAACGGAAGGTGTGTGGGGATGTCACCGGACGACCGCGGCCAGGCGACGACGCCGATGGCGACGACGAGGACGATCGCCGAGCCGGCGGCGATCACCCGCCTCGGTTCGAGGGGGTGTTCGAAGAGCAGGTCCGAGACGCGGCGGCGGATGGGGCCACCCTCGGCAGGGGGAACGGCGGGCACGGTGCACCTCCCGGACGGGCCGGCAGAGGGCCGGCATACAGGTCGGCGGGGAAGCCGTGCGTGGGCGGCCCGGGGCTCGCCGGGTCAGGGGGTCGTGATCAGAAGAGGGCAGAGGTGAGCCGCCGGCGCCAGTCGGCGGTGCGGGGGTCGTCGGGTCCGAGTATGTCCAGCAGGTCTACGTAGGCCTGGCGGGACTTGTCGTCGGCCTTGACCGAGACCAGCAGTTCGCCCAGTCGGCCTTCGATGTCGTCGACCGGTTCGGTGCGGGCCACCGCCATCAGGTGTCGGGTCTCGGGGGTCTCCGGAATGCGGGCGAGCAGCGCCAGGGCTTCGTCGCGACCGCCGGGTTCGTCGCCTTCGATCAGGAGGGCGGCGAGCAGGACGGTGGCTGCAGCGTGATCGGGTTCGAGCTCGAGGGCCGCCCGCAGGGAGGGTTCGTCGCCGACGGCCAGCAGCCCTTCGAGTTCGGACAGTTCCTGCGCTGGGAGGAGCCGGTTGACGAAGTCGCGTACGAAGGGCTCGCCCTGCGCCCCCATGAACGAGTCTGCGGGGCGACCGTCGACCATGGCATGGACGGCGGGGATGGACTGGGCCTTGAACGCCTGGGCGATGCCGGGGTTCTGGTCGATGTCCACCTTGGCGAGGAGCACCCGACCGTTCGTCTCGCCGATGACCTTCTCGAGGATCGGCCCCAGCTGCTTGCAGGGCTCGCACCATGGCGCCCAGAGGTCGACCACGACGGGCACCTGGAGCGAGCGCTCGAGGACCTCTGTCTGGAAGGTGGCGTCGGTGACGTCCATGGACCTTTGCTTTGTCTCCTGATACGGCGGCCGGGGGTAGGGGTTTCGCTGCTCAGGGTAGGGAGCGACCTTGGGGGCTCCACTACCGTGCGGCGCCATGAGCGGTGGAACGACGGCGCAGGGCATCGACGCAGCGAGCCTGCAGCACTGGTTCGAGGACCGCGTCGATGTCGATGGGTCGCTGAACTTCGAGCAGATCGTCGGCGGACGCTCGAACCTCACCTTCACCGTGACGGACGAGGCCGACGGCCGCTGGGTGCTGCGCCGGCCGCCCCTGGGCCACGTGCTCGCCACCGCCCACGACATGGCGAGGGAGCACCGGATCATCAGCGCCCTCGCCGGCAGCGGCGTGCCGGTTCCGGAGATCGTCGGCTTGTGCGAGGACGAGGCGGTCAACGGGGCGTCCTTCTACGTCATGGAGTTCGTACCCGGGATGGTCGTGCGCACCTACGACGATGCCGCCGCACTCAACCCGGTCCTCTTGGGTCGCATGGGCGGGTCGCTGGTCGAGGTGCTCGCCCGCCTGCACGACCTCGACGTGGACGCCGTCGGCCTGGGCGACTTCGCCCGCCGAGAGGGATACATCGAACGCCAGCTGAAGCGTTGGCGCTCGCAGTTCGAACAGTCGACCACCCGCGACATCCCACAGGTGCTCGAGGTCCACGAGCGGCTCGCCGCCCGTGTCCCGGAGCAGCAGGGCGTCGGCATCGTGCACGGCGACTACCGGCTCGACAACTGCATGATGCGCCCGGACGGCGGCGTGGCGGCGGTGTTGGACTGGGAGCTCTGCACGCTCGGCGACGTCCTTGCCGACCTGGCGGCCATGATCGCCTACTCCGATCAGCGGGCCGCCGGAGACATCCTTCTCAACGCCTCGGCCGAGGGGTACCCCTCTCCCGACGAGGTGCGTGCGCTCTATGCGTCGCACAGCGAGCGCGACCTCGAGCACCTCGACTTCTACCTGGCGTTCGCCCACTGGCGGACCGCATGCATCGTCGAGGGCGTGTACGCCCGCTACGAGGCTGGCGTGATGGGCGATGCCGATCCGGAGTTGACCCGCCACTTCGGCGATCGGGTGCTGGCCCTCGCCGACATCTCCGCCGAATGCGCAGGTCGACTCCCGTGAGCGGCCACGACCTGGTCGAGTTCTTCGACCCTCCCGACCTGGAACAGGCGGTGCTCGTCCTGGCACTGAGCGGGTGGATCGATGCCGCCGGTGTTGCCGGGGAGGCCCGTGCCCACCTGCTGTCCGGCGACGGGCACACGATCGGGCGCTTCGACGCCGACCGGCTGCTCGACCACCGGGCCCGGCGCCCGACGCTGCGCCTCGTCGACGGCGTGGCCCGGGGGCTCGACTGGCCGACCATCGAGTTGCGCCACCTCGACCACCTCGAGGGCCGGGACGTGCTCCTGCTCCACGGCGCCGAACCCGACCACGAGTGGCGGGCCTTCGCCGAGGCGGTGGTCGGACTGTGCGAGCGCCTGGACGTGTCCATGGTCGTCGGCCTCGGGGCCTACCCGGCAGCGGTGCCCCACACCCGCCCGCCCCGCCTCGCATGCACGGCGGGGTCGTCCGACCTGGTCGAACGCCTCGACTTCCTCTGCGCCTCGCTCGAGGTGCCGGCGGGCGCCCAGGCGGCGATCGAGGCTGCGGCGACCGCCGCCGGAATCGAGGCGCTCGGCATTTGGGCCCAGGTCCCCCACTACCTGGCGGCCACCTCCTTCGCCCCGGCCACGGAATCGCTCCTCCACGGGCTCGCCACGCTGACGGGCGCAGCCATCGACCTCACGCCGGTCACGGAACGGGCGCTGTCCGCCCGGGTCAGGTTGGACGAGATGGTGGCCCGCGATCCGGAGCACGTCACCATGCTCGAGAAGCTGGAGGAGGTCTACGACGATCTCCACGACGCCCGGTCGCGCCTGCCTTCGGGCGAGGACCTGGCCGCCGAGCTGGAGCAGTTCCTGCGCGACCAGTGAGCGGGGCGCACGGATCGTGCCGCCTGCTCAGACGACGACGTTGACCAGCCCGGGTGGGCGGACGATCACCTTCTTGGGCGAGCCGCCATCGAGGTGGGCTGCGACCCGGTCGGAGGCCAGCGCAAGTGCCTCGGCCGCCGCCTCGTCGATGTCGGCGGGAACCTCGATCCGGTCGCGGACCTTGCCGTTGACCTGCACGACCATGGTGACGGTGTCGTCGACGAGCTTGGCGGGGTCGGCCTCGGGCCATCGCTGTTCGTGGACGTGGCCGCCGTTGCGGGCCTCCCAGAGCTCGGCGCAGAGGTGCGGGGCGGCCGGCGCCATGACCAGCAGCAGGGCGTCGAGTGCGGCGTCGAGCGTGGGTCCGTGGGGGCCGTCGTCGGCCTGCACCCACCGGTACAGCAGGTTGGTGAACTCCATGAACCCGGCGATGGCGGTGTTGTAGGACCAGCGGTCGTACTCGTCGGTGATGCGGGCGACGAGGCGGTGCGTGGCCTTGTCGACCTCGGCGTCGGCTTCGGTGGGATCGCCGCCGCGTGCGCCGGCGGCCAGCCTGCTACCGGGCTCGGCGAGGCGCCAGACGCGGGCGAGGAACTTGGCGCAGCCGTCGATCCCGAAGTCCTCCCAGTCGACGTCCTCCTGGGGCGGCTTGACCTGGAGGTGGGCGAGGCGCAGGGCGTCGGCGCCCTGATTGTCGAGGATCTGTTCGGGGGCGACGAGGTTGCCCTTCGACTTCGACATCTTGGTGCCGCCCAGGCGGATCATTCCCTGGGTGAACAGGCGGGCGAACGGCTCGCGCAGTCCGGCGGGTGCGACCCCGAGGTCCGCCAGCGCCTTGGTGAAGAAGCGGGCGTACATGAGGTGGAGGATGGCGTGCTCGACGCCGCCGATGTACTGGTCGACCGCCAGCCAGCGTGAGGCGGCTGCGCTGTCGAACGGGGCGTCGTCGCACCACGGGTCGGTGAAGCGCAGGAAGTACCACGACGAGTCGACGAAGGTGTCCATGGTGTCGGTCTCGCGGCGGGCCGGTCCGTCGCACGAGGGGCAGGTGGCGGCGAGGAATCCCTCGTGGGTGGTGAGCGGGGAGCGGCCGGTGGGCATGAACTCGACGTCGTCGGGAAGATCGACGGGCAGCTGGTCGGCTGGGACCGGCTGTTCGCCGCAGTCGTCGCAGTAGACGATCGGGATGGGGCAGCCCCAGTAGCGCTGGCGGGAGAGCAGCCAGTCGCGGAGCCGGTAGTTGACCTTGCGCTCCCCCAGCCCCTCGGCCTCGAGCCAGTCGATGGTGGCGACCTTGGCCTCGGTGACGTGGAGGCCGTCGAGGAACCCGCTGTTGATGGCTGGCCCGTCGCCGAGGTAGGCCTGCCCGTCGAAGTCGTCGGGGGGCTGGACGGTGCGGACGATGTCGCAGCCGTGCACCTCGGCAAACTCCCAGTCGCGCTGGTCCTGGCCCGGCACGGCCATGATCGCTCCGGTGCCGTAGGTCATCAGCACGTAGTCGGCGGCGAACAGCGGGATGGCCTGTCCGGTGAACGGGTTGACGACCCGGCCGCCGGTGGCGATGCCGCGCTTGTCGAGGTCGCCCTCGCTGGAGAGGCGGTCGATCTCGGAGCGGCCGGCCAGCGACGAGCGGAAGGCGTGGACGTCGATGCGGCGGTCGTCGGCGGTGAGCTCGTCGAGGCGGGGATGTTCGGGCGAGATGACGGCGAACGTCATGCCGAAGCCGGTGTCGGGCCTGGTCGTGAAGACCTGCAGGGGTTCGACGTCGGTGCGGGCGCTGCCTTCGGCGTCGGCGATCGGCAGCCCGAACTGGGCGCCCTCGGAGCGGCCGATCCAGTGGCGCTGCATGACCTTGACCTTGTTGGGCCATTCGAGGTCGTCGAGGCCGTCGAGCAACTCCTGGGCGTAGGTGGTGATCCGGTAGAACCACTGCTCCATGTCCCGGTTCTCGACGATGTCTCCGGAGCGTTCGCAGGTGCCGTCTGGCAGGACCTGCTCGTTGGCGAGCACCGTCTGGCAGTCGGGACACCAGTTGACGGGTGCGTGGCCGCGGTAGACGAGGCCGGCCTCGTAGAACTTGAGGAAGATCCACTGGGTCCAGCGCATGTAGGACGGGTCGTGGCTCCGTATGACCCGGCGCCAGTCGTAGGCGGCGCCGATGCGGCGCAGCGAGGCCGAGAGCATCTCGATGTTGGCCTCGGTGTTGATGCGGGGGTGGGTGCCGGTCTTGATGGCGGCGTTCTCGGCTGGCAGGCCGAACGAGTCGAAACCGATCGGCGACAGCACGCCGTCGCCGCGCATGGTGCGGTAGCGCACCAGCAGGTCGCCCATCGTGTAGTTGCGGACGTGCCCCATGTGCGCCGGCCCAGACGGGTACGGGTACATCGAGAGCACGTAGTACGGCGGCCGGGGGTCGTCGTTGTCGACCTCGTAGGTGCCGTGGTCGAGCCAGTGCTGCTGCCAGCGGGCCTCGATGGCCTGGGGGTCGTACGGGGTGGACATGGCTGCCGAGGCTACCGATCACGGGTCCGGAAGGCGGGCCGTTCGCCACACCCTGCTTGGTAGCCTGACCGCCCCTCGGGGCTATAGCTCAGTTGGCAGAGCGCCTCCATGGCATGGAGGAGGTCGAGGGTTCAATTCCCTCTAGCTCCACTGAACGCCACAGGTCACAGGCCTGCGGTGCTTCGCGTCCGGGCCCGGGACCCTCTCTGGGAGCAACGCTGGGAGCAACCGGAGGTGTTTCCTGGCTACCGGAACGACCCCCCCCATCGTTAACTCGACGCTGTCTCAAGAGGCAGGGGTCGGTCACATTCGCCGGCGCCAACCAACGCCTCGATAGCCCCAGCCGATGAGGTCAGACAGAATTCGAGAGACGAGTGCCACCCCAGGGGGAGTCGCTTCGCTCCATCCTGTAGAGCACTGAATCCCGAACGTTCAGACGCCCCGACCCGACCGCCTCTTGGAGAATCCGTTGTATAGGGTCGGACCCATGGTCCCGGACTGGCCAGAATTCAGAATCAGGGGAGATTTCGGACGGTCGCGCAGGGTCTGGCTTCTGCGAGAAATCGATTGCCTGCTCGCTGAGATCGACGAAGTCCTCGAGGGCAATTCCATCGAGCGGCCGGTTCGACGGACGACCTCGCCGCGGAACTTCCCAACCGGACCCCGGCCCGACACGGGCTCGCGGCGCCCAGGAAAGCGGGCCTTCCTTCCCAATTCTCCAGGGAAACCAAACCGTCCCTGGCTACGGGTGCCTTGGCCGGCAAGAGAGGTGGTCGCATACCACGAGGCGGGCCACGCAGTCCTCGCCCGCCACCTGGGCATCGAGGTCAGGGAACTCACGATCATTCCGGGGCCCGCTTACCTTGGTCGCGTTCTTCCGGTCGTTCCCTGGGCCCTACGGCTCATGTTCAAGAACCGATTCCTGAAGTGTCGTCTCAGTCCTCAGGCCATGAGCGAACCAGGTGGATACGGCGGCTACTGGCAACGGCTCGAAGATGACGGCCCCTCCTACTTGCTAGGCCTATTGGGTGGTGCGGTCGCCGAGCAGATCAAGTTCGGGAAGTGCATATGGAGCGGCTCCCGAAGTGACCTCCGGAAATTCCACATCGTCGTGCAGGGCATCGTGCGCGATCGACCGGGACCCGTCGGCAAGAACGACATCCGAGGTCCTGACAGGATCGCTTCTGGAAGCACGATCGCCGCCGAACGGATGCACTACTGGAAGCGAGCAGAGCAGATCCTCACCCGGCCTGAGGTGTGGGCCTGGGTCGAGGCCGTCGCAGGAGCCGCACTCGAGAGAGGCACCCTCACGGGCGACGAGATCGACGCCCTGCGTCCCGACCAGCAGGACAGCCAGGAGGTCCTACTCGAAGGTCACTCCAGCGGCTAGAGCCTTTCCGCGTCTGGATCCTTTCTCCAGATCTCGAAGTCCGTCTCTACCCAGTCGCCGTCTTGCCACTCGTACCAGTCAAGTTCGTACTGCGAGGGGCAACAGTGCGGGTCGTGGAGCAACCATGGCGCATACCTGACAATGACCGACGATCCGAATTCTGTAACCCATTCGACCGACCCTGTGAGTGATCGGCCCAGTTGCCTTGCCTCGCTGCTGTAGCCGGCAAACACGACCACCGCATGAGTGACGAGTGTGCCTCCTGGCGTGCAGACGAGGTCGGCAACGACTTCTGGGCCAGGTGACTCTGCGACGAGTTCGACCACGGCGAATTCCGTTACCCACGCCACGTTGAGTGAGTCGACTTCGTTGATCCATTCGCCATCGGTGAACGTCATCGGGCCGTAGCAACCGTCGCCCCGGACTTGGACGTCGAAAGTGGCGTTCGCGACGTCGAACACAACGCTCGAACCTGCTGGTGGGATGGTGCGCTCCCATGCCTCGTCCACCTCGTCCATCCAGTCACCGTCAACCCATGTGTGTTGAACAATCCTGTAGATGGAAGGCGTCCTTGTGTGATCGTTTCCCTGCCACTCCCAATGCTTCGTGTGGAAGCCCCCGGCACCCAGCCCAAAGGTTCTGGGCTGATACAGACCGTCTTCGATGATTCGTCCCAGTCGGGTTGCCTCGGTGGTGTGGCCAGCAAACACGTGGATGTCGCTCCAAGCTCCGGAGCCGCCACCCGAGCAGCTGAGTTGTGCCACGACTTCTGGTCCCGGTGAGAACTCCACGAGTTCGACGACGGCTTCTTCAGTCACACTGGTCCAACCGGCACCCAAGTGGGGCTCCGACTTGCCGTCAGAGAACGTCACCAACCGCGACGGCGTGGAACTTGGTAGCCCGCACCTCACCTCGAAGGTGGCGTTCGCGACGTCGAACACGGCTTCTGAGACGTCGCCGATTCGACATGTCGCTACCAGGGCGGTTCCATGCGACATCTCGCATGGTTGCAGTGGCCCGTCGAGGTCGAGGACCTCGAGGAGTTCCGTATAGGGGATGTCGAATGATTCGACCCGACAGGCATACGGGGCGAGCCAGTGGTAGATGCGCAGTGCATCTTCGGTGACGTTGAACGTGTCCGCATAGACGCTGTCTTCATATTCCCAGGGGCCGGATCCCAGTGTGCAGAGGTGTTGGATCGTGCCAGATGTCTTGCTGTCTCGGAGGGCAACCTCAAGTGACGCTTCGAGTGTTGTCGTCCAGTCGCTGTCGGGAAGGAACAGGTCGGCCAACAGCACCCGCTCACCGGTTTCGAGGTCGAAGGTGAAGTTGCGTACGGCGTTGTCGCCATGGGCCGTTGTTGGGACGTAGTACCAGAGGGGAAGTTCGACGCTGTAGAGACGTTCGTTGGCGACGGTGACCGCACCGGTGAGACGGAACGGCGCTTCGTAGGGCAAACCCACCTCCACCAGGTGTGCAGAGTTGTGGAGTGCAGAGTCGAGAAACTTTGTGAGGAGGTCTTTGATGGTTGCACGAACCTCGCCATTGATGCTTGCGGCGTGGGGCCCCTCCATGAGTGGGTAGTCGACGTCGATACTGAAGGGCGTAATGCGATCGTCGGGGATGAACTCACAAGAGACTTGGACGATCACAACCGACAAGATCGCATCGACGGGCAGGGTCTCTTGCCGGCAGACGTCGGCGGCGGGCGGGATCGCCAACAAGGACTCGAACACGTCGACTTCGACGATGGACCCTCTGGCTCCCCCACCGGCGGAGGACGCAGGCTCCAAGCCGGTAGTGACAGTTGGATCGGGTGCTGACTCAGTCGTCGCGGTTCTAGCTGCCGGGTCCTGTGTCTCGGAAACGTCGTCGCTGGTGAAGGACGGAGGCTCCGAGCCAGTAGTGGCAGTTGGATTGAGTGCTGGCCCAGTAGTCGCGGTCGTTGCCGCCGGGACCTGTGTCTCGGAAACGTCGTCGCTGGTGTTTGAACAAGAGTTAACGGCAATTAGCGAAAGGCATACCACGGCGACGAGCAGCTTCGAGATGCTGCGATCATGGCACGAACCACGCGCCTAAAGCGGTCACCTCACCGCGTGTTGCGTTCGTCCAGTACTCATGGAACCAGGACTGCGCGGCTGGTTAGACATCGCCCCCGACCAGCAGGACAGCCAGAAGGGCCTCCAGGCTGCTGTCAGGGAATGTCAGGGTTCGTCACCCCCGTGGTTGCCTGCGTGGCTGCCTGAAGGCGTCAGCCACCCCAACTCGCCGTGGTTCCCTTCTGCCCGGTTGACTCGGGAGGGCTACTAGGCAATCGCCCTGACCAGGTGGTGCTCGAAGACGTTTAAGAACTTGTCGTCAGGCTCGTCTTGGACGTGATTGACGTTCCACAAGCCCGACTCACAGACGAGATTTCGATTCGCGTGCCGACCGAGCCACCCCGTGGACGAATCGTCAACCTCCAGTCGCTTAGACGCACCCAGGAGTGCGATCGACCCTGCCTCGATTCTCCCGCGATCACTCATCGGACCCGGAGGATCATCGACCTCGAGCCAGAGGAACGGCATCGCCCCAATGTGTTGGCTCACCGCCAGTTCAAGCGGATACTCATCCCTGCGAACATCCGACGGGGCGTTGCTCCCGACAGCCCACGAATGTCGGATCGAGTCTGGCCAACGGCCAGACGCCAATAGTGCGGTACCGACGTGTAGTCGAAAGATTGACCCACGGTGGTTGCCGCCACCTGGCATTGAGCCGCCAACGGTTCCTCGGTGTTGGGATAAGCGGCTCCAGAGCGTGGCGCTCGACTTGCGTAAACCATGTGTGCCAACCCGCACCACCCGTGGTGTAGTGCCGTCGGTGCGGAGTTCACCGTCCTCAAAGAAGAAGTAAACACCTCGCTTCGGCCAGCCCATATGACCGTGGCACTGGGTTAACCGACGCTTTCCGCCACATCCAGTCTCGAGTTGAGCCAGCAGGTCGTAGAACCGGTTGAGATCAACCTCGTAGGTGTTCACAGTTGATGCTCGCGGGCCTGTTTGTAGAACCGGAGTTGCTCACCGATCCGCATCCCCTCGGTCGGGACCTCAACCACACAGCCTCGATCCCGTAAGCCGTCCGCCAGGCCGAACTCTCGGTACTCAGCGCCAGCGTGGATCTCGAACACGTCGCCCTGTCTGGGTTGGATCCGCTCGTCGATCACCACGAGGAGTTTCTTGCTCCACGATCGTCGAGCCGGTCGGCCTACATCCTTCAGGGTCACGTCGTACGGAGCGAGCACCTCGTCTGGGTGCACAAGCCCGTGTTCTGCCGAGAGGACCCACCAATCACCGCTGGACTGTTCAACGTAAGAACGGCGTCCAGCAAAGAGGGCCGACACGTAGAGATCCTTCGCAGCCTGAGGAACAGCGGCCTTCTCTTTCACGCACCCAACTAACCCGATGCGCCGCTGTGTCCAGACCATCTACTCAGGGTAGGCCAATTTGAATTCTCGTCAGGGAAGACCCACTCCGACCAGCAGGACAGCCAGAAGGGCTTGGCCGACTGCTCAGATGGTCTTGCGAAAGTCGAGCGGATGTGATTGGTGGCCGCGGCTGGAGTGATCTCCCAGGGATCGACTGCTGCCATA